>Ga0194119_10007725_pt1 | contig 15056 bp, 12 predicted proteins | sample TA2MahC100mmetaG_FD_148620 | JGI IMG/M metagenome (GOLD analysis project Ga0194119, IMG submission 148620) | Freshwater microbial communities from Lake Tanganyika, Tanzania - TA2015018 Mahale Deep Cast 100m | ecosystem: Environmental > Aquatic > Freshwater > Lake | place: Tanzania: Lake... | reverse complement strand
GATCGGTTATTCCGATTTAGCCCGGAATGACTATTTCTGGATCTTATCACGCCTGGTCATTGAGATGAAGGAGTATCCTGGATGGGGGGATAAGATTCAGGTCAGAACCTGGCTGTTAGGAAACAGTCGCTTATTTGCCCTCCGAGATTTTTCAGTTGTTAAGGAAGATGGTAGAGTCATTGGAGGTGGGAAAAGCGCCTGGGTCGTGCTGGATTTAAAAAACCGAAAACCCCAGCGGATTGAGCGTTTTCTTCAAGGTTTGCATTATCGTCCGGATCAGCATGGCGTTGAGACGAATCTCGATAAACTGCCCGCTCCCGGTGCTCTCAGCGAGGAGATGTCTTTTACTGTCCGTTATGGCGACCTGGATATGCACCAGCATGTGAATAACGCAAGATATATCGAATGGGTTCTTGACAGCTATTCCTTTGAGATGAACCAGACCCATCAGATTACAGCCTTCGAAATCAATTTTCTCGCAGAATCGACCTGCGGCGATGAGCTTTCCATTCAATCGGAAAAGCAGAAAGATTCCAGCCATACCTTTTTGCATTCCATTGTCAGAAAAGAAGATGGAAAAGAGCTTTGCCGGGCAAGGGTGAGATGGAAAAAGGTCGGTTAAATCCTCTATTTTAACAGAAAGGTTATTTTCTTTTTAGCCACCGCCTTCGCTCTTCTTCCCTAATTTCTCGTCTGAGCAGCTTGCCTACTTTAGACTTGGGCAACATGTCCCTGAATTCGATGTAGTCGGGAATCTTGTAAGGAGCAAGCTTTTCTCGGCACCACTTGATCAGCTCGGAGGCATCGACCCCCCGCGTTTTTTCCTTGAGGACCACGATCGCTTTTATGAATTCTCCTACTGCCGGATTCGGGACACCGACGACACAAGCCTCTTTGACCACCTGAAAGCTTTGAAGAATTGTCTCAATCTCCGAGCAGGAAACCCTGTACCCTTTATATTTTATGATGTCCGCACTTCGGTCGACATAATACAGGTCCCCGTTTTCATCCGTTTGGACATAATCGTTGGTTATATTCCATATCTTCCCATCTATTTCAACAAAACACTCCGAGGTCTCTTCCGGCTTGTTCCAATAGCACTCCTGGATTCCGTACTCAGTCGTTACCAGTAACTCCCCAACCTTATTGACAGGGACCGCTTTTAACGTATCCGGGTCGATGACCTTAATCTGCTTGGAGGGGACGGGATGCCCAATGCTCCCCACAGCGGGGAATCGGTTTAAAGGGCTGAGACTCACACAGCCCATTTCGGTCGTGCCATAAATTTGATACAGAGGAATATTAAATTTTTCATGCCATCGTTTAAACAGGTCGGAGGGAAGGACATCCCCTCCAGACCAGCAATACTTTAGCGAACTGAGGTCGTACGAGTTCAGCCTGTCATTGCCAAGGATCATACGGTACAGGGCGGGTACCCCAGTCAATATGGTTACCCTGTGGGTTTGGATCACATCTAAAATGGCATCCACCTGGGGGATGGGCATCAACACAACGCTGATCCCTTTCCCGAATCCCCAGCCTAAAAGGGCCTCTTGCCCCATCATGTGAAAAAGGGAATTGGCAATGAGGAGAACATCATCCCCTCCCTCCGGGATATGGTCTTTTGTCAGGTCTCGATAGTCCCTCAGCGAATACAACATTTTAGCGTAAGAGCTTGGCACGCCTCTCGGAGATCCTGTGGTCCCGCCCGTATAAAGTATCGAGGCAAGGTTTTGCTCGGGTTTGATGACCCCCTTTTGCGGTTGGTTTGGACTTTTTCTTATTAAATCGTTGAAAAGATAGACGTCGCTGTTCTTTTTGACGACCCCTGTCGGAACCTTATCGAGCGCTCTGCCTATCGTTCGTTTCCACCATGGGAGCAAATCTGTTAGGTTGGTAACAATGATCTTTTCCAATTTTTTTTTCTCGAATACTTCCGTCACATAGCTGAAATTTGTATCCTGGCAGAGGATCGTCTCTGCTCCGGAATCGTTGACCATGTATTCGAGCTCAAAAGGGGTGTAGAGGGGGGAAACAGGGACCGGGATTGCGCCGATCTCCTGGATTCCAAAATAAGCGACAATGAACTGGGGACAGTTTGAAATATATATCATGACTTTATCGTTTTTCCCCACGCCCAATCTGGATAAAGCGCTGGCGAATCTGCGGACCAGGTCTCTCATTTTAGAATAGGAGAATTTTTCACCTAGGTAATAGATTGCCGTTTTATCAGGATATTGCTCACAGATATTTTCGGTCACGCCAAATAGGCTCATCTCGTTTCCTGAAATGAAGGTCATAAAATACCCGATAATTCAATCCGTCAGAGAATCAGGCTCCAAGGTAAGCTGCCTTTACATGTGGATTATCCGTGAGCTCGCTCCCTGTTCCGGCTAACACAATCGTCCCCTTTTCCATCACATAACCGTGATCCACGATCGGGAGGATCGGTTGAGCATACTGCTCCGTGATTAATATCGTAATTCCAGTTTTTTGATTGATCTCCTTAACCGCCTGTATCAATCTTGATTGGATCGCTGGACTCAGGCCCATCAGAGGCTCGTCCAGAAGCAATAGTTTCGGTTGAGCCATCAATGCCCTACCAATCGCAAGCATCTGCTGTTCCCCGCCGCTCAGAAACCCGCCTTCCCTTTTTTTAAGGCTTTTCAATGCAGGGAAGAGGGTAAAGACATATTCAAGCGTTCTTTTTGCCTCCTGGCGCGTTGCCAGATAACCGCCTATTTTCAGGTTTTCAAGCGTGCTGCTTTCAGGAAAGATCCGACGTCTTTCCGGACAGAGCACGATTCCCTTCTTCGTCCTTTCATTCGGTTTAACGTTGATGGTGTCCTCACCCTTGAATTGAATCTCACCGAGAATGGTGATCCTTTCCCCTCCCTTCATGATCTCCGTTTTCTTCATGTCCAGGATGATCCCCGAAATCGTATACATCAGTGTGGACTTGCCCGCACCATTCGGTCCGAAGACCCCGGTGATTTTTCCTTCCCGGCAAGCGAACGTCACATTATTCAGGGCCAAGGCGTTCTCGTAAAAGACCATGAGATTTTTGATTTCAAGCATAGCTCTATGTGACTCCCAGGTAGGCTTGTCTGACGATTTCGCTCTTCATGATGTTGTCCGGGATGTCTTCGGCAATCTTTTCTCCGAAATTCATGACGATCACCCGGTTCGCCAACTGGAACAGCTCTCTTATCCTGTGTTCAACCATGAGGATGGTGATCCCGCTCATCTGGAGCCTCTCCACCATCGGAATCATCGCCGCAATCTCGCTAACGCTCAACCCCGAGAAAATCTCGTCCATGATGATCATATTAGGTTTCAGAGCGAGACATCTTGCCAGCTCAAGCCGTTTGAGGTAGCCCTCCGAAAAAGCGGAAGCAAGTTTGTACGGAACATGGGCATCCCGCTCAAAGCCGATTTCCTCTAAGATGTCGAGGGCTACCGTGTCCCGGTCGCCCAGCTTGCCTCCGGAAGTGCGCATAATCCTCGAAGAATATAAAGGGACCACTAAATTTTTAATGGCTGACAGGGAGTGATAGGGCCTCGGGATCTGGAAGGTGCGGACAATCCCAAGGCCGGCAATTTTATCGGGCGCCAATCCTGTCAGTTTCTTTCCGTCCGCAATCACCGTCCCCGAGTCTGCCTTGACAAAACCTGTCATGAGGTTGACCAGGGTTGTCTTGCCTGAACCATTGGGCCCGATGATACCAAGGATCTCGCTTTTGAACACATCGAAGCTTACGCAATCGACCGCTTTCACCCCGCCGAATGATTTGATGACGTTTTTTACCTGGAGAACGACTTCATTCATATCTCTGTCCAGCGCTCAAACTGATGGTATTTTCTTTCCAAAAAAGGGACAAACCCCTCTGTCTTGAATATGACCAGGCCGGCTAATATCAGGCTGTAGAAGACGACTCGGAGGGGGCCGAAAGCCCGGAGCATTTCCGACAGCGGAGCCAAAATGAGAGCTCCGAGTATGGGACCCACCAATGTGCCCCCGCCTCCCACCACCGTAGCCGCAATGGGGAAGATGGAAAAGTCCAGAGCGAATAAGGATAAGCCCACCCAGCCATAAAGGTGCGCGAGACAAGCGCCGGCAAAGCAGCCGATCGTTGAGGCGATGAAAACGGCTTTCGTCTTATACCAGGAGATATTGATATTCGAGGCCCGTACCGCCTGGTCATTATCTTTGATTGCGCGTAGCACAATCCCAAAATCTTCATTCACCAATCTTCTCAGGCCGAAGGTCAGGATGAGAGTCATCGGGATGATGAAGTAAAGCTCGACCCAGATATTTGGGAAAGTTGCCAGGCCGGGCAAACCATCCGTACCGCCGAAAATATTGAGAGCCTGAATCACCCTATGGAATAGGATAGGGTACATCAGGCTCACAATGGCAAAGTAAATGCCTCGTATGGGCAAGCAGGGAATTAGAAAAAGAGTGCAGATCGCTCCCCCAGCAATTGTGGCGACAGGAATGGTGATGATCATCGGTAATCCAAATGCCGAATTCAGAAGCCCAGAGATATATCCACCCACTCCTGTGAAGAATGCCCCGCCTAAACAGACGATCCCGACGAAATGGGCCAGGAAATCAAAGCTTAAAGCCAACAAAGCGAAAATACAGGAAAGGGTCATAATTCTTTGCCATGTCATCGAGGGTACGACCAACGGAAGGACCAACATTCCTAAAACAAAAGATACCATCGGGAGCAAGGCATAGGCCATTCCCCGCCATGATGAAATGGCGTAAATCCCTTCGGTTCGTACCTTTATTCCTCGATCGAGCCTTTCTTTTCTCCTGTTTTTTTTGTCCAATTCTAAACCCTTTCTTCAAGCTCCTTCTGTTTTCCGAGAAGTCCTGAAGGCTTGAGGATCAATGTAAGAATAATAAATAACAAAACCACCACCATTTGCCACTGGGGCCCGATGAAGGCTGCGGTCAGGATTTCAGCAAAACCTAACAGAAAGGCGCCGGCGAAAACCCCTGCCCAGCTTCCAAGCCCTCCGATGATGCAGACCGCGATCGCGTTGGTCAGAACCATGTATCCTGTTTCAACAGTGATATTTCCCAGGGGGAGGATGACGACAGCAGCGATTCCGGATAAGGCTGAGCCCATGGCTAAGGAGATCACGGCGGTTCGATCCGGCTCGATTCCTGACATCATACTGGCATGTTTGTCCTGAGCGATGGCCCTGAGAGAAAGGCCGACTTTGGTGTGGTGGGTAAACAACCATAATAGCAGCATTATCGCCAAACCCACACCGATGATGATGAGACGCTGCCAATCGATCATGACCCCGGCGATACTGACTGAACCGTTGACAAAAGGAGGGAGCATATAAGCTTCGCTTATAAACCCCCTCCAACGAAATAACTCCATAATCGCTATGCCAATGGCCAGGGAGGCGATAATCTCCGATGCAGGCATCCCCTTCACCCGTATGAGTAGAAACCGATAGATGACTCCACCGAGCACTGACACGGCGATGATCGAAAGGATGATGGATCCGATATAGTTGACCCCTACCCGGTTTAAGAAGAGCCAGGTGGCAAAGCCAACCAGAATATACAATGCGCCATGAGCGAAATTGGCCAAACGGCTGACTCCATAGACCAGTGCAAAACCGCTGGCCATTAAGGCCAAAATCACACTATTGACGAGCCCGAAAATAAAAATATTCATCTCGCCTCACTTCATCCAGGGCGGCATCTCTAAGCTTTTCGTAGCTATTTTATCCGGGAAGACGATCGTCCTCTTTCCGTCAATCCATTGCGCCCACATTCCTACGGCTGTCTCTTTCGGGTCTCCGTTTTCAATGATCTGGTGGTTCTTGGGATCGAACTTGACTCTCCCATAAGTTCCCATCATGTCGGTTTTTTCTAAAGCCGGTATGATGGTGTCGGGATTAAGGCTTTTTGCTCGTTCGATGGCATCCTTGAGAATGTAAACCACCGTATAGCTGGTCGATGTCCATTCCGACCTGGGCTCCACACCGAACTTTTTCTTATGGTTTGGGACGAATCCCTCACTCATAGGAATTGCCTTGGTCGCTACGGAGCCTGCCTTTGCATAGAGAACCACTGCATAGGCCACCTTGCCGTCAGTGGCCTTCCAGGTCCCTTCATCCTGAAGGGCATGGATATAGCCAATGGGCAGCGCTGGGATTTTCATATCAAACCACTGTTTCATCAAAATGGAAACTTCGGGCATATCAAACCATGGTATTAAAATCTGTGCTTTGGAATCTTTCGCTTTGGACAGCCCAACGGAAAAGTCGGTCGTTCCGGTTGGATAGATCTCAAGGGCAAGGACTTTCCAGCCCTGCTTTTCAAGGCCTTCTTTCAGAAGGTTCCCGGCAGCTCGAGCATGGGCGACATCCTGGACCATGATATAGGCTTTATCAAATCCCTTTTTGGCTTTGATCGATTCAAACGTCTTTAATGTTCCTCCGATCATGGGGACAACGCTCCCTGTCGTTCGGAAACAGTATTTATACTTGTCATAGTTCTCCTCCACCCGCTTGCTGTAGGCAGGGCTCAAGACGCCTGCGGACAGGATGGAGACGGTCTTGTGTTTCGAGACGACATCCATCGCCGCCAAAGCTGCCTCAGAGCGGATGGGGCCTCCCACGATAAAATTGGCTTTTTGCTCGATGATTAATCTCTCCGTTGCCAGAAGCGCCTCGGCCACCGGTACTCCGGCCTCGAGGTCCCGGGTGTCGCTGATTTCGACTTTAAAGGGTCGCTTGGCCCCCCCGACATTCACACCGCCTGCGGCATTAATTTCTTCTACGGCCAATGTGATTCCCCGCTCGGCGTCCACACCATCGGGATATCCGCGCGAAATGGGGACGCCAAGCACGATGGGCTGGGAGAATGATAGGGCAGGGGACAGAACGCATGCAAACAGAAGGATGAGTAAGATGAAGAGCATTTTTATGCCGATAAGATCTATTAAGGCACTTTTCTTCATGGCCGCCTCCTTTAAATGTTTTGTTAGTTTGTGAGGATAGTTTTAAAAATCCTACTTCGTTTGAGACAATATGATCCCGAGAACCGATCCACCTCCTTTCTACCGAAAAACATTTGTTATCATTTCTCCCGGATCACCCGTTTCGCCTTCCCCTCGAAGCGAGGGAGTTCGCCCATTTTGACGACTTCCACATCCGGTGTGACGCCAATTCGAAATTTGAAAACTTCTTTAAAAGTCTTCACCGCCTGTTCCATCTCTTCTTTAGAAAGTGAGGCAGAAGCAGGTTCAACCCGGACCTTCAGATGCTTTCCCGATCCCATTCTGGGTGCGATGACCTGATATTCATTCGAAAACCCCTTTGTCTCCCGGACAAAATTTTCGATGGCCGAAGGGAAGATATTGACGCCCCCAAATTGGAACATGTCATCCGCGCGGCCGATGATCCCGCCCTCCAGCCGGAGGAATGTTCTGCCACAGTCACATCGCTTCACATCGAATTTGACGATGTCGCCCATCCGCCACCGGATCAAAGGCATTGATTCGCAGCAGAGGTTGGTGAGGATGAGCTCGCCTTCTTGCCCCGCACCGAGAGGCCGGCCTGTGGCGGGATCGACCACCTCAGCGAGAAACATCGATTCCACGACATGGGTTCCCTGCTGGGCAACACATTCAAAGCCGAAGTTTGAGATCTCCGTAGAACCGATGTCATCATAATTCTTCGCACCCCAGGTGGTCTCGATCTGTTTTTTCGTTGCCGGGACCTGGGCCCCCGGCTCTCCTGCGGTAATGACAATCCGGACGGTTGTCTTCGAAAGATCGACACCCATTTTTTTTGCAGTGTCCCCGAGAAAGAGAATATAGGTAGGCGTGCCGCACACCACCGTCGGTTTCCATTCGAGGATGTTTTTAATGCGGTCCTCAGAGCTCTGACCGCCGCCCGGAATGACGAGAACCCCTCCCTGTTCGAATGAAGAGTGGATCCCCCACCAGGCTAAGTAAAGCCCGTAGTTAAAGGGGATAAAAATGGTATCCGCCTTCGTAATTCCATACCCATACATAAAGTACATAAATTGTTCACAGTAGACCTCCAACCAGTCCTTCTTGCTCAATAGAGAACGGACAGGCACTCCCGTTGTGCCGGTGGTCTGAAAGACCCTCACCCCGTCGTCCGGGGAGATGCAGTGAAAGTCTCCATAGGGGGGATGTTTCTCCTGACTTTGCCTCAACTCATCCTTGACCGTGAAAGGGACTCGACTAACGTCTTCCAGGGTCTTAATCTGTTCAGGCCTCACCCCAGCATCATCGAACTTTCTCCGGTAGAAAGGAGTCCGCTCATACACATAAGCCATCTGCTTTCTGAACAGTTCAAGCTGGTACTCCAGCAGTTCTTCTCTTGACATCGTCTCCAATTTGGGTCTATACATGATTATCTTTTCCATCATTTCCCTCGATGCTTTTTTTCTTTCAAACCCATCAATATTTTCTCGGGATGGATTGGAAGGGTCTTGACTCTCACTCCGGTCGCATCATAAACGGCATTGGCAATGGCGGCGACCATACCTGAGACATAGCCTTCTCCCACTTCCTTGGTGCGATAAGGTATATCTTTTTCATATTTCTCTGTGATGACATCGATATAGTGAGACTCAACCATATCCTTCGCGCAAGGAATTTTATAGTCGAGGAAAGAGGTCGAAATCGTCTTCCCTTTCTCCATCAGGACTTCTTCCCAGAGGGCATGCCCCTGAGCCATGGAGACCTGGCCATCAATCTGTCCTTCAACGATGAGCGGGTTGATGGGAAAACCGCAGTCATGGGCTGTGGTGGCCTTTAAGAGTTTGACCTGGCCGGTCTCCATATCGACCTCGACCTCTGCCACTTGGGCATCGAACGCATAGTTGTCACTCCATCTGCCTTTGGTCGTCGCAAGGCTCGGATGAGCTGGCACATCCTTCATCGTTCGAAAGTGCCCCTGCCCGATAATGGGATTTCCCCGCCGTTTTGCAATACTGGCGGTCACGGCCTGGGTAAACGAGATGGACCGGCCTGGAGAGTCTTTCACAAAAATCTCCCGGTTTTTTGCTATTAACTCCTCGGGACTGGCTTCCAGCTCCTGCGCCGCAGCTTCAAAAAGCTGACGTCTTGCATCGGAGGCCGCCAGCTTGACAGCATTTCCGGTGACATAAGCCCCTCCACTAATCCAGACGCCGATATCGATAGGGGTCGTTTCCGTATCAGCAGCCACCACCCGAATATCGTCCATCGACACTCCGAGTTCTTCAGCGACGATTTGAGAGAGGATGGTTTCTGCTCCCTGACCAATATCCAGTGCGCCGGTGAGCAGAGAGACGGTGCCATCGTCATTCAATTTGACCAATGCGGCCGATGCATTGGGATAGATGAGGGAGCCGCTGAAATAAGAAGAGACTCCCATTCCGATTCCCCTTCTGAACCTGTGTTCTTTCGACGATTCTTTTCTGCCGTATTTTTCTTTAAATTGGGTGGTTTCAGCAGCCCTTTCAATGCATTCAATCAGACCGCAATTCCTGACCGAATCTTCATTGGGTAAAATGTCCCCCGGCTGCCGTGCATTTTTTAAACGAATCTCCACAGGGTCGATTCCCAGCTCTTCAGCAATCATATCCATCTGTGATTCAACAGCAAATCGAAGATTGGGTGCGCCATGTCCCCTTTGCGGAGCCCGGACAGGATTATTGGTGTAAACGGAGTAGCCATCATATTTCAGGTTTGGGATTCGGTAGCAGAGCATGACAAAGCCCCAACACAAGAAGATCACCACCACTCCGCTTCCCCGGTAGCCCCCGCTATTATTGATCACCTTGACCTGTTGGGCCAGTAGGGTTCCATTTTTTTTGACTCCTGTCTTTAATTCGACCAGGATGGGCTGGCCATGCCTTGCAGATTCGAATACTTCATCTCTTGAACAGACAATTTTTACCGGCTTTTGGGTTTTGATCGAGAGGAGAGAAGCACAGAATTCATGGGCGAAGAGGTCAATCTTCCCTCCGTAGGCTCCGCCCACATAGGCTTTCAAAACGCGGACGTTACTTTGAGGTAACCCTAACGTGGCAGCCAGTTTCGCCCTTTTGATAAACGGCCCCTGGCTGGATGTCCAGACATTGAGCTTCCCGGAAAAGTCGAAGCTGGCCAGCGTGGCCTGGGGCTCCATATAACAATGAGTCCTTAATTGTCCTTCAAACCGATCCTCACGGATGAGGTAGGAATCGGCAAACCCTCTCTCAACGTTTCCCCATCCGGACTCCGTCTTCCCGCCGATATTTTTGTAATGTTCTTTCACCTTGGGATGGCTGGGATGGATTTCAGGAGCCCCGGGCTTCATCGCCTCTTCAGCGTCAAAGACCGCAGGAAGCTCTTCATAATCAACCTGGATCAGGTTCAACGCCTCTTCAGCGACATATTCGTCAACGGCCGCCACCGCAGCTACTTCTTCGCCGATATAGCGGACGCGATCCATGGCCAAAGGGTATTGGTCAGGAGGATATCGAGGGGTCTCCACAAACCCGTGTTTGATCCCCAAAGTCTCGTTTCCGGTAATCACTGCCTTTACCCCGTGTAGCTTTTCTGCCCGTGAGGTATCAATGTTGAGGATCCTGGCGTGAGGGTAGGGGCTTCTTAAAATTTTCCCCCACAACATCCCCGGAAGAACCATGTCCACCGTATAGAGGGCTCTTCCCGTGGCCTTCTCCACGCCATCCTTTCTGGGGATGCTTTTGCCAATGAACAATAAGTCTTCCATATCAATCCTTTCCTGTTGAAGCAGCCATAACAGCTTCCAGAATTTTATTGTAGCCTGTGCATCGGCAGAGGTTGCCTTCCAGCCCTTTCAGGATTTCTTCCCGTGAGGGCTTCGGGTTTTCATCCAGTATCGATTTTGCATTCAGGATCATCCCCGACGTACAGTAGCCGCACTGAATCGCCCCCTGCTGAATGAAGGCTTTCTGCAAAGGATGGAGTTCCCCCGCTTTGGAAAGTCCCTCGATGGTCGTGATCTCCTTTCCCTGAGCTTCAATAGCCAGCGTCAAACAGGAGAGGATGGGTTTACCATCGACCAGGACAGTGCATGCACCACACTCCCCCGTGCCGCAAGCCTCCTTCGCTCCTGTGAGACCTAAATCCTCTCTCAACACTTCCAGAAGTGTCCTCTGCGACTCCGCAGCCACTTCACAGAGTTCTCCGTTTATTCTCAGCTCGATCAATTGTTTTTTCATCCGATTTTCTCCATCGCTTGAAGGATTGCCCGCTCAACCAATACTCTGGCCATCTCCCGCCGATACCAGGGCCTGGAGCGTGGCTGAATTTCATCCGAAACCACTTGAGCCGCTTCCTTGCTGACCTTCGCGTCTATTCTTTTTCCTCTCAGTGTTTTTTCCGCAGCTTTTGCCCGGATGGGCGTTGGGGCAACCGAGGAGAGAGCAATCCTTGCTTCCTGACAGGTAGAATCTTTTGGATCCACTGTGAGGAGAACGGCCACCCCGACCAGGGTTTCCCCAACCGAAGAGGCTTTATGAATATATTGATAAGAGCCAGTTGTATTGGAAGGTAATTTAGAGATCCGTATCTCTGCCACAATCTCTTCAGGATGAAGAACAGTCTGGAAAGGACCGATGAAAAATTCCTCCAGTGGAACGATCTTTTCTCCATAGAGATGGACCAGTTTCAACTTTGTTTCCAAGGCTAATAGAGGGGCTGCGGCGTCCGAAGAAGGAGAGGCATTGCAAAGGTTGCCCACCAGGGTTCCCATATTTCTCACCTGACGGGTGCCGATCTTAAAACAGGCCTCGGTGAGAAGATCGAATTTTCCTTTGATGATTGGATGATTAAGAAGAGCCTCATGTTTGACGAGAGGGCCAATTGTAAGCCCTTTTTTCTCATCCCATTCGATCCTGTCTAATTGCTTGATTCCATTCAGGCTGATGACGACCTTAGGGAGAATCTGTTTTTTCTTCATCTTAACGAATAGATCCGTTCCCCCGGCTAATATCTTTGCGTCGGTCTTATATTTATAGAGCAGAGAACAGGTATCCTCCATCGTAAGGGGGCGAAGATATTCAAATTTAGGTATACGCATCTCTTCCTCCAAATCTAATCGGCCACATTGAACCGATTTTCAGCAGCAAGCAGGACATCTTTTGAAGAGTTAACATCCTTTATTCTAAATGAATCGATCAGTAGATCCGTCAAGCCATCTGCATACTGGGTTAGTGAATATTTTTTGTCTTTCAAGAGCCAGCGGATGACGATATGCTCTATTGCTCCCACACAGAGGCTACGGGCTAGGAAGATATTCATCTCTTTTTTGATTGTTCCCTCCTCCTGGCCTTCTTTCATAATGTCGAGGACAATCCTGTAAAAAATGCGCGCCGCCTGATAGGCTTCCGTTGATACATATTTTTTATTTGTTTTTAACTCGAGCAAGACAATCGAACCGTATCCTGGGTTTTTTTCGATATAATTGAGCCACCACCAGATAAATTTGCGGAGTTTATTAAAGGCCCCTTTTATTCCCATCATATGATCATGAATTTCCGGGATGAGTTCTTTGGTAATTTCCACAGGGATTGCTAACAGTAGATCTTCTTTGCTCTCGAAGTATTCATAAATCGTGGCATCCCCTATCCCTGCATCTCTGGCGATCTCGGCAATCGTAGCATTCTGAAAACCTTTATCTCCAAAGACCTTGATGGCGGAAACCAATATCTGCCTTTTTCTTTCCGATTCTCGGCCGATGTTATCTTGAGTTTGAATTGAATTCGATTTTTTTTTCATTATGATAAGACAGGTTTTTAGAAGGTTTTGTTATCGAACGTTATTCGAAGAACATCCTACACCATTCTATTTTTTTGTCAACTATTTTTTTAATTATTTATATAACCTATTGATATAAAAGATTTTTATTTAACGATTGATTTCCGAATGAAATTCGGGTTAATGACAAGATTTGTCAATTCCAATGCATTTGACATCGATTGCACCTTTTTGTTATGGAATCCTTCATGAGAGAGATAGATAAAAGAAAGATCCTGAGTGAGGTTGCGGTTGGTAACATCGCTCCGGATACCGTTATTACCGATGGTACCCTCTTCAATGTTTTTTCCGGAGAGTTTATTGAAAACCAGTCCGTTTGGATCAAAGATGGGAGGATTGCCTACGTCGGACTGGATTATGACTTCGAGAGAGACCGTGCAACACAAGTGATCGATGCAGACGGTAGGGTTCTCCTTCCGGGGTTAGTCGAAGGGCATACTCACCTCAACAAGTCAGGACTCGAAGAATATGTCAAACATGTCATTCCCTCTGGAGTCACTACGGTTGTCATGGAGACAATCGATTTGGGGTTGATTGGTGGGAAGGAAGGGCTCGAATGTTTTGTAAAGGAAATGGAAGATCAGCCAATTCGTTTTTATCATACCATCGCTCCACTCTGTGGCCTCGTCCCTTCCGTGGAAATTAAAGCGCCATCTCTTGAAGAATTCCTTGCCCTTCTAAAAAACCCGAATTGTCTGGGAGTGGGGGAGGTTTTTTGGGGTAATCTATTCTTGGAGGGGAAGCAGGGAGAGCGTGTGAGAGAACTGGTATCTATTGCCCTCGAAATGGGTAAGTTGGTTGAGGGACACACTGCCGGTGCCTCAAGGAAAAAACTTCAGGCTTACACTTCCTTAGGCATCTCTTCTGACCATGAACCCATTACCGAAGAGGAGGTATTGGAAAGATTAAGGCTCGGTTATTGGGTGATGATCCGAGAAGGTTCTGTGAGAAAGGAGCTGGAAGAGGTAAAAGGTATTTTTTACAAGCAGTTGGATTTCAGGAGATTAAGTTTGACCACCGATGGCGTCGATCCCCAAAGATTCATGGAAGAGGGTTACCTCGACGCATCCTTAAAGACTTTGTTGAAATTGGAAGTCCCACCGGCGCTGGCCTATCAGATGGTCACCCTCAATGTGGCAGAGCATTTTCGTCTTGACCATCTGATCGGGTCGCTTTCCCCGGGAAGGATGGCCGATCTTCTGATCATCCCTACTCCTCGCGAGTTTTCTCCTCAGTTGATCATTTGCAACGGAAAAACGATTTACCAAGACGGCAAGCCGATGGTTACGTCGAGAAAGATAAACTTTCCCGAATCTATGTTTCACACGGTAACTGTTACGGGTACCCCATTTTCTTCACTGCCGGATAAGGGAAAGGTGCGGGCCATCGAACTGGTAACCGGTCTGGTGACCAAGGAGAAGATCATCGACCTTGAAAACCCGGAAGAGTCTCAAGATGTGATTTTTATCCTTGCTCTGGATCGCACGAGCCATCAAAGCTCTTTCATGGGTTTTCTGAAAGGATTCGGTCTTCAAAGGGGAGCCTATGGGACAACCATGACCTGGGATTCCATTGATATGCTCGTCGTAGGTTGTGATATCCGTTCAATGGAAACGGTGATTCAACGATTGAAAGAGACCGGAGGGGGCGGGGTTTATGCCATTGGGGATGAGATTGTTTCAGAGATGATTACTCCTCTCTGGGGAGTCTACTCCCTTAAACCTATGGAGATCTTGAGCGATGAGCTTAAAAGGCTCGAAGGCTCCTTGCGCGCAAATGGTGTGAGATGGGAGAAACCGACGCTCACCATTGATACTCTTGGTACCCCTGCGATCCCCCACCTCCGCATTACCCATGAGGGTTATGTGAGATTGAGAGACAGGAAAGTCCTACCCGTTGAAGTCTAACCCTGTTCTTTTTTTCTAACTCAAAAAAATTGCGTTTATCGTTGTCGAAGCTCGTATCGAATGTCGTATACAGATATTGGATACCCGAACTTCTAACTTCGAGTTTCCTGCTTCGATACCAGCATCGTCACCTATAAACGTTTTATTATCCCAACCCAGACTTGACCCTATTAGAAAAATAAGTTGGGATAGTCGGGGTCGAATGTCTGAGTAGGCTTCTTATCATTCTCCTTCAATTTGGCGTGGGCGGCGGCAAGGCGCGCAATCGGAAGCCTCGGCACAGAGCAGCTCACATAGGAGAGGC
>Ga0194119_10007715_pt1 | contig 15074 bp, 13 predicted proteins | sample TA2MahC100mmetaG_FD_148620 | JGI IMG/M metagenome (GOLD analysis project Ga0194119, IMG submission 148620) | Freshwater microbial communities from Lake Tanganyika, Tanzania - TA2015018 Mahale Deep Cast 100m | ecosystem: Environmental > Aquatic > Freshwater > Lake | place: Tanzania: Lake... | reverse complement strand
CCAGGCCAATGGTGCCTTCCTGGATCAGGTCCAGGAGTTCCATGTTCCGCTTGGTGTATTTCTTCGCCACGCTCACCACCAAGCGCAGGTTCGCCGCCACCATCCGCTCCTTGGCGCGTTGGCCGCTACGCAGGCGCTTCTTGAGCTGTTGGGGGGTGATGCCAGCCGCCTCGGCGAGCTCTTCGTCGGTGGGATCGGTCCCACCGGCGCGGATCCGCAGTTCTTCGCGCTGCTCCTCGATCAGCATCAACTCCTGCACCTGGCGACCCAGGGTGATCTCCTGCTCATGGGAGAGGAGAGGCACCCGGCCAATGTCCCGCAGATAGGAGCGCACCAGATCGGTGCCGCCGACAAAGGCGGCCGCATCGCGATCGGAACGAAGCACCGGAAGCGAAGGCATGCGGCGTAGGGGTTTACGAAACTCAGGTGTTTCGTAAACCTATCACCTTTCCACGGGGTCCAGAATGCGTGCAGCAAGGCCTGCTCCATGCCGGAGGAACGGCTTCAGAAGCTGATCGCGGCCGCGGGCCTTGGGTCTCGCCGCCAGGCCGAAACGCTGCTGCGGGCGGGCCGAATCAGCGTGAATGGACGCGTCGCTCTGCTCGGTGAGCGGGCCGATCCTGAGCGCGACGCCATCAGCCTCGATGGCAAACCCCTGCGACCCGCGGCCCCGCCGCTGGTGCTACTGCTCAATAAACCACCGGGCGTGATGAGCAGCTGCAGCGATCCGGAGGGCAGGCCGATCGTGCTCGACCTGCTGCCACCGGAGCTGGCCCACGGCCAGGGACTGCACCCGGTGGGACGCCTGGATTTCCATAGCCGTGGTGCCCTACTGCTGAGCAACAACGGCGCACTCACCCTGCAGCTCACCCACCCACGCTTCCAGCACAGCAAGACCTACCGGATCTGGGTGCGAGGCCAGCCAAGCCGCGAGGTGCTCGATCGCTGGGCGCGCGGTGTTCCCCTCGACGGCAGCCCCAGCCAGCCCGTCACGCTCCACAGACTGGCGCAACAAGGGGATGCCACCCAGCTGCAGCTGGTGATGCATGAGGGGCGCAACCGCCAGATCCGCCGCACGGCTGAGCTGCTGGGGCATCCAGTGCTGGATTTGCAGCGGGTGGCGATCGGCTCGATTGAACTGGAATCCCTGCCAGAAGGTCGCTGGCGGCGCCTGGATCGCCAAGAATGGCCCGAGCAGAACCCCAGGCCTTAATGCCCAGGCTTGCCTCAAGCATCTCCAGCCTCGGCCGCCTGTTCCGTCGCGGTGCTCTGCAGCAGAACGGCAGCGCCGGCGATGGCGGCCCCCAGGAAGATCCACTCGTATCGATGGGCCGGCGGCTGCGGCAGGAACGCGAAGCCCGTGGCCTGAATCTGCGCCAGATGGCCCTGGAAACCCGGATCAGCACCCCGGTGCTCGAAGCGCTCGAGCGGGGCTGGCGCGATCGCTTGCCGGAGCCGGCCTATCTACGCACGATGCTGCCCCTGATCGAGCAGCGCCTGGAGCTTCCTGCCGGAAGCCTCGACCTAGCCCTCCCTCCGCAGAGCCAGCAACCGGGGCAACGGGGGGCCGGTGGTGGCTTCCTGAAACGGTTCACCCCAGGCTCCATCGATGTCTTCAGCACCTGGCAGGGCGGCCTGCTCTACGGCGGCATCTGCCTGGGGCTGATCTACGCCCTGAATCTTCAACAACGCCAACTCGCCGCAGCCAACCTGCTGAGCCTTAAGCCGATTGCCCCCTTGCCGGCGGCCGAACAGGCCAAACCAGCCAACCCAGGCACCACCCTGCTCAGCGCCTATCCAGAACTACGCCCGCTGCAGCAAGCGAGCCGCGGCATCGGCCGCAGCGCCTTAAGCCAGCTCAACACCACAGCCGCTGAGCCGCCGCAGAACGGCGTGCTCGAACTCAACTTGAGCCAGGCCAGCAGCATTGAGCTCCAGAGCGAGAGCGGTCAGCGCTCCCAGCTCAACGGCACCAAGGGACAACTGGTGTGGCAGCTCGACACGCCTCTGCAGCTGAGCATCAGCCCAGCCCCCAAAGCCGGCGAGGTGCTCTGGAATGGCACCCCGCTACCCAGCACCAACCAACAACCGGGCCGCTTCCGGCTCCCTCTGGCCAAAGCCCAGCCGCTCAACGCTGGTAACGCTGCGCCATCTCCCCAAACCCCTTGATCGGACCCGCGAGCTGAGCCAGCTCGCCGCTGAGACGCCAGCACCAGTTGCCGTTGCTGGTGCCCGGCGTGTTGAAGCGCGCTTCATCGCCGAGTTGGAGCAGATCCTGCAAGGGCACCATCGCCCAGTCAGCACGGCTGGCCAAGGCCAGCTCCAGGAGCTGCCAACCGGGGGCATTCACCGGTCCGAGCAGCTCCTGCACCTGATGCCGCTCCCCATCGCTGAGCTGCTGCCACCAGCCGATGCAGGTGGCGTTGTCGTGGGTGCCGGTGTACACACACCAGTTGCTGCCTTGGTAGTTCGCGGGCAGATAGGCGTTCTTGGGATCGCCGTCGAAGGCGAACTGCAGGATCTTCATGCCCGGTAGGCCATAGCGATCCCGCAGAGCTTCAACAGCCGGGGTAATCACCCCAAGGTCTTCCGCGATCAGAGGCAGGGACTGCCCCGGGTAACAGCGGCTCAACTTGCGCAGCAGGCTGCCCCCCGGAGATGGGCGCCAGCGGCCGTGCTCAGCGGTGCGATCAACACCAGGAACGCACCAGGCCGCTTCCAGGGCACGGAAATGATCGAGTCGCAGCAGATCCACCAGGCTCAGCTGGCGCTGCAGGCGCCGAATCCACCAGCGAAAGCGGGTCAGCCGGTGCAGCGGCCAGCGGTACACCGGCGTACCCCAGAGCTGACCGGTGGCGGAGAAGTAGTCGGGCGGAACACCGCTCTGCTGGCGGAGGCTGCCATCGGCCTGCACGGAGAACAGGTGGCGATGGCTCCAGACATCGGCGCTGTCGTGGGCCACATAGAAGGGCACATCACCAATCACCTGAACGCCCCGTCGGCGGGCGTGATCGAGCAGGTGCTGCCACTGCTCCTGGAGCTGCCACTGCACCAGAGCCTCCTGAAGCAAGGCGTCATGGGCCTGCGTATCCAGGGCCTGCAACGCCGAGCGCTGCCGGTGGGCGAGGGCGGCGGGCCACTGCCACCAGGGCTGGGCGCCGTGGCGCTGGCGCAAGACCCAGTAGCGGCAATGATCCACGAGCCAGCTGCGCTGGTCATGGCGCCAAAGGGCAAAACGCTCACGCTGCTCTGGGTTCCACTCGGGGTAACGCCGCAGCAGCGCTTCAGCGAGAGCCTCGGCACGCCGATCCGCCAGGACCGGATCCAGTCGACTCGGGTCAGCGCCGACGGGAAGGGCATCGCGATCCGCCGGCTGCAGCAACCCCTCGGCCACCAGTTGGTCGGCATCGAGCAGCCAGGCGTTCAGCGCAAAGCTGCTCGGGGAGCTGTAGGGCGAGCCGAGCGAATCGGGTGGCGCCAAAGGCAGCAGTTGCCAGGCCGTGACGCCGTGATCGGCCAGGAGATCAAGCCAGCTGTGGGCGACAGCACCAAAGCTGCCGCAGGCCGCGGTGCCAGGTAGCGCAGTGGGATGAAGCAGGACGCCGGCCCTTCGCATCAATCCGGGAGCCGATAACGGCTGATGATCCGGCGTGCAAAGGCCGGGATGTGCTCTTCCACCTTGTCAGGATGATTCCGGCGCAGCCACACCGCATTGCGGGTGAAGTGGGAATCGATCGAAAAGCGGCCGTATTCGAGGCCCTTCGGGCCGAAACGCTCCACGAAGAAGCCGATCAGATTGGCCACCCAAATCGGCAATTTCACCGCCTTGTCGTAGGCCTCGATGCCCTGCTGCACCGCAGCCTGGCGCTGGCCGCTGCTGCTCACAGGCGCCACATCAAGTTCCGCCTCCACCAGATCAAGCAGCTGCTGGCCTTTGGGGTTGCGCACCGTGAGCCATTGGCGCCCGAATGTCGCCCCCATGTAGCCCACCACCAGATCGGCGCCGGCGTTGGTGTAGTCGAAGCAGCTGAGGCAGCTGGGGGCGAACACATCCTTGAGATTCGGGGTGTCGAGCCCGAAGAAGGGCACCGTTTCCTCGCGCCCATCGCTGTGGCGGAAGTGGATGCGGAAGTCCTGCATGAACTCGTAGTGCACCACCGTGTCCGGTGAGCTCACCGTGCTCTCAAGGAACGTCTGCAGGCCTTGGCGCGACACGTTGTCGACGCAGGGGAGTCCCAGCACGAACAGCTCATCGAGCGGCAGGGTGGGCTGCACGGCGCGCAGCGCCTGGATCTGACAGCCCACGCCGATCGCCAACAGCTTCTTGATGCCGCTGCCGGGCAGCTGCTCGAGCACCTCCAGATTCGGCGAGAGCGTGGGCTTGTTCACCCGGGCGCTGAGCACCTCTTCGGGGGTGCGGGCCAGGCGCGGCACCGGGGTGAAGCGATCCTCCTCGCTCTGGCCCACGCACAGCACCGCATCCACCAAACCGGTTTCCAGAGCCCGCACACCGATCCGGCTCACGATGCCGGTCCACTGGGCTCCATCGATCGGCCGTTGCAGTCGGGCGGTGAGCATCCGCTGCTGCACACCGAAGTAGAGCTCGTCCTCGTTGTCGAGATTGCGGCTACGGCCGTGGGCAGCCGCTTCCATGGCATCGAAACGCTGATAGAGGAAGGCGCAGCTGTCTTTCACATAGGCCACCCAGCGGCTGTCGCAAAGCCCGCACTGGCTGCAGAGATCCTTGGCGGGATAGGTGCTGCCCTTGGCCAGCGGCCTGGCGCGCTCATGAGGCGCAGCGGCACCTGAAGGGGAAGCAGCGGAAGTCAAGGCAGCCGAACCGGCATGGGGTCTGGCGTCACAACCTATCGAGCGTGATCCGCGGCAGGGCAGCAAACGCGCACAGCTCGGTCAAAGTGGAGCGATTGTTGATGGCTCTCCCGCCTTGGCGCCCGCCCAGCCACGCCCGCAGCGCCGCACCCGCGAACGGGCTGCTCTTCGCCTGCTGGCCGCCGGCTTGGGCCTGGCCACCAGCCTGGCCTTGCTGAGCGTGATCTGGCCGGAAAGCGATCGGGCCGTGCGTGAGCAGGGGCCGCCCACGGCCGCCGATCTGGGGGAACAACCCAATCGGCCGATCAGCGTGCTGCTGATCGGCTCCGATGCGGATCGGCCTGGTGCAGCCAACAGCGATGCCCTGCTCTTGGTGCAGGTGAATCCCGAAGGGCCGTTGCAGCTGCTGAGCCTGCCGGTGGAAACCGCCGTGAGGCTGCCGGGCGACAAGCAGCCCGTCGCCCTGGGCAGCCTCTACAAACGCGGCGGTCCGGCCCTGGTGGCTGGCGCCGCTGCTCAGCTGGTGGGTCTGCCCCAGGGCCAGCCCGATCGTTATGTGGTGATGCCCAGGGCCGCCCTGCGCGATCTGGTGGATGGGCTCGGCCGGGTCGAGCTCTCCCCCGACCGCAGCATGCGGTACGTGGACAAAACCCAGAACTACCGAATCCAGCTTGAGGGCGGTCTGCAAGTGATGGATGGTCAACAGGTGGAGCAGCTGTTGCGCTTCCGGGATGACGCCAACGGCGAAGAACGGCGCCGCGACCGCCAGCAGATGGCGGTGGAGAGCGTGCTCAAACAGATGGGGCAGCGCCAACAGCTGCAGCAACTGCCGGCCCTGCTCAATCAGCTCCAACAACAGGTGGAGACCAACCTCACCCAAAACGAAGCGCTGAGCCTGTTGGCGGTAGCGCTTCGGCCGGGCGAGCGGCTGGAGTTCCGCACGCTGCCGCTGCGCCCGCCCCTCCAGCCAGGCAGCCCGCTCAGGCAACTGGATGCTCAGGCGCAGCGGCCCTGGCCGAACTGAGCTGCCAGCGCGCCAACAGATTCAGGCGCAACGCCTCCCGCGCCTGAGCCGGATCCATTGAGACAGGCACCTCCTCCCCAGGCAGACACCCCAGCCAGGGAAGACCATCCAGCCGCCGCTGCTCGGGCTGCCAAGGCTCTCCGAGCTGCAGCAGCCCCACCAGCGGCACCGCATCGGCGTTGAGCAGCGCCGCGTAGGCGCGGGCTGGGCCTGCAGCTGCCAAGGCCGCAGGTAGCTGCAGCACAACGGGCTGACGCCAGGCCCCGAGTGCTTCGCTCCAGCAACCCGGCCGCTCCAGGGCCGCACCAGGATCCACAGCCAGGGGGAACAACCAACCACCCGGCTCCTGCGCCAGACCAGCCAACGCGGCGTTGGGATCCGCCTGCAGCTCTCCGCTGAAGGCAAGCAAACGCAGCCCCAGTAGATCGGCCAGCCGCTGGCCCTCAGCCGCACTCACCCCCCCTGGCGCCACGAGCACCAGCCCCGCGGAAGGCCAGTCAGGCCGGGTACTCGGGCCGAAACAAGGGGAGGAGGTCATCAGCAAGGTGAAGCCAAGGAACCGGGTGGCTTCTACGATCGGGGTTCCACCGTTCGCGCCAGCGGCCGCCGTGACCAGTTTCCTGACCGCAGAACGGGTCGATCAGGCGCAGGCGGCCCATGACACCCGCAGGCTGCGGCTGTTCAGCGGCACAGCCAATCAAGCCCTGGCCAGGGAAATCGGCGCCTACCTCGGGGTACCCGATGGCCCGCGGGTGATCAAACGCTTTGCCGACGGCGAGCTCTACATCCAGATCCAGGAATCGATCCGCGGCTGCGATGTGTTCCTGATCCAGCCCACCTGCGCTCCGGTGAACGATCACCTGATGGAGCTGCTGGTGATGGTGGATGCCTGCAAACGGGCCTCGGCCCGGCAGATCACTGCGGTGATCCCCTATTACGGCTACGCCCGCGCCGATCGGAAAACGGCGGGCCGTGAATCAATCACCGCCAAGTTGGTGGCCAACCTGCTGGCGGTGTCTGGGGTGGATCGGGTGCTGGCGATGGACCTGCACTCCGCACAGATCCAGGGCTATTTCGATATCCCCTGCGATCACATCTACGGCTCACCGGTGTTGGTTGATTACCTGGCCGGGCGCGACTTCGGCGATGTGGTGGTGGTGTCGCCCGATGTGGGCGGTGTGGCCCGTGCCCGCGCCTTCGCCAAACGCCTCAACGACGCCCCACTGGCGATCATCGATAAGCGCCGCTCCGGCCACAACGTGGCTGAAAGCCTCACCGTGATCGGCGATGTGGCCGGCAAGACGGCCATCCTGATCGACGACATGATCGACACCGGCGGCACCATCTGCGCCGGTGCCCGGCTGCTGCGGGAGAACGGCGCCACTCGCGTGCTGGCCTGCGCCACCCACCCGGTGTTCTCGGGGCCCGCGATCGAGCGCCTCTCGGCGCCCGGGCTGTTTGAGGAGGTGATCGTGACCAACTCGATCCCCATGGCAGAGGAGCGGCGCTTCCCCCAGCTGCAGGTGCTCTCGGTGGCCAACATGCTCGGCGAGGCCATCTGGCGCATCCACGAAGAAAGCTCCGTGAGCTCGATGTTCCGGTGAGCCAGGGCCAAACGCGGCGTTGGTTCGCCGCAGCGCTGCTCACCCTTTCAGCCCTGCTGCCTGTTGCCACCAGGGCTGAACAGCGCCGCGTTGGGGTCTGGCTCACCAACAGCCCGAGCCCGCTCTACTACGAGCCGGGGCGGCTCGATCGCGCCGTCGCCGAACTGGCGAGCGCCGGCTTCAACACGCTCTACCCCAATGTGTGGAGCCGGGGCACCACCTTTCACCGAAGCCGCTGGGCGCCGATCGAGCCGGCCCTGTTGCAGGCCAACAGCCGCCACGACCCCATCTGCCACATGACGAGCGCCGCCCACAGGCGCGGGTTGCGGGTGATCCCCTGGTTTGAATACGGCCTGATGGAGCCCGCCGATGCCGCCGTGGTGCGGCAACACCCTGAGTGGGTGCTGCAGAAACGCGATGGCAGCAGCGCTGTGGTGATGCACGGCAAGGAGATGGTGTGGCTCAATCCCGCTCACCCCGGCGTGCGTGGGCGCTTTCTCGGGCTGGTCGGGGAGATCGTGCAGCGCTGCAAGGTGGATGGCATCCAGCTCGACGATCACTTCGCCTGGCCGGTAGAGCTCGGTTACGACCCCTTCACCCGAGCGCTCTACGAACGGGAGCAGGGGGTTCAACCGCCCGATAACCACACCGATCGCATCTGGATGAGCTGGCGACGCCGGCAACTCAGCGGCCTACTGCGGGAGCTGCGCGCCACCTTGAAGCGCAGCGGCCAGGGCAGCCCCTACGTGAGCCTGTCACCGGGCCCCTTCCGCTTTGCCTACAACCACTGGCTGCAGGACTGGGAGCTCTGGGCCCTCGGCGGGCTGATCGATGAGCTGGTGGTGCAGAACTACGCCTATTCGTTGCAGGGCTTCGAGCGGGATCTGCAACAACCGGCCCTCGTGAAAGCGAGCGGCTGGGGGATCCCCGTGGAGATCGGCATCCTCTCCGGTTTCGGTGGCCGCACCACCCCGATCAGCACCTTGAGCGAGAAAGTGCGGCTGGCGGCAGCCCGGGGCCATGGCGTGATCTATTTCTATTGGGAAGGGCTTTGGGGCATCCACGCAGGCCCTGAGGGTGGATCAACCCGCCGTAAGGCCCTTGGACGACTGCACCAGGGCCTGTTCAACCCGCCACCGCCTGTACCGGCCCAAACCCGTTAGGCCAGCCCTAGGCATTGCCCCACCACCTCACGGCTGTTGGCCGAGAGCGTTGCGGCGGCCAGCTGCTCGAGGGCCTCGCGCATGCGGGCACTGCGCTCTGGGCCGTAGCTCTGCCAGCGGCTGAACACCTTGGCCATGCGAGAGGCCGTGATTGGATTGCGGCGATCGAGCTCGGCGATCTGCTCGGCCATGAAGCGATAGCCACGGCCATCGAGAGCGTGGAACTGGGCCACGTTGCCCGCAAAGCCCCCCAGCACGGCGCGAATCGAGTTGGGAGCGGCTGGATCAAAGCGCGGATGCTCCATGAGGGCCTGCACCCGAGCCACCCCATCACCGAAGGGGGCTGAGGCCTGAAGGCCGAACCAGGCATCAAGGATCACCGGCTTGTCGTGCCAGCGCTCGTGGAAGGCCGCCATCGCCGCTTCCCGCTCAGGCGTGTCGTGGCATTGCAGGGCCCGCAGGCCGGCCCGCGCCAGGGTCATCGAAGGGCCGCCCACCGCTGCTGCCGCTTCAGCCCGCACCCCCACATCACCCGCCGCACCGAGCCAGTTCCAGGCCGTGGAGGTGAGCGCCCGATCACCGGTGCCATCCGGCCAGGCCAACAGCCACTGAGGGCGGCAGCGCTCGAGGGTGTGCTCCAGCGGCTCGGCCAACTCCTCACCGAAGCGGCGTTGCAAGTCCAACAGGGCCTTAAACAGTGCCGGCGGATCGGACACGCCGTTCGCGGCCAGGGCTGCATCCTCCAGCTCCGGCAGGCCTGGCAGGGCCAGCAACATGCTGCGGTTGGCATCGCAGAGGCCCACCTCCGCCAGGATCCGCTCAAAGGCGGCCACCAGGCCCTCCTCCAGTTCGTCGTTGGCGCATCCGCCGGCGCGCTCAAGGGCCGCTTGGCGCAGCAGCACCTGCCCGGCATCCCAGCGGGCGAAGGGCTCGCTATCGCAGGCGAGCAGGTGCAGCAACTCGTTGGTGGAGCGCTCGATCTCGAGCTTCACCGGCGCCGAAAAGCCACGCAGCAGCGAGAGGGCCGGCGGATGGCTGTGGGGCTCGAGCCCCTCGATCTGGATCTGCTGCTCCGGCTGATCGATCACCACCAAGCGGCTGGCCTCCCCCCAGGCGTGGGGCAGTTCAGCGGCCTTGGCCTCATGGCTGCTCTCACCCTCCAAGCGCACCAGCAGCGGCTCACCGGCCTGGCCGAGCAGACCAAGCACGAGCGGAATTACCACCGGCTGCTTCTGGGCTTGGCCTGGGGTCGGCGGCGTGCTCTGACGCACGCTCAGGCGCAGGCTGCCCTGCTCGCCATCCCAGTGGCGCTCGATCTGGAGCTGAGGGGTGCCGGCCTGGTGATACCAGCGCCGGAACTGCTGGAAATCGAAGCGAGGCAGGGCGGCACCCTCAGCCCAGGCGTGCTCGGCCGCATCCTGCATGGCCTGAACAAAGTCATCACAGGTGGCGGCGGTGCCGTCATGACGTCTCACGTAGAGCGCCATCCCCCGCATGAACAGCTCCTCACCCAGGAGGGTGTGAAGCACCCGGATCACCTCCGCTCCCTTTTCGTAGATCGTGGTGGTGTAGAAGTTATCGATCGCCTGATAGTGATCTGGCTGAATCGGGTGCGCCGTGGGTCCGGCATCCTCACGGAACTGGGTGTTGCGCAGCAGCGACACATCGTCGATGCGCTTCACCGCTGCAGAGTGGAGATCAGCGGTGAAACTCGCATCACGAAAGACGGTGAGCCCTTCTTTCAGTGAGAGCTGGAACCAATCGCGGCAGGTGATGCGATTGCCCGTCCAGTTGTGGAAATATTCATGGGCAATCACACTTTCGATGCGCTCCAGCTCGGCATCGGTGGCCGTAGCCGCATCAGCCAGCACCAGCTTCGAATTGAAAATATTGAGGCTCTTGTTTTCCATTGCGCCCATATTGAAATGGCGCACCGCAACGATATTGAACTCATCCAGGTCGTATTCCAGCCCGTAGCGCTGCTCATCCCAGAGCATCGATCGCTTCAGTGACGCCATGGCGTGAGCGGTGTAGGGCGCATCGCCTGGCTCCACATGCAGGCGCAGCTGCACCCGGCGGCCGCTGCGGGTGATGAACTGATCGTTCACCTCCTCCAGCTGACCAGCCACCAAGGCAAAGAGATAGGAAGGTTTGGGGAAGGGATCGTCCCAAACCGCAAAGTGCCGCGGTGAAGGCTCCGCTCCCTCGCTGTTGGGAGCTGGCGGCAACGCCCCGGTTTCCATGCAGTTGCCGTTGGAGAGCAGCACGGGGCAGCTGACCTGATCCGCCTCAATCCGCACCCGGAAGCGGCTGAGTAGATCAGGCCGATCGGGATGAAAGGTGATGCGGCGAAAGCCCACCGCCTCGCACTGACTGGTGACCATCCCGCCGCTCACATACAGCCCCTCGAGGCTGGTGTTGGTTTCGGGGTGGATGCACACCAGGGTGCGCAGGCGGAAGGGCCGAGCGGGCGGGTGCAGCAGCACCAAACGGTCCGCTTCCAGCTGGTAGGCGCTGGCGTCCAACAGTTGGCCATCGAGCTCCAACTCCCGCAACTCCAGCTCCACCCCCTGCAGCTCCAAAGGGCCTGGCTCCGCGACTGGATTGGGCTCGAACTGCAGGTCGGCCTCCACCATGCTGCGGTCAGCGAACAGCTGGACCCGCAGGCTGGTGTGAGCAATCAGATACGGAGCCGGTCGGTAATCGGCGAGGCGAACAGTGGCCATGGCGGCGCTTCAGCTGCTCAGAGTGTTCAGGGTTTCTTCGCAGGGGCCGGCTTGGCCGCCGGAGCCGCGCCGCGATTCTTCAGCACCTCTTGCACCTTCTTGCGCACGTCGGCGGGCACTTCGTCTGGGCAGACCTCCACCGCACCAAGCACCGCTGAATTGATCGCACCTTTGCGCAACTCATCGATCGAGAGCGGCTTCGGACCCACCTGGGCGATCGCCCCTTCGTGCTGGCCCTGGATCACCTGGGCGATGGTTTCTCCAGCCACCGCCACCGCCTTGTCGAACTCGATGCCAGCCGCACGGGCGATGCACACGTTGAGGGCGCCGATGCGGGTGTAGAGGCTCATATCAGCCTGGGAGGCAGGCGCGGCCGCCGCCGCCACGGGAGCCAGCAGCAGGGCCAGGGGAAGCAGCAGAAGGCCAAGGCGGCTTGCGGGGGAGCGCACGCGAAACAAGCGATGTGGCCTAATCCTGCTGCAAAACCAGCGGATCGCCATCAGGCAACGGCAGGCAACGGCGCACCAGCTGGCTCCAACCGGATCTCGTGGTGCATCTCCACCAGCTCCAGGTTGCCGTCGCACCAGGAGTAGATCGAGCGCGCCCGGAACCGATCCTGATCCACCAAGCGGATGTGCTCGAGGATGTCCCACTGCTGGTAGTGCGACTCGAACACCAGCTCGTGCTCGTCAGCCTGACGGATCTGACTCTTGGTGGGCGAGCCGCACTGGTAGCCGCGGCTACGGCGCAGCTGATGGCCGCAGAGGGAGGCATCCATCGTGCCTTCGCGCACGTAGCGAGGCTTGATGTCGAAGAAGTCATATTCCTTCTCGGGCCACCAGGTGAAGCGGTAACGCGGTTCCGACTCGGCCTGATCCTCAAAGGTCTGCACCCGCAGCAACATGTCCACGCGCAGCACTTCGTCGTCGGGGAAGAAGTACTGACGACGCGAGCGCCACAGGCCGAGGTTCCGGTTGAACCAACGGCGCAGGGTGGTGTCGAGCTGGATGCGACTACCGCGGGGCCCAGGTGGCTGCGAAGCCACCGGATGCACACGTGTCGCGAGTTCTCGTGGGTGAGCCACGTCTTGCCTCAGGACAACGTCTCATCACAGTCGTCATAGCGAGCCAGGCGCGGCCTGCCAAATCTCAATAAGGTGAAAGCACAATTTCTGAAGAATCAGCGCGCCGGTGCCCGCTGCTGGGGAACAGCCCCCCGACGAGCCTCAACCCAACCGCTTCCCCTTCAGCGCCATGCCCCAACCGCGACAACGCGGGGAGCTGCGCAGGGGAGCGGGGCTTGCCCTGCCTGCTCATCTGGAACCGGACAGCGCTCAGCGCCGCCACCTGAAGTTATTGCTGGTGGCGGCGCCCCATCACCGAGCCACACCAGATCTTCGCGGCCTGGTTGCCTTTCTTGAAAACCAGGACTTCGGCTTCGATGTGAGCCTGGAGATCGCCGACCCAGCCGAGCGACCCGAGCTTCTGGAGCTGCATCGCCTGGTGGCCACCCCGGCGCTCATCAAGCTGGAACCCACGCCGAAGCAGGTGTTCGCCGGCAACACCCTGCTGCTGCAACTGCGCAACTGGCTGCCGCGCTGGCAGCAACTGGAGGTGGTGAGCGGCCTGGGCATCAGCCTGCGCCCAGCCGAAAGCGATGGCAGCCGCACCCAGCGGGAGCTGCAGCTTGAAGACCAGCTGCTGGTGCTCCGCCAGGAGAACGAAACGCTGATCGAGCGCGTGCGGGTGCAGGAGCGGCTGCTGCGGATGGTGGCCCACGAGCTGCGCACCCCGCTCACCGCCTCGAAGCTGGCCCTGCAAAGCCTCAACCTGGGCCAGATCGATCAAACCCGCTTCCGCGATGTGCTCGGCCGGCGGCTCGACGACATCGAACAGCTCTCCAAAGACCTGCTGGAGGTGGGAACCACCCGCTGGGAGGCGCTGTTCAATCCCCAGCGCCTCGCCCTAGGACCGGTGGCCGCAGAAGCGATCCTTGAGCTGGAGAAGCTGTGGGTGGGCCGCGGGCTGGAGCTGATCACCGACATCCCCACCGATCTGCCGGATGTGTTCGCCGATCAGCGGCGCATGCGGCAGGTGCTGCTCAATCTGCTCGAGAACGCCTTCAAGTTCACCCCTGATGGCGGTCAGGTGAGCCTCACGATCCTGCACCGCACCAGCCAGTGGCTGCAGGTGAGCGTGTGCGACTCGGGGCCTGGCATCCCGCGGGATGAGCAGGAGCGGATCTTTCTGGAGCGGGTGCGGCTGCCGCAAACCTCCTCCAATACCTCCGGATTCGGGGTGGGCCTTTCGGTGTGCCGCCGCATCACCGAAGTGCATGGCGGCCGCATCTGGGTGGTCTCCGAACCGCATGAAGGCGCCTGCTTCCACTTCACGGTGCCGGTCTGGGACGGACAAAGCGCCGCCTGATTGACGAAGGGCACCTCAGGCCCGTAATTTCACTGCATCGGAGGCGCGGCTGAAAAGCCAAGCAGCGCAAGGGCAGCAGCCCTTGGAGTTCCGAGTCCTAGCCCCCATCGTCTAGAGGCCTAGGACACCTCCCTTTCACGGAGGCGACAGGGGTTCGAATCCCCTTGGGGGTATCCAAAGAGGCGGCCGCAAGGCCGCTTTTTTGATGTCTCAGGGATCAGTCCTGTTGCCTCAGGGCTCTGACCAAACGCTCAGTGCACTGCCGCCAGGGCATCCGCACGGCGCTGGGCTTCCTGCTGCACAGCGCGCAGGTTGGCGGCCAGGTCTTCCCGCAGGCGCTGCTCAATCAGAGCGATCGGCATGCCCACACAGCCCTGCACGGTGAGTTCATACAGAAGAGTGGTGGAGCCACCCTCCACGCCGATCTGCCAGGCCCCTTCAAAGCGGCGGAAATCACCCTTGGCCATCACAAAGGAGAGGCGCTGCTGCTCCAAGTGTTCGGTGAGCTCCAGCTGCACGCGGGCCTTGAAGCGCATACCCATGAAGGTCTGCGCGCCCTCCTGCTCGAGACCCACCACGTTGGCGCGGCGCCAGAGAAGCCTGGAGCTCTGGAGGTTGGGGATAAAGCGGCTAAGGCTGTCGTAATCGGTAAGCACCGCCCAGATCCACTCGGGGGGGAGGTTGAGCCTCAGCTGCACGGCCAGCCGGCGGGTCCCGCCGGGCAGACGCTCCATCTCCTGCTGGATCGTGTCGAGCACACAGGCATCAGCCTGCGACTGAGCAGCGCCTGCAAGGGATGCCGTGAGCTGCGACAGAGGCAAACCGGCTTGATCAAGCTTTCGGCGCAACAACTTAACGCCCTCAGCGGATGCGGGCAGATTCCCTATGATCTCGCGCGACAACAGGGCTCGAAAGATTCATGCGTGTTTCGACCGCAACCTCCAGCTGCAGCGACTCGCGCGTATTCACGGTGGTGGTGCAGGGCTACGGGGCTGCACAGCCGCGCACAGCTGAGCGCAGCATCACCGTTGACTACTCCCGCCTTCAAGCCCTGATGCAATCCATCAGCCAGCTGGGCGGCAAGGTGATCTCTGTCACCGCTGGATCCGCAGCCCCTTCCGCCTCCGCCCCGCCCGCCGCAGCCCCTGCCCCCCAGCAGGCCGCCAAAGCGAAAGCCCCCGCCAAACCCGCTGCTGCTGCCGTGCACCACGCCGACGTCCCCGTCAACCTCTACAAGCCGAAGACCCCCTTCATCGGCACCGTCACCGAGAACTACAGCCTCCTGGCTGAAGGTGCCATCG
>Ga0194119_10007705_pt1 | contig 15082 bp, 9 predicted proteins | sample TA2MahC100mmetaG_FD_148620 | JGI IMG/M metagenome (GOLD analysis project Ga0194119, IMG submission 148620) | Freshwater microbial communities from Lake Tanganyika, Tanzania - TA2015018 Mahale Deep Cast 100m | ecosystem: Environmental > Aquatic > Freshwater > Lake | place: Tanzania: Lake... | reverse complement strand
GACGGGATCGAGGTGGAGGTCCACCCTTCCGGTCTGCAGCGCCGGACGAGCCGGCAGGAGCTGACCAGTGGAGCCACGGACGCAGCGGCAAAGCCGCGTTCGCCCATGGGCGCCAGACGGAAGAGAAAGCTCAGCCGAAGCCGAAACCCCTTTTCGTGACTGGAGCTTGGGCCCCAGAAAGGGGACCGCTGGCGGAAGTATAAAAGTGAATTCCAAGCCCTTTGGCCCGTCAGTTACAAAGGTTCAATCCGGAGCCGAGCCAGTCAGGGACTGAGCTCTCGCGGGAGCAAACCATCAGCGAAAAAACGCGAGTTTGCGGGGTTTAAATACTCATCCAGCAGCAATTAACGCTGCATTCCTGATAGCAATCAACACTTGCAGGGCTTGTTGTTGTGCGCAACGCTGCAGAATGTGGCGAACAGCTCCACCCGAGCATCAGGAGGTAACGGCATGCTGGCGGCACCGCGGCGGGCTTTTGTGGCCCTGGTGCTGGTGGTTCTCACTCTGGTGAGTGGGGGCTGCGTCAGCAAAACAAGGTCGGCCCCAGCCTCGGGCGGTGCAGCAACCCTGCCCGCCTCGGCCCCTTCAGGTGCCCTGCAGGAAGTTGCACCGCCCGGTGCAGTGCAACAGCTCAATGAGCGACTCAACGAACGCGCCCCCCAGGTGCGGGTGCTCGCCCCAGCCGATAACGCTCTATTGCCGGCTGGGCCCTGGACGCTTCAACTGCAGGTGAAGGACTGGCCCCTGGCGGATGCCGGCGATTTGGGGCTGGGCCCCCACCTGGTAGTGCAACTCGACGACCAGGAGCCGCTTCGCATCAGCAGCCGAGACGCTGCCGCCAACATCGCCATGCCCGATCTGCGGCCGGGCAGCCACCGGGTCACCGTGTATGCCGCCAGGCCCTGGGGCGAAGCCGTGAAGGCTCCTGGTGCCAGCGCCCAGATCCGCATCCACCGTGTGGCCCGAAACGCCGCAGAGCTGCCCAGCAGCGGCAGCGCTCAGCTGATCGCCGCCAGCCCCGATGCCCTACAACAGATGGAGCCGGTGCTGGTGGACTGGCTGTTGCTGGATGCCCCCCTGCAGAACCTGCGTGGTGATGACGCCCGCTGGCGCCTGCGGATCAGCGTGAATGGCGACAGCTTCCTGGTGGACCGCCTAACACCTCTGTGGCTCAAAGGGTTCAAGCGAGGCAGCAATGCCGTGCAGCTGGAATTGCTCGATGGCCGCGGTGACCCGCTGAACCCACCGTTTAACAGTGTGGTGCGCGAGGTGGTGATCGGATCGGGCAGCAGACCAGCCTGGTTGAAGCCCAGCCTTTCGGCAGCGGAGCTCGCACGCCTGGCCGGCGAGCAGCCAGCCCCGGAACCCCTCAGCGCACCAGAACCGGCGCCAGTTGCGGCCCCTGCAGCCGAGCCTCCTACGCCCGCCGTGCCATCAGCGGAACCCGAAGCCGAACCTGAGCAGGCGGCGAGCTCAGAGCCGGAACCCACCCCAGCCGCTCCGCTCGACGAGCCCCCAGTGGAAGCGGACAGCACCACCTCTGATGAAGCAGCCGTTGCGGCAGCGCCGATCGCACCGGCACTGGAACCGGCACCGGAACCTGAAGAAACCATCCCTCCGGTCATGGAACCTGCTAGCGAGCCACCAGCAGCTGAAGCCACTCCAGCCGAGCCTGCCCCCATCGGCGCCAGCGAGCCCAGCGAGCGGCTCGCCCCCCAGACCCGACTGAGCGGGTCGGCACGCGAGCAGGTGAATGCCGATGGCTCTCTTCAGCAACCACCCTCCCGCGGTCCACTAGCCGGGCTGCGGGAGAAGCTGGGGGGATGAGTGAACGCCTGAGCTGGGGCTTTGCCCTCAGTACCGCCTCCCTGCCTGTCTTGCGTCAGCTGCTGGAGCGGGGAGTCATCGATCGGATCGCCAGTCCGGCCTATGGAGAGTGCTGGCAGTCCGGCGATCTGCAACGCCTGCTTGAGAGCGAATGGCCGCGCAGCCGCGCCTTCGTGGCGGTGGGAGCTTGCGGTGCGATCACCCGCTTGATTGCACCGCTGCTCAGCGATAAACGCCGCGATCCCGCGGTGGTGGTGGTGGATGCGCAGGGGCGCCATTCGATCCCGCTCCTGGGGGGGCACGCCGCCGGCGCCGACCAGCTGGCCATCGCGGTGGCAGCCCTTTTAGGCGGCGACGCGGTGCTCACCGGTGGATCAGCCAGCAGCGGCCGCCTTGCCCTCGACAGCTTCGGTGCGGCCTGGGGCTGGCGCCGCGGCCCAGGCGACTGGGATCAGCTGATGAAAACCGCTGCCCGCGGTGAACCCATCGAGCTCGAGCACCACGCAGGCAGCCCGCGCTGGCAACAGTTGCAGGGCTTGCCCAGCTCAAGCGCCGGTGGATCCCGCCTGAGCGTTGGCGTCGAACGCAGCGATCACTGCCGCTGGCATCCGCCGGCCCTTTGGGTGGGGATGGGCTGCGAACGAGGCACCAGCCTGGAGCTGCTGAGGCGCGCGCTCCGGCAAGGGCTTGAGGCTGCAGGGCTGGCGATCGAGGCCGTGGCTGGCCTGGCCAGTGCCGATCGCAAAGCCGATGAGCCAGCTCTCTTGCAACTGGCCGCAGAGCACGACTGGTCCCTGCGCTGTTTCAGCAGCGCAGAGCTGAGTGCCGTGGCTGTTCCCAACCCCTCGAACGTGGTGGAGGCGGAGCTGGGCACCGCCAGCGTGGCCGAAGCTGCGGCGCTCCTGGCCTGCGGACCCGGAGCGCCGCAGCTTCGGGTGGAGAAACAGATCGAACGGGCCGCCACAGCTGAGCAGGGCGCCGCCACCATCGCCATCGCGCAAGCCGCTCAGCAATGGGCCCCCCAGCGGGGGACGCTGCACCTGATCGGCAGCGGGCCTGGAAGCCTGGCGCTGCTCACACCCGATGCCCGCGCAGCCCTGGCGGAGAGCTGCGTGTGGGTGGGCTACGGCCTCTACCTGGATCTGCTCGAGCCCTTGCGCCGGCCTGATCAATTGCGCAGTGACGGCCAGCTCACCCAGGAGCGTGAGCGCTGCCGCGATGCGCTGGAGCTGGCCTGCCAGGGACTCACGGTGGCGCTGGTGTCGTCGGGGGATAGCGGCATTTACGGCATGGCCGGCCTGGCCCTGGAGCAATGGATGGCCCTGGCGGAGCAGGATCGGCCCGCCTTCCAGGTGCACCCGGGGATTTCCGCGCTCCAAATAGCAGCGGCACGGGCCGGCGCACCGCTGATGCACGACTTCTGCACCGTGAGCCTGAGCGATCGCCTCACCCCATGGGAGGTGATCGAGCGGCGGCTGCAGGCCGCAGCGGCGGGGGATTTCGTGGTGGCGCTCTACAACCCGCGCTCCAAGGGACGCGACTGGCAGCTGGGCCGGGCACAGGAGCTGCTGCTGGAGCAGCGGCCGCCCCACACGCCGGTGGTGCTAGCTCGCCAGCTGGGCCGCGAGGAGGAAGCGGTGAGCCTGCATGAACTGGCAACGCTGCCGCTCGAGCAGGTGGACATGCTCACGCTGGTGCTGATCGGCAACAGCAGTAGCCGGGTGGAAGGCGGCCGAATGGTGACCCCGCGGGGCTACCCAGGCGCCGAGCTCTGCTGAAAGTCGGGATGACAGGATTCGAACCTGCGGCCCCTTCGTCCCGAACGAAGTGCGCTACCAAGCTGCGCTACATCCCGATGCCGGGAGTGTAGGAGATGGCCGCCCGGCCAGGGTTCTGGGGGCCTAAGCCCCGCTGCTCCGGTTTCTAGAGTTGCATGCTGATCTGCGCCTGCGGGCGGAAGTGGCGCTGTGCTCAAACCCGACTGGCTGCGTGTGAAGGCTCCCCAGCGGGAGCGGATCGGCGAGGTGGCCGATCTGCTGCTGGATCTCAAGCTCAACACGGTGTGTCAGGAGGCCAGCTGCCCCAACATCGGCGAATGCTTCGCCGGCGGCACCGCCACCTTTTTGATCATGGGGCCGGGCTGCACCCGCGCCTGCCCCTACTGCGACATCGACTTCGACAAAAGCGTTCGCGCCCTCGATCCCACCGAACCCGAACGCCTGGGCGAGGCGGTGGCCCGCCTGGGCCTCAAGCACGTGGTGATCACCTCGGTGAACCGCGACGACCTGGCCGATGGCGGGGCGAGCCAGTTTGTGGCCTGCATCGAGCAGGTGAAGCAGCGCTCACCGCTCACCACGATCGAGCTGCTGATCCCCGATTTCTGCGGCAACTGGGACGCCCTGGCCGTGGTGATGGATGCCGCTCCCCATGTGCTCAACCACAACATCGAAACCGTGCCACGGCTCTACAAAAAAGCCCGGCCCCAGGGGATCTACGAGCGTTCGCTGAAGCTGCTGCAGCGGGTGCGCCAGGGCTGGCCCAAGGCCTACAGCAAATCAGGCCTGATGGTGGGTCTGGGGGAAAGCGATGCCGAGGTGTTGGAGGTGTTGGCCGATCTGCGTCGCCATCAGGTGGACATCGTGACCATCGGCCAATACCTCTCACCCGGGCCCAAACACCTGCCGGTGGATCGCTTCGTGACGCCGGAGCAATTTGAGGCGTTCCGGCGCCATGGCGAAAAGGAGCTGGGGTTCCTGCAAGTGGTGAGCACGCCGCTCACCCGCAGCAGTTATCACGCCGGCGAGGTGCAGCGGCTGATGGCGCAGCACCCTCGCTAGGGCTCCAGCAGGAATTCCGATTCCAGAGCGCAGGCTTCCAGCGCAAGCGGGCCGGCGGCCAGCTCGTCGATGCGGGCGTTCACCAGGCTCACGTGAGCCGGAAGCTGAGCGCAGTGCTCGAGAAAGGCCACCGCCATCTGGCGGGCAAACAGCTGCTGGATCTGCTGAGCGAAATCGGGAGGCATGGCTGCCGGTGCGGTTGAAGGCAGACTATGCAGCCCAGTGAGGGAGAGGGATCGGACCAACCGAACCCGCCGGTGGGGCGAACCGACCGGCGGGAGCGTGAACCGAACCGAAGTGCCGGCTAACCGATCAGGCCGCCACTGCCTCGCGCTCAGCCAGGCCCACATTGGCCTTCTCGCTGGGGGGCACGAGCAGCTTGAAGCGCGCCTTCCAGGTGCTCCAATCGGCCAGAATCACCGCGGCCTTACTGCTGCCGGTGGCCTCGAGGTGGGCCTCCAGCAGCGGCTTGAGCAGCGCCTCCTGCTCGGGGGTGGTGAGCTCGCAGATCGCCACGATCTCGGGATTCACCCGCTCACGCAGGCCGCCCGTCTCATCGAGCAGGAAGGCCACACCACCGGTCATACCGGCAGCCACGTTGCGGCCGGTGCTACCAAGCACCACCACCACACCGCCGGTCATGTATTCACAGCAGTGGTCGCCGGCGCCTTCCACCACGGTGCGGGCACCGCTGTTGCGCACCGCGAAGCGCTCGCCGGCGCGGCCCAGGGCGAACAGCTCGCCACCGGTGGCGCCATAGAGGCAGGTGTTGCCCAGGATCACCTGGCTGCCGGGATCACGGCCACCGGCCGGGGGCACCACGCTGATGCGGCCGCCGTTGATGCCCTTGCCCACGTAGTCGTTGGCTTCGCCCACCAGGCGCACATTCATGCCCTGCACGGTGAAAGCCCCGAAGCTCTGGCCGGCAGCACCTTCATAGGTGAGATCCAGCCGGCCCTGGAAGCCAGTGTTGCCATGGCGGGCAGCGATCTCACCACCGAGGCGGGCGCAAACGCTGCGATCGGTGTTGATGATCGGCAGGGTGCGGGCCAGGCGGCCGTGGCCCTCGATCGCGGCCACCAGCTCGGCATCGGCCAGTAGTTGGTCTTCAAGGATGGGGCCATTGCCGTGAGCTTCGGCGTCGTGCTGAAGCCAGCTGCGATCAGCCGCCTGCGGGATGGGATCGAGCAGGCAGGAGAGATCGATCGCTTTGGTTTTCGCCAGCTGCACGGCTCGGGGCTGGAGCAGCTCGGTGCGGCCGATCAGATCCTCGAGACGCGCCACACCGAGCACGCTCAGCAACTGACGCACCTCTTCCGCTACGAACAGGAAGAAGTTCACCACGTGCTCGGGAATGCCAGTGAAGCGCTTGCGCAGCGCTTCCTTCTGGGTGGCCACACCCACCGGGCAGTTATTGGTGTGGCAAACGCGGGCCATGATGCAGCCCTCGGCGATCATCGCGATCGAACCGAAGCCGTATTCCTCAGCACCGAGCAGGGCGGCGATGATCACATCCCAGCCGGTCTTGAGACCGCCATCGGCGCGCAGCAGCACGCGATCGCGCAGGCCGTTTTCCAGCAGCGCCCGGTGCACTTCGGTGAGGCCAAGCTCCCAGGGGCCGCCGGCGTGCTTGATCGAGCTCAGCGGAGAGGCGCCGGTGCCGCCGTCATGGCCGGAGATCTGAATCACATCAGCGTTCGCCTTGGCCACGCCGGCGGCGATGGTGCCGATGCCGATCTCGGCCACCAGCTTCACGCTCACCTTGGCGGCGGGGTGCACCTGGTGGAGGTCGTGGATCAGCTGCGCCAGATCCTCAATCGAATAGATGTCGTGGTGGGGCGGGGGTGAGATCAACGCCACGCCGGGCTTGCTGTTGCGCAGCCAGGCGATGTAGGGATCCACCTTCGGGCCAGGCAGCTGACCGCCTTCACCAGGCTTGGCCCCCTGGGCCACCTTGATCTCCAGCTGTTTGCCGCTGCGCAGGTATTCCGGGGTGACCCCGAAGCGACCCGAGGCGATCTGCTTGATCGCGGAGCAGGCGGTGTCGCCGTTGCGCAGGCCCTTGATCGTGGGCAGGGTTGCGGAGCGACCCTCTCCATCCACATCACTGAGGGTGTGGAAGCGGGCCGGATCCTCACCGCCCTCACCGCTGTTGCTCTTGCCGCCGATGCGGTTCATCGCCACGGCCAGCACCTCATGGGCTTCGCGCGAGAGTGCGCCGAGGCTCATGCCGCCGGTGCAGAAGCGGGCGCAGATGCTGGTCACGCTCTCCACCTGATCGAGGGGCAGGGGCGCCGTGGCGGGCTTGAGCTCGAGCAGATCACGCAGGGCCGTGACCGGCCGGTTCTCCAGCAGGGTTTTGTAGGTGGAGAAGTGGTCGTAGCCGGGACCGGCCTCGACAGCCGCGTGGAGGGCCTTGGCCATCTCCGGGCTGTTGAGGTGGTATTCGCCACCGGTGCGGTATTGCACAAAGCCCATGAACTCGAGCTTGGTGCGGTTGAGCTCGGGGAAGGCCTTGGCGTGGAAGCTCAGGGTTTCGCTGGCCAGCTCGCTCAAGCTCAGGCCGGCCACACGGCTGGTGGTGCCCTTGAAGGCCAGCTCGATCAGGTCGGCACCGATGCCGATCGCCTCAAAGATCTGGGCGCCGTGGTAGCTGGCGAGCAGCGAAATCCCGATCTTGGAGAGGATCTTGCGCAGGCCGTCTTCCAGGGCCTTGCGCACGTTGGCCTGCACCAGATCGGCGCTGAGGGCGGGCAACTTGCCGCGCTCGATGTTGGTTTGCACCTTGGGCTGCGCCAGCCAGTGGCGGGCCGTTTCCCAGGTGAGCCAGGGGCACACGGCGCTGGCACCGAAGCCGATCAGGCAGGCGAGGTGATGGGTGCTCCAGCACTGGGCAGTGTCGGCCACCAGGGAGGTCTGCAGACGCAGGCCGAGGTTGAGCAGGTGGTGGTGCACCGCACCCACCGCCAGCAGCGGCGGGATGTAGGTGGTGGTAGCGGTGATGCCCCGATCCGAGAGCACCAGGATCTGGCTACCGCCGCGCACGGCAGCTTCAGCCTCAGCCTTGAGCTTCTCCACAGCAGCCGCCAGGCCCGAAGGCCCGTCGGTGATCGGCATCAGGGTGGAGAGGGTGCGGCAGGCAATGCCCTGCTGCGCCACGGCGGCCAGCTCGGCCTCATTGAGGATGGGGCTGTCGAGATGCAGCGCGGCAGCGGCGGAAGCCTGGGGCTGCAGCGGTGAGCCGCGCTTGCCCAGATGCATCTCCAGGCTCATCACCAGCTTTTCGCGCAGCGGGTCGATCGGCGGGTTGGTGACCTGCGCGAAACGCTGCTTGAAGTAGTCGTAGAGCAGGTGCGGCTTATCGGAGAGCACCGCCAGGGGGATGTCGTCGCCCATGCAGTAGGTGGGCTCCTTGCCGGCGCCAGCCATGTCTTCGATCACCAAATCGAAGTCTTCAGCAGTGAAACCAAACGCTGTTTGCAGCTGGAGCAGCTCGAGATCGCCGAGGTTGCGCTCCTGGACCCAGGGCTGGGCCGTGAGGTTGCGGCGATGCTCCGCCAGCCACTGGCCATAGGGGTGGCGAGACGCCACTTCCTGCTTCACCTCCCAGTTGTGCAACAGGCGGCCGTTCTCCAGATCCACCGCCAGCATCTGGCCGGGGCCGAGGCGACCCTTCTCGATGATGCGGCTCTCCTCGAGCTCCACCACACCGGTTTCCGAGCCCATCACCACGAAACCGTCGTTGGTGATGCAGTAGCGAGCCGGGCGCAGCCCGTTGCGATCGAGGGTGGCGCCCACGCTGCGCCCATCGGCAAACACCAGCAGGGCTGGGCCATCCCAGGGCTCCTGGGTGCAGGCGGAATATTCGTAGAAGGCCTGGATCTCCGGCTTATCGGCCAGCTCGGGCTGGTCGCGGAAGGCCTCCGGCACCAGGGTGAGCAGGCTCTCGGTGATCGGGCGGCCGCTGCGCACCAGCAGCTCGAGGGTGGCGTCGAGGTTGGCGGAATCGCTGAAGGCCGGGTTCACCACCGGCTTGAGGTCGGCGGCGGCATCGCCCCACACCGCATCGAGATCGGCCTCGGAGGCACGGGCCCAGTTGAGGTTGCCGAGCAGGGTGTTGATCTCGCCGTTGTGGCCGAGCAGGCGCATCGGCTGGGCCAGGGGCCAGCGGGGCAGGGTGTTGGTGCTGAAGCGGCGGTGATACACCGCGAAGCTCACAGCGAAGCGCTCATCGCGCAGGTCGCCATAGAACGCGGAGAGCACCTCCGAGCGCACCATCCCCTTGTAAACAACGGTGCGGCAGCTCAGGGAGGCGAAATAGAGGTCGCTGGGGCCGGCGCCCCAGGCGGCGCGAGCCCGATCGCCGCAGCGGCGGCGCAGGCGGAACAGCAGCGCTTCGAGGCCATCACCAGCGTCAGGGGCAGCGAGCAGCCACTGCTCGATCACCGGAGCGGTACTCCTTGCCAGGGGGCCAAGCACCGCAGCATCCACGGGCACCGCACGCCAGCCCAGGCTGGTAAGGCCGAGCTTCAGCGCTTCTTCAGCACAAAACGCTTTGGCCTGCTCGCGGCGAGCCGCATCGGCCGGCAGAAACACCATGCCCAAGCCGCGGGGGCCGGCGCTTGAAGCAGCTGCTTCAGGCCAGACGGCATCCAGATAGCTCCAGGGAATGCCGCAAAGCACGCCGGCACCGTCGCCGGAATCACCATCGCCGCCGCAACCACCGCGGTGCTCCATGCAATCGAGGCCGCGCAGGGCCTGACGCAGCACCCAGTGGCTGGCCTCACCCTTCAGGCTGGCCAGAAAACCCACACCGCAGGCATCCTTCTCGCCGGCCACCGCCGCCGGGGCGGGGCTATCGCGATGGGGCCATTCGGGGCGAGAAAACTGCGACATAACCCGGCGACAACCTTGTACGAGTTGATCCAGCGCTAGAGCGAACCAACCACCTACAGATCGGGGGGCACCAGCGGTGCCGACTTCCAATGGGGCAGCTGGCGGATCTGCACACGAGGTACACCGCAACCACCGCCGAAGCCCTGGCTCGCCCGACCTGAGGCCGCGCTGCGAACTGCTGATCCTAAGAGCTGAACTCCCCTGGGCGGACCTGGATGCGCTCGCTAGCGTGGCCGGGCCCGCCGCCACTCATGGATGGCCCCCCTGACGGCGCTGGCAGCCCTGCTTCCAGGCATCCCCCTCACCCCGCCACCGCCGCCGCCCGAAGTCGTGGCGCCTGTGGTGGCGCCGCAGCGAAGGCCGTCCAGCACCGCCCGAAGCCAGGGCAGCGTGGTGAGCGTGAACGGCCAGCGCCAGCAAGCCCTCTGGCTCCTCGAGCAAGGGGAGTTGTGGCTCCCCCTGGAGGTGCTGGAAGTGCAGCTGGGCGTGAGCCGCAGCAACGCTGCCAACGGCATCGAGCTCGAGTGGTTTGGCCGCAAGGCCCTGGTGCCCTCTGCACGCCAGCGCAGCCTTGACGATGAAGTGGCGGTGCCGGTGAGCGCACTGCTCGAAGCCGTGGGCGTGTCCGTGCGCCCCCAGGGGCAAGAGCTGGAACTGCAGCTGCCCGCTCGCCCACTGCAGGCGATCCGCTGGAAAGACCAGGGCATCAGCGGCCGGCGTGTGGTGCTCGATCTCAGCGCCCCAGCGCTGGTGCGCAGCGGCGACGGACGGCTGTTGATCGGCACCGAAGCCACGGGCCCGCAGCTGGAGCAGCTGAACCAACTGGGGCTCAGGCCCAGCCAAAGCCAGGGCTGGCTCACGCTGCAGCTACCCGAGGAGGGGGAGCGGCTGAGCCTGGGCAGCCCCTGGCGCTTGGTGCTCGATCTACCAGCAGCCGAAGGCGCCGCGAGCACGCCAGCGGCGCCCAGCCCGGAGCGCGATCCACGGCTGTTGGCTCTACAGAACCAGGGCCTGCAGCTGGAGCGACGCATCAGCCGGATCGGCTCGCGGCAGGTGTTGATCAACAGCGTCCGCCTGGATCCGCGCGCCGTGCCACTGGAGCTACGGCCCCTCAACCGCAGTGATGGCATGCAGGGGCTCAGCAGCCTCAGTCAGCTGGCCCGTCAGGAAGACGCGCTGATCGCGATCAACGGCGGCTACTTCAATCGCGTGAATCGCCTACCGCTGGGGGCGATGCGCGAGCAGGGTCGCTGGATGTCGGGCCCGATCCTCAACCGCGGCGTTGCCGGCTGGAGCGCAGGTGAGCTACCGACCTTCGATCGGCTGATGCTGATCGAATCGGTGGCCGACAGCAGCGGCCGGCGCTGGCCGATCGCGAGCGTGAACAGCGGCTACGTGCAAAAGGGGCTGGCCCGCTACACAGCCGACTGGGGCCCGCGCTACCAACCGATCACCGGCAGCGAGATGGCTGTGCTGCTGCGCAACGGCACGGTGAGCGAACGCTTCGAAGCAGGGCAGCTCAGCGCAGGGGTGGCGCTGCGTCCCGGCGAGCAATTAATCGTGGCCCGCGGTGGCGTGAGCGTGCCTTGGCAACCAGGCGAGCTCCTGAGCCTGGAGAGCAAGCCCACCAGTGGCGTCGGCCAGAAAGCCAACGTGCTGGGCGGGGGGCCACTGCTGTTGAAAGACGGCCAGGTGGTGCTCAATGGCGCTGCTGAGGGCTTCAGTTCGGGGTTCATCGCCCAGGCCGCCCCGCGCACAGTGATTGGCAGCGATGGCCGCCAGCTGTGGCTGATCACCCTGCAAGGGGTGAACAACGCCGGACCCACGCTGCTTGAAACAGCCCTGCTGATGCGCCAGGAAGGACTGGTGGACGCCCTGAACCTCGATGGCGGCAGCTCCACTGGCCTGGTGCTGGCGGATGTGCACACGGTGAAGGGTCGCGGGGTGGCGGCAGCGGTGCACAACGGGCTCGGCCTGGTGCCGCGCGACGGATCTCCAGGCCAACGGGCCATGGCAGCAGGCCGGCGCTGAGCGGATCAACCCCTGACACACTGGGCCGATCGCGCCGATCACGAGTCATGCCGAAGGGCCACAGCCTGCGCCTCACTGCAGCGGCCGCTGCCGAACTCGGGCGGCAGGCAGCGGTGGCGGGGACGCCCGGGATGATGCATCTGGATCTGGTGGACGGCAGCTGCGAGCGCTGGGTGATCCGCATCCGCCCGGGGCACCTCTCGGGGGTGCCTGTGGCCCGTGCCGACGGCATCACTCTGTTCGCCCCAGGCGAGCAATGTGAGCGCCTCGGGGCGCTTGAGCTCGACTACCGCGGCGATCTGAGCGGCGGCGGCTTCCTGGTGCGGGCCGGCCGCGAGCTGCGGATCTGCGCCTGCGGCGCCGCCTTCAGCCCCAGCGACGAGGCGGCCGGGGTGGGGGTGCAGGCGACAAAGTAATGTGGCGGATTGTCGCAACGGTCGGGCTTCCGACCTCCCTAACCGGCCCTCGATGCCCACGATTCAGCAGCTGATCCGCAGCGAGCGGCAGCGCCTTACCCGCAAGACCAAGTCGCCTGCCCTCCGCGCCTGCCCTGAGCGCCGTGGTGTGTGCACCCGCGTGTACACCTCCACTCCGAAGAAGCCGAATTCGGCTCTGCGGAAGGTTGCCCGTGTGCGTCTCACCTCCGGTTTCGAGGTCACGGCCTACATCCCCGGGATCGGCCACAACCTCCAGGAGCACTCCGTGGTGATGATCCGCGGCGGTCGTGTCAAAGACCTGCCAGGCGTTCGCTACCACATCATCCGCGGCACTCTCGACACCGCCGGTGTGAAGGATCGCCGTCAGTCGCGCTCCAAGTACGGCGCCAAGACGCCCAAGGATTGATCTCCTCCCAGCCGTTTCCTGACTTCCACTCACCAGGTTTATGTCCCGCCGCAACGCCGCCGAGAAGCGCCCGATTCTTCCGGATCCTCAGTTCAACAGCCGTCTGGCCACGATGATCGTGGCGCGGTTGATGAAGCACGGCAAGAAATCCACTGCTCAGCGGATCCTGTCTGATGCCTTCTCACTGATCGGCGAGCGCACCGGCGCAAACCCCCTGGAAGTGTTCGAAACCGCCGTGAAGAACGCCACTCCCCTGGTGGAAGTGCGCGCTCGTCGCGTTGGTGGCGCCACCTATCAGGTGCCGATGGAAGTGCGTCAGGAACGCGGCACCGCCATGGCGCTGCGCTGGCTGGTGAACTTCTCCCGCGCCCGCAACGGCCGCAGCATGGCTCAGAAACTGGCTGGCGAACTCATGGACGCCGCCAACGAAGCTGGCAGCGCTGTGCGCAAGCGCGAAGAGACCCACAAGATGGCCGAAGCCAACAAGGCCTTCGCTCACTACCGCTACTAAATCGCAGCGATTGCAGGGCCTGGGCGGCCCTGCACCAGAACGGGTCGGCAGAGCCGGCTTGTAGAGTTACGCCCGCTTTTTTGTTGATTACACCCTCCGGAGATCTGCCCCGTGGCTCGCGCCTATCCCCTAGAACGCGTAAGAAATATCGGTATTGCCGCGCACATTGATGCTGGCAAAACCACCACCACTGAACGCATCCTGTTCTATTCGGGTGTGGTTCACAAGATCGGTGAGGTGCACGACGGCGCCGCGGTAACCGACTGGATGGCCCAAGAGCGCGAGCGGGGCATCACCATCACGGCTGCGGCCATTTCCACCAGCTGGAAAGATCACCGCATCAACATCATTGATACGCCCGGCCACGTGGACTTCACCATTGAGGTGGAGCGTTCCATGCGGGTGCTTGACGGTGTGATCGCCGTGTTCTGCGCCGTGGGCGGCGTGCAGCCCCAGTCGGAAACGGTGTGGCGTCAGGCGGATCGCTACAGCGTTCCCCGCATGGTGTTCGTCAACAAGATGGACCGGACCGGCGCTGACTTCCTGAAGGTCTACGGGCAGATCAAGGATCGCCTCAAAGCCAACGCCGTTCCCATTCAGTTGCCGATCGGCGCTGAGGGCGAGCTCAGCGGCATCATCGACCTGGTGAAGAACCGCGCCTTCATCTACAAAGATGATCTCGGCAAGGAGATCGAAGAGGCCGACGTGCCGGCCGACATGAAGGATCTCGTGGATGAGTGGCGCGCCACTCTGATGGAGACCATCGCTGAAACCGATGAGGCTCTGATCGAGAAGTTCCTCGAGGAAGGGGAACTCACCGAAGAGGAACTGCACAAAGGCATCCGCGAAGGTGTGCTCAAGCACGGCCTGGTGCCGATGCTGTGCGGCTCCGCCTTCAAGAACAAGGGCGTTCAGCTGCTGCTCGACGCCGTGGTGGATTACCTGCCCGCTCCGGTGGATGTGCCCCCGATCCAGGGTCTACTGCCCGATGGCAGCGAAGCCGCCCGTCCTGCCGACGACAGCGCTCCCTTCAGTGCGCTGGCCTTCAAGGTGATGGCCGACCCCTTCGGCAAGCTCACCTTCGTGCGCATCTATTCCGGCGTGCTGCAGAAGGGCAGCTATGTGCTCAACTCCACCAAGGACAAGAAAGAGCGCATTTCCCGCCTGATCGTGCTGAAAGCCGACGATCGCGAGGAAGTGGACGAGCTACGTGCTGGCGACCTCGGTGCTGTTCTGGGCCTGAAGGACACCACCACTGGCGACACTCTGTGCGTCGACACCGATCCCATCATTCTGGAATCGCTCTACATCCCGGAGCCCGTGATCTCCGTGGCCGTCGAGCCGAAGACCAAGGGCGATATGGAGAAACTCTCCAAAGCTCTGCAATCCCTGTCTGAAGAAGACCCCACCTTCCGGGTTCGCACGGATCCGGAAACCAGCCAGACCGTGATCGCCGGCATGGGCGAACTCCACCTGGAAATCCTCGTGGACCGCATGCTTCGCGAATTCAAGGTGGAAGCCAACATCGGCGCACCTCAGGTGTCCTACCGGGAAACCATTCGCGGTAGCGCCAAGGGTGAAGGCAAGTTCGCTCGTCAAACCGGCGGCAAGGGCCAATACGGCCACGTGGTGATCGAAATGGAGCCCGGCGAGCCGGGTTCCGGGTTCGAATTCGTCAACAAAATTGTTGGCGGTGTCGTGCCGAAGGAATACATCGGTCCGGCAGAAGCCGGCATGAAGGAAACCTGCCAATCCGGCGTGATTGCAGGCTTCCCGATGATCGATGTGAAGGTCACCATGGTCGACGGGTCTTACCATGATGTGGACTCGTCGGAGATGGCGTTCAAGATCGCCGGCTCCATGGCCTTCAAGGACGGCGTCAAGAAGTGCAACCCCGTGCTGCTTGAGCCGATGATGAAGGTCGAGGTGGAGGTTCCCGAGGATTACCTCGGTTCCGTTATCGGCGACCTCTCATCCCGCCGTGGACAGGTCGAGGGCCAATCCGTGGAAAGCGGACAGTCCAAGGTCCAGTCCAAGGTGCCTCTGGCCGAGATGTTCGGCTACGCCACCCAGCTCCGATCCATGACCCAGGGTCGGGGTATCTTCTCGATGGAATTCAGCCATTACGAGGAAATTC
>Ga0194119_10007697_pt1 | contig 15092 bp, 12 predicted proteins | sample TA2MahC100mmetaG_FD_148620 | JGI IMG/M metagenome (GOLD analysis project Ga0194119, IMG submission 148620) | Freshwater microbial communities from Lake Tanganyika, Tanzania - TA2015018 Mahale Deep Cast 100m | ecosystem: Environmental > Aquatic > Freshwater > Lake | place: Tanzania: Lake... | reverse complement strand
ATATTGGCGAAAAAACAACGCTCTGAGATGCACGTGGTTGAACGATTTTTGGGTGGTAGGGTAAAGAGGTTGGGGGGAAGCTATGCTTACGGTCAGGATTGACAATCAGGCGCACTTGGGGCCGCTCAGTGAGCTTCCCGGACAAGTGGCTACTCAGATAAGGGATCGGCTGACCTTCCAGAACCCGGCCCACCAGGAAGCGGAGTGGCGGGGGTACTGGACCGGGAATATCCCCAAGGAAATTGTCGGCTACCAGGTGGTGGGGGGTGAGCTCACCGTGGCCAGAGGCTTCACCCGGCAGTTAATTCAGATTCTCAAGACGGCTGGCGTCCAGTACCACCTTGACGACCAGCGCCGGACCTTGCCTGAGGTTGATTTTACCTTCAATGCCGATCTTTGGGACTTCCAGGTTGAGGCGTTGGAGGCCATAAAGGCCCGGGACTCCGGTACCATGGGGGCACCAACCGGATCAGGTAAAACTGTCGTGGCCCTGGCCTTGATTGCCAAACGGCGGCAGCCGGCCCTTGTGGTGGTCCACAACAAAGAACTTCAAGACCAATGGGTTAACCGGATTGAAACCTTCTTGGGCATTCCAGCCGGGGAGGTGGGGCGGATCGGCGGCGGGAAGCAAATCATCGGCGACAAGATCAGCGTGGCCCTGGTGCAATCGCTGTACAAGTGCGCCGGTGAGATAGCCCCTTATGTCGGATTTCTGATTGTGGACGAAGCCCACAGGTGCCCATCCCGGACATTCACCGAAGCGGTCACGGCCTTTGATTGCCGCTACATGCTGGGCTTGAGTGCAACCCCATGGCGGCGTGATGGCCTCTCCCGGCTCATCTACTGGTACCTGGGGGATAAGGTCCATGAGGTTGACAAAGAAGCCCTGGTGGACGGCGGCCACGTCCTGGAGGCCGAAGTAATCTGGCGGGAAACCAATTTCGAGCCCACCTATGACGCATCAGAAGAGTATAGCCGGATGCTGAGTGAGTTGACCCAGGACCCCGAGCGCAACAGCTTGATTGCCGATGATGTGGCACAGGAAGTGGGGAACGGCAGCGGGGTGTGCCTGGTCCTCTCAGACCGCAAGGCCCATTGTGAGGCCCTGGTGGACCTTCTGGAGGCCCGGGGCATTGAGGCGGCGCTGCTAACCGGAGATTTGTCCCCGGGGCAACGACAGGGGGTTGTGACGGCCTTGAACGCCGGACAGATCAAGGTGCTGGTGGCCACCGGACAGCTTATAGGAGAGGGCTTCGATTACCGGGAGCTGCGCACCTTGTTTCTGGCGACCCCCATCAAATTCAATGGCCGGCTCATTCAGTACCTTGGGCGGGTGCTGCGCCCGGCGCCGGGGAAAGCCCAGGCCATGGTGTTCGATTATCACGATGTGCATGTGGGGGTCTTAATGGCTGCGGCCCAGGCCCGGGCCAGGGTATACGGACCCCAAGGAGAGTAACCATGCCTTACAAAGATGAAGAAAAGCGGCGGCAGTTTGACAGGGAATATAAACGCAAAATGCGGCAGAAAACACCGTTGTCCAACCCATCCTGTCAATTCCAGATACGGAAGGCTTATCTCTGTATCCAGGTGCCAAACCTTAGGCTCCCGGGTGCCGTTTTCAAAGGCGGCCTTTTCGTGACGCATGACCCCAGGATACAAGCCGAAATCGAGGCAGATTCTGCCTATGGGGTCCATATTTTTAGTTGGATTTTGGAGCCGTAAAATGCTCACGCAAGCGGATGCCAGGAGCATAGAGGTTCACTAATAAGAACGCCGCATATCCTCCATAACGCTTGATTCCCCTCACGCAGATTTTGCCCCAAAGGTGTATTTTGACATTTGGCTCTCCGGGGGTAGTAAAAATCTGTTAATAATGATCAGTGCTTAGAATTGACCTCTCCACCGGGCTTCATCTCCATCGAAAAGCATTTTCCTCTCTCCCTTCCAATCCATTCTGCTGTCCACCCCTGAAAAATTTCAATGGACATGGCTGTGGTCATGGTGCAAGAATGTGCGCAAATACCCTGGTAATTATGAGCTTATGGGGGAGTTATTGATTGACTCTCCTGGCTGGGTTCAGGTTTGACCGGGGCTGGCGTTTGCATGGGAAGGATTGGACTTTTCTTGGTTAGGTGTGTATCAGGCATTTCCGGGGTGAGGAGCGATGGCAAAAGGCGGAAAAAAAGGCGGTAATAAGGGGGCTTTGCCCAAGGCGGAGACTTATCGGCATCCAGAGGCGGAGAGCCTACTGCGGCCCGAGGTGGGGACGCAGCCGCAGTTTAAGAAGAAGAAGCCGCCCAAAACCTACCGCTATGATTCGTCACTGTCCCCGGCACTGGATTGGGACGGCCAGAACCCGGCCCGGGAGGTGGGGGAGTGGTTCATCAGCCTGATTGAGCAGGCGGCGGCCCTGCCCGCCCCCCACAACTTTCCTCAGCCTCAGGAGCTCAAGCGGGGCGAAGGCCAGGTGGTGGCCACGGTGAGGGGTCTGGCGGACGCTGTGGCGCAGCTCAAGCGCCTGGGCCAGCCTTTTCTCAACTGGTCGGGGAAAGCGGAGCGGCTCTCCTTTGACGTGCCCACTCTGCCCCTGTTTATCCATGAGCGCCTGTCCACCAAGGGCATTATCGAAACGTTGAAGGGCCACCGCAAGAGCCGGATGGAGCAGATGGACCTGTTCGGGGACCCCCAGCACTCTATCACCGACCAGGTGCTCAAGGCCTACGAATACCGGGACAAGTGGGTCAACCGCCTCATCCTGGGGGACTCCCTGGTGGTGATGAACTCGCTGCTGCACTATGAGGGCCTGGGGGGTCAGGTGCAGATGATCTACCTGGACCCGCCTTATGGCATCAAGTTCGGCTCCAACTTCCAGCCATTCGTGCGCAAGCGGGACGTAACTCACAACGATGACGAGGACCTGACCCGGGAACCGGAAATGGTTAAGGCTTATCGGGACACCTGGGAATTGGGGCTGCACTCCTACCTGACTTATATGCGGGATCGGCTGCTACTATGCCGGGACCTACTTGCGCCAAGTGGCAGCATTTTTGTGCAAATCAGCGATGATAATATGCACTACGTGCGGGAGTTGATGGATGAAGTCTTTGGAAACAATAACTTCTGTTGTCTAATTGCTTTTAATAAAACAACTGGTTCTTCGGCAAAATTGCTATCCACCACCATAGATTATTTAGTTTGGTATGCCAAGGATAAAGATAGAGTAAAGTTTCATAATATTTATAATGAAGGCAAAGTTAACCACGATGACTTTGATTATTGCGAATTTGATGATGGAACAATCTGCCATTCTGACGAAATCCAACCTGATGAGATCAAAAAATATCGCCTTTTTAAGTTAGACGATTCTTCATCCCAAGGAGAACCGTCAGGTGGAGTAAAGCCATATAATTTTCAAGGAGTGGATTATTATCCGACACCTGGACGTCATTTCTCTCATGATACCGCTGGAATGGATAGGTTGGTTTCTTTGGGTTACGTTATGGCCAAAGGGAAGAGATTGTTTTTCAAAAACTATTTAGATACCACTAAACTTCCTCGATTAAATGATATATGGCTCGATACGCAACTGGGTGGCTTTAAAAGAAAACTGGAAAAGCTCTATGCAGTTCAGACTTCTGAAAAGGTCCTTCAACGGTGCTTATTGATGACCTGTGACCCCGGTGACTTGGTGTTGGACCCCACCTGCGGCAGCGGCACCACGGCTTACGTGGCGGAGCAGTGGGGCCGGCGCTGGATTACTATGGACGTGAGCCGGGTTCCCCTGGCCCTATCCCGGCAGCGGCTACTCACGGCCACATTCCCTTACTATCAACTCAAGGATGAAACCCGGGGACCGGTGGGCGGATTCGTCTATCTCCGCAAGCAGAACCGCAAGGGCGAAGAGGTGGGCGGCATCGTGCCCCACGTTACCCTCAAATCCATCGCTAAGAACGAGCCGCCCGAAGAAGAAGTGTTGGTGGACCGCCCCGAAGTGGTTAAGAACATTACCCGGGTCACCGGCCCCTTTTGCGTGGAGGCCACCATCCCGGCCCCCATGGATTGGGAGGAAGGGGCCGGCGAAGGCGAGAGCCAGGAGGAGCATGGTTCCTTTACCGACCGGATGCTGGAGGTGCTACGGAAATCCCCGGTTTTGCACGTGGGCGGCGGTAAGACCGTAACCCTCAAAAATATCCGTCTCCCGGCCAAGACCCTGTCTTTGTCGGTGGAGGCGATCGTGGCAGGGCCATCAACCGCTAATGGGCAGCAAGATGAGCCAGACATGGTGACTACGTTGACCTCTCCCTTGCTGAGCGGTAGCAAGGAGGCTGCCGTGGCCCTGGTCTTTGGCCCGGAAAATGGGGCGGTGAGTGAAAAGCTGGTGAACGAGGCGGCCCGGGAAGCCCACAACAAGAGCTACCGCCACCTTTACGTCATCGGCTTCGCCATCCAGCCCAACGCCCGGCAACTGGTGGACCACTGCGAGGCGGTGGTGGGGATTGCCGCCACCTACGTCCAGGCCACCCCGGACCTGATGATGGGCGACCTGCTCAAGAATATGCGCTCCAGCCAGATTTTCAGCGTCTGCGGCTTGCCGGAAGTCAAACTGCGCCGGGTCCATCCCGAAAAAGCGGGGGAACCGGTGCGCTACCAGGCAGAACTCCTGGGCCTGGACGTGTTCGACCCGGCCACCATGGAAACCATGCACCGCCAGGGGGATGACGTGCCCGCCTGGTTGCTGGACACGGATTACAACGGCCTGTGCTTCCATGTGGGCCAGGCCTTTTTCCCCCGCACCAGCGCCTGGGACAGCTTGAAAAAGGCCCTCAAGGGGACCTATGAGGAATCGGTGTGGGATCACCTGGCGGGAAAGCTGAGCGCCCCCTTCGAGGCCGGGGAGCATGGCCAGGTGGCCGTGAAGGTGATTGACGACCGGGGCAACGAACTGCTGGTGGTCAAGAACCTGGCGGAGGCGGAAGGATGAATAACTTCGAGGTCCCCGAACCGATTCTGAACTCCCCTTATGAAGAGCCGGCGCAGCACTGGCGCCTGGATGAGGGACAGCCGCCGGAATTGCAGGAAGGTCGGAGAGAGGCCGGTTACTTCTACCGGGACCCCAGGGCGCCGCAGAGCCAGGGAGAGCATGAGGCCAGGGGCAGGTGGGAACCCCTGGTCCTGGTCAACCGCATCCGAAAGCAACTGAAAGCCTGGCGGGAGCAGAGCTGGCCGGGAGTGAGCCGGACCAGCCTGGAACTCCTGAACTATTGGCGGCGGGAGGGGCGGCAGCAACCCCTTTTCTTTGCCCAAGTGGAGGCGGCGGAAACCATTATCTTCCTGACCGAGGCCCGGGCCGATTTTCTCCAGGGCCTTGACGTGCCTCTGGATGAACCGGGAGAAGAACGTCAAGCCAATGGTTACCAGGCCTTCCGGCGCTATGCCTGCAAGATGGCCACCGGAGCGGGCAAGACCACGGTGATGGCGATGGTGGCGGCCTGGAGCATCCTGAACAAGGTGAACGACCGGGGTGACGCCCGATTCTCCGATGTGGTGCTGGTGGTCTGCCCCAATGTCACCATCCGCAGCCGCCTGAAAGAACTGGACCCCAATGAAGGGGAGGCCAGCCTGTACCGAACCAGGGACCTGGTGGCACCCCACCTGATGGCGGACTTGACCAAAGGGCGAGTGCTGGTGACCAACTGGCACGTCTTTGAGCCCCAGGGAATCCAGACCGGCGGCGCCAGCGGCAAGGTGGTCAAGGCGGGAGTGCCGGTAAGGATCAGGGAAACCATCACCATCGGAGCCAAGACCACCACGGCCAGGGGGAGGCGCTACCTGACGGCGAAGGAGCTGGACCGGCAGGTGGCGGCGGCGCTGCTCACGGTCCTGGAGGAAAATCGGGACAGGCAAGGGAACCTCAAAAAGGTTTTTGTGGAATCGGTGAAATACGTGGAGAGCGACACAGCTCTGGTGAACCGGGTGCTGGGCCGGGAGGTGGGAGGCAAGCAGAACATTCTGGTATTTAATGATGAGGCTCACCACGCTTACCGTATACGCCGCCCGGAGGCGGATGAGACAGAAGAAGAAACCTTTGGCGGGGAAGAGGAAAGCGAAGAGTTTTTCAAGGAAGCCACAGTTTGGATAGACGGCCTGGATCGGATTCACAAGCTCCGAGGCATCAACTTTTGCGTGGATCTTTCCGCCACTCCCTATTACCTGGGGAGGGTGGGACAGGAAACCAACCGCACCTTTCCCTGGGTGGTGAGCGATTTTGGATTGACGGACGCCATTGAATCCGGCCTGGTGAAGATTCCCCAACTGGCGGTGCGGGACACCACCGGGGCCGAAATTCCCGGCTACTTCAATATCTGGCGGTGGATTCTCCCCAAGCTCACCCCAGCGGAGAAGGGCGGCAAGAAAGGGAGCGCCAAGCCTGAGGCCATCCTTAAATGGGCGAACACGCCCATCGCCATGCTCGCCGGGCTATGGGAAGAAATGCGCCAGGAGTGGGAGCGGGTGAAGGATGACCCCCGCCCACCGGTGTTCATTCTGGTTTGCAAGAACACCAAGATCGCCAAGGTGATTTATGAGTGGCTGGGAGAAAACCAGCCGCCCACCGGGGTGCCGCCGGCCAATATTGAAGGGTTCGTCAACGGTAATGGGCGGGTGAACACCATCCGGGTGGACTCCAAAGTGGTACAAGAGACGGATACCGGGGAGGCCAAGAGCGCCGAGTCCTCCTGGATGCGGCTGACCCTGGACACCGTGGGCCGGATGGATTGGCCCCAGGATCGGCAAGGGCGGTCCATTTACCCCGAGGGCTTTGAAGAGCTGGCCGAAAAGCTGAAACGGCCCCTGCACCCTCCGGGCCGGGATGTGCGCTGCATTGTCAGCGTAGGGATGCTCACCGAGGGGTGGGATTGTACCACAGTTACCCATATCGTGGGCCTGAGGCCGTTCATGTCGCAGCTTCTGTGTGAACAGGTGGTGGGCCGGGGTCTGAGACGCACGAGTTATGAGGTGGGAGAAAACGGCAAGCTCTCGGAAGAAGTGGCCAAGGTTTTTGGCGTGCCCTTCGAGGTTATCCCCTTCAAGGCGAGTCAAACCGGGGGTCAACCCCCTCGGGTGAAGCGTCACCGGGTCTATGCGGTTCCGGCCAAGGTGGAGTTTGAAATCAAATACCCCCGGTTGGAAGGCTACCGCCAGGCAATCCGTAACCGGGTGACGGTGGATTGGGATGCCGTGGCTTCCCTGACCCTGGACCCCACGAATATTCCGCCGGAAGTTCAGATGAAAGCCGGGTTGGTGAATAACCAAGGGCGGCCTTCACTGATGGGGCCGGGCAAATCGGAGAAAGTTGATCTTGACCCCTTCCTTATGGGTCGCCGATTCCAGGAGTTGGTTTTTGAATTGGCCAGGGACCTAACCAGGGACTATGCGGCTCAGCCTTCCTGCGAAGCTCCGCCCCATGTCTTATTCCCTCAGATTGCCAAGATCGCCGAGCGTTACCTGAATGAGAAAATTCGCCCCATTCCCCCGGCGAAAAAATTACATGTGTTCCTCTCACCCTACTATGGCTGGGTCATAGAACGGCTGGTGGAGGCGGTTAAGCCAGATGCTTCCCAGGGAGAGGCACCAGAGGTTCCCAGGTATGAGGTAACCCGGGGCCCTGGTTCAACTGCCGAGGTGGATTTTTGGACCAGTAGAGATGTGCGAGAGATCGTCCACAGCCACCTGAACTATGCAGTCATGGACACCGGGCGGTGGGAGCAATCGGCTTCTTATGTGATTGACAATCACCCTTTGGTGGTGGCCTTTGTGAAAAACGCCGGCCTGGGCTTCGCCATCCCTTACCTGCACAATGGCCAGCCCCATGACTACGTGCCAGACTTCATCATCCGCCTCGAGGGGGAACCAGCCAGATACCTGATCCTGGAAATGAAGGGCTATGACCCCTTAACAGAGGTGAAGGTTCAGGCTGCCAGACGATGGGTAGAAGCGGTCAACGCCGAGGGGAGTTTTGGAAATTGGATATATGCGATAGCCCGAAAGCCAGAGGAAGTGGCCAAAGGGATTGAGGAAGCGGCAGGAACTTAATAGTAGCCCGGGGGAGGCATGGCCAACGGCCTTGGCCAATCAGCAGAGGGAATTATTTTGAGCCATCATGGTGGTACCCGAAAAGGTGCCAGCCAAGAACCAAGGAGGCGGCACATGCGGCCCAGCATGGTCCAGGTCCGACAGGACCCAAACAAGAGCCGGAGCCCCTCAATCTTAGTGATATGGACCCCCGGCGAGTGGGAAGTGATGGTGCAGGCGCTGGCGGAAATGGGGGGGATAAGACAGTCAGTGCCCCTGAGTCCCAAGCAGGCGAGGAAGCTGGCCCGGGCTCTGCTGCGGGCGGCGAACGAGGCGGAGGGGTGCCCAGTGCCCTGGCTACTTATGGAAGATGACAAACCTGACCAAGGTTCGGGGCATTAAATCCAACTTGAAGGCCGTCAACCTCCACGTCAGGACCGAAGGGACACCCGAACCCTCTACATAGCTCAAGATGGAGATGCAAGATGCCACACGATGACCCGGTTGCAAGAGCCCTTGTCGGAGCAGTATTAGGCGGAACTGCTGCACTCTGCATTTGGTTATGGAAAAAATTCCAAGCTACAAAAAAGATAACCAATAATAAGGAAGCTGAAAGAGGTGTAGCCCTACAACCACATGAGGAAAATGATAAGGATATAAGTGAGCACAACAGTAATCAAGACATTGGACATGAAACCATTGATAAAATAATTGATTTTGAAGAGGTGAAAGGCCAAAAACCCGAGCAGGAGGCAGTGATAATTTCGCATGGCAACAATCAATCTACTACTCAGCCTCATCCTACCACGCCTAAAAACTTCAAACTTTTTCTTATCGGGGCTGTTTTGATAGGAGCGTTGTTTGGCATTGTCTTCATTATGCTAAGTGGGCAAGGGCCAGAAGGCGCTCGCACAAAATTATTAGAGATGAACATTCCCTTCAACGAACAGGTTTTTTTTGAACGAATTTATGCTGGTGATGTTTTCATTGTGGAGCTTTTCCTCAATGCAGGGGTTAGCCCAAACCTTAAAGATAAAGAAGGCTATCCGGCTTTAATGCGAGCCGCCCAAAGAGGTCATAGCAGCATCATAAGAAGCTTACTCAAACATGGTGCTGAGGTAAATATCACACAAAACAATATAACTGCCCTGGATATTGCAGAAATAAGAGAACATCAAGAAATATCGAAGATTTTAAGAAGCGCCGGCGGCCTTACTGCCATGGGATTGCTTGATCGCCAATACCCTATTGCGCCTGTGCAGAAAAAGCCGGAAGTCCGCCGGCCTAAGCCTGAGCAAAACCAGACTTATCCCAATCTTCCAGAGCCTCCAACACCTCGAGAACTGACTATGGATGAACGAGAGGCGTACCTTGGATTTGATGTAAAAAGGGAAAAAGAGCAGCGGGAAGCAGGAAGCGGGATAAAAAAATGAGGCCAAGTACAAGAATCTTTTTTGGTCTTAAAGCGATCTAAGAAAATGACCACCTCAAAAAAAATAGCTATGAACCGGGGTTGAATCGCTCAATTCGGACAAGTATTTTTACGCATCGAAAAAATCAAAAAATTTCCACAGCGAACCTTTTATATGGGGGGGGCGGGACTCCGGTCCCCGGGTTTTCTTTTTTCGTCATGCGATCACAGCGTAGGCGTGGGGGCCGGGCGCTGGCGCTGGGCTGGGGGGTGCGAGCTGGAACTTGGGGCCAATCCGTTGTGATCCGGTGGGGGATGGCTACCGTAGGGGACAGGTTCCATGATTGCCACAGAGTGACACCGCCCACTCTTTGATGGTCAACACCATAGCGTGCCAGATGGTTGCAGTGGCGGCGTGTGGGCGTGCTTCTATGAGGGCGGGCGCAACAGTTGGGCAAGCGCAGGAGGGCAGACAGCTGAGGCCCAGGTGGGCTAAACTGGCCGGCGGAGGCCAGGTAGATGTCCTCTAAGGTGGTCAATCCATTGGTCTGTCTGTTAAGGTGCTTTCTGATCCATCGGCTTCTTCCACCACGCCAGCAGGTTCACCATCAAGAACAGTATTTTTCTGCACCTTGGTTATCCCTGAGTTATCCCTGATAAAAAATGGGGTCAGCCAGTAAAGCTAACCCCTTGATTTCACTGGAGCCGGCACGGGGGGTCGAACCCCGGACCTGCTGATTACGAATCAGCTGCTCTACCACTGAGCTATGCCGGCTTGGCCTTTATTTTAGCCGCATCCTGCCTATTTCGCAATGGTCAGGGCTGTTCATAAATGCTTATTTTTGACCAAATTCTGGGTGCAGTTTGCACCCAAAATGCACCCAGTTTTTTTACCGCTTTTTCAATCCTCTGCGACGCAATATATGCTATCATGTTTCCACGAAATGGGAATAAGGTTCCCGGGATAGAAGCTTGCAACCTCTCCGAAGTGAGAAAGCACCTCGAAATGCTGTATCATGTTTCATGCAATTACCCCTCTTAGCATAAATTCAAACCGATTATGATGGAAGTTTAGATGTTAATCACCTTTGAATGTAAGAGATGTCATCACGTTTTCAATTGCGATGTCGGTTCGGTCAGCATGCCCGAAGGTTCATCTGGACCTCATTTCGAAGGAGGACGGGTTTGCCCCATTTGTGGCGAGGTCACGATTGATGACGTACAGCTGACCGAACTCAGAGAATGCCAGCTTACTAACGCAACATTGGACATTGACGATGATTTCTGGGACTTTGCAGATAGTCAGTGCTATGGCTGCGACCGATATCTTCCTGTCAATGATTTAAACCTTTGTGACGAGTGTGACAATAAATTGGATCGTGATCTTATCCGTAAACGCGATTGGGATTATTCCAAAAGTACATTTGGACTTGATCCCTCAAAACGTGAAGAGTTGCGCAAGCAAGTCATTGCCCAATATGGCGAGAAACTCGAACTTATTACTTACTCAAAAGGGAAAAAGCGTTCAGCACGAAAACAGAGAAAGAGACGGAAAAAAACTTTGTGATTCATAGACATCCCTAACTTGTCGGCCAGATATCTGCCCTGCTTCGACATTTATCACGAAGTCAACAACCCTCCATATGCAGAGAATATCACCGCCTTCTTGCCTTCTCCTTGCAACTAATCCTATTCATCCGGGAAGTCAGGCGAGGTTTCCTTGCCGGGCATGCTTAGGAGGTGTTTGACCTTCTCGCCCACGCTGCGCCAGGCACCCACCACGGAGTTGGCTCCGTAAACACCGGCCACGCTGGCCAGGGCCACCGTGTTCATGGTGGTCAGGTGCCCCACCCAGGTATCCGGCAGGCGCCCCAGCAAACCCAGAAATACTGACATGGCGTCCAGGGCCAGGATGCCCAGGATGAGCAAACCGAAGCACAGCCGGCTCATGGAATATTCCCGGGAGCCCGGATCAGTGAAGAACTCGGCCAGTCGGTGGGGAGGCGGCTGCTTAAGGGCCGTGGCCACCTCCTCCCGGATGATCTTCTCGAACATCTGCTTGAGTTCCTGCATGGCTTACTCCGGCCACCTGAAATGACTGACGCGATCCCAGGAGTAGCGGCGCACGCTCACCCGGTCCCCCTGGTTCCCTCCGAGACAGTAAACCCCCACGTCGTCCTCGTCCAGGTAGAGGGCCACGTGATTGCCTCCAGTCCGGGACATTACCACCACGCACCCAAGTTGACCATTTTTCAGTTCCCGCCCCCACGTCCCCCAGGAGGCGGCAGCAGCGCTCTTGGTGCTGGGGATGCCAGCCCTCTCCATCCACTTGCACATTTCCGATGAACACCAGGGCGTCTCGTCGTCCTTGGCCCCCAAAGAGGTATAGCTGTGGGCCTCCACGATGTCCGGGTTGTCCTCAGGCCCAGCGATCTCGGCCACCCCTTTCCCCAAGTCCCTGAAGGCTTCTATCAGCCAGGGAGGCAGTTCCCCGGTCTTGGCCAGTGGTTCCGGTTGCGGCTCCTGAGCCCCGAACAAAGCCTCCCTGGTCCTGGGGCCGACAATCCCATCCACCACCAGCCCATTGGCTTGCTGAAAGGCCCGGACCGCCGCCTCGGTCTTTTCACCGAAGTTTCCCCTGGGGGTGCCGGCGAAGATGCCGAGTTCCTGGAGTCGCTGCTGCACCCGTAGCACCTCCGGGTTGCTCATGCCACGCTTCAGATTCATGGTTATTTTCCCTCCTTCTCGCCATTCAGGTGGCGGTGGAATTCATCGCGCCGCACATAGTCGATGGGCAGCTTTTCCCGCAGGGTCAGTTGCCTGCTGACGGCCTCATGGAGCGTGCCGTCCAACCCGGCGATCTTCTCGTCCAGGTGGGCCCGGCAGGCCTTGCAGTTTTCCTTGATTTGAGAAAGGGCCTCCCGGCTCATCTTCTTCATGACCCAGAAGGTCAGTCCGGGTGTGCCGCAGGCCGCCAGCACAATGGAAAAGAGCTGCGCCACCGTCAAAACTTCCTGGCTCATGGTTGTCTCTCACCTCCCTTAAGTTTCATTAGCCCACCACTGGAAACTTTCTTTTGCTAAAATGGCTTTGCCAACGGACCTTCGGATGAGGAACCGGGAAGACCCGCCGGGGCGGAGGCGCCACGCCGTAAGCGACCATGAGGCCGCCGGCGTTCACCTGGACCTCCCCGATTTCGGCAAAGAGTCCGTATGCGGCCATGAAACCGGCGGCATCCACCCGGACAAGGGCATCCTGCTCCGTATAGGCGACCTGGGCCCCCACCGTCTCGACCCGGACCTCGGTCATGGGGTAGGCATAAGTGCCGCTGCGGATGGCGTCGATTTCCTTGGCCGTCAGCAGCTCGTTAAAAACCACCACCTCATCCAACAAGCCATCGTGGCAATAGGCGGCGTTACCGTCATGCCGGGCGCCGATGGTGAAGTCAGCATCCTCCACGTGCAACGGGTTGGCGAAGGTCTTGAAATACTCCGTCACCGCAGAGTTCGAGGCCCGGAAGACCCTGATGTAGGCCGTCCGGTTCACCCCATCGACGCTGACGCCGACGTGGTACCACTCGCCATTGTTGATCTGGTAGCCGGTGTCGATGGTCTCGGCGCTATCACCGTTGTTGTAACCGAGATAGAGCTTCAGCCAGGCGTAGTCCCGGACGATGGCAAAAGAGCGGCGGCCGTTGGTGTCATATTTGGCCACGAGATATCCGGGACTGATATTGCTCTCGGGCTTTATCCAGAAGCAGACCGCAATTTTCTTGGCGGCATCCCCGCTCTTCAGCGGGAAGCCGGCGTCGAGCTGGCCGTCCGGTCGGCTGCCCCATTCGGCATTGTCCTTCTCGAAGTCGGCGGCATAGGAGCCTTCCTTCTTTTCAGCCGAGGTGAAGGCAACCGTGTTGTGGTCGGTGAGGTGATTCCCAGCCTTGCCGTCGTTCAGGTTGTTTTCGAACCGGTACAGGGCCTTGACCCTGGGGTCGGCTGAGAACTCGTTGGCCATATCAGTTCACCGCCTGAAGGGTCAATTTGGCGTTGTTCACCGCATCCACCGTCCAGTTGCCCCCCGCCGGATTCTGGTTCAGGGTGTGTCTGCGGAGCAGCGAGGACACCGGCAGGTCGATGGGGTCCGAAAGATAATCCGTATTGTCAATCCGCACCCCCAGCTTCAGCCGATCCGGGTCAATGAAGGCTCCCTTGAGACAGAACGCCTGCACCTGAACGGCTTTCACCGTCAGGGCCTCGGCAGGCAGATTCTCCATGTCAAAGTGTTCTTTTTCATCCGGCGTGCTGGTTTTGATGTAGTCTGTGCCGCTGGGGGGCACCTCATCGATGGCCGCGTAGTGGGCGCCTGAAGGGGTGACGTCCCAGTCATTGGTGGGCCCGTCCGCAGTGGGCTTCAGGAGCTTCACCTTGAGGCCGTTGGGCCAGGAGTTGTTGACCGAACCAGAAGGATCGTTGACGATGATGTCATCCATGTAGCACTGCATCCCGACCCCGGCCTCGAGATTCCACTGCACCTTGTCGATGGTGGCAGCGGTCCCCGGCTTGGTGTCGCCGCTGTAAATCCCTTCCGGCACCCCGTCCACCCGCAGTTCCACCACGCCGCCCGAGTCGGCCACCTTGAGGTGAAGCTCCACCACGTACCAGGCCCCCACCTGGAAGATGGTGCTGCTGGTGATGATCTTGGTGGCCCGGTTCCCCAGCCAGACATTCAGTTTCCGCTCCGAGTCGAAATCCGTGCAGACGATGATATCCAGCCCGGCATTACCCAACGCCCGGAAGTGCTTGTAATTGGCTGAATAATAGTTGCTCACGTAGAAGGCATACTGGACGTACAGCTCATCCTTGTCCGGGATGGAGAACCAGAAACCCTCACTGTTATAGTTCCGCCAGGAGTAATCCCCACCCCGCTTGTAAGTGCTGGAGATCACCACCGAACCGTCGGTGCCATCCGGCTCCTTGGAACTGTTCCATTCCGCTCCGAAAAGAATCAACATGCTCATGGCCTTGCTCCTCAGGCAAACTGTTCGGCCTTGATGGTGATGGCAAACGTCCCGGCCTGGGATAAATCGTGGTTGAGGATCCGAATGCGCAGCTTTCGCTCCGTCCCGGAGTCGTAAACCCAGAAGGGCAGCCAGTCCTCGAAAGGGTCGCTGCCGGGGATGACGCCTTCCACCTTGTAAAGCAGGCTGGAAAAGGCAGCGTCAGCATACAGGTGCACATCATAAACGTTGGTCGGGAGGCCGGAAGTCTCCTCGATCTTGAAGTAGTGCACCAGGCCCCGGTTCACGAAGTTCTCGAAGGTCAGGTCCACCTGGCTGTTGGCCGAACAGGGGATATTGCTTTGGGTAAAAGTCTTCTCCTGGGTGCCGACGCCGTAAACCTCCTCGAAATACCCCAGGAGAAACACCCGCAAGTTGGCGGTGTCGGGTCCGGAGGAGAACAAGAAGAACTCCACGGTGTTGTCGTCCCCCAGGGGCACCACCAGGTCGGCGGGTTTCGGCTCGCCGTCCGATTCGTCGGACCAGACGGTGAAAGCCGTAGCCGGGCTGTAGACCCCGCCGCCTTTCTTGAAGAGCACCTTGGTGTTGCAGACGGGG
>Ga0194119_10007689_pt1 | contig 15099 bp, 10 predicted proteins | sample TA2MahC100mmetaG_FD_148620 | JGI IMG/M metagenome (GOLD analysis project Ga0194119, IMG submission 148620) | Freshwater microbial communities from Lake Tanganyika, Tanzania - TA2015018 Mahale Deep Cast 100m | ecosystem: Environmental > Aquatic > Freshwater > Lake | place: Tanzania: Lake... | reverse complement strand
TCGTGGTCCGATTTTCAAGAATGCCAATCATGATGGTGACGATAAAGCCAAGCGGTCCAAGCGTCGCACCTACGAGCATTACGGTTCGCAATGGCAGACTGAAGAAAGATCCCACGACGACCGAAAGGCCCATCCAACCCAGTATCCATACCGCGGTCATGCCAAATATGGCAATGTACGTCAGTATCCCAGTAAACATAGCGCTAAAAAATTTTTGGCTCTACATTTTTTTGGGGGGTGTTTTCTGCTGTAAATCTTGCCGCTGCCTCAAATCCCTTCAAGATTTCGAGCGGCTCCAATGGTGCCGACAGCTCCACTCGCCACGCTGCGGCGGTGAGCTCGACTCCAGGCTGAACTTGAAGCTGTCCTGTTTCAGCATTTAGCGATCCGTATGGAGGCAGTATGACAGTCGGCTCAAACAACCGGTGACTGGGATACTTGTTCGAAATAAGGTCCGCAGGGAATGCGATCTTGTCCTCGGAGTCAATTGACAAGCCAGAGAGAAACTCCTCTACTGACTGGCCACTAAGGGCTGAACCGAGGCCCGCAACTTCAACTTTTGCCAATAGGCGCCCAAGAGCAGTCTGGCGTAAGTCAACTGCCACCTGTTCTGCCTTCTTTTTCACCAGCGCACGCTGCAGGTCTCCGGCTACAACTCGGTAACGAAAATCCGTTCGGGGGTAGTAGACATCTTCATCTGACAACGGCTGCTTGCCGACCAAGCTTCCCGAAGGTGCGATATCTGCCTCTGGGAGGATGTTGTCTGCTGACGTCGTCAACCGTGAATTCTCATAATCACTCTTCCACTCATCTCGCAACATATCGAGAATCTCAAGTAACCAACCAGCGTGGATGGTTTGACGACGCGCCTGCAGAAACAGCTGCATCCGCTGTTTGTCGTCAGGTCTCGACTTGCCAAGTACCATCGCAGGTGGGCGAGTTACCTCATCAATTCCAACCCTTGCTGTTGCGAACCCAATCTCTCGACCAAACGGCAAATGAACCAATTCACGAATAATTACTTGCCAGTCTTGAAATTGTTCATTGACCGATGAAAGTCGCACAACTTCCTCTACGTCGTGTCGAGCACGACTGTAAGACCGTTCATACTCGTCTATGGCCAATCGGAATTTGTATTGTGCTCTCACAATGTCGCGGGCTAAATACAACATCCTGATTATGAATCCGCTGAAATAAACAGTCATGATCAAGACGGCAATGAAAAGAGGAAACGGAGTAAGTACAACACTCGCCAGGGCTGCAGCTATGACGAAGATAACTGACATCACCCCTCGACGTGTCCATTTTGCAAACTTGATTCGTGCTGCCGTCGAAGCTTCTTCAATCACTGGTCGAGCAGCTAGCACTTCCAGACATTTGGCCAAGTCTCGACGTGCCACTACTAGACCGGAAATGATTGCATCACCAACACGCCATAGCAACGAACCAGACCTCCTAGATAGCCATTCACTAAATCGTTTTTCAAGGTCGGCAAGACGCGCCACAACGAGATCGCTGTCGCCTGGGGCAGGTAGCGACTTGCGTGCACAAATGTTGCCAACACGAACGAGTTTCTTTGTTGGTTCGTGGATATACAACAAGCCATGATCAAACTGGGTTCCGCAATGATCACACGACTGGTTTTTCGCAAAGCGCCCATTTGCCGAGGCATACGAAGTTTTGGCTGACTCATAAACTTTGTTTGCGTCTACATACTCCTCAAGGATTTCTTGACGACTCCCCTGATAAAAAACACCGATTGGCGTGTACTCACGAGGATCGAAATTGGGGTGCGAAGGTGAATGACGTTGGGTTTCATCTTCATCAGAAATTTTCGGCACCCCAGCTTCTCCCAAAGTGGGGTCCTTTCCTTCGAGTGCCACAATCTGCCCTGGCGCCCCTGGAGGTGTTGGGGCAACGCTTCCTCCAGCAGTTGTTACTGGGATATCTGACGGTATGGCTACTGGAGTCACTACTTGCTGTGGCAGCTGAGGACTCTTCTTTGCTTGCTTAGCGGCCTTTCGAAGTGCACGCTTCTCTTTTCGTCGAAGTCGCCAACGCTTGATTCGGCCAAGTTTCTTAGTTGAAGTACCTGGGTTCGATACAGATTGTGCTTTGCTCTTGGAGTCAGTAGTTGGCTTCTTATCTGCTAGCGAAGTCAACTTGACTGCTAGCTCGTCCCGCATCGCGTCGAGGTGAGTTTTCAACGTAAGCCCATCAGCAACAGCCATAGGGCCAATGATCTTTTGTGTTTCTGTCAGCCTCAGTAGCTCGACTTCGAATGCTGTGACATGAAACGACTCGTCATCTGGAGCAGGACCAATGGAAGCCGGGTCAGTGTAAATTATTCGGCCGGAGCCCGAAGCTGGCGGTGTCATGCCATCGGGGAACCGCCCACCATCAACAGCCCCCAACGAAACTCGTTGTAGCACATTCCAGGGATCCGCATCACCTATAGCATCAACGGTATTGCCGAGCTGAAGATTTTTAATGACTTCTAATACATTGTCAGCGTTAAGATCATCTTTGCGCGGGTCAAAGCGCAAAAGCACAGATGCGCCCTCACCGAATGTGAGTTTTTGCATAAAACCCTCAATATCACTTTTGACTTTTTCCACCAATGAAACTGGAATACTTCGTAAAGCAGATCCGAATTCTTTTGCAAAAAGCTTCAGGCCTTCCAGAATCCCTAAATCTTTCGGCTTCTCGCGTTTTGGATCCGTCCACGGTCGATACTTAAACTTTCCTCGCGTTACGAGGGCATCAATCAAACTGTCCGCAACTGGCGTTCCAGGTGGTACCGCCTGCGCATTTGGCACGTCAGTTGGTATCGACCATGGCCCCGACTTTGGGAATGCCCCCGCAAGCACCTCATCTGTTAGCCGCCCCGCACTCACAACTCGCAGATATGCACGCCCGACTCGAATCGGGCGATGCGCGCCAATCACCTGATCAGCCATCTCTGGGGCTAGAGCTCCTAGTTGCCAGACGAATCCACCAGCCATAGTGAGAGCCAGAAGTGAGACCAAGAGATGTCGATGGTCTTCCCACATGGGTTGAGCAGCCACTGCTTGGTCAATTCGAACAATCGGTTCATGCAGGATGTGCATTTTCCAATCTGGCGAGAATGCCTCATAAATGAGACCCTCTTGTTCGGCTATTGAAACCGTAAACGACTGAAATTCAAGATCTCTATGAGCCTCGAAAGCACGTTGCACCATGTCCAAGAGCTGTGACTCAGCCTCGAATCTCTGAGCACTTAGCAAGTTAACTGGCTGCTGACGGACACCCACAACAGTAACTTGCGACCAAATCCGCGAGGTTAGTAGTTCAAAGAGTTCGAGTTGTAGGAACTTCTCGCTTTCGAACAAAGCGGTCATCGGCCGCACAAGCCCATCAGTTTGAACGTTCGTCCATGCGACTGTTCCCAATATTCCAGCCGCTGACCACTCCTTTAAGACATTTGCAATGTTTTTGTCGGAGTGTTCAAAATCCCCCAGGAGAAGTACAAGTCTATGGCTCAAAATGTAGGTCCTCTCTTACCGCTCTGCGCCTCCTCAAATTCTTCAACTGCCGTGCGAACCATCCGATACGCCTTAAGGGAGCAGTTCAGCAGCTCGCGAGACATTGTTTGAGGTGGATAGACATCCCCCACTTCATTTCTCCAACTGTCTGGGTGAAGAGGTGAAGCCTCCAAGTCTTTATAGTAGGTAATGACTCCGTCCAGATACGACTTCGCAGTTTGGATTCGGTCAGTTGTGGTGCCCCCGAGTACATTTGCGCGAGCGACATCCACAATTTCCAAATTCTGGTAGTCACCAGTTTTAAAAATTTGTTCGACGATCCCAGCGATTTTGAAACCAGCTGCAATCCCACCGCCCATTCCATAATCAATTAGTGCACCATAGGCATCAAATGCTGACTTACCCTTTGTTGGTGCTTCAGCAAATGAAAGAATCATTGATTCCAACAGGCAAGGCAAGACGTTAAATTCATCCGTCTCGGTCAGAAAATGCTTTGGAAACTCTCGCACACCTTTAGGTGTTGAGATCCGATTGCCTCCCATTGGCAGACAGGTGACAAGTCCCAACAGTCTGGCAACTGCAAAACCGCGAATTGCCGCAATTCGCAGCTCATCAGGTAAGGGAACAAAGTTCTCTAAAGTTCTTGCTCGACGCCAATTCCAGAAAGAGGACTTAAGTCTGTCAGCGTCATACTCCTTCAGAGCATCCGCCAGTGGTTTAGTGAATGATGTAATCACACTCGGATTGACAGGGAACTCCAAGAAGCTTGTGATGAGCACTGACTCGGCGTCGCCACTTACAAAAAACTTCTTATCAACTGGCAGACCATTTTTAAGGTAGCCCTGAATGATCTGTCCAGTTGGCTCCCGTGCAGGGTGCCCTTCCCCGAATGGGAAACCTTGAATGTTAAGAACGAGCTTTATCTTTTCCGGGTGCACCGTAGCGTTCATTGTCGTATCAATCTCAATTAGCGGTCGCGATTGCATGAGTGCTTCGGTAAGAAGCATTCGAAACGTTGCAAGGCGCTGTTGATGATCGGCAATGGCTGCACCCGTCTTCTGGTGCACTGGCATCAGGTACGAGCTCAGCCCCTCCGAAAGGACGTACAGCATTTCGGTTGCTGGCCGCATCAGCCAGGAATCAATCCGTTCTGACATGTGTTCAAGATCATCATCAATGATGACGTCGACCTGTTGCCCAGGTTCCCACACGGGATCATGACCATGAGATTTTGCCCAGATCAGAGGATTCGCTTGCCTTTCGCCTCGACCATCACCACCAAAACCACCACGGACTATTAGAAGTCGTGCAGCCTCGACTGGCTCAATCGGTAATCCTGCTACGTCACCGAGTGACTTGCTGAGCAAGCGATTAGCGGACTCTGGCCACGACCTGTAGTCGTCAAGGAAAAACTCAACGGGGCTAGGCGCAAACGAGCTCGGCACTACGCCGTCATTTAGCGGCCAAGCTCCAACTACTGCAGGCTCACCATCTTGTGGCTTTGTCAGCATGTCAATGCGAGCCATTGACTGGCTAACTGATGCTTCAATGTTTGACAACACACCTGTAGCAACACTTTCGAGAGCTACTGACAACCGCTCACGTACGCGAGCCGCCCACTGTAAAACAATGGTTTTCGACAAATCTTGAATCGTTTCCTGCACAGGTGCTGCACTAATTGGAATTGAGCCCCTGGGATTATTAGCAAGATGACCGCGAGCACGTTCCATCGCTTTGTCTGCTTGACCGTTGGCTTCTTTGGCTTTCTCTTTAAACTTTGCAGACGACTGCAGTACCTGGGATCTGGTTGTTTGCAGCAAAGACACCAGCACGGGCATACTCAACGTGCCAGCAAACTCTGTAGACGTGCGCAGGACACGCTTCAACAATTCCGTACCCCACTCGCGAAGCTGCACATCAACTTCTGCGTCAACCGCAGAAAGTTCACCCGCTCTCACTTGCTGGGCTTGTGCACTCAGCGTTTGCCACCACACACCTGCAGCTTGCTGCATCGCTGGCGGAAACGGTGTCTTAATCTTGTTTGTCACTTGACCTAGTTGAGTCCTCATAATCTCACTTGAAACAAAACGATCAGAGATCTGCTTGGATCCCTCATCGCTCTCGCTTAACCCACAATCAATTACGAAACGCTCAATGTTTCGTCGACTGAGCTCTGCAACTTTTGCCGGACCGGCCATTGACTTAGCCGCATCACCCAACACTGAGGTAGCTACTGACTCGAAACCATCAGCCAAGTGCTCAACTACAGAACGGTGCAACAATTTTCTGAGATAATCACGGAAACGATCACGACCAATAGAAATTGTCGCACTGCCGAATGAGGAAGATACACCTTTCAATCGTGCATTATGAAACCCGTAACCACCAGCGTTACCGCTTTCCTTGACTGGCCAATTTGTGACTACGAAATTCATAAACTCAGTTTGAACTATTGATGACGTGGTAACTGCGGCAAGTGTTTCGCCGACTGCCCGATACACGTTGTTGGAATTATTTAAGTCAAGACCCTCAAGATTCTTTCTTCCTACCAAGAAGATACTGTGCGGTCCACGCGTGGTTACTGCAACCGAATCTGGAATAAGGATATTGTCGGTGCTCTCACTGTCCCAGTAGGCCGACAACATCTCCGCCATAAAAGCAGCTGCATTTGCAGTCATGGTGTGGGCGGCAAGCTGTCCAAAGATATCGGGTGTGAAAGCGACCAACACCGGAAAATTGCCCTTGAGATGCGTGCGCCTAATCAGGTCGACAACATCAAGCATGATGCCAGCACCAGTGCCACCAGCCATTGAGCCGACGACGATGGTGATTGGATCTGGAACTGTGGTTCCGGCAGGTACAACTACACCCAGGTGGCGCGAAATCTCAGAAAGTTCTGGTCCACCAGCCTCGCATTCAGTGAATGCGAATTTTATTCTGTCTCTCACGATGTCTTGCAAGGCAAGGACTCCCGCAATACGCCCCACCGCACGAAGCTGTCCAGCACCCTCCTTGAGCGGAACTTTCACCTGCGACGGATTCGGCCGCCATCCTTGAAGTTCTTGGAACGCTCGAGGGTAAACCTCAACACCGAACTTGGCATCAATTGCGTGACTTAGATCTTGAAATTTGTTGAAGTTCAGTGAAACGCTCATGTAGTCATTACTTGGAAGAAACGGAATCGATGGATCTTCTTGTGTGGTGAGTGTGTCTATGCCAAGGAACTGCCACGACCTGGGAAAGTCTCCCGCCCACCCACGGTGCTCCAAATGTCGTTTTACGGCGTCGCGCACATAGCGCACTGCCTTCTGACCAGACCCGCCACAGCCGATCATGATGATTGGACGAAGCATTGCATTTCTCCTTATTTTTCTGTGAAATCTCTCAGCTCACGCGAAGGGATCCCACTCCGTTGATTGGTTTGATTGGTTTGATTGGTTTGATTGTTCTGGTTCGCTCATGTCCTCGACATCGCGTCGCGAACGGCGCCCGCGACGCTTTGGTTGCTCGGTGCGATCCGTGTCTGCCGCGACCGAAATGGCAGTTGAACTTCCAAATGGATCATCGATCGACTCAGTAACTGTGGCAGCTGAGCCAATAGTCGAGACAGGCGAATACTCCCCACCATCCACGTCTCCGTCGTTGGCTTCGGAAGCTTCTTTTCGAATACTCTCAACCAACTCGAGAAAGTGTGTCGCCAAACTGCTTGCCGAGATGCCAAATGCAAGATCGGAGATTTGCTGATCACGACCTTGGCCTTGCTCGTATGGTTCCAGGAACGCAACAACTTCGGCTGCCACGGATGTTTCACCGTTGATCAATCGTTGCATGTCATCTGACTTTACACCAACGACCCACTGTCCTCTCAAGGTCAGCGAGACGTTCCCAGTCGAGGCGTCAGTCTGATCTTTTGAACGAACATATCCACGCGATCCAATCACAAATTTGCCTGGTGAGTTCACCTGGCCGAGAGGTGCCACTGTCGATCTCAAGAACGTGCGGAGCACCGAGACGCTGAAGTCATAGCCAAATACAGAGAATGACTGGACTGACTCCGTGTTCTCAAGTGCGAAGCCTTCGTCGTTATGTGACGGATTCACATTCATCGGGTTCAGTGAGATTGCACCAGATGAGTCCAGTACCGCGTCCACTCTGGTTCGTCTCGCAATAGGTATGAGCGGCGCAAACCGCGAGACCAGGTAAGCCAGAAGCCAGCGGACGAGTCCTTGGACGACAAGGAAGACCAACAGGAGAGTTGCCGCAGCAAGAAGCCCTCGCGATGCCTTTGGTTGGAGCACCATGGCAACATCAACTAGCACCTCCCCCTCGACTGGTTCTTGCAAGTTGTCTTTTCCGGAGTAGACAACAGAAATCGCGACTTGGAACTGGTCGAAAGCTTCTTGGTCTGGAATCAGCTCCACGCTGCAAGCTGCTTCTTCTTGTTGTGGAATGACGCACGGATTGCGCGGAATCAGATCAAGATTTGCCTTCGCCCCATCACTCTCTATCGCTTCCCTGAAGTCGACGACGCCCTCGCCGCTGTCGGGACCAATGAAGATCAATTGAATCGATTGTTTTGGCGTGCCCTCATAGGCGAGCTGGCCTTCAGCCCGCAAGAATGTCGGAAGACCTGCTCCGTTGGAGACCCGCACTGCAAATTTTTGATCATTGAAATTGATGGGCACCGGATCTCCGTTTTTGAATCGAAGACCCTGTACGTCGCCAACCGGCTGCACTCGCAAGTCTGTGGAACTGAGCTTCCTGAGCTTTGATGACTGCAGCACTCGCTCTAACTCTTTGCCGGCAACTTTGAAGAGTCCGCGATCTGTCTCGTCGCGTTCGGACGCTACTTTCTCAGAGCCCTCCAAACTGCTGAACTCGAGCTGCAATTCCCGTATCGCCGAGCCTGATGTCTTCGTTGTAACTCGGATTCCGATGTCCTCAGCTTTGAATCGTGCGACTTTCAATTCATCAGAAATCTTCTGCAAGTTAGCGTCAAGCAGAGTTATGTCTGCGAGCCCGACAAAGTTGACAATCCCTCGCGACTGTTTGGCGCCTTCACCTAAGAATTCAAGTCGCCACGTACCTTCTATCGGGTTTTCTTTCTTTCGTGTGACGGAGACGAACACCCTAAGCAGGGTGACTGGAGTAGTCGTGACTGTATTCTTGCGGATCGGATCGTCCTTTTCGACGCTTCCAGCCGTGAGAACTGAGTACGTCTGACCCTCATTCGTCGTCAGCACAACTTCTACCGCATTAGAGGGCCGCTCAGCAAGAATCTGAAATGAGGCAATTGACTCGTCTACTTCAAACTCAATTGCATTGCAAGCATCAGTCGGCTTCGAACAATCGACGATTGGAGATTCCGGTATCTCCACAGCATCATCGGGATTCGGAATTCCCGGCACAGGCTCCAGAACCTCGAACAGTTTGTCAATGATCTCATCAGCGCTGACTGCTAGCGCATACCTACCATTTGGTAATTCCTTCCCACACCTTTCAATGTTTACATTGACACGTTCTTTCTTTCCGCTGGAGTCGACATAGCTATACGGCGCACCCCCCTGCGCGATGAGACGCATCAGACCGAGCTTTTTCTCATCGGCGTTGAGGCCTGCCGCGACGATGTTGACTCTGGCGGAACGTAGTGTGTCGACAATTCCACCGTCACCACACATAAGTTTTTGAATCTGATCACGCTCTCGTGAAATGAACCCAGGAGAGTTATCGTCATCATGTTCGCCATCGCTAAACCACACGAGCAGCCGACAAACTTCAGGTGATGTGCTGTATCTCTCAAATGACTGCAGGGCACCTTCCAGCGCGGTGTGATACCGAGTATGCATGTCGGAGTCTTTGTCTCGCTGTAATTCAAGGTCTGCAACAACTGACTCCACGCTGCGACTGGTCAGACTCTGAAATGGCACTCGCTCGCTATACCTGTCGCCAAAGCCTGAGATGCCAATTGCAACCTCCAACTTCTTGCTGCTCGCACTCGCTATGAGCTCACTGGACTCCACAGCAGAGGAGAGAACTCGAACAACCGACTCAAGTGCAGGTACTCGCGAATCAAGCGGATCATTCCCGTCCTTGGTTCCAGATCCGTCCTTGAACTCTCTTAGGCTCTTGGATTCGTCAATCAACATGAGAACTGCAAGTTTGTTGTTCTTCTCAAGGCATATCTCTAGTCCGTCACTGGTTGACGACACAGCATTTTCCGCAAACACCGACGATGACGTCAGCAACGAACAGACAATTGAACCTAAGGCGATTACTGAGAGACTGTGGTGCTTCTTCAAAAGAGAATTCCACTTCCCTTTGCCGCTGCCACAGCCAGTATCGCCACGTGCACAAGCGTGATTACAAGCACTAGGTATCGCAGAATGCGAAGGGCGGGCTTAAACCAACCAAGGGTCACGTAACTCGGGTTCCCTTGACGCTTCTGATCTTGCAGCGACGTTACGCCACCAAGGATGGATGCACCCACCGCTATGAGGTAGCCGATTCCGCTGTTAAACGTCGCGCAAACAGCCGAGAGAACTGCAATTCCAAAAGTCGCAGCAAGAAGTGCAACTGGAGGCTTTACCAGGGAGGGTGCGTCAACCTGCACTCCTACCCCACCAAGCTCAAAGTCGGACATCTGCTTCCCCCAAATAGAGCAAGGTAGCACCCGCCAGGGAAGGAGGTCAACGGCGCCTGAACCATCCCCGCCTCAGACGGCCGATGCCACAAAGCAGGCGGGTACCCGAAATGTGGCAGTGGTGCTCTATCCTCGGCCAGATGCGGGGAGTCCGGTTCCGAAAGTCGCTGAACTTTGGATTCTTTCGGATCAACTTCAGCAAGTCAGGCGTGGGTTGGAGCGTCTCGCCGATACCCGGCTTCATTCGATATACCCGTGCGGTCAATAAGGACCGTTACTGGACCTTTTCTCTTCCGGGTACTGGATTTACTTACCGCACGCTTGGCTCACGAGCCAGACGGCAGAGCGAATCTCCTAGGGAAGACGATCAAGCAGAGAGTTGAGCTGTTCACGCAGCGCTGCATCTTCCGGCGCAAAGTTGTTGTACGCGCCGAAGCTTAGAGCGCCCAACAGAATCCACCATCGCTTCTTTCGATACCAACGTCGCACTTCGCGTTCAGCTCTCCTAAACAGTGGCATAGCTTCAACCTCCAGATCTCAGGCAACAGTAGTACCATCAATGTTTGTCATCTTATGACACTTAAGCAGCGACGGCCGATTGCGCGCCTGCGACAACGAGTTGACGACCTTTGGGAGCGCGCGCTGCTGCGCGGGAACCTTGCAGCGCTGAGCTTTCTCTTCGTCGGAGCGATAGTCATTGTCGTCTCAGGTGCCATCGTCCTTGCAGTAACGGGAATCGACGTGAAGGCGGAGGATGACGGCTTTCTGCATGCGATTTGGGAAGTTCTGCTGCGCGCGATGTCTCCTGACCAATTGACTGGTCAAGAGACGTGGTCCGCACGACTGGTATTGCTAGTCGTCACTCTGTTTGGGCTCTTGATGTTCTCGACACTTGTCTCCATCTCAAATTCATCACTATCTCAACGCTTTGAGAGAGTTCGTCGTGGCCGACGCCCAGTGAGCCTCGAGGGACATGTCGCGATATTGAATTGGAATGAGTTTGGATTTCGAGTGCTTAGGGAAATCTCTGAAGCAAATCTAGTCGCTGCTGACCCGCATCACGTCGCGATTCTCTGCGACCAAGATCCGCTGGAATTGATGCGAGCGATTGAAGCAAACTTCCGGGATCACATAAACTTAGGCGGTCACGACACGAAGTGGTCTCGTGAACCCGACGATTGGATTACGATTCGGCGCGGTCTAGGTCACCACACCGCCGATCTTATGAATCTTGCTGCCGTAGTCGAAGCTTCGGGCGCGATTGTCCTACACGAAGAGGATACGGATGACTCACAAGTCGTACGATGTGTCCTCGCCATAGGCGCAACGTTGCGCTCGCGTGGCCAGAACTGTTCTCGCTTAACGACGCTGTTACCTGTCGTGACCTTCAACTCAAACTCGGAACTCGCTCACACACTTGACAGACGACTCACGACAATCTCAACTTCACTACGAATGAAGGACTACCGCCATATCAACTACATTCCACTCTCGCCGGATGAGATTCGGGTCGGCATCGAGACGCAAGTCGCCCGGCACCGTGGCCTGTCGTACGTCTACCAAGACCTCCTCGACTTTGGAGGGGAGGAGCTATACATTCTTGATCCACCTCACGGGCTCAACACATTTGGGCAGGCAGTTACGGCTCTCTCTGGTGGAATTCCCTTAGCAACAATCGTCAATGGCAGTGTCAACCTGTGGCCGGAGTGGACGGAGGACCTGACTAATTCATCGGTTTGTGTTTTAGCCTCCGATCGTCAATCGGCAAGCACGCGTTCGAATGGGCACTTAGACCTATTTTTACAGGGGCCGCGAGGACCCGGGCGGCCACCCGTAAGCGAGGCAGAGACCTTCCTATTTGTCGGGTGGAACGAATCTGCCGAGCAGCTTCGCGCTGCACTTCCGCGAGTTTCTGCTCCTGGATCTCGTTTGAAAGTCTTGCTGAGATCTCATGAACAGGCACCCCCCAACTCGCAATTCGGAACTTCTCAGATTGAAGTGTCACGGCGAGACAAGACTGATCCACTCGACGACCCATCCTTTCTGGACGACGTGAATCATGTGGTCGTCTTTGCCGACTCGACTGTCTCGTCCCAGCAGAGTGACGCTCAAGCACTCACCGATCTGCTTGCGTGCCGCCACTACGCAGATCACATTACTGAGTCAACTCGGCGATTCACCATTGTCGGTGAGTTGCGACGACGCTCGAGTCGGCACGTCGCAGGTCTGCGACTCGCAGACGACCTCCTGGTCAGTGAAAGCCTGATGGCTGCAGCCGCGACACAACTAGTGTTTGAGCCCCGACTGGAAGGCGTCATAACCGCCTTACTGTCAAATCACGATCCTGTAGAAGTAATATCTGCGCCACTCGGGGATGTATCGGACTTCAAAGAGATTCGCTGGGATGCCTTGCGCATGGACCTCGCGAAGAAGACCGGGGAGATCGCTATCGGACTACGGGTTGTCAGGAACGGTGATCCTGTAGTTCTACTCAATCCACCGAATGCCACCGTCGTTCACGCAAACGACGAAGTGGTAATGCTCTCAAAATACAGTAGTTCCAGCTAACCGCGACTAGTCGCACCATCCGTCACCGTCTGAGTCCAAACAGTTCGGGTCGTAGTAGATCTCGCCCTCATCTTCAAACTGGTCATTCATGTCGTTTATGAAACCATCAGTGTCAAATCCACAAGACGTGGTAACCAATGCAATCGCCATTAGAACCGCGCCGACACGAGTCCACCTTCGCAATGTCGACCCCTGTTCAGCAGTCTTTAAGTCGTTGCGGCTCAGCTCACTCGTCAAAGTCAGACTCTTCAATCTCGATCTCCCAAGAACCACTGGATCCCCGACCCTGCTGAAGTACTTTCAGTCCACCCATGGGTCCGAAGTCAAACACCAGATTCGCAATCGTGCCGTCAGGAATCTGTAGTGACTCGCGTCGTTCCCTACCCATGTAGTGGGTGACGAAGTCGATCTGGCCCCCAGACGGAAACACCATCGTCTCCGTGGTCCCCTTTCCGACCGAGCCACGACGCTCACCATTGAAGAAGACATCGACCGGCTTTGAGCCAATGTACCGTCTTGGGAACCCGGTAAGGGTGAGTTGGACGCCCTGAGAAGTCATTCGTGGCCTCGGTTCAGCCCATCATTACTGCTGCGCCGACGATCATGCCGACGAACAGTCCGACGATTGAGACAATGGTTGCAATGATCCCTAGTTTGTTGCCTGCTTTCCAGGAGATCCCTCCAAAGACAATCCCGAGAATTCCGAAGAGCGGCGGAAGGAAGAGGAATGCAATAATTCCACAAACGAGACCTGCGACTGCAAGACCCTGTTTGCTGCTCGCTGCCGGCGGTGGTAATGGCTGACTCATGATTGTCCCTTCAGCTTGTCTTGACTTGACCGTAATCACACGACCGTATCAATGTCAAGTAGCAGAGCGGGCGCCAACGACCTACGAGTATCGTGTGGAAGCTGGAGTGAGGCGATAGATGAACAGTCTTCCATTCTTCCGCCTCTTCAGAAGCCCAGCAGTTAAGGCCGTTGTTGGGGTCGTCACCATCGCAACCGCAGGGATTGGATTTGTCTCCGACATCCTCGGACTGCGCTCCTCGGACGAGGCAGAACCGACTGTGGTGACTGTCCTTGTAACTGTCGAACCGAGTAGTGAGCAGACGTTAAGTAGGGATGACGAGGAGTCCGTACCGACTACCACGATTGCAGTTGACGATCCGATTGCCGCCCTTGAGGTTCTTCGCACGAACTTGGCCGCGCGTGCGTCATCAGGTGTGCTTGATGTGTGTGGCAAACAAGCGATGCTGCTGACCGCTACGGGTCTACGACTTTTCGAATGGCAAGAAGGTACTGGCTGGTCGGACTTCAGCGCACTTGTGACCCCTCCAACGAGTTTGATCCCCGTCGGAATGGTTGTAGTCGATGCGCCACGAGATGGCGTTCCAGATCTTCTCGTGACGTTTGAGCGAACAGGCACAGATCCGCCGTTGAGCGGTGTGTTGGGTGTACCGAATACGTCGATTGGTTGTGGACAGGGTTACTCGTGGCAATTCTTTAGTCGCGCGGACGGCTCATTCGCACAACTTGTTCCAAATCTCGAACCTGCAGCCGGTGACCTAGTTTCACGTGACCTCGCCTCAACCACCAGCCCGAGTCGGTATCGATGGAATCAGGAACGTCAGTATTTCCAGTTTCAAAGTGACAACGTTTCACCGGTAACGCAAACCGGATCAGCTGTTGAACCCGCGATTGTTCAAAACTTCATCACGGAGTACGGCAAGTTCACGACTGCGAGTTTCACGAACATGCTGCAGCTCGTCGAGACTGGCTCACCAGCCGAACAACTTGTGAAGTTTCTTCTCTCCGGAAAGATTGCTGGACGCGATGCCGGATATGGAGAAGGGTCGGGCTTTGTAGTTGAGGAAGTTGGAGGTGATTGGCGAATTCTGTTTCCTGGCCCAGCCACCGTGGTCTCCGACTTCACTGGCGAGAACGGCAAGATACGAAGCTTCCGAATGAACGAGATTGAGCTAGCAAACCTCATTCGATTTGATGACTCCAATCCCCTCGCATCTCGCCAGTGCACAGCAAGCGGTGTTTGTGTTGGTATTCGTGGTGTGCAACTGGGAAACCGAACTACCTATGTAGCGCTAGAGATCGATACTTCTGCAGCAGTTGTTCGCGCAAAGTTCTCAGGGTCTTCGTTGACAACTGGCGCAAATCAGCAGCGACATCTCTCATCGACAAACGCTGTCGTCAACTCACCCAGAGTCTCGATATGGAGCCTTGCTTACGAACTGGCAGAGCTTCCGTGGGGTGCAACCCTTGAAGTCCAGCTCTCGGTAAACGGGGTCACCGAACGCGTTACCTTGCGGGTTCCTTCCTGAAACGCTGAGTATTCAGCCGGGATAGTTCCA
>Ga0194119_10007676_pt1 | contig 15116 bp, 9 predicted proteins | sample TA2MahC100mmetaG_FD_148620 | JGI IMG/M metagenome (GOLD analysis project Ga0194119, IMG submission 148620) | Freshwater microbial communities from Lake Tanganyika, Tanzania - TA2015018 Mahale Deep Cast 100m | ecosystem: Environmental > Aquatic > Freshwater > Lake | place: Tanzania: Lake... | reverse complement strand
GGCGTAACCGGTTGGAGCGGGGGACGCCTCCTTTGGCTCCGGACCGGACGGAATCGTGACCTCTGCGGTGAACGCCACCTGTTCGATCTGGGGGGCAGCGTCAGGCGATCCGATCGCAACAACCGGCAGCGGGCGGATCTGTCGGACCTCAGCCGTAGGCGACGTCGCGCAGCCACTCATGATCGCCAGCAATCCGCAACCGGTCACGAAACGAAGTTGTCGCAGTAATGAGTTCACGAGGCTGCGTCCTCTCTGACGCGGCGGCCAATTTTGCCGAAACCGAGCACGGAATCCGTTCCGTCGCCGCTCCAGCGCAGGGCCCCGACTTCGCAATCGGCACGATTCCGGGCCCGCATGCAGGATTCCTGTTGTTCGGAAGACACCGGTGGCAACAGTCGTGTCGGTCGCGAAAGACAACGAACCTCGTGAGGACTGGTAGACTTTGCGGGCGGCAAACAATCGCGGCGATCCGTCGAGGGTGGCTATTTCGGCGGGAGGACTTCAACCGCTTGCCCCTCTTTGTAGGCGGCGAGATTCGCGCCGATCAACGATTCCTCGCCGGTCAGTCCTGAAACGATTTCGACATCCGTCCCCGCCACGATACCGGTTTTGATCGGGAGCTTTGCGATCTTGTTGTCGGTCGAGATGCTCAAGCAAAACGACTCGGCCCCTTGTTTGAGGACCGCTGACTTGGGCAGCGACAGCGTGTCAACTCGGCGAGCAACTTCGATTTCGGCAGTCGCGTACATCCCGGGACGCAGGTGACCATCGGGATTCGGCACGTCGATCTCGGTGCGCAACGTGCGCGAACTCGTTTGCAACGTCCAAGCGGTGCGGGCAACCTTTCCTTCAAACGACTTTGCCAATGACGGAACTTTGATCTTGGCGGGACTCTCCACTGCGATGAACTTGGCATCGGCTTCGGGGACGTCCAGAAAGATGCGAACGATTTCGGCTCGGACGACGACGAGAACGCTTTCGGCTCGGACGACGACGAACAGCGGTTTGCCGCTCGTGCCGGAGGGCTGTACCAGGTGGCCGGTGTCGAGATGCCGTTCGGTAATGACTCCGTCAAAAGGTGCTCGCAGTGTGGCGTAGCTGAGCAACGCGCGCGTCTTTTGTTCGTCGGCTTCCGCAACCTTGAGTCTCGATCGAGCGGCGACGAGGTCGGCATCGGCCTTCTCGATGTTGGCCGACGCCTCGCTGAGCTTGGCCTGTGCCGACTTGATCTTGGCGGCGATCTCGCGCCGTGCGGCATCGGCCGCTTTGAATTGCTGCTCGGTTTCGTCGGCGACTTTCTGCGTGACCGCTTGCTTCGCGACCAGTTCACGGACTCGCTCGAATTCGGACTTCCAGCGTTCGTACATGGCGTCAGCTCGTTCGACCGATGCGCGAGCTTCCGCGACCATCGCTTCGACCGACGTCTGCGCCGACTTCGCGACCTTGATGCCCGCTTCCGACTGCGTGGCTTCGGCCGCCGCCTGGGCGACGAAGGCTTGCTTCTGTTTCAATTCGGCGTCGAGTTCTGGAATCTCCAACTCGGCGAGGATTTGCCCGGGCTGCTGCGGCTGATCGGTGCTGATTCGCGACGGCCCTGTGACTTTGTCGCCAAGATCGACATGCACTTTTTTGACGAACCCCGCGAGCTTTGCATGGATTGCCGTCTCCTCGAACGCTTCGATCTGCCCCGGTTGCTCGGTGATTCGCACCAGCGTCTTGCGGATCGGCTTAATCGGCGCGACCCGCATGGCGCCGTGAGCGGACTCATTGACAGTCGTCGCCGAAGGCTCGTCCCCGCCCGAGGAAGTACAGCCAGTGAGCGTCGTCGCTGTGAGCAATGCGAGTGTGAGAATCGTTCGCATGATGGTCTCTTGAAGTGGTGAATGTCTTACATCAACCACGCTAAACGGCGGAATGAAAAGCACTCTGTGGATCTTCGGGGTCGAGAGAGGCGGACTTGATCGAGGCTCGCGATTGCACGATCGCGAAAACAGCGGGCAGGATCAGCAGTGTCGCGGATGTCGCCGCCAACAGGCCGCCCATGACGGCTCGGCCCAGCGGCGCAGTCTGCTGACCTGATTCGCCCAAGCCCAGCGCCAGCGGCAACATACCGGCCAACATCGCGACGCTGGTCATGGCGATCGCTCGGAGGCGGCTCGTCGCGCCGTAAATCGCACCTTGGACTGCATTGCTTTGGAGTGCGCTTCTGTCAGCACCGCTTTGGATTGAGCCCTTTGGAATCGTCGATTCTTGTTGAGTCACAGAATTCAAAGCGGGGCGATCGTCCCGCGCTCCTAAGTTTCGCCGCTGCTCCTCCGCGAACGTGACCAGCAGGATCGCGTTCGCCATTGCGACGCCGAGGCTCATGATCGCTCCGATGAAGCTTTGAATGTTGAGCGTACTGCCAGTCAGCAGCAGCGACAGCGCAACTCCGGTGATGACAGCGGGCGCGGTCGACACGGTGACGAACGCGAGTCGCCAGCTTTGGAAGTTGGCGCTCAATATTAAGAAGATCACGAACACCGCCAGCAACAGGCCGATGCCCAAGCCGTTCATGATCGCGCGCAGCGGCGGGATCTGGCCGCGCAGTTCGTGATGAATGCTGGGTGGTTTGGGCGGATCGGGGTTGCCGGCCGCTTTCGCTTTCGCGAGGGCTTCCTGATGGGCCTTCGCTTTAGCGTCGGCGTCCTCCTTGCCGACAGCGTTCAGGGCGTGTGTGATCTGTTGCGAAACGGCACCGAGGTCGTTCCCCACGATGTTGGCGGTAAGGCTAATTTCGCGTTTCATGTTGTAGCGGTCGTATTCTCCGGGAGACTTTCCATCGACCAGCGAAGCGACATCACGCAGCAGCAGGGATTGACCGAACGTCGAGCCGGAACCGCGTTGAACCGGAACGGCTCCGAGGTCTTCGATACTGTCGAGCTGCGGCTGCGGGATTTCGACCTGCACCTGATAACCGATGCCGGTTTTTGGATCGGGCCAATAGTTCGGCACGACAAAGCGGCTGGAGGATGTCGCAGTGACGATCGACCGCGCGACTTGCGAGACCGTCGTGCCGGACAGGCCGGCCTTCTCGCGATCCACTTTGATCTCGACCGTCGGATAGTCGCGTGCCTGTACGACCTGCATGTCTCGGATCGACGGCAGCTTGCCCAGCGCGGCTTGGACTTTGCCGATGTATTCGTGGTTCTCTTCGAGGCTGCCGCCTCGCGCGGCAATTTCGATCGGCGTCGCCGAGCCGAAGCTCATGACTTCGCTGATGATGTCGGCCGGCTCGAAAGAGAATCGCACCGTCGGGAAGCGGTCGAGAAACTCGCGGCGGAGTTCTTCTTTCATCGCCTCCGTGCTAATGCCGGATTTTGGTTTCAGGGCGATTCGCAACAGGCCCTCTTCCGGGCCGCGTGAGAAGTGATAGACCGAGTTGATCGGAAAGCTGGCGGGAACCGTGCCGATGTAACCGAGCGTCATCGCGACATTCTTCTCGCCGACTTTCTGCTTCACCGTGTCGAGAATCTCGAGCGCGGTTTTTTCGGTCCTATCGATGTGCGTGCCGTCGGGAGCACGAAATCTTAACCGGAATTCGCCCGCATCGACGGTCGGAAAGATTTCGACGCCCAGTCGGCCGCTCGCCCAGAACAGCGTCGCGCCGCAGATGACGAGGTATCCGGCGACGACCGGCCAACGCAGCCGGACAAAGAGCGAGACGAGGCGTTGATATCTTGGAGCGCGGTGTGTCAGCACCGCGCTGGATCGGTCGTCTCTATCCAAATGGTGTTCCCCTTGAATCCTGTCAGCGTGTTTTGAGGATGCGGGACTTTCGCTGGTCGCGGTCAACAGCGGGGCTGAAACTTCACGCTGCAAAGATCGCAGCAGCCACGTCGAGACGATGGGCACAAACGTGCTCGACAGCAAGTATGAGGCGATCATCGAGAAGCCAACCGCCAGCGACAGCGGAACGAAAAGTTCGCGGGCGGCACCTTGCATGAAGAAGCTCGGCACGAAGACCGCCAGGATACAGAGCATCGCCAGCAATCGCGGGATCGCGGTTTGTGCGTTCCCGACTCGCACGGCCCAGGCGACGGATGAGGTGTGCCGCATCTGCGTATGGATGTTTTCGATCTCGACAGTCGCTTCATCGACCAGAATGCCGACCGCCAGTGCGAGGCCGCCAAGGGTCATCAAGTTGATCGTCTGGCCGCAGAGCCACAGACCAACGATCGACGCCGCAATCGCCAGCGGAATGTTGAGCACGACGACCAACGCACTTCGCCAGTCGCGCAGAAAGACCAGCACCATCAGACCTGTGAGGATCGCCCCCAAAATTCCTTCGGTCGCCAGACTGTTGATTGCACGGGTGACGTACGGCGATTGATCGAACTCGAATGAGATGTTGATGTCGGAGGGCACCTCCGCACGGAACTTGGGCATCGCGGCTTTGATTTCGTCGATGACGCTCATCGTCGAGGCATCGGCCCGCTTGGTGGCAAGGATATAAACCGCTCGGCGACCATTCACCAGCGAGTAGCCGGTCGTGATGTCGGTCGCGTCGTCAATCGAACCGATGTCGCGCAAATAAACGGCGCTCGCGCTACCAATCGCCGCCGCACCACCGGCGGACGATGTTCCGACTTTGATCGGGATGCTGCCGAGCTCCTTGATGTCTTTGATCATTGCGTTGGTCGGAACCATCGGATAGTTGTCGCCGACTCGCAAATTGCCCGACGGGCTGACGGCGTTGCCGGCCACGAGCGCGTTGACGACATCGTCGGGCGCGATGCCGTAAGCTCGCAAACGATCCGGATCGGCGCGGACGACAATGCTCCGAGCGCTTCCACCAAACGGCGGCGGAGCGCTCACTCCAGGCAGCGACGAGAACATCGGCCGGACTTTCATCAGCGCCAGGTCAGAAATCTCGCCAATCGTGCGGGACTCGGAGGAGAAAACCAGATAACCGACCGGGACGCTGCCCGTATCAAACCGCATGACGAACGGCGGCACCGTGCCGGGAGGCATCATCGCTCGCGAGCGATTGACATAGTTAATCGTCTCGGCCATCGCCTGGGCCATGTTTGTGCCGGGATGGAAGATCAGCTTCATCAACGCCGTCCCTTGGACATTGCGGCTCTCGACATGATGAATCCCGTTGATGTAAAGGAAGTGATACTCGTAGTAGTTGGTCAGCAGCCCTTCCATCTGAGCCGGGTCCATGCCACCGTACGGCTGGCACACATAAATCACTGGCAGGTTCAGCGACGGAAAGATGTCGATCGGCATCCTCTTGAGCGGCAACTCAATGCCGACCTTCCCCAGTGCAGCATCAACCGCTTTCGGCCGCACGGCGACAAAGGCGGTCAGCACGACAGCAATGATCCCCACCATCACAGTGATCGGGCGGCGTAGAGCGAAGACGATCGGGTTCATGGGGCGTATCGGAATGAAACGACCATCCGACAGCAAGCAGAAAATGGGACGAGTCCTAGAAAGGTCGGCAGATTCATGACGCGAACCGTGGCGGACTTGAAGACCTCTGTTTCCCAGAGCTCACTCTTAACGGACATTAAGATGGAATAACCGAAATCGCTCGCTTTGCCTGAGTTTCTGTGATGTCTCTTGGCTCAGTTCGCAGTGCAATCGGCTCTTAGAGCCCTGCATCTTCATCTAGGCGTCCTCCAGGCTGATCACGACCTGAGCGGTTTTCTCGCCAAACTTCCACTCCAAACCGTAGTCGGCATGAAAGCCCCTACCTCCTTCCCGTCGGTGTACGTCGCGATCGAATTCCGAGCGGAGAACAGCGCCGTGAATTGCTCGCTATCGGCTGCAAGGTGAGTCATTCTTCGTCGAATGAATAGCCGTGAAGTCGGATCGTCTTTGCCCGTGCAAGCTCCTAAACCAACGACTCCGGTTCCCGGAATTCGCTCGGAAGTTCGTAGACTTTGGGTCAATTCTTGGGAGCCGTGAACGGTCGGCGACAGGTATCGAGCGGTTGCTTGATTGGGTCGTAGGCAACTGCGGGCACCGGCGGAAGTGGCGGAGAGCTTTTCACGCACGCCGCAGCCAGAACGAGCCCCAACAACACAGCGGACACGAGCGTGCTCGCGTTCTGTCGTCGAGTTTCCTCACGACCGCACCAAGCTCCCGAAGAGACCGCGACAGCCAGAACGATAAAGACGACCAGACTTTGGACGGGCGCTGTCCCGATGCCGAACAAGGCCTGCGGGCATTCGAGGACATTACTCAGGACAAGGTACTCGTGAAACGCGGCGACACCCAACCCGGCCCAAGTCAGCGGCACACACAGGAAACAGATCAAACCAGGACGCGATCGCTCCAGAAACCGACCGAGCGCCAGCACTGCGAGCACGGCCATAACAAACGACCGCTGGTAAAAACAAAGTGGACAGGCTTTGAGCCCCAGACTGATGCTCAGGAACAAACTACCGGCAGTTCCCACGGCCGAGAAGATCGTGGCTGCCGTCAACCAGTTCGCAGTACATCGCCATAATCCGTCAGGTGGGCTTTTCGGCAAAGTCGATTGCGACATCTTCGTTTCTTTCACTCCTTTGATACCGGCTGCAGCCAATGGGATGCAGTCCACTCCGTTGGCAACATTCAATTCACAGGAACGTGCAACATTCAATTCACAGGAACGTGATGCCAAGCATTAAAGAGGTAGCCCTTCGCGTTCCAGCGAACAGTCTCCGGTTGCACTTCGCCGCGCGAGTCGGTCGCGCGGACGATCAATTCTTTCGTGGCAAAGGTCGTGGCGATTTCGGCGGACCAAAGCTGCCAGCAGTACTCGAGTGCATTTGCGGTCAATTTGGCTTTCACCCAAGTCTGGCCCCGGTCGCTGGAGACTTCAACGAGACTGATCGTAACTCCCGGCACACCCGGCGGCAGAGCATAGCCGAGCACCTCGATCCGACCCGGTTGCAACGTGGTGCCTGCCGTTGGCGTGCAGATCGCCGAATTGAGCGGCATGCGGTAGATCGGTGCGTTCTCGGCGACTTCCAGCAGAGTTCCCTGATCGACCAGCTTGTAGACATCGGCGACGAAATGATTCGGCGAGGGGCGGTCGCTGACGACGATCTTGTTCAGCCACTTCACGCTGCGAGCGCCAATATATCCGGGCACAACCATTCGCACGGGGAAGCCGTGATCCGCCGTCAGCGGTTGGTCGTTCATCGACGTGGCCAGCAGCACGGAACCGGGAGAGTTGTCTTTGGCCTGAAAAACTTTCTCCAACGGGATCGAACCGCCAAACGCAAAGGTCTTGCCACCGTCCTCAACAGTGTCGAGTCCCTCAAACCATACATGCTTGGCCGATTCACGCAGGCCAGCTTTCTTCAGTACGTCCGACAAGCTCGCGCCGCGCCACTTCGCGTTTCCAATCGCTCCCTCTCGCCATTGCACTCCTTTGACCGGTTTGATGCGGCTGTGTTCGGAACGTCGATTCCCGGCACAGGTCAGCGTCGCAACGATTTCGGGCTGGGGAAACTTTCCGAGTTCCGCAAGCGACAAGTTCAGTGGTGTTTCGACTAGACCTTCAACCGATAGACGGAACGAGTCAGCGTCGACCTGGGGTGTGTTGCCGTGACTGCGAATGAAAAACGAATCCACCGGTGTGACCCACGACCGCACGAGGTCAGGTGGTGTTGGTTCGGCGTTCATGGGGGCTTTTGAATGGACGAACAATCGGCTCTCGTCCGCCGCCAGCGCGAAGCTGCGATGTGAGGAAACACCGATCAAACCGATGGCCCCGGCAGAAAACTGTCGCAAGAAAAAACGTCGGTCGATGAGCGAGGCAGCTGAAGTGTCAATCACGGCAGAATGACTCCCGATACGAGACGCGAAGATCCAAATCGGAGCGGGATCGTACCGAGCGTGCTTGTCACGTCCAATCGGGCCGCTTGGACTCGTTGGACCGACTCGCTAATTTCCACCGAGTCATTCGTATTTCTCACGGTCGCCTTTTGGAGTTGGTCGATGTCTCAAGATTCTCCCGCCTTGTTGCTGAACCCCGAGGACAACATCGCGTATGTCCGACGCACGATCCCGGCCGGCTTGGCGATTCGCGTCGGCAATTACAGCATCATGGCGAAAGAGACCGTGGAACTCGGCCACAAGATCGCGCTGAAACCGATCGCACCGAAAGAGCCAGTTCGGCGATACGGCTGCGTGATTGGCTACGCGACCGAAGCGATTGAACCGGGCGAGTGGGTTCATCGTCACAACATGGAACCGGGTGAGTTGCATCTCGACCATACCTCGATCGGCACGGACATCCCTCCCGAACCGACAGCGATTCTGGGACGCACATTTCAAGGCTATCGTCGGCTCGACGGCCGAGCGGCGACTCGCAATTACATCGGCATCGTCAGCACGGTGAATTGCTCGGCCGCGACGTCCAAGATGATCGCCGAGCGATTCAACAAGGACTTGCTGCGCGACTTCCCGAACATCGACGGTGTCGTCCCTCTGGTTCACAAGGGAGGCTGCGCATTCGACTACGACGGGGACGAACACCGCTTGATGGCTCGGACGCTGGCTGGCTTCTGCAAGCACCCCAACATCGGCGCCTATCTGATTGTGGGACTCGGCTGCGAGACGTCACAGGGAGCGTATCTGCAGGACAAATACGGGCTGACTCAATTGCGAGTACCGGGTGAGCCGGAGCCGCCTCGGCCGCTGGTCATCAACATGCAAGAGCAAGGGGGAATCGCAAAAACGGTTCGCTTCGCGACTGACACCCTCAAGGACATGCTCCCGCAGGTGAATCAGGTTCGCCGCGAGCCAATCCCGGTTTCGGAAATCATCCTCGGCACGAACTGCGGCGGCAGCGACGGCAGCAGTGGAGTCACCTGCAACCCGGCCCTCGGCATCGCCAGCGACATGCTGGTCGCGCATGGCGGGACGACGATCCTCGCCGAGACTCCGGAAATTTACGGCGGTGAGCACCTGCTGCTCCGCCGTGCTCGGACACGGGAGGTTGGCGAGAAGCTCCTCCGTCAGATCCGCTGGTGGGAGGAGTACGTCGCGAAATTCGGTGGAGCGATCGACAACAATCCGTCGGTCGGCAACAAAAAGGGTGGACTCACGACGATCTACGAAAAGTCACTGGGAGCAATTGCAAAGGCCGGCCACACGGCGCTCAACGCAGTCTACGATTTTGCCGAGCCAGTCACGACCAAAGGCTTCGTGTTCATGGACACTCCGGGGTTCGACCCGATTTCGGTGACGGGATTGGTTGCCGGAGGTGCAAACGTCGTCGTCTTTACGACGGGCCGCGGAAGTTGCTTTGGATGCAAGCCGGCCCCCAGCATTAAAGTCGCTTCGAACACACCGATGTTCGAACGCATGATCGACGACATGGACATCAACGCCGGAGGCATTCTGGAAGGCGGGTCGATTGAGCAGGTTGGGAAAGAAATCTTCGAGAAGATCATCTCCGTCGCCAGCGGGGAAAAGACCAAGAGCGAGTCTCAAGGTATTGGTGACGATGAGTTTGCGCCGTGGATGAGCGAGTCTCAAGGTATTGGTGACGATGAGTTTGCGCCGTGGATCATCGGCCCGGTTCTGTAGCCAAGAACGCTGGATTTCACGCCCATTGGCAATGTCAATCTCCAGCAAATCGCTTCAAGAAACCTCTTTGGGTTCTCCGCAACTGTAAAAACCGACACGACTGGAATAACCGCTACAGTTTGCCAAGTCGGCACGACGATAAGAACCGCAGGTCTCCCTGCTGCGCGCCTTTTGGGATGCGCGGAGGGTGTCAACAAACTCCGAAGACGAGCAGTCCAAGGAAGTTCTGATGCGGTTCAAGCACTGGTTCTCAGCGGTTTTCAGCACCTCGCTCATAGCAGCGAGCACATTCACGGCACAGGCTCAATCGCCAATGGGGATGGCCCCGGGCATGGCCTACGACGGCTATGGAGGCGCGCCGATGCCCGGTTCCGGCCCGCCGGCGTCGTATTCGCCCTGGCCGGAGACTTCGCCCTACCAAACCTCCTTCAGCCAACAGACGTTCAACGGCGGCTTGTGGTTGAAATCCGAAAACAACTTCCCTCGTCGTTATCTGCTCAACATCGAGTACTTGATGGGACGAACGCGGACCTCAGATTCGATCGTAGGCAATACAGACGCTCGAAATTATCCGCAGACCATTCAGTCGCAAATTGGAACCCAACAACAAGGCGGCGGTGGTGGACAGCAAGGACAGCAAGGTGGCATCCTCGCTCCGTTCTTGGACAACGAGGCGAATGGACGAGTCGGTTTTCAACTGTTTGGCAAGTTCGACTTTAGCAAACCCGAACGCAAGATGAACAATCATGGAGCGCGCGTGATCTGGGGATACGACCGCGCTGATGATAGTGGTGTCCGGTTGGGGTTCCTCACCAATCAAGGAACGTTCAACTACGACGCTCGCGAGGGATTGCCGGCTAGTCGTGACACTCAGCGTGAATTCGCTCTGTTTTTGATCGAACAGCTGCACATCATCAATGAACTGAACGCAACGGGGAACATCGCCGCGGCGGCGCAGCTTCAATCAGAATTGACTCAACTCGCAGCCCAACAGCCGACCAGAGTGGGGCGTTTCAACGACATCAACGACGTCTTGGCCAACAACATCGATAACCTGGGAGGTATACCTCTGGATGACGGGACGATTCGCACGTTCCCTGATGGAACAAAGGTGGGCGGGGTCACCGCACCGTACGACCTGGAGTTTCAGATGAAGCTCCGGTCAGAGTTGTATGGAGGAAACGCCGAATGTGTCATGTCACCGGTGTTGAATTGGGGTTCGCTGCGTGTCCGTCCGACGTTCGGAGTGCGGTATTTCTACCTGAAGGAAGGCTTCCGATTCTTTGGGCAAGACAGCGGAATCGCTTACACGAGTAGTCAGCAACAAGGTGGAGGCGGTGGTGGTGGCAACCAGACTCTAAGTCCGGACATTAAGATTCACGCGACACCGGACCGGATCGACAACGATCTAGATGGAATCGTGGATAACGCAGGCGGCGAATCGTCCGGCGGCCAACAACAAGGTGGCGGAAATCAGCAACAGGATCAGCTGAATTTCTTCTCCTTCCACGACCACTTCCAATACCCGATCACCTCGTACCTAAATAGCGATGCCGATCAACATCTCGGTGGCGGTGAGGTTGGATTGACCTACGATCTTGGTGGCGAATTGTTTCTGCTGACCGGCACAACCAAGTTTGGCGTGCTGGCGAACTACAAAAGGCTGAGTTTGAGTGGCGACAACATCGCGATGCACACTCGCGAGTCCAACCTGTTGATCGCCTCTCCTGAGGATGCGACTCCGAACTCTTTCACCGACTCCAAGACGACGGCCCACATTTCGCCGATGTTGGAACAGACGTTTAACGCTGAGGCCCCGTTGTTCCAGTACGTACCGGTGCTACGACGGTTTAGTATTTTCGATAAAGCTCGGTTTCGAGCGGGCTACTCGATTCTGATGATCGGTGGAGCGACAGACACGGCAGGCAGCGTCTTGTGGCAGGGCAATCCCTCAGCCGGGCTGTTTCCGGCGATCCGTGAACGGCGAAACACTTACATCACGAACAACTACAGCTTCGGCGTCAGTTGGCAGTACTAGATCACTGAGCGATTCGCCAAATCGTCTGACCATTCCCCCTTCAATCGTCAGGCCGACGTCACCAACCGTGATTTCGAATCCACGCCGTTTAGCGGACTTGGCAGTCTCTCAAAGTTCGATCGATGACGGCCTGGACCTCGCGGCAGGAGCGACTTTCAATTCATCACAGAAGTCGGACACTCAAGAGACGCAAGCCTATTGGCGGATGACCACCTCTGCGCCGGTTTCAAGCAGATCGTAAACTTCACTGACATCCGCATTAAGCAAACGGATGCAACCCCGGGACTCGGCTTTGCCAATCGAATCCGGCTCGATGGTTCCGTGGATGCCGTAGCTGTCGCCCAGGTCGATCCAGTGGGTTCCCAAGGGGTTCTTCGGATCGCTGCCTGAAAAGACTTTACCATCGGGGTCAGTGTACTGCGGGTTGGTAACCTTGTTGAGCACCTTGAATTTACCGGTGGGGGTGGCATTGTTCTTACCGATGCAGCAGGAATAGCTGCGGACGTACTGACCACCCAGATGCAGTGTCAGCTCAAAGTCGGTGAGCGTGACGACGGCCCCGAAAGGACCGTCGATGACTTTCAGTTTCTGGCCTTCCCGCAGTCGTTTGGGATCGATGCGATTGAGCCGCACGAGATACGGCCACGAGACGTGATGCTTGGTGGCAATTTTGCGAAGTTGGTCGCCAGCCTGCACAACATACGGCTCTTGGATGTGTGGCTGTGGCGAGAAATAAATCGCCTTGGCCGTGAGATCAATCCGTTCTTGCACGTGCGATCTCAAATCCGGCTGTTGCCAATACAGCCTGGACAAGGCCTTGTGGGCCTCGACGACTTGTCCCGCTTTGATCTGGCGGTCGATCGCTGTGAAGTCGAATGTCGACTCCAGCTCTTTCGATCGTTCGGCGACACGAACGGCAGGCTCGGTGTTCGGTTCGGCTTCGGAGGCGCGAGGTGCGGTGACCGGTTCGGACTTCTTCGGTGCGCCGACCGGCTGTTCTTCGGCGATGAATCGCAACCGACTGGGCGTGCGATCGGAAGCCTTCTGGAACACAGCCGGTTGAGTGCCGATCGAATCGGCGGCAGACTCCTCTTCCAAGAGAGTGTCCCACTTTGAGCGACGAATAGCGGTCGGTGTCCCACTTTGAGCGACGAATAGCGGTCGGCGCGGAGTCGTTCCAATGAAGTGGCTCATCCGGCATCAGCGATTCGTTTCGCTTCGTGTTTCCCTCGCCAGTAACTCCGCAAACGTCAGACAACGCGGAGTCATCGGCCTCGAACTCTGGCGGTTGATCCAAACCGTCCGGAGTCGAAACCGCGTCTAAAATCGATCCAGTGGGAGTCCCGCCGAACTCCACGGGAATCCAACCGCTGCGATAGGCGGCGAATGCGGCGCAACCCGCGAGCACGACGATCACAGCCGAAAGTGGAGAAATCCGGCGGGGCATGATTGCTCCTGTGTGCAAAGACTTTGAAGCGAGGGGCGGGAATCTAGCAATGCTCACGAGAATCGACCAAGAGGATTCTCAGGTGGGTAATCCCGGCGATTTAGGCGAACGTCGATCTTTGCGAAATATTCGACCTGGAAGAATGGAGAAGAGTTTCCGTCTCGGGTGCAATTCGGTCGCGGAGAGCGGTGCGACCTTGCCGTTTGTATTGAATCGAGCGGTCCCGAAAGGCTGATGAAGAATGACGATCACACGAGATTTGTGCCGTGACGATCGACCGTTCCGCCGGCAGGCGATACGGACGACTCACGAGTAGTGTCGGAATTTCACATTCTCCCAAGGATGGGGCTATGCGATTTCTTTCGTGGTTGGAAGCAGTTCGAGGTCGGCTTACGGAGCGAGAAAAGGCCAATCGACGTCGTACGGCCAAATTGCCGCTCGCCGGTCAACTTGAGCAACTAGAGTCCAAATCGCTGCTCTCCGTGTCAGCCCTGTTTGTGAATGGCGAACTCAACATTCTCGCCGATTCGGGCGATGACATCATCATCGGCTCGGCCGGTTCAGGTGCGGGAAGGACCGTGCAAGTGCTGGCGAATGGCACGGCGATTTCATCCGTCGGCAGTGTGTTGACCAGTTCAGTCACTTCGTTCGTGATACAGGGAGGCGAACTGGCCAACACGATCGACTTGAGCACGGTGAGCAGCACGAACTATCCGAACCTGTCCACGATTAACGTCGACGGCGGTCATGGCAGCGACACGATTTTCGGCAGCGACGGCATCGCCGAGACTCTGTTGGGCAATCACGGCGACGATGTCATCACTGGTCTCGAACGGCGACGATGTCATCACTGGTCTCGACGGCGCTTCGTCGATCAACGGCAATGACGGCAACGACACGATTGTCGGCGGCGGCGGCAATGACACGATCAACGGCGAACACGGCGACGACAGCATCGACGGTGGCGATGGCGATGACAGCATCATCGGCCACGACGGGAATGACACGATCGACGGCGGTGCGAACAATGACAACGTGACCGGCGGCGACGGCGACGATTCGATCGCGGGATCTGCGGGACTCGACACACTCAACGGCATGATGGGAGCCGACTCAATCGACGGCGGGGATAGCAACGATTTCGTGTTGGGGGGCGCGGGAGCCGACTCGTTGAGCGGTGGTCTCGGCGATGACTCGCTCTTTGGCAATGACGGCGCCGATACGCTACTGGGAGGCGATGACGACGATTTGCTGGACGGTGGCAACGACGCCGACACGATTCAAGGCGAAGACGGCAATGACACACTGAACGGCAGAGGTGGCAACGATTCCTTGCAGGGCAACGATGGTGACGATTCGATCCTGGGCGGAGGCGGCAAAGACACGCTCGAAGGCAATCTCGGCTCAGATACCTTGCGCGGCCAGTCGGGAAATGACACCTTGTTCGGCGGCGACGGCTTCGACTTAGTCGATGGCGGCGACGGTCACGACGTCCTCAACGCGGACGAAGCGCCGACTCCTCTGACTCCTTCCGCTCCGCTCCCGGCGAGGTTGTTTGCAGTGCCGACCAACAATCGCAATCAGATTGTTGAACTCAATCCGCAAACAGGTGTCGAACTGAATCGTTTCGCCGCACCCGAAACGACGAGCGCGAACGGCGACGGTTTGGCATTCGATGGCACGAGCCTGTACTACCTCAATGGCTTCGGCACGAACATGCTGTATCAACTCGAACCCAATACCGGAGCGATCATCGACAGTACGGAGATTCCGCGTCCGACGACTCAGCGATATGACGGTCTCGCGGCGTTGAACGGCTTGATCTACATCATGGACGCGGCCAATGACGACATTCTGGTGTTCGATCCGGCGCTCGGTGGAGTCGGTACGGTGTTGGACATCAACGGTGCGAACCCCGGAACCAACCTGATTGGCGGACTCGCGGCGGCGAAGAATCCCGATCGTTTGATTGCGACGCTCGCAAATGGCCGCACGATCGTAGAGATCAATCCTTCGACGGGGCAGATTGTTCCGTTGTCGGACACGAGTACC
>Ga0194119_10007673_pt1 | contig 15120 bp, 8 predicted proteins | sample TA2MahC100mmetaG_FD_148620 | JGI IMG/M metagenome (GOLD analysis project Ga0194119, IMG submission 148620) | Freshwater microbial communities from Lake Tanganyika, Tanzania - TA2015018 Mahale Deep Cast 100m | ecosystem: Environmental > Aquatic > Freshwater > Lake | place: Tanzania: Lake... | reverse complement strand
TTAGCGTGCTGCTGCTGTTGTTGTCGATCGGCGGATACGCGCTGGTGGAAACGGAACTGCACCGGGTGTTGGCGCGCGCATTGCATGAGCGGGCCGTGAAAAGGAAGTTCGAGCTGGAGCGCCTGTACCGCGTACGACAAGCCCACGTGCGTTCGCTTGCCGGTAAGCCGGAATTCGTTGCGGCGGTGAAGGCGAGCGATGCAATGAGCGCGGCGAAACTGCTTCGGGGCACGGGGGGCGCGCGGGAGGCGCTGTGTTGGGAAATCGTCGATGGAACCGGAAGGACGGTGATCGCCGAGCAAGAGTGTCTGTTGACGGCGCGTACCGCCGGAGTACCGGTTACCAGAGTTGTTCCGCCGGCGTCGCCCGCCGAGCAAGCCACCTTCGTTGTCTCAGCCGAGATCGGAGAGCGGGCGGGGCGAGTCACGATGGCGTTCCGGCCCCTACCGGCCGAGCACGAGGCCGACGGCGAAGAGTCCACCGTGTTGGTCGACGATGCCGGCCGAATCCTGGCCGAGTCGCCGGTTACCGGACGCGTGTTGCACCCGTTCGGAGAATGGTTGAACGACTCGTCCGGTCACTTAAACACGGAAGGCAGGCGGACGTTCTCCGCGTCGGAGTGGTCCGGATCCTATCGCGTTCATATCGCGGTCGAGCAGGCGGCCGGTAAGCTCCAGACGTCGATAGAGACGATTCGGACGGTGCTGCGATTCACCATCGCGGCGTTGTTTGCCGCGGTGGGCATGGTAGTCATTCTCGGGTTTCGCGAGAAGAAGAAGAAAGCCGAGGTGGTACAAGCGCTAAGCCGCGCTCGTACGATTTGCGAGGCGTCGCCTGTCGGGATGTTCGTTACCAAGGCGACCGGAGAATTCGTGTACGCCAATGACGTGTTCGGGCGGGTAACGGGCCGGCAAACCAAGGAGTTGCTCGGTGCCGGCTGGCTGGAGACGATCGCGCTGGATGATCGTGAACGGGTCGCCGCGCAGTGGGCCGATGCGCGCGAACGAAATGCGAATTTCTTCGCCGAAGTGTCGCTTGAACGCGGCGACGGCTGGACGGTGCTGTGCGAGATCCGCGCCAAGCGCGTCGAATTCTCGGGCGAAGGCGCCGGTTACGTCGGATCGATCGAGGACGTTACCGGGCGCCGCGCGCAGGAAGCCGAATTGCACCGGCAGCGGGAGCGGCTGCATTTGGCGCTCGAAAGCGCGCGGGAGGGTACATGGGATTGGGATCTGGATTCGGGTATGGTTGTCTGCTCGGAAGTCTTGATTTCGATGTTCGGGGTTGATGAAGAGCACATCAACGGCCCTCGGGAACGGTACTTGAGTCTGGTCCATCCGGAAGACGTTTCGCGCATGCAGTCGGCGCTTACTTCGCACCTGGAGGGCCATATTGAGACGTATGAGTGCGAGTACCGCGTGCGTAGCGAGGGTGGCGGCTGGTGGTGGGTGCTTGACCGCGGCCGTGTCGTCGAACGCGGCGCGGACGGGCGGCCACTGCGCATGGTTGGGGCTGTCGCTTCGATTGAGGAACGCAAGCAGTTCGAAGAGGCGCTGGTTCGGGCGATTCAGGCATCGGAATCGGCGAACAAGGCGAAGAGCGATTTCCTGGCGATGATGAGTCACGAAATCCGAACGCCGATGAACGGCGTGATCGGAATGAATTCGCTGCTTTTGGAAAGCGAGCTGACTCCGGAGCAGCGGGAGCAGGCCGAAACCGTGCGGGTGTCGGGCGAGGCGCTGCTGACGATCATCAACGACATTCTTGACTTTTCGAAGATTGAAGCGGGCAAGATGGAGTTGGAGTCGATCGAGTTTTCGCCGCGCCAGATGATTGAAGAGGTCGTCGACCTGATGGCCGAGCGCGCTGGGGCAAAGGGCCTCGATCTGACTGCGATACTCGATCCCAGGCTTCCCGCGCTGGCGAAGGGCGATCCGGGCCGGCTACGCCAGATCGTTCTTAACCTGGCATCCAATGCGATCAAGTTCACCGAAACCGGTGACGTTACGATCCGGTTGTTGGTGGAATCTTCTTCTCCGCGCGCCACCGTGGTTCGGTGCGAGGTGCGCGATACGGGTATTGGTATTCCAGTCGAAGCGCAGAATCGGCTGTTTCAGTCGTTCAGCCAAGTCGACAATTCGACCGCGCGCAAATAGGGAGGAACTGGACTGGGATTGGCGATTTGCCGGAAGCTGTCCGAGATGATGGGCGGCGGCGTCGGGTTGGAGAGTAAGCCCGGCCAAGGCAGCATGTTCTGGTTCAGCGCGGAGCTTCCTGTCGTGGCATCTTTCGTCGCGAAGCAACCGCCGCTGGCCGGCAAGACGATTCTTGTCGTCGATCCGTCGCCGGTCACTTGCGAACAGGCCGTCTCGATTTTGTGGCATTTGGGCGCCGAGGCGCATTCGATCGCTACACCTTCGACCGCCCGACCCGAGGGGGTCAGCTTCGATGCCTCGATAGTCAGTTATCGAGCTGTGGAATCGCGCGGATGGGAAGGCTTGACGCCGTTGCGGAGCACCCCGATCGTGTACACAGCGGCGCAATGGCAGCGTTCCAAACTTTCGGAGATAAAAGAGCAGGGCGGTGTCGCCGCCGCGATTGCCCGCCCAGTCCGGATCGCGCACATGGAGCGCGTATTTACCGAGCTATTCGAAGTGACACCCGGTCCCGGGTTGGAGGCGCTGCAGCGCGCGATATCGGGGGCGGAAAAACTAGAGACGCTGCTCGGCCGGCGGCCTCGGGTGCTGCTCGCCGAAGACAACGCGGTGAATCAAAAAGTCGCGCTTCGAATGCTGGAAAAACTTGGCGTGGAAGCGACACTTGCCAAGGACGGCGAAACGGCCGCGACCGCGGCGATGCAAGGCGGGTTCGACGTGATCCTCATGGATTGCCACATGCCCGTATTGGACGGCTACCAGGCGACCGAATCGATTCGCAGGTCCGAAGTCCGGACGGGCGCGCACGTTCCAATCGTTGCGCTAACCGCCAATGCCATGCAGGGTGATCGGGAAAACTGCGTCGCCGCCGGCATGGACGATTACCTGCCTAAGCCGGTTCGCGCCGACGAACTCGAAAGAATGTTGGTGAAATGGTGCGACCCCGGGAATAGAATCGGCCAGAGCGGTCATAATGGTTCTACAGATGAAGCTTCCTCTCCTGACAGCCGCGCTTTTGAGTCTGCCACTTGCGGCGCAGCCCGAGTTCCAACCCCTGTTTGACGGGCGGACGCTCAACGCCTTCGACGTCGACACAGCGGCGCTCTGGTCGGTCAAAGACGGCGTTATCACCGGCCGGCACAGTGGTCTGAAATACAACGACTTCCTGCGCACGAAGAAGTCCTACGGCAACTTCGTGCTGAAAGCGAAGTTTCGCTTGAAGGACGGCGCCGGCAACTCCGGCATTCAGTTCCGGAGCAAACCGGTTCCGGACTCACATGAGGTCTCCGGCTTTCAGGCCGACATCGGCCAGCAGTACTGGGGCTGTCTGTACGACGAATCGCGGCGGAAACGAGTGCTTGCGCAAGCGCCGCCGGAATCGCTGGCGGGTCTCGACAAGAGCGGTTGGAACGATTATGTTGTCACCGCCGAAGGCGCCCGCATCACGCTGGAGCTCAACGGCAAGCGCACGGTGGAGTATGTCGAACGGGAGTCCGGCATCGCATCGACCGGGTTCATTGCCTTGCAAGTGCACAGCGGTCCCGGCATTCAAGTTGAGTTCAAAGATCTGCTGATCAAGGAACTGCCGCCGACTCCGCCGACGCTGGCCGAACGGTATGGACCGGCACCGGGCGATAAGGCGCCTGTGTTGGCCGCGGTCGATCAAACAGGGGCGATGCGCGACTTCCGTTCGCTCTCCGGTCCGAAGGGTTTATTCGTGCTGTTCATCCGCTCCGCGGATTGGTGACCGTACTGCAAGACTCAACTCGTGGAGTTGGGAACACAACAAGACGCGGTGCGGAAGCTGGGATACGGAATCGCGGCGTTGAGCTATGACAAGCCAGAGGCGCTGGCGCATTTCGCCAAGCGAAAGAACATCGGCTATCCGCTGCTCTCCGATCCGGAGTCAAAGGTGATTCAAGGCTGGGGGATCCTGAACGAAAAAGCGAACGGCTTCGCCAAAGGCATTCCGCATCCAGGGCTATTCATCGTCAACGCCAATGGAATCGTCGAAGCGAAGTACTTCGAAGACGACTACACCGAACGCATGACTGTCGCCGCGATACTGGCCGGGCGGTTTCAGCAGCCGCAGCCGTCGGCGCGGGCGACGATCGAAAAACCGCGCATCAAGCTGACGACGAGCGCGAGTACGGCTGTCGTTAAGCCGGGGCAGAGAGTTCGGTTGGAGATCGAAGCCGTTTTAGCGGACGGGCTACACGCCTATGCGCCGGGTGCGCCATCCGATTTTATTCCGGTGAGTTGGACGGTCGCGCCATCGCCCGCGGTCAAGCCGGCGGATTCCTTGTGGCCCGTGCCGAAGCAGATGATTCTCTACGGCTCTCCGCAAAAGGTTCCCGCTTATGAAGGGACGATTCGAATTTCGCGCGAAATCACTATCGGCAACCAGCGCGCGCTGACTTCGAGCGAATTGGAGGTTGCCGGCGAATTTCGCTACCAGGCTTGCAACGACAAGCTCTGTTATCCTCCCGAGACGGTGCCGGTTTCCTGGAAGCTGCTGGTCGAAGGGCATGATCGGGAGCGGGTGCCGAAGGAGCTACAGCGCTAACGGTCGGTCCACTTCGATTCGGCGTCGGCGCGGCGGACGTAGTTCGCATCGACGGCGGCGGGGTGAAGCTGCCGGCCGGATGCAAATTCTGAAACCGCGATTCGCCCGATCGTGGCGGCCAGCGCTGCGCCGACGAGGGATCGACGGGCATCCAGGGGTAGTGTCGCATCGAACGGACTTGCGCCGGTTAGTATGAATGTCACCTCCGCCGGAATTCGCGCCAGCCAGTCGCGCATCGGGGCGACGGTCTCTTCGATTACGCAGCGGCCATCCGCGCTGTAGACCGCGCCAAAGATCTCCCCGCGGCGTGCATCGAGTATCGGCGCGCGCAGTTGGCCCTCCGCCATCGCGGCCATCGCGCGCAGATTGCTGATGCCGATCGCAGGCTTATCCAGCGCCGCGGCCAAGCCCTTCATTGCGGTCAGCCCGACGCGCACGCCCGTGAACGAACCGGGCCCGCTGGCGCTCGCGAACAGGTCGATGTCGCGCAGGGTCAAGCCCGATCGCTTTAGGATCGCTCCTATCTCGTCGAACAAGAGCTGATCATAGCCATCCGGCGCGCGCAGCTCGGTTTCGGCAATGATACGCTCGCCGCCGCCGACAATCGCCACGCTGCCAAACACGGCCGTTGTATCGACGGCCAACACCAGCGGAGCGCTCATGGAACGAGTTTGAACACGCGGTCGATCGCGTACGCCTTTCCGTTGGCGTTGAGCGCGCTGACGCGCAACAACAATACTCCGGGCAACTGTTTTTGCAGGCCCGGCGGGATCTTCAGCGTTCCCGACGCGCCCGTGCCCATCACCCGATACCCTTGTCCATTGCTGGTCACTTCGCCGGTGATGAGAAATTGCATGGCGCGCGTGGCTCGCGTTTGCCGTTTGAGCGTGATCGAAAATTTCGGCGGTTTTGAAACTGAAATCGTATCGCCGGCCGGTTCGGCGATCTCAAATGGGACCATCTTGGCTTGCGACTCGAGTTCCTGCACCGGCACGTGGCGGGCTTCGAACTTGTATGAACGGAGCATGCCTTCCTTTTTGCCGTCGCGTGAGATGTGCAGCACCCAATCCTGCGTCGCGTTGGGCGCTTCGCCCACCCACTTCTCGCCCTTCCAATCCTTCTGCCGCAGGTACTCGCCGGTAATGGGATTGAACCAGTAGATCTCGTAGCCGTGTTTTTCGGTGAGCACTTCGACCGGGCCCGACGGCTTCTCGACATACACGATGTACTCGATGCCTTCGAGCGCCATCGCGCGCCCGCCGTCGACATCGAAGTAGGGTTCGAGATCCCAGTAGCGGGTCTTCGAGAAAAAGTCGAACCAGTTGGTCATGAACTTGGCGCCGGGCGAGTCGGCGAACTTCGCGTCGAACGGAACCTGCTTGCCGCCGTAGGTGCCGGTGTTCCCGAACGTCGGATACTGCCCGTTCATCGCCGACCGCCATAGGCGTTTCCGAAACTCGTCCGAAGCGACGTGGTGATCGTGGCTCTTGCCGGCGCCGCTGTTTTCATAGCCGAACTCGGAGTTCACGAAGGGCTTGGTGAAGATCTGGCGTTCGATTGCGTTGAGGTGATCGTCGGAACTCTGATACAGAATGTAGTCCATCCAGCCGTCGCCAAGCAGCGGCGCCGAAGTGGCCACCGTGTGCGCCGTTCTGGGGTGCCCGACGGGATCGTACTTCTTCAGCCACTCGCCAATTTCCCTGGCGACGGCCCGGCCGTCGGCGTACTCCTCAAACTCCTGCATCAACTGCCAGGTGATGCCATAAGCCGCGTAGCGCGAGGCGAGAAAGCGGATCAACCGCTCGCGCTGCGCGCGCTCCGGAAAATGCTTGGCCAAGTGGTTTTCATCGCGTCCGATAATCAGGTCGGCCGTGAGTCCCTTTTCGTTCATCGCGCGGACCCGTTTGTCGACCTCGTCGAAGAAGGCGTAGTTGGGCTTGTCCGGGGCGGGGAAGGCTTGCATGGGATCGGCGCCCATCAGATGCCCTCGAATGTGGTTGAACTTTTGTTCGGCGCGTTTGGAAATCAGAGGGTCGAACGCGCCGCGGTCAATCGAGGCGAACGTGTACATCGTGTCGCCCATCCACAGATGCGGCTTCCTGGTTTCGGTCATCGACCAGTGGCGGACATTGCGCGGAATTACATAGCCGGGATGATCGGACGGCGTGGCCTGAAACTGGCCCTGCGTTCCGTTCCACCGAGGCAGGTTGGAAGTGACGCGAAAGTCCCAGGGACCCGATTGAGTCGGCGCGAAACGGATGACCATCTTGCCGGCGCCGTCGTAGTACGCGTAGGCCTGATAGGTCTTGAACTCGGGCGAACGAACTTCGGCGCGCAGTTCCACGCTCCAGTAGGGGTTAGGGTGTTGCTTGCGTTCTTCGGCGTTCAGATCGAAGGCGATCTCGCAAGGTGAGTAAGCCAGCGTTGGCTGACACACTGTCTGTGCAAGGCAGGAAACACTCGTAATGACAAGCCAGCGGAACAGCATCGGATCTCCTATCAAACATACGACAATAGACGGATGCGTGTCTTAGCCGCCGTTTGCCTTTTTCTACACTTCGCCTCGCCTGCCGCCACGATCGCCGAAAAGACGGCCGGCATGCGGAAGATGCAAGGGTTCTTCCCTCTCTATTGGGACGCGAAGGCGGGAAACCTGTTTCTGGAAATCGAGCGTATGGGAGAAGAGTTTCTCTACTACACGTCGCTGGCCGGCGGACTCGGTTCAAACGATGTGGGGCTTGATCGCAATCAGATCGGGCAGGAGCGAATTCTCCGTTTCGACCGAGTCGGCCCGAAGATCCTTCTGGTCGAAAAGAACCTGCGCTACCGCGCCAATACCCCTGACGCCGCCGAGCGCCGCGCCGTGGAGGACGCCTTCGCGCAGTCGACGCACTGGGGCTTCAGCGTTGCCGCCGAAGATGGCGACCGCGTGTTGATCGATATCACCCCGTTCGTATTGCGCGACGGACATCGGGCCGCCGACCGGCTTCGTATGGCCCGCTCGGGGACCTATCGTGTCGATGCGTCGCGATCGGCGCTCTATCTCGATCGGACTCGCAGCTTCCCGGACAACACCGAGATCGAAGTCTCGCTCACGTTCGCGGGAGAACCGCAGGGCCGCTACGTTCGTTCGGTCTCCCCCGACGCCGAGTCGATTACGCTCCGCGAGCATTATTCTTTCGTCCGGCTGCCCGACGGCAACTACAAGCCGCGGGCCTTCGACACGCGGTCGAGCTTTTTCCCAACCGAGTACGCCGACTACGCCGCGCCGCTCGGCGACAAGGTTGCGCGGCGATTGATTACCCGGCACCGGTTGGAGCGGAAGGCCTCGGGAGAAGCCGTCAAGCCGATCGTCTACTACGTCGATAACGCCACGCCGGAGCCCATACGGACCGCGCTTGTCGACGGGGCGCGATGGTGGAATCAGGCATTCGAAGCCGCTGGATTCCGCGATGCGTTTCAAGTCCGTATTCTTCCCGCCGACGCGGACCCGCTCGACATCCGCTACAACATGATTCATTGGGTGCACCGATCGACGCGGGGATGGTCCTACGGCGGCGCGGTGATCGATCCGCGTACCGGCGAAATTCTGAAAGGCAACGTCACACTCGGCTCGCTGCGAATGCGCCAGGACTACATGATCGCCGAAGGCTTGCTGGCGCCCTATGGACAAGGAAAGCCCGCTAATCCGGCAATGCGCGAGATGGCGCTGGCGCGGATACGGCAGTTGAGCGCGCACGAGGTGGGTCACACGCTTGGGCTCACGCATAATTTTGCCTCGTCGGTGAACAATCGCGCGAGTGTGATGGACTATCCGCATCCACTGATTGGTCTGAAATCCAACGGGGAGATCGACCTTGCGAGTGCTTACGCAACGGGCATTGGCGAGTGGGACAAGGTGTCGATTTCCTACGGGTATTCGGCCGCCGAACCGGCCGCGCTCGATAAGGTCCTGCGTGATGCGAGCGCGAAGGGGCTTCGCTTTATCGCCGACGACGAGGCGCGCGATCCGGGCGGTTCGAATCCGGTTTCGCATCTATGGGACAACAACGCGAATGCGGTCGATGAGTTAAACCGCGTGATGGACATTCGAGACAAGGTTCTCGCGCGATTTTCCGCCGATGTGATCAAGCCGGGTGAGCCGATGAGCGCGATCGGCGACACACTTGTGCCGATTTATCTGATGCACCGCTATCAGACCGAAGCGGCGGCGAAATCGCTAGGCGGCGTCGACTACAACTACGCACTCCGCGGCGATGGGCAGTTCGCGACCAAGATCGTTCCGGCGGCCGAGCAGCGGCGCGCGTTGGAAGCCTTGTTGCGGACTCTCGCTCCGCAACACCTCGATCTCTCCGAGAAGCTGCTTGCCCAAATTCCGCCGATCGCCTACGGTTATGACGAAACGCGGGAGCAGTTTCGCGGCCGCACCGGCCGGACCTTCGATCCGGTAGCGGCGGCGGAATCGGCGGCCAATCATTCGCTGGGTCTATTGCTGCATGCCGATCGCGCGGCGCGGCTGGATCAACTGCGAGCGCGCGACAACACGCAGCCCGGCTTTGCGTTTGTGATCGAACGATTGCTGGCCGCGACTTGGAACGCGCCGGTCCGCGCCGGCATGCAGAGTGAAATTCAGAAGGCCGTCAACATGGTCGCGCTGCATCACTTGATGGCTCTGGCGGCCAACGAACAGGCCGCTCCGGGCGCGCGCGCACAGGCGGCGGGGGCGTTGCGGCGAGTGAAAGTGGCGCTGACGAACAAGGGCTCGAACGATGCGTCGTGGGAGGCGCTGTACCGGTTTGCGATCGCGCAGATCGATCGCTTCGAACGCGACCCGAAAGTGATACCGGTGCCCAAGCCTCTCGAGCCGCCGCCCGGCCAGCCGATCGGTTGTCTGATGCCCGATCCGTTCTAAACGGCGACAATGGAGGTGTTATGTCCTCCCGTCTGGTTTTCCTATTTACGTGCGGTCTATTGAGCGGTGAAACCCGCACCATGACGCTGGCGCAAGTTCTGCACGCGGTCGGCGAGCAGAACCCGGATCTGGTCCTCGCGCGGCTTGACGAGAAGAAAGCGGCGGAGGGCATAAAGGCCGCGCACGACCCGTTTCGCCCAAAGCTCTTCGCCGGAAGCGGGCTGGCTTACTCGTCGGGCTTTCCGCTCAGTATCGAGGGTTCGGCGCCATCGATTCTCGAATCGCGCGCGATCGCCAGCGTTTTCAACAGACCGCTGCGGCTGATGATCGATAAAGCCAAGCAGGACGAGAAAACCGTGCGCATCGGAACCGAGATGAAGCGGGACGAGTTGGCCTATCGGACGGCGGCGCTTTATCTGGAAGCCGGGCGGCTTGCCGCGGCCGCGCGGAGCGTACGGTCGCAGACCGAGAATTTGGAGCAAGTCGAGAAGTCGGTGCAGGCCAGAGTAGCCGAGGGCAGGGAATTGCCGATCGAGACCCGGCGCGCCGCGCTTCGAGTCGCACAGTCGCGGCAGCGTGCGCTGCAGTTGGACCTGGCGCGCGTCGAAGCGGAGACCCAACTGGCGCTGATCGCCGGTCTGTCGGCCGGCGATCGCATTCAACCGGCCGAGAGCGAGGCCGCCGTTCGACCGGCGGTGGATTCCGAGGAAGCCGCGGTCGCCGCCGCGATCAATGGCAGCATCGAAATCCGCCGGCTGGAATCGATGTTAACCGCCGCCGCGATCGAGAGCCGGTCCCACGCGGCTGCCGCCTTGCCGCGCGTCGATCTGGTGGCGCAGTACGGGCTGTTCGCTCGATTCAACAACTACGATAAGTTCTTCAACCGATTCCAACGCCACAACGGGCAGTTCGGCGTTTCGTTCCAGGTGCCCCTGTTTCCCAGCACAGCGGCCAAGGCGCAGCGGGCGGCGGCGGATGTCGAAACCACCCGGCTGCGGTCGCAGATCAACATGGAAAGGGCGCGTATCGCAGTGCGGACGCGTAAAGCGTGGTCCGAGGTCAAGGCTTTCGAATCGAACGCCGAGGTCGCGCGGCTGGATTTGGACGTCGCGCGGGAGCAGACCGGTCTGCTTCTGGCATTGCAGCAAGAGGGCCGCGTTACGCAAAAGCAGTTGGAAGAGTCCCGTTACATCGAGAACGAAAAGTGGATGGCGCTCTTCGACGCCCGTTATGCCGCCGACCGCGCCCGCCTCGATCTGCTTCGCGAAACCGGCACGCTGCTGGCGACGCTCCGCAACTAACTACTTCCGGAAGGGTTATATTGGTGGATTCATGCGCGCACTACGACCGATTCTCGCGATAACCCTTTTCCTTTCAATCTTTTCGCATACGGCGGTTGGCGCCACGCTGGGAACGGTGATCAACGTGACCGGCGGCGCGGCCGATATCGTGCTCGACCAGCAGCGCGATTTGCTGTATTTGGTTCGAAGCGTTCCGTACAATCGCATCGACGTTTTTTCGACCACGCAGCGGCGAATCATCGTTTCCATTCCGACCGATGCTAACCCGTTGGCGGCAGCGCTGAACGCCGATGGAAGCTTTCTTTACGTCAACTGCCATGACGCGGCGTCGGTGAACGTCATCGATACGCGGTCGAATCCGCCGCGCGTGGTCAACAAGGTGAGTCTGCCCGCCCGGCCGGAAGGCATTGCCGTCGGGGCCGACGAACGGGTGCTGATTACCACGATCGGTTCAGGCGCCAACAACCTGTTAAACACGCTTCTGATTTACGATCCCAACGCCACCGACTCCGGGCGGAGCGTTTTGACCGTTCCGGTCGCGCCGCCTCCTCCGCTGCCGCCGCAGCTTCCTCCGCTGGCCGGCCGCACGTTTCTGGCGAATCGGAGCCAATTGCTGGCGACGCCGGACCGGACAAGAATTATTGGTCTGAATGCATTTCAAGCGACGAACCGGGTCGTTTTCGTCTACGAGTCCGCTTCGGGGTCGGTTTTGCGCAGCCGCATTGTCGGCGATACATCAACGGTGCTGTCGGTGTCGCCGGACGGCTCCCGCTTCATGGTCGGGCTACGGTTGTTTGAGACCGAATCGCTGACCGTGCTGGCGCAACAGAACGCCGCGAATGCGCCGTTCCCGATTTCGACCAACATCACAGCGCAAGGATTCGCTCTGGCCGGTCAACAGTTCAACTTGCAGCAGAATCAGGGTGGCAGTATTTTCGCACCGAACGGATCCGCGTTGTATGCGGCGTTTAATCTCGCGCCCGTCGCCAATCCGCCGGCGCGTCCGAATATCACGCAGTTGATGATCAACGATCCCGACAACCTGTTTATCAACGACGCGCTCCAGTTGCCGGAGAACCTTGCCGGCAAGATGGTCATCTCTCCCGACGGAGGAACGATCTATGCGCTGTCGGAGTCCGGCTTCACGATTGTCCCGCTCAACGAAGCAGTCCGGAATCCGATCATACAACCGTCTTCCTATAACGTGCTGCTTGCCAACGACCAGTGCAATTCCACGGCCGAGGGGCGGAGTATCCGCCTCGATATCGTGAACAGCGGCCGCGCGCAGGGGCCGATTGTGGTGACGCCGACTTTGCTGCAATCACTCGGCGGCGCGCCGGTGCCTGGGCTCGGCGGGATCGGCGGACCCGGTGGGGGCGCGCCCGGCGGCGGAATCATTATCATTGGTCCAGGCCCAATTCCCGGCTTGCCTATTCCCGCGCTTCCTGGCGGCGGGCAGGTACCGGGAGGACTGAACACTCAGCAGATTGGGATTCTTCAAACCGCGCCCACTGTTCGGCCGAGCCGCGAAGGCAACAACGTCGTTTACGATCTCGTATTCAACAACACGAATACGAGGTCGCTCGGTACCGGTCCGTCTCACGATTTCCTTTTAACTTCGCCGCAGGCAGTCAACGTGCCATCGAGTTTTCGGGTCTATCAAAACTCGCGTAATACTGACTCTCGCGGCGAGATCGTTCCGATCCGGACCGGAATCTCTCCGAACGAAGGATTGGTGGATATTGTTAGCGATCCGGTCCGCGGCAGGCTCTACATCGCCAACTCGGGTTTGAACCGTGTCGAGGTGTATGACACCCGCGCCCGGCGGTTGTTGTCGCCAATCAAGGTTGGGCAACTCCCGCGCTCGCTGGCGATATCGCCGGATTCGTCGGTGCTCTATGTCGCCAGTTCGGGCAGCGAAGCGATTCATGTCATCGATTTGGAGAAGCTGGAACTCGCGGGCCGGATCAAGATGCCTGCGATACCGTTTAACGGCAATGTCCCGGTTATTGCGCCCTCGGTGATCGCGGCGACGCAGAACGGATTGCAGGTGGTGATGAGCAACGGCACGTTGTGGCGCGTGATCGGCGACGAACTGGTTCCGCGGCGTCTGAGCGCGGTCATTGGCGCCAACACGGTTCCGGCTCCGCGTACGATGGCGGCGACGCCCAACGGCGAGTTCATGCTTCTGCTGGCCGGTAACGGGAATGCGTATCTCTATGACGCGGCCGTCGACGACTTTGTTGCGGCACGGCAGGTTGCACCCGCGCCGATCACCGGTTACTTCGGTCCGGTCAGCGCCGGCCCGCGCGGTCAGTATTTTGTCGTGAATGGACTTGTATTGAATCAGAGCCTTTCGCCCATCGCCGGCGTTGGAAATACGCCGGGCGGCGGCGGGCTGCCGATTCGGCCGGGTGTTCCCAACGTTCCGACAACGCGGCCGATCTCGGCGGTTTTCGCAGCCTCCGGCTCGCAGTTCTCCCGTTACACACAACCGATTCGCGCTAACGCGAACGCTCCGGTTACCGATTCCCCAACCGTAGAGCTGGTCGATATCAACACCGGCTTGACCGTGCGGCAGGTGCCCGTGCTCGAGGGACCGCTTTCGACAGTAATGGGGAACGCGCGAGCCAATATCGACGGCCGGACTATGGCCGTCGACGGTTCGCTGACGACCGCCTACGTTCTTTCGACCAGCGGGCTGAGCGTGGTGCCGCTCGATCCCCCCTCGCCGGCCGGCCGGCCGGCGGTCGCGACCAATGGAATCGTCAACGTGGGCAGTTTCACGACATCGGCGGCGCCGAACGCGCTGGTGTCGATTTTTGGACAAAACCTCGGGTCGGAACAGGTCGCGTCCACGACGCCGCTGCCCTCGGTTCTGGGCGGAACCTGCGTCACGGTGAATAATACGCCGATTCCGCTTTTGATGGCTTCGTCGGGCCAGATCAACGCCCAGATTCCAACCGAACTGGCCGCCGGTCGCCATACGATGATCATTCGGTCGATCGACCGTAAGATATCTTCCCAGCCGGTCCAACTCACCGTCACTAAGTACGCGCCGGCTGTGCTGACCGAACCGGAATCGAACCGCGCCCTGATCTTCCGGGCCAACGGTGAGCCGATCACGCCGCAGCGGCCAGCGAAGCGGGATGAACCGATAGTCATGTACGCCGTTGGCCTCGGCAACCCCAAAGGGACGACGCGGATCGCATCGGGAGCGCCCGCTCCCACCGATCGCACGTTTGAAACCGATGCGGTCAAAGTGTACTTCAAGAAGGTCGAATCGGACGCCGACAAGACGCGCGGCTTCCGCGCCCAAGAGGAAGTGATTGTTGACTGGAGCGGCTTGGTGCCCGGCTACGTCGGGCTGTATCAGCTCAATATGCGCGTACCCGGCTTCCACGAAAAGGGCCAGCGGCTGGAGGTCGTCGTCACGATCGGCGGCGTGAATAGCTCGATCACCGGGCCAGTCGTTCCTTGGGTTTCGGTGGAATAGCGTCTAAACGAAACGCCGCTATCGGCCGATAACAGAAAAGGAACCCTCCAACGCGGCATGCTGTCGCGCTATGATGATGGAGGTTCCCTCACGCTGCAATGAACGCTAAACATATGTCTCAATTTTTGTTTCGGACTTTGATTGCCACCCTGGCGCTGTTTCTGGTCGGTTGCGGACCGGAAGCGAAGAAAAAGCGCGCGATGGAAGGGGGCAACAAGTACTACGATAAAGGCCAATACAAACAGGCCCGGCTGATGTACTTGAATGCAATCAAGGGCGATCCACGATTCGGCGAAGCCTACTACAAGCTGGCGCTGACGAACCTTCGATTGGGCAATGCCGGCGAGGCCGTCGGTAACCTGCAGCGCGCCGTCGAACTGTTGCCGGATAACATGGATGCACACAGCAAACTGGCCGACATCTATCTAACCGCGTATGCTTCGAACCCGACCAAGTTCAAAGGGTTGATGAAGGACATCAAAGATTTGGCCGGGAAGATGCAAACACGCGGTAAGGGCAGCTTTGAGGACTTGCGCATGCAAGGGTTCATTTCGTTGGCCGATAACGATGCCGAGAAGGCGCTCGAACATTTCCGCGCGGCCGACCAGAGGAAGCAAGGCGATTCGTCGCTTCAGATAACGATGATTCGCACGATGCTGGTCCTAAAGCGAGTGGATGAAGCGATTGAG
>Ga0194119_10007672_pt1 | contig 15126 bp, 24 predicted proteins | sample TA2MahC100mmetaG_FD_148620 | JGI IMG/M metagenome (GOLD analysis project Ga0194119, IMG submission 148620) | Freshwater microbial communities from Lake Tanganyika, Tanzania - TA2015018 Mahale Deep Cast 100m | ecosystem: Environmental > Aquatic > Freshwater > Lake | place: Tanzania: Lake... | reverse complement strand
ATTATGGATGAAGCATTGGCAGGCAATCAACATAAAATTGATGCTAATAAGAACAATAAAATTGATGCACAAGATTTCAAAATGCTTCGTGCAAATAAAAAACCAGCTGATATGAAGAAAGAAGAAGTTGAGCAGATTGATGAGTTGAAAAAATCAACTGTTGCTTCGTATGCTAAAAAAGCTACAACTGATGCTGTTCGTAAGACACAAGATGCAGATGCTGAAGCTGAATACGGAAGTTCTTCCAAATCTTATGAACTAGAAAGAAAAGCTGAAAAGCGTGTTGCAGGTGTTCATAAAGCTATTGGTCGTCTTGCTAAAGAAGAAGTCGAATCGCTTAAAGAAATGGAAGACATGATTGATGCTCTTATTCTTGAGTATGAATCAAAAGGCGGAGTCTACAAGCACAAAGGCACATACGGCACAGCAAAAGGTGCTGAATATGGCGAAACAGACTATGCTAAAGAAAATGATATGGCCAAAGCCGCAGATAAACCTGCTAAGAAAAAGTATGGTGCTCGTCAAAACTATGTTCGTTCTACTCGTGTCAATGAATCTTTCACAGGTCTTTTGGAAAAATATACTGAAGGCGGTGTAAAGTCTCTTCTTGAATCTTTGTATGTAATTCAAGAAGAACCAGACAACGAACAATTCACAAAAGAGTTAGAAGATGCTAAAGCAAAATCTGAAGGCAAGAAAAAAAATGATGAAATTGCTAAAGGCGCGGTTCAAGCAGTAAAAAATGAAGAAGTTGAGCAAGTTGAAGAGCGCATGATGACTGAACCAGAAATGAAAGAGCGTGAGAAGATTGTAAAAGGCATGAAAAAGGGCATGGCAGGTTTTAAAGAAAGATACGGAGACCGTGCTAAATCAGTTATGTATGCAACTGCAACTAAACAAGCAATGAAGGACTAAAAATGAAGAAAGCTTCAAATGTTTTCAAGACGATTCGGTCATTTAAAGACAAAGAGAAAAAACCAATGCAAGAAAACGCAAGTGAAGATCCAAAAGAGTATGACTATGAAGGCGATATGGTCAAATCAGACCTTCGCTCTGTCATGGCAAATGCTCAAAGAATCATCGACATGGTAAAAGATGAAGATAATTTACCTGAATGGTGCCAAAATAAAGTTACATTAGCTGAAGATTACATTTCTACAGTTGCAAACTACATGACTGCTGAAATGAATGAAGAAGTTGAGTATCTTGAAGAAAAAAATGTGCCAACAAATCCAAGTCTTTGGTCTCGCGCAAAATCTCTTGCAAAACAAAAGTTTGATGTTTATCCCTCTGCATATGCCAATGGTTGGGCCGCAAAATGGTACAAATCCAAAGGTGGTAGTTGGAGGTCTGTAAATGAGGCTTATAATACTATGTCACCTTCAAGTTATGATGACCAGCCAATGGTTGCATTTCGTAAAAAAGAAAATGAGAAAAAGAAAGAAAATCCACCATTTGAACCAGATAAGCCAAAGAAAACTTCAGCAATCGCTGGTAAATATGGCATAGGTTATTCTACTGCTCGCCATCTTGCTCGTACAGCAATGAAGAAGCAAATTAAGCCTTCTGCTGGTTCATTAAAAGAATCTCGCAAAGCAGACATTGTGAAAGAAATTGTAAAGAAGAAAAAAGATGAAAACGGAAAAGCCAAAGATAAATTTGAGGCTAATCCTACCTTGACAAGCGAAATTGTGAAAGAGGATAAATAACAAACAAAGCTAATTTTTAGGAGAAAAAGATGGCACTTTGGTCAAATACAGACGCTAACACTTCTGCACCAGTTTTTGCTGTTGCAAGCGGTCTTGGCGTTTCAGCAAATGGCTTTACACTCTATGCAAACACACAAGCCGATGCATTTGTGACTGGTCTAAATGTTGGTGTATTCGGTGTAGACACCACAGAAATTGGTTTAGCAAATAACGCTACACAAAAACCTGCTCACGCTGGTTGGGTATTGCGTACTGAGGGTTCTGGCGGTCGCGCAGGTCGTGTTCAAACTGAAGTTATCGTAGCCATGGGTTCGATGACTGGTGACGGCGGCGCAGTTGCTAATGACAATACAGTTTACGCTAATACATAATGAGATTTGGTCAGTTTATTTCTGAGATGGAATCTATGGATGCCAGGGATTCTATTAATCAAGATTTGGCTGATGCATTAGACAGTAATCCTGAAAGTCCTGAAGATGGCTTTGAAATTATCAAAGCCATTTTTGGAAACTATGGCGTTAATGAAATTCCATTAGATGAATTGAATTCTGAAGGAGATGAAATTGCTGTTGATATTGAAACAGTAAATGGTCCACTTGTTCTTTACGTAATATACTCTTTGACTGACGACAATAATTATGAATTCTATGCCGAGTTAACTGATGATGAAGGTTTAGAAGAACTTATTTCAGACGAAGAAGAGGAAGATGAAATAGAAAAAGACTAATGTTTGAAGATTTAAATAATGAAAACTTTATACTCTATGCAATGAAGGCCTACGATAGACCAAATTGTTTAATGAGTGAGTTTAAAGAAGATATGAAAAGATTTAATTATCTTAAAAGACTTTTTCACAAGTATCGTAAAAGTGGTGAACTTAAAGAACAGTTAGTTTTAAATCATTTAATAGTAGTTTACAATGTATTTGGTCCTGAACCGGCAACACGAATGTTGTTTTATAGAATGTCAAAAGATGATTATTCAGCTCTAAAAACACATTTGTTATTTTTAAACACAATGCCAAATATTGTAAAAAGTGTTAAGGGACATGACATAATATCGTCAAATATAGAAGTAGATATGACAATTGCAGAGGTATTAAGAAAAATAAAGTGAGCGAATCAAGAATACCAAGAAAATCTGGTCAACCTGCAAAATCTGATAAACACTCAGATTTGTATACAGACGAAGATCCAAAAGGCACAATACATGGTTTAAAGTTTGCATCAAAAGAAGATGCAGAAGCTTCTGTTCGTAAAATTAAAAGTAGTGGTAGATCACATGCTCACAAAATTCAAGCTGCAATTGCTATGGAACAAAGAGCAAAAGTAATGGGTAAAAGTTCTGCTGCAGCAGTTTACAGAAGTTTTATTAATGACATGAAAGAAAAAACAAAAGACATGAAAGAGTCTTGGTCTGACAAGTATAAAAAAAGTATTAATTGTAATAATCCAAAAGGTTTTTCACAAAGAGCACATTGCCAAGGTCGAAAGAAAAAAATGAAAGAAGATGCACCAGTTAATAATGTTGGCGCCGGTGCAGTTGCTGGTGTAGGCGTTGGCGCACAAGGTGAACCTGGAGTAAAAAAGAAAAAGTTGGCATCATTTATATCATACATTCGTAGAAAACCACAATAATGTTGTTTATTTTAGAATTTTTGCCTGGGTGGGTGTTTCTTGGTTTATTCGCTATTGGCGTTTTGGGCTTTCTTCTTACATATTTTTTAAAACTTGTACCGATTCCAATCGTGTACATGTATAAAACACCAATACAAATTGCATCTATTGCTTTGATTGTGTTTGCCACATTTATGTATGGTGGTGTATATAATAATGATGCATGGATGGCAAAAGTAAAAGAGATGGAAGCAAAAGTTGCAATAGCAGAAGAGGCGGCAAAAAAAGAAAATGTAAAAATTGAAGAAAAAGTTGTAGAGAAGACCAAAGTTGTAAAAGAAAAAGGCGATGAAATTATTAAGTATATTGACCGTGAAGTAATAAAAAAAGAAGAAGTTGTTAAGTTTGTAGAAAATTGTCCAATACCAAAAGACATTGTAGACCTACATAATCAAGCAATTAAAATGAGTGGTCAGGGAGAGAAGAAGTGAGGTTTTCAATTTTTCTCTTTACATTGTTTTTATCTGGTTGTGCAATGTTTCAAAAACCTGTGCCGGTTGCACCACAATGGCCTGATGTATCTTTACAATTAAAAAAGAAGTGTGAGGAATTAAAAACAATTGCAGGCGAAAAAATCTCGGTCACTGATATGATGAAAGTGATTGTTGAAAATTATTCAATACATTATCAATGTTCAACAAAGGTCGATGGTTGGACTGAATGGTATGAGGAACAAAAAAAGATATACGAAACTGTGGTTCCAAATAAAAATAAACCATGGTATAAATTTTAAAACGATATGGAGTAATTAATGAAATATTTAATTTTAACATTTGTTTGTCTCGCTCTCGCAGGTTGTGCAACAAGCAAAGATCAAATGTATTACGACACTGCTAAATCAATTAGCAAAGACAACACCATGTCACAAACTGCTTGCTGGTCTGCCATTGCAGAGATAGCAAAAGGTGGTGATAATGCTGCAAAAGTTGGCGCAATTGCTTTAGCTGATAGATGTAAAAATGAAACTGTTAAGATAGAATCACCAAAAAGAAACTGGTTTGGTCTATAAAGGGATAAAAAATGGAACTAACAGAACAACAATTAAAACAATTACTTCCAAAAAATCCTTATGTGACATATTGGCATACTGCACTAAAGCAGTTATTTCCAGATTATGAGATCAACACACCAGCAAGAATGGCTGCATTTATCGCACAATGCGCCCATGAGTCTGGTGGTTTTATGATTCTTACAGAAAATTTAAATTATAAAGCTGCAACACTTAGAAAATTATTTCCAAAATATTTTCCAACCGATGCACTTGCACAAGAATATGCATCAAAACCAAATAAACAAGAAGCAATTGCAAATCGAATTTATGCAAGCCGTATGGGCAATGGACCAGAAGAATCTGGTGATGGTTACAAATATCGTGGTCGTGGTCTGATTCAACTTACAGGTCGGGACAACTATGCATGGTTTGCTGCATCTCTTGAAATTTCATCTGAAGAGGCAACAGAATATCTTGGCACATTTGAAGGTGCTGCACAGTCTGCTTGCTGGTTCTGGGAAACAAATAAACTTAATCAATGGGCTGACAAAAGCGATATTGTAACTTTGACAAAGCGTATTAATGGTGGAACCATAGGGCTTGATGATCGCATTAAACATTATGAACATGCGCTTCACGTTCTAGGAGGCCACTAATGAATGATAAAAAACTATTTAAATATTTACTCTTTCTTTTAATTCTTCCAATAGGTCTTGCAATTTTCGGTGGCGATAGATTTCGTTATCCATGTCAAGATCCAAAAAATTGGGACAAAGAAATGTGTCAAAAACCATTATGTGATGTGACAAGAACTTGTCCAGAACATGTGTTCAAGGGTCAGCGAGATCCTAGATTAGGAATGCCAAATGATTCAATCACTAACCAATCTTCTCAACAAATATGTGTTCCGCAAGGAGTTAACTGTGGAAAATAAACCAGAATTCGTATACACCGAAGAGCAATTAATGGCTCGTCTGAAGTTTTTTATTGGCGTTTGCCTTGCGCTAACGCTAACAGGAATTGTATTTGTGGTTCTTTATTCTCTTATTTTTGTTACACAACCATTAAATGCCATTTCACCAATCGATCAAAAATTCTTTGAGTTGATTGTACCTATTGCAACATTCTTGACTGGTACACTATCAGGCATTATGCTTGCTGGTGCCAAGAAAGAAGACCAAGAGGCAATGCTTGCTGCACAAAAGTTGGCTAATGAAAACTTCGAAGCAACTAAGAAAGCAATGGTTGCACCTCCGCCACCTGCACAACCAACTGTTACTGTAACAGATCGAGGTGTTACAATTGGCACACCAATGAGTGGCCCTGTTCAAGCGCCTGGTCAAGTAGTAGTAGGTTTTGGCGGCAAAATGGCGCCACCGCCAACAGTTCATCCAGAAATCTAATTAATGAAATTTAACACATTATTGCAAGATGGAATTGATGGCTCTTTAAGTAGTAGGAGAGTTGTTACATTTTGTGCTTTTATATTTTGTAGTATTGCCTTCTTTGCAAATTTATTTTTTGATAAAAAAATTGATTCAACTATTTTTGAAGGCATGATGTACATTGCAATTGCAGGTTTGGGAGTAACAGTTGCAGAAAAATTTACAAGTAGAAATACAAAACAATATGTTTATGAACCAAGACGGCCAATTTATGGCACACCATTACCAAAAATAGACGAAAGGGAAATATGAAAAAAATTGCATTAGCTTCACTCGTAACACTATCAATGGCCTTTACATCAGTTTTTGCTGCTGGCGCGAAAGAAGAAGCAAAACCAGCTGAAGTAAAAAAAGTTTGTATTGATAAAGTAACAAAAGATGGTAAACCAGTTCTTGATAAAAACGGTAAACAAGTTCAAGACTGCAAAGAAATGAAAGTTCATAAGAAACTAGAGGGCACTAAGGTGCCTGAAAAGGGCGACAAGAAATAAAATGCCTACAACAGCCGAGCGCCTTGGTGTTGTAGAGACCAAGGTAGAAAATCTCAATGAAAAATTAGACACAATTAAAGTTGATGTTAAAGATGTGCATGACTGCCTTGATCGCACCAGAAATGATTTGACAGAAAAGCTTGATAACATGTATAATACTTCTTGTTCTCAACACCAGGCACTCGCTGATGAAATTGGTGCATTAAAGAAAGACAAAGATAAATTGGTATGGTTGGTAGGTGGTGGTATTGCTGTCTTGGGTTGGTTAAGTGGTCATTCTGAAAAAATTGCCGATGTAATCAAAGCATTTGCTTGATTTGTATCCTCGGATACTTTATAATGTGTTATTATGTTGTCGCTTGATATTAAGTATTTGCGCCTGATTTCTTCGCGTTTGCGTAACTTCAAACAAAAGAAAGAAGGCCTTTTTAATTTTTCCTGCCCAATTTGTGGTGATTCAAAGAAGAATCTCACAAAGGCTCGTGGTTATGCGTTTGCAAAAGGTAACGATTATTTCTATCGTTGTCATAACTGCGGAGTAAGCACAAATGTTGGTAACCTTGTCAAACATGTCGACCATACCTTACATAAAGAATATGTTCTTGAAAGGTATACCTCAGGTCGAACCAATAATGCCAATTCAGCCAACGCAATACTACAAATATCCGCACCAAAGTTCGGTAAACTGGATAAACAAAAAGTTTTCGAACATGCCGAATGGTGTGACAAACTACCGCCTGGACATTTTTGTTTAGAATATCTAGAACGGCGTCAAATACCAAAATCAGTTTACAAATGCTTGTTATTTACCAGTAAGTATTGTGATTTTGTAACTGCAATTTATCCAAATCACGAAAAACAAATCGTTAATGATACACGATTAGTAATCCCTTTTTATGATGAAAATGATGAATTAATTGCGGTTTCTGGTCGTGCTTTAGAAACAAGTGATAAATCCCTTCGTTATGTGACAATACGCACAAATAAATCGCAAAATAAATTAATTTATGGTATTGATAAAATAAAATTATCGGAAAAAATATTGCTGGTTGAAGGTCCAATCGATTCGCTTTTTCTAAATAACTGTTTAGCTTCTGGCGATGCTAATCTGGCATTAACAGCAAAAGACCTTTCTGGTGATGTAACTCTGGTGTTTGATAACGAACCACGAAACAAAGAAATTGTTAAAATGATTCGTAATGCAATTGATTTAAATCATAAAGTTGTCATTTGGCCAAATACAATAATAGGAAAAGATATTAACGAAATGGTCTTAAATGGTAATTCACCAGGTGAGATTGAAAAAATTATAAGTACAAACACCTTCAAAGGGATTGAAGCCCAACTGAAGTTTAATATGTGGAAAAAAATATAGAATGAATGTAAATTTGGTTAGTTATAGTACCGCAGCGCCAATGCTGTTTGAAAATGGATTAGAAGGTTTACAAGATTTAATTGCGTTTTGTGCTCGTGTTTCAAATCCAAGTAATCAATTAAATACTGAGACAAATGAAAAACTTATTCGTTATCTCGTCAACAATAAACACTGGTCACCACTTGAAATGGTGAGTATGTGTCTAGAAATAGAAACAACAAGAGACATAGCGAGACAAATTTTGAGGCATAGATCATTTTCATTTCAAGAATTTTCTCAGCGTTATGCTGATCCAACAAAAGAATTTAAAGATTGTTTTGTAACTCGTGAAGCTCGTTTTCAAGATGCTAAGAATCGGCAAAATTCTATTGAGCCTGATGAAAATGATGAGCAACAAAAATTTTTAGATATTGAATGGCGTAGAGCACAAAAGCGTGTTTTATTTGCTGTACAAAGAGAATACGATTGGGCCATCAAAAATGGTATTGCTAAAGAACAGGCTCGAGCCTTACTACCCGAAGGTTTAACTGTAAGTCGTATGTACATGAACGGCACACTTCGTTCATGGATTCATTATATCGAACTGCGTTCTGCCAATGGCACACAAAAAGAACACAGAGAGATTGCTATCAAATGCGCTGAGGTCATCGCAAAATCTTTTCCAATGGCCAATCAATTTATATCACAATAATAAAACGGAGCACACATGAGTAATATCGTTCATGGTATTAGGGTAGATTTTTCTCGGGATAATTTGTTTGATGAATTAGGCACTAAACGTCTTAAAGAAAGTTATATGCGAGAAGAAGAAAATTCTCCGCAAGAAAGGTTTGCATATGTTTCAAAAGCTTTTGGTTCTAATCAAAAACATGCTCAAAGATTGTATGAATATAGTTCTCGCCATTGGTTATCCTATAGCACTCCTGTGCTTTCTTTTGGTCGTTCTAAACGTGGTCTTCCTATATCTTGTTTTCTTCCCTATTTGGATGATTCTGCTGAAGGTTTGGTCGATTGTCTTTCAGAAGTCAATTGGCTCTCAATGTTAGGAGGCGGCGTTGGAATTGGAGTTGGTATTAGAAGTTCTGATGATAAGTCTGTGGGTGTTATGCCCCATTTACGTACTTATGATGCGTCTTCCTTGGCATATCGCCAGGGTCGTACTCGGCGTGGCTCTTATGCCGCCTACCTTGATATTTCTCATCCAGACATACACATCTTTTTAGAGATGAGAAAACCCACCGGTGATCCCAATATGCGCGCTTTAAACTTACATCACGGCATTAACGTCACCGATGACTTTATGCATATCATTGAAAAGTGTATGTTAAATCCTGATGCTGATGATACATGGGAACTTAAAGACCCGCACAACGGCGAAGTGCGTGAAAAAGTTTCTGCAAAAGAATTGTGGCAGCGTATACTTGAAATTCGTATGCAAACTGGCGAACCATACATTCACTTTATTGACACTAGCAATCAAAAAATGCCAGAGTTTCAAAAGAAACTTGGTCTAAAAATTCGCCAATCAAATCTCTGCTCAGAGATTATTCTACCAACCGACAAAGACCGTACAGCCGTATGTTGCTTGTCATCTGTAAACCTGGAGTATTTTGATGAATGGAAAAATGATAAACTATTTTTGCGAGACGTGGCAGAAATGCTTGATAACGTACTTCAGCATTTCATTGACAATGCTCCTGATAGTATTGCTCGGGCAAAATATTCTGCTAGCCGTGAGCGCTCTATTGGCGTGGGTGCTCTTGGTTTCCATGCTTACTTGCAAAGTATTAATGTCCCTTTTGAGACCGCTATGGCCGTCGGAAAAAACAGACAAATGTTCAAACACATAAAGGATAAACTAGATGAAGCTAATCAACAATTGGGATTGGAGCGTGGCGAAGCACCGGATGCTGTGGACACTGGGCGTAGGTTTAGTCATGTTATGGCTATTGCTCCCAATGCTTCTTCTTCCATTCTCATGGGCAACACTAGTCCTTCTGTTGAACCTTTTCGTGCCAATGCTTATCGCCAGGATACTTTATCGGGTGCTTTTTTAAACAAGAATAAGTATTTGGATAAAATTATTAAGGACAAGTGCAATGAAGACTCTAAATTGGACTATAACGAAATCTGGTCAAGTATTATCGCCAACGATGGAAGTGTTCAACACCTTGAATTTTTGGACGATTGGACAAAAGACGTTTTTAAAACTTCCATGGAAATTGACCAGCGTTGGATTATACAGCACGCCGCTGATCGCCAAGAATATATCGATCAAGCACAATCGATAAATTTATTTTTTAGACCAGATACCAATGTCAAATATCTTCATGCGGCTCATTTTATGGCTTGGAAAATGGGTCTTAAAACACTTTACTATTGTCGCTCTGAAAAAATTGGTAAGGCAGATAAAGTAGCAAAGAAGATAGAACGACAGGTAATTGAAGAAATTGATTTAAAACAACTGGCATCTGAAGAAGTATGCCTCGCTTGCGAAGGATAAAAAAATGGTAAAAAAACAATTAAAACACCTCTCTGAAGAACGAAATAATTTTAAACCGTTCAATTATCCATGGGCTTATGACTCATGGCTCAAACATGAACAGTCACATTGGCTTCATACTGAAGTGCCAATGGCTGAAGATGTAAAAGATTGGAAGAATCGCCTAAGTCCCGAAGAAAAACGATTTCTTACACACATTTTTCGTTTCTTTACACAAGGCGACATTGACGTTGCAGGTGGCTATGTTAAGAACTATCTGCCATATTTTCCACAGCCTGAAGTGCGTATGATGCTCTGTGGTTTTGCGGCTCGTGAAGCACTACACATTGCTGCGTATTCACACCTGATTGAAACACTTGGCATGCCCGAAGCCACATATTCTGAGTTCTTAGAATATGCTGAGATGCGTGAGAAACACGATTACTTGCTTGAATTAAGTTCAAAAAATAGCACTAGAGAGTCTACTGCTACACACATTGCAGCATTTTCTGCCTTCACTGAGGGTATGCAATTGTTTTCTTCGTTCATTATGTTGTTGAATTTCCCACGACACGGTGTAATGAAAGGTATGGGTCAAATTGTCACATGGTCAATTGTTGATGAAACACAACACGCTGAAGGGATGATTAAGTTATTCCGCACATATATAGAAGAGAACAAGGAAATTTGGAACGATGATCTAAAGTCCAAAATTTACACCATCGCAACAAAGATGGTTGAACTGGAAGATAAGTTTATCGACTTAGCCTTTGGTGTTTCAAATATGCCAGACTTGACGGCTGCTGATGTAAAACAATACATTCGTTATATTGCAGACCGCCGCTTGATTTCTCTTGGTATGAAAGGCATCTTCAAGGTCAAAAAGAATCCATTGCCTTGGGTTGAAGAAATGATTAACGCACCTACTCATACAAACTTCTTTGAAAATCGTGCTACAGATTATGCAAAAGGTGCTCTTGCAGGTACTTGGGAAGATGTATGGGCGAAAGCAGCATAAATGTTAGAGCTATTGTACCTTCTAATAACTACACACATAACAATAGTATGTGTGACACTTTATCTACATCGTGGCATGGCACATCGTGGTATTATTTTTCATCCTCTGTTAAGCCACTTTATTAGATTATGGTTATGGCTGAGCACTGGTATGGTTACAAAAGAATGGGTGGCTATACACCGAAAACATCATAGATATTGTGAAAAGATAGGCGACCCACATAGTCCACATCAATTTGGATTACTAAAAGTTTTATTTTCTGGAGTATTTTTATATGTCAATTCAGCAAAAGATAAACTCATGGTTGATACATATGGCGTTGGTACTCCTAATGATTGGATTGAGCGTAAGTTATACACACCTTACAATGGACTTGGCATTGCTTTATTACTTGTGTTAAATATTTTATTGTTTTCTTGGTGGGGTCTACTCATATGGTTAATTCAAATGGCATGGATACCATTTTGGGCAGCCGGTGTAATTAATGGTCTAGGCCATTGGTTTGGTTATCGCAATAATGAAACAAATGATAAGTCGAGAAATATAATACCATTTGGTTTTCTTATTGGAGGTGAAGAACTACATAATAATCACCATGATAATCCTGCCTCACCGAAATTAAGTCAAAAATGGTGGGAATTTGATATTGGTTGGTTATGGTTAAAACTATTTCAAAAGATTGGCTTAGCTAAAATAGTAGAATAATAAACTAAATACAGTTAAATCAAAAATGGCAATTCAAATAAACGGAACCACTGTTGTTGATGACAGTAGAGTCCTTCAAAATTTAGGCTCTGCACTTACCGTATCTAATGGCGGTACAGGCGCTTCTTCCCTCACCGCCAACTATGCTTTATTGGGCAACGGTACTTCGGCTGTTCAGGCAGTGGCCCCAGGTAGCAGCGGTAATGTGCTGACAAGCAACGGCACAACTTGGACAAGCGCCGCACCTGCTGGTGGCGGGTTTAGTAATTTACAAGTTTTTACGTCTTCTGGCACTTGGTCTGTACCTGCGGGAGTCACAAATTGCAAGGTAACCGTAACCGGCGCCGGTGGTGGGTGCGGCGACAATGGCAGCCAATTTATGGGAGGAGGCGGCGCTGGCGGCACCGCGATCAAATACGTGTCTCTGTCCGGCGGCTCGGCAACGATCACAGTCGGATCGGGTGGAACCAGCAGTACCGCTGGCGGAGCTAGTTCTTTTGTATATGGCGCTACAAACCTTACCGGCAATGGAGGGAATTCTAGTGGCCAGTATACCCCCAGTTTAGCGTATGGGGGGTCTGCGTCCGGCGGAAGTATAAATCTTGAGGGAGGAGACGGGTCAGGGGAAGGGGGAGGTAGCGCCCGTGTGAGCGTTGGAGGGTCTTCCTTTTGGGGCGGTGGTGGTGGTGGAAGCGTTGACTATGGTCAACGCGGTGGGCGTGCGTATGGCTCTGGTGGAAGCGGGGCCAGGGCTGCAGCAAGCGTCGGTGCGAACGGTGTTGTTGTTATTGAATACTAAGAGGTCATCATGCCAAATTACGCAATCGTCAAAAACGGCAAAGTAATAAATACTGTTGTTTCTGAGCCTGATTACGCCGCAACCCAAGGTTGGATTTCTTTGTCGGGCAGTGCAGGCATTGGCTGGGACTACGCCAACGGTGAATTTATTGATAACCGTCCGGTTCCCGAAATTGTGGCTCCTGTCACCCCCACCAAAGAAGAATTGCTTGCTCAGCTTCAGGCGTTGCAAGCCCAAATCCAAGCGTTGAAATAAGTATGGCAATTCAAATAAACGAAACTACTGTCATTGATGACAGTAGAGTCCTTCAAAATTTAGGATCAGCCCTTAGTGTATCTAATGGCGGTACAGGCGCAGCCTCCCTGACGGCCAACTATGTTTTATTGGGCAACGGTACCTCCGCGCTTCAAGCGGTGGCTCCGGGTAGCAGCGGTAATGTGCTGACCAGTAACGGCACTACTTGGACGAGTGCCGCCGCCGCTGCGGGTGGATTCAGCAACATGGCCGTCTTTACCTCATCAGGAACTTGGACTGTGCCATCGGGCATTACAAAGTGCATGGTGATTTGCACCGGAGCCGGAGGCGGCACTAACTACCCAGGGCGCGAAAGCGGCGGCGGTGCAGGCGCTACTGTTATTCGCACTTATACGCTTTCGGGAGGTTCAGCAACTGTTACTGTGGCTGCGGGCGGAACAGGTGATGGTGGCAGTTCTTTATTTGCGTACAGCGCAACGACTATTACCGCAGGTGGCGGGCAAGGCCGCGCCGGCGGAACTCGGACTGGCGGCATCGGAGGTACACCGGGTAATGGTGAGATAAACATATATGGCGGCGGCGGCATGGCTGCTGACGGGAGCGTTGGTGGTAATGGTGGGGCCTCTTATTGGGGAGGTGGCGGCATGACTTCGGAAGCCCAAGGCTCAAATGGACAAGCATTCGGTGGCGGCGCGGGTGGTCCTGGGCTGTATGGAAACGCATCGTATAACGGCGCAAACGGTATTGTTGTTATTTATTACTGAGGAAGTGCCATGCCAAAATTTGCCATAGTCGAAAACGGTGTAGTTTTAAATACAGTTCTTGCGGAGCCGGATTACGCGACAACTCAAGGTTGGATTGCGCTGCCTGATGATATGACGATTGGGTGTTTGTTTGATGGCAACACTTGGTTTAATCCTGAAAACACGCCCGAAAAAATTAAAGACAAGCAAGCAAGCGCGGCGCGTCAAAAAAGAGATTTTTTGTTAAATCAAACCGATTGGACGCAATCAGCCGATGTCCCGCAGCCAATCAAAGACAAGTGGGCACTTTATCGTCAGGCACTGCGAGATGTGCCGCAGCAAGCCGGGTTTCCCGAAAACATAATTTGGCCGACAAAACCAGTATAAACCGGCATTACAGTTAAATCAAAAATGGCAATTCAAATAAACGGAACCACTGTTGTTGATGACAGTAGAGTCCTTCAAAATTTAGGATCAGCCCTTAGTGTATCTAATGGCGGTACAGGCGCAACATCTCTCACAGCCAACAATGTCCTGCTGGGTAATGGCACTTCTGCGGTGCAGGTAGTGGCTCCGGGTACCAACGGCAACGTGCTGACTTCAAACGGCACGACGTGGGTAAGCTCTACGCCCGGTGGCGGTGATTACGTAAAAATTAGTACTACCACAATTTCAAGTGGCGTTCTATACGTAGACGTAACTAATGTGTTTAGCTCGACATATAGAAATTACGTCATATTTTTTAACAATCTCTCTCAACTAACATATTCGCGTAAGTATGCGATACAGGCCATAGTTAGCAGCGGGTCTGTTCAAACCGGATACTTTGCGGGGCGGTCTGTTTTATTTGACAATCGAGGTACATCGTCTGTAACAAACTTAAACGGCTCTGATTTGCAAATTGTCGATGGCCAAGACCCAGATAACAGCATTCAAGTCTCAGCAGTTTGGACGCTTATTTTCCCGTTTTCTTCTAGCGCAGGCCAGTCAAGCTCTGGAACTTTATTTTCTGGTTACAGAGGAGTTTCTTATGCAAACAGTTGCCAGTATGCTTATTTTAGAAATTACGGGTACAACACAGAGATGACAGGGTTTCGTTTGATTACTGAATCCCCCTCCACACTTAACTCTGGCACAATAGTTATTTATGGCATGAAGTGAGGACGCCCATGAAAATACAGATCAATGACGAGGTTCGTGACGCGACGCCAGAAGAAGTCGCCGCCTATGAACAAACCGCAGCGGAGGAAGCCGCCAAGAGTTTGGTCGTGGCCAATCGCCACATTCGAGATGGTAGAAATTCAATGTTGGCAGATTCCGATTGGGTTGACCTGCCAACTTGTAAATTGGCGGACGCCAAGAAGCAGGAATGGACTACCTATCGCCAAGCCTTACGCGATGTCCCGCAGCAGGCCGGGTTTCCCTGGAACACACAGT
>Ga0194119_10007671_pt1 | contig 15126 bp, 14 predicted proteins | sample TA2MahC100mmetaG_FD_148620 | JGI IMG/M metagenome (GOLD analysis project Ga0194119, IMG submission 148620) | Freshwater microbial communities from Lake Tanganyika, Tanzania - TA2015018 Mahale Deep Cast 100m | ecosystem: Environmental > Aquatic > Freshwater > Lake | place: Tanzania: Lake... | reverse complement strand
GAAAACTCTCACTGACATTGGATCAACATTTGACGCGGGCCAATCAAGCTGGTAGATCACATCCATCACACCGCAGGTAATCTCAGCCATGGCCAAAAACAATGGCTGGAAATCGGTATGCTGCTGATGCAGGAACCGCGTGTGTTACTGCTCGATGAGCCGGTAGCGGGCATGACCGATGAAGAAACTGCCCGTACCGCCGAGCTCTTGCTTCAATTAAAAGGCAAGCACTGCTTGATTGTGGCCGAGCACGACATGAAATTCATCGAAGCGATCTCGGATATTGTCACGGTGCTGTGCTATGGCGCTGTACTCGCGCAGGGCCCACTTGCCAAAGTCGCTGCCGATGAGCGCGTTATCGAGAGCTACCTGGGACGCTAGCGACAATGGCTTCGCTGACACTATCACGCGTGAATCAGTACTACGACGGCTCGCATATTTTGCGCGACGTGAGCCTGAAAGCTGAACCCGGTATGGTGACCGTACTGCTAGGCCGTAATGGCGTTGGCAAGACCACTTTGCTCAAGTCCTTGATGGGGTTGGTACCGATCCGCACTGGCGAGATCGTGTTCAACGGTGTACGGATTGAAAACGCCACGCCGTACGATCGCGCTCGCACCGGCATTGGCTACGTTCCTAAAGGCCGAGAGATATTCGCGAGAACTCGCCGACGACTATTACGTGCTGGAGCGCGGCGCAATCATTGATCACGGGGCAGGCATTGACATGAAAAAGAACAATGTGCACAAGTTGGTGGCTATCTAAAACCACTATGGCTGTTCAGAACTCATGGCTTCAGGCCGAGCACAAAACGCCAGCGACGTCAGCAACGCATACCGCACAACACGTTCCACTCGGGCTACCCGTGCCGCTAACGACCTAAGTAGATGGGTTATTCACCATGAGCTTTGCCCGGCTAATTGGACACGCTCGCCGCAAATGTAAAGCGTCCGCTGCTTTTTCTTTTTCCATATTTTCGCGAATCTTATCCATGTCGAGCAGGCAGATGCGCTGCATCAGGTAGCTGGCCTTGTCGACGTCGTGAGCACCTTTTTCAAAATACAGGATGATGCGCTGCCTGAATATCAACAAAGCGCTCTCATCGACCAAGCCAAATCGTTGCGCTAACTCGGGCTCTTGCTGAACGTTGCAATGCGCAATAACCGCTGAAGGAATAACACTGGCCAGGAGTTGGTCTTGCTCGGTTTCCGCCTCGCTGGTGACGAACCGAACGACCAAGGTCTCGCTTGTCTCGACAAGCGTCTCAAACAAAGTAGCGCTAATTGCGTAGAGCCTCATCGCAGGTCGAAAAAATCAGCAGCGTGTACGCAGACAGTCCGCAGCTACTGCAGCGTGAGTCGCCGCTTTGTGATTTAGTGGCGGTGATGATCTGCTTTCAAGGAGATAGCACGCGCCTTTTGTTGTGATGACTTGAAAACAGCCACAATCACACCAGCACACACCAGCGCGCACAGAATAACTGCGGGCGACTCGAGCAATGAGTGCGTATGGTCGTAGCCTGCACCATGGGCCAGCGCCAACCCTGAACTGACACTGCCGCATAAACCAACCATCACTTTTTCGAAATTCAACGCGTTCCCCTCAAAAAAATAGTCAGAAAACTGCTACCGAAGATTTGGGCTGGCGACACTGTCGCGAGTCATGGGGGCGGTACTTAATGCAATCTGCACCGAAACGCCGCTCACCTGAGACCTGCACCGCACTATCGAATTTACTTCTGACGCTTCGACATGGCAAGCGGATTTAACAAGTTGCTTTTTTATACAGTGACAGCGCGTTTCGCCGACCGTATAGGCGCTAACGAATAAACACCGCGCTCATGGTCGCCGATCTAATTTTTGCGAGGCTTATCTAAAGCCAGGCTCAAGCGTCGCGCGATCAGTTGCGTTTTTTGCCAGCCCAGGTGCTGGTAGTAATCAAGCGCGGGTTGATTGTCCAAGTCGGCGAGTAACTGCGCTCGCGTAGCGCCGTGCTCACTGGCCCATGCAAGCACCGCCTCCAACACCTGACGGCCAATGCCGCGTCCTCGCCACGACGCGTCCACCACCATATCTTCTATCCATGCCGAGTGCGCGCCTTCTGCGGTTGAAAACACCAACTGCGCCGAGCACATGGCGATCGGCTTCCCCTGCGCTGAGCGAGCAAGCATGATGCAGCCATTCGCACTGGCTAATACACCTGCTAGGCCGCGGGCTTGACGTTCGCGGTCGGGCTGGAAGTCCTGCTCGATGCTGAATAAGTCGGCAAGTAGAGCAACCAGCGCTGGAATATCGTCGGCTTGCGCCGGCTCGATCAGCCATTCGTCGTGATTCACTCGCGCCCCCGCCCGTAGATGATGATGGCCAGGAACAGCGCCGGTGTCTCGCTCAGTACCTCGGGGCCGTGCGGCACATCACCCCGAAAAGTCAGCGTGTCGCCCGGGCCGATCTCATAGGTTTCATTGCCATGACGATAAGTCATGCGCCCCTGCAGCATGTAGATCAGCTCGGTACCGGGGTGCTGAAATGTCGGAAACACCTCGGAGGCATCATCGAGGCTGATCAAAAATGGCTCGAACAGTTTTTCCGGGCCCTGGTCGTAGGCCAGTAAACGGTAGGTGTGGCCGGAACGCGTACCGCGCCGCACCACCTCCATACCCTCCCCAGCCCTCACGTGCTGTGCATTGCCCTCGATCACGTCTACATCCCGGAACAGTGCCGACAGCGAAATGCCCAACGAGCGCGCCAAGCGGTGCAGGGTGTCGAGGCTGGTTTGGCACTGCCCGTTCTCGATCTTCGACAGCATGCCGCGCGAGATCCCGGCCAGCGTCGAGACCTCGGCAATCGTCAGCCCATGCGCCAGCCGCTTCTCTCGCAAGGCAGCGCCAAGGTGCCGCGCCACCGCCAAACCTTCGCCCCCAACCGCCTCTTCGTTCGCCGCTGCCAGTGCCGCAGGTGCTGTCCGCCTATTGACCATGATTCCCCTGGAGATCTTGTTGACCGACCATCAAAAGTGAGATATAAGAATAATAGTTTATTCTGAAGAAACAAAGGCCCGCTGTCAAAGCGTGTCTCACTCAACCAAAAAGTTCAGCCGTATGCCTTGGAGTTTGTTCCGTTTTGGCCTCAGCCGCTCGCACCCAGAGCCGAGGATGTTTACCACCCCGTCCGAGCTGAAATCGGACTACGACGTGGTGATTATTGGCGCCGGCGGCCACGGACTCGCCGCTGCCTATTACTTGGCACGCGATCACGGCATCACGCGCATCGCGGTGCTTGAAAAGGGCTACATCGGTGGCGGCAATACCGGCCGCAACACCACCATTATTCGCTCGAATTATTTAACGCCTGAGGGTGTGAAGTTTTACGATGCCTCGGTCAATCTATGGCAAGACCTGAGCGAAGACTTCGACCTGAATCTGTTCTATTCCACACGCGGGCACTTCACGCTGGCGCATACTGATTCAGCGGTGCGTACCATGCGCTGGCGCGCCGAAGTTAATAAACACTACGGCGTCGATTCCGAGTTGGTCGGGCCTGATTTCATCAAACGTGCCTGCCCCTCGATTGACATCGCGTGCGGTGGTCATGCGCCGATTCTCGGTGCGCTTTATCACGCACCCGGCGCCATCGCGCGGCACGACGCAGTAGCCTGGGGCTATGGTCGCGGCGCTTGCAACCGTGGCGTCGAGATTCATCAGCAAACCGCAGTCACTGGCATCGAAGTGAAAGCGGGCAAAGTGGTCGGCGTGCAAACCACGCGTGGTCGCATCAATACCAGCAAGGTGCTGTGCGCAGTTGCCGGCTTTACGCCGCGTGTGACCGAGATGGTGGGCATCCGAACCCCGCTGTACATTCATCCGCTACAGGCCATGGTGAGCGAGCCGATGAAGCCGTGGCTGGATCAGATTTTTGTCTCTGGCAGCTTGCATATCTATATCAGCCAGAGCGCGCGCGGCGAATTAGTGATGGGCGCATCGCTTGATCCCTACGAGGTGCAATCAACGCGCTCGACGCTCGATTTCACCGAGACCTTGTCGGCGCACATGCTCGATATGTTCCCCTTCCTGTCGCATGTAAAAGTCAACCGTCAGTGGTCGGGAATGGCAGACATGACGCCTGATTTCGCGCCCATCATGGGCATCACACCGGTTGAGGGTTTTTATCTCGATGCCGGCTGGGGCACCTGGGGCTTCAAGGCGACGCCGGTATGCGGCAAAACAATGGCATGGACAGTAGCGAATAATCAGCCACATGAATTGATCACCGGATTTTCATTAGACAGGTTCAGCAATTATTCGCTGACCGGCGAAAAAGGCGCGGCTAGCGTGGGGCATTGATATGAAACTGATGCCCTGCCCTGTTAATGGTTTACGCGCTATTTCCGAATTTTTTTATTGGGGTGAAGTACGCGTCAGCCCCAACCCCGATACCTGCTCCGACGATGAATGGGCCAACTACGTATTCAATCGTAATGGTGCGCCTGGTATAAAACGCGAGTGGTGGTGTCATACGCCTTCGAACACATGGTTCGTTGCAGAGCGCGATACCAGCGAAGACCGCGTACTGCGCACCTGGTTACCGGGAGCAGAGTCATGAGCCGGCTGCCACCGATGCCTGATGAGTGGATCAATCGCGCGCACTCGCTGAAATTCTGCTTTGAGGGTCATGATTACGTAGCGTTTGAAGGTGACGCAATCAGCAGCGCGCTATGGGCTGCCGGGGTCAAGACACTGGGGCGTAGCTTCAAGTACCACCGCCCGCGCGGTATCTTGTCGATGGCGAATCACGATGTGAACGTGATGGTGCAAGATGGCCAGCGCCACAATGTGCGCGGCGATGTGATTCCGGTACGTGCTGGCATGGATTTAACCGCAGTGAATACGTGGGGCGGCGTGCAAAATGACCGCGCCCGATTCCTAGACAAGTTATCCGGCTTCCTACCGGTCGGCTTTTATTACAAAGCATTTCACAGCAAGCGCTGGTTTCCGATGTGGGAGCGGATGTTCCGCACCATCACGGGTCTTGGCAACCTGGATCTCTCGACACCGCATATTCGAACCGCCAAGCGCTATGACTATTGCGATGTACTGATTATTGGCGCGGGCCCCTCAGGCCTGAGTGCAGCGCTGGCAGCAGCGGACGCCGGCGCACAGGTCGTACTGGTCGATGAGAACGCGCGCGCGGGTGGCTCAGGTATGTACCAGCTCGGGGCAGATAACGCGCGACGTGATCGCACCCATGCACTACTCAACGCTGTGCGCCAACACGCGAACATTCGTCTGCTCGAATCAACGCTGGCAGCGGCGTGGTACGCCGATCAGTGGGTACCATTGATTGATGCCGAGAAGATGGTGAAGCTGCGCGCCAAAGCAACCGTGGTCGCGGGTGGCGCTTATGAGCAACCGACCGTATTTCGCAATAATGATTTGCCTGGTGTGATGCTGGGCTCGGCGATGCAGCGCCTGATCTATCGCTACGCCGTACACCCGGCACGGCGCGTAGTAATCAGCGCAGCCAATGATGACGGTTATCGCTTAGCACTCGATCTGCTGCAGGCCGGCGTACAAGTACAAGCGCTAGCCGATCTGCGTGACAATATTCCGGCGTCTGCGGTGGTTGAAGCGGTGCGTCAACGCGGCGTCGAGTGTCTGCTGCGTACAGCGGTGTACGAGGCGCATGCAGATGATCGCGGCGAGCTTGGCGCGGTCACCCTGTGCAAGGTACGCAATGGCGTCGCGGACACCGCCGGTGCGTGGCGGCTGGATTGCGACGGCGTCGCCATGAGCACCGGCTGGGCGCCTGCGGCAAATCTGCTTTATCAGAGCGGCACAAAAATGCGGTTTGATGAGCGCACGCAGCAGTTCGTTCCGGCCAGTTTGCCCGAGGGTGTGTTTGCTTGTGGTCGCGTCAATGGCGTTTACGACTTTGATGCGCGCATCGCCGATGGCGCGCGTGCTGGCAGCAATGCAGCAGCATTTGCGCTTGGTATCGCAGTCAATACGCCGAACGTGCCGGCTGACGAGAGCCGACCAAGCCACCCATGGCCCGTGATCGAGCACCCACAAGCCAAAAACTTTGTCGACTTCGATGAAGATTTACAGGTCAAAGATTTCGCCAATGCGGCGCAAGAAGGCTACGATAACATCGAGCTGCTGAAGCGCTATTCCACCGTTGGCATGGGTCCGAGTCAGGGTAAGCACTCGAACATGACCGCGCTGCGAATTCTGGCGCGCTTACTGGATAAATCACCCGAGCAAGTCGGCACCACCACCGCGCGTCCTTTTTTTCATCCGGTGCCGATGTCGCATCTGGCAGGCCGTGGCTTCCATCCGCAACGGCGCAGCCCGCTACATGGCCGGCACGCCGCGCTCGGTGCAGTGTTTATGCCGGCAGGTGTGTGGGAGCGGCCGGAGTACTACGCGCAGCCCAATAAATCGCGTACTGATTGTATTCATGATGAAGTACGTCGCGTCAGAAATCAGGTGGCACTGATCGATGTCGGTACCCTCGGCAAAATCGAAGTACGTGGCCCGCAAGCCGCCGAGTTTTTGAACCGGGTGTACACCGCGCGCATCGATCTGCTGAAAGTCGGCGGTACGCGTTACGCCATCATGTGTGATGAGTCTGGCGTGGTAACCGATGAAGGTGTGATAGCACACCTCGAGCAAAATGTGTACTACTTCACCACCACCACTTCAGGTGCGGCGAATGTCTATCGCGAGATGTCGCGGCTCAATGCCGAGTGGGGTCTGCAGTGCGGCATCATTAACCTCACCGGCGCGTATGCCTCGGTTAACTTGGCGGGGCCGGAATCACGCAACGTACTGGCACCACTGACCGATGTTGATCTGTCCAGCGCTGCGTTTCCTTACCTCGCCGTGCGACAAGGCAAAATCGCCGGCATCGACGTACGCATCATGCGCGTGGGTTTTGTTGGTGAGTGGGGCTACGAGATCCACGTGCCGGCTGAATACGGTGCAACCCTGTGGGACGCGCTGATGGATGCAGGTAAAGCGTTTGGTATTGGTCCGTTCGGCGTCGAAGCGCAGCGACTGCTACGCCTCGAAAAAGGCCACCTGATCGTGAGTCAAGATACCGATGGTCTGACGCATCCGTTCGAAGTATCCATGGAGTGGGCAGTCAAAATGGACAAGCCCTTCTTCATTGGCCAGCGCTCACTCAAAATCGTGCGCGAGATGCCGCTCAAGCGCAAGCTGGCTGGCTTCAAATTAGCGGCGAGTCACAGTGGCGCAGTGCCTACAGAGTGTCATTTGATTATTCATCAAAGTGAGATCGCGGGTCGCGTCACGAGTTGCAACTGGAGCCCGAATCTCGGGTACCACATCGGTTTGGCGTTCCTGCCGCCCGACATGTGCGAGCCGGGTACACGATTCCAGATTCGTCTGAGCGACGGCAGCATGGTCAGCGCCGACGTGTGCGCGACACCGTTCTTCGATCCGGAGAACCTGCGTCAGAAGGAGAGCGCATGAGCACGCCCGCACGTGTTAGCCCGTTAAGCGATGCGCAGACACCCGAAGCCACGCGCTGGATCGATCTTGAGCAGATGCGCGTGGTGGCGGCTTTCCGTCAAGAGCTGGTCGCCCCACTCGAGACGGTCGCGATTGGTGATCTGAGTTTTCGTCGTCGCGCTGGCGTCAAAGGGCCTGGCGCTGCCGCAGCATTAAATGCGGCTGGCATCAGTACACCGCCCCAGCCGAACCAATGGTGCATCAGTGAAGGAGCATTGGTTGCAAGACTCGGTCTGACCGAGTACCTGATCGAACAACACAGCACCGCTGACGCAGTCTCGCTCGTGCTGACGATGGCAGCGGCGGCTGATGTGTACCCCGTACCGCACTACGATGCGGCGTTGATCATCATGGGGCCGCTGGCAGCTGACCTGTTTCGTCAGACCTGCTCGGTGGATATGGCGACGCTGGATGCTCATCAAGGTGCATTAGTTTTAACCTCGGTAGTCGGTGTCGGTGCCACGGTAGCGGCTACCACCACAGCAGCAGGTGTTGCTTACCGCATGTGGTTCGACGGAACCTACGGTAGTTATATGTGGGAGACGCTGTGCGAGATCGCGCATGACATGGGAGGTGGGGCAGTTGGCTACGACAGCTTGTCGCAGCGGCTCGGTTAAAGCGTGAGTAACGAAGACGAACAGGTCCAAGTTCAGAGCCGCATGAAAGGGGAGACCATGAAACCAGTAGAGGCCAAGAAATTCCTGAAAGAGCACGGCGTCAAGTACGTGCTGGCGCAGTTTGTTGACATACACGGCGCTGCGAAAGCGAAATCGGTGCCGGTTGAGCACTACGATGCCGTGATCTCTGATGGAGCCGGTTTTGCGGGTTTTGCATTGGCGGGCATGGGCATGAAGCCAAACGCTGATGGCGACTACATGGCTGTCGGTGACCCTAATACGCTCAGCCTGGTGCCATGGCAACCCGGCTATGCGCGTATGGCATCGGATGGTCATGTGCATGGCGAGCCTTGGCCGTACTGCTCCCGCGTGATTCTGCAAACGCAGCTCGAGCGTATGGATGCCAAGGGCTGGATTTTCTACACCGGCATGGAGCCGGAGTTTTCATTACTCAGAAAAGTTGAAGGTCGCTTGGTACCGTGTGATGCCTCCGACACGCTAGCCAAACCCTGCTACGACTACAAAGGCTTGTCGCGCTCGCGCGCGTTTCTGGAGAAGCTGGCCGAGTCGATGCGCGCGGTTGGTATCGATGTGTATCAGATCGATCATGAAGATGCCAATGGTCAGTTCGAGATCAACTACACCTATGCTGACGCACTAACCTCTTGTGATCACTTTACCTTCTTCAAAATGGGCGCAGCCGAGATCGCTGCCGAGATGGGACTGATCTGTTCCTTCATGCCCAAGCCATTCAGCAACCGCCCCGGCAATGGCTTGCATATGCACATGAGCATAGGCAATGGCAAAAAAAATCTGTTCGAAGACAAATCCGACAAGCGCGGCCTCGATCTCTCGACGATGGCGTATCACTTCGCCGGCGGCTTGTTGGCGCATGCATCGGCACTGGCTGCAGTGTGCTGCCCAACAGTCAACAGCTACAAGCGTCTAGTGGTGGGTCGCTCGCTCACCGGCGCTACCTGGGCACCCGCTTACATCTGCTACGGCAATAACAATCGCTCCGGCATGATTCGTGGTCCTGGTGGCCGTATTGAACTACGTTTGCCGGATGGCTCTGCCAACCCTTACCTCGCTACCGCCGCTGTCATCGCAGCGGGTCTGGATGGTATCGAGCGTAAGCTGGATCCCGGTGAGCCCGTGACCGAGAGCTTGTACGAGATGAGCCCGGCGCAACTGCGCAAGCAAGGCATACGAGTGCTGCCGCAGAACCTGAAAGAGGCGCTCGACGCATTTGAAAAAGATGACGTGATTCAAAGCGCGCTCGGGCCGCTCGCTCCCGACTTGCTCGAGCTGAAGCGCATGGAGTGGGTGGAGTACATGCGCCATGTATCAGATTGGGAAGTTGATCAGTACCTGCAGTTCTTCTGATCAGGTTTGAGGAGAAAAATCATGTGTGGAATCGTGGGACTGCTGGTGAAGAAGCCTGCACTCAGAGAACAACTCGGCAAGCTAATGGTGCCGATGCTGATCGGCATGACTGATCGTGGCCCGGACTCGGCAGGGCTGGCGGTGTTTGCTGAGCCACTGAAAGGCTCAGGCCGCAAGCTCAGCCTGTACTCGGGTCTGACTGAGGCTGGCGCGGATTTCGATTGGCACTGTCTGACGCACGGCTTGCAACAGCATCTCGGTGTGAAGTCCGATATCGAGATCAAGTATAACCATGCGGTGCTGAGCTTCGAGGTATCGCCAGATATCGTCAAGAAATGGCTGCGCGAGCATCACCCACGACTACATATTCTGTCGACTGGGCAGACCATCGATCTGTACAAAGATATCGGTACGCCCGCGATGGTGTCTGATCGCTATGACTTCAGCTCGCTCACTGGCTCGCATCTGGTTGGTCACACCCGTATGGCGACCGAGTCGGCGGTGACGCCCGATCGCGCTCACCCATTTACGGCCGGTGAAGATTTTTGCCTGGTACATAACGGCTCGTTATCGAACCCGTATGGCTTGCGACGCAAGCTTGAGCCACACGGTATTCACTTCGACACCGACAATGATACCGAGGCCGCTTGTCGATTTTTGGAGTGGCGCTTGCGTGAAGGTGATGATCTGGAAACTGCGCTGCACGCAGGCTTTGAAGAGCTGGATGGCTTCTTCACCTTCTTGATGGGCACGCCAGACAAGCTGGCACTGATTCGCGACCCTTTCGCATGCAAACCGGCTGTCGTTGCTGAGACTGATGACTACGTCGCAATTGCCAGCGAGTTCCGCTCACTGGCGCATTTGCCTGATGTGAAGCATGCCAAGGTGTTTGAGCCAGCGCCGGAGGAGATGTACGTATGGAATGCGTGAGCTTCGACCTCGCCAGTACACCACTGCGCGAGGTGAATCAATTTCTGCATCAGCAATTGCAAGCCGATGACCAGCGTCATGTCGAGGTACATAACCCCGATGGCGCGCACAGTATCGCAGTAGGTCTTGATCAGCCGGTCACGGTAGAGATTCATGGCCACGCCGGTTACTACGCTGCTGGCATGAACAAGAAAGCGCATGTGATCGTGCATGGTAGTGCCGGCACAGGTGTCGCTGAAAACATGATGAGCGGCCTCGTACATGTCAAAGGCTTTGCCTCGAACGGCGCGGGCGCTACTGCGCACGGTGGCTTGTTAGTGATTGATGGCGACGCAGGTCTGCGTTGCGGTATCTCGCTCAAAGGGGCAGATATTGTTGTCGGTGGCTCGGTCGGTAGCTTCTCCGGTTTCATGGCGCAAGCAGGCCGTATGGTTATTTGCAGTAATGCCGGCGATGCACTGGGCGATTCCTTATACGAAGCAGTGATCTATATTCGTGGTGAAGTGAAATCGCTCGGTACGGATGCGCGCTTCGAGCCGATGACCGATGACGACGTCGCGACCGTTGCCGACTTATTGCGCCAGGCCGGCTTGCAGCATGATCCTGCTTCGTTCAAACGTATTGCCTCAGCACGAAGCCTGTACCACTGGAACGCTGACGCTAACCAGGAATATTAAGCCGCGTGTCGGCAGGAAAATCATCATGGATATCAAACCGGTGCAGTTCAAGCGTCGCTCAACCGAGGAATCGGCCAGCTTCGATCGCAGTGTGATCGATTACATTCAAAATGCTGCAGCAAACGGCTTGTATGAAATTCGCGGTCTCGGCGCCAAGCGTCGCGTACCGCATTTTGATGATCTGCTGTTTTTAGCGGGCTCATTGTCACGCTACCCGCTGGAAGGGTATCGCGAGAAATGCTCGACTAAAACACTGCTGGGCACACGCTTCGCCAAAAAACCTGTCGAGCTGGAGATCCCTATCACGATTGCCGGCATGAGCTTTGGTGCATTGTCAGCCAATGTAAAAGAAGCGCTTGGCCGCGCTGCAACCGAGGTCGGTACCAGCACCACCACCGGTGACGGTGGCATGACACAAGAAGAACGCGGCTCATCAAAAACATTGGTGTACCAGTGCCTGCCCTCGCGCTACGGTTTCAACCCGGATGATTTACGCAAAGCGGACGCGATCGAGGTCGTGATCGGCCAAGGCGCCAAACCCGGCGGTGGTGGCATGCTGCTTGGCCAGAAAGTGAACCCGCGTGTGGCCAAGATGCGCACGTTGCCACAAGGTGTTGATCAGCGCTCTGCCTGTCGTCACCCTGATTGGACCGGACCGGACGATCTCGCCATCAAAATTCTCGAGCTGCGTGAAATGACCGACTGGGAAAAACCCATCTACGTGAAGGTCGGTGCAACACGCACCTTCCATGACGTCAAGCTCGCGGTGCATTCCGGTGCGGATGTGGTGGTGGTCGATGGCATGCAAGGCGGCACCGCTGCCACACAAACCTGCTTCATCGAGCATGTGGGTATTCCTACGCTGGCTGCAGTACGTCAAGCGGTCGAGGCTCTCGAAGACTTGAACATGAAAGGCACGGTGCAGCTGATTGTGTCTGGGGGTATTCGTACCGGCGCTGACGTCGCAAAGGCAATCGCGATGGGTGCTGATGCGGTAGCGATTGGCCAGGGCGTGTTGTTTGCACTCGGCTGTAACGCCGAGACCTATGTGCGTGATGGTCAGCATCACTCGGCACTTGATGCGTATGACGCTATTGGTACCGCACCGGGTTACTGCCATCACTGCCACACCGGTAAGTGCCCGGTCGGTGTAGCCACCCAGGATGCTGAACTAGAGCAGCGACTAGAGCCTGCGGTCGGCGCCAAGCGTGTGCGTAATTATCTGAAGACGCTGAACATGGAGCTGACCACGATTGCGCGCGCCTGCGGCAAACAGAATGTGCATCATCTGGAGCGCGAAGATCTGGTGGCGCTGACATTGGAAGCAGCGGCGATGGCGGGGGTGCCACTAGCGGGAACCGATTGGGTACCCGGTCGATAAACCAAACAGCCAGCGCTAATGGCACGCCACTATTTGCGCTTGCTTCTTGGAAGGGTTCCCGTGAATTCGAGCCGCATCGCGACCCAAGCCGCATGCATGGCACTACGCAAACCAATCGCATCATCTGCCAACACCCTCATCCACGCGCCAGCGCCATTTGGCAATGCCGACGCAGCGGCGTACACGCCATCGACCGTGGCGAGCGACTGGCGCAACGCATGAACAAGATCTGTCGCCGAATCTGACAGCGTCAACGCAAAAAAACTTCCCTGCGCCTGGTAGCGTCCGTTGATGCCGGGGCGCTGCCGCAGCAGATCGTCGCCGCGCACCACAAATCGATCGCGCACCAGTAGCCGACCCACCGCATCACGCACCACCGTATCGGAGCTATAGGTATCAAACGCCAGACCGCAGCTGCCGAGGTCATGCAGCACCAGTGCCTCACCTAATAAAACCCTCGCGCCTGGCACCAGACGAACCTCAACCTCGCTATTCAGATTCGCATGCGGGAACATGATGACGGGGTCGGGCAAATATTCAAGCAATGCAGCTTCCTCGGTCTCGATCTCGACACGGTGACGCGCCGACTCCCCCGAGTGCATGCTATGCACAATCGTCGAGGCTGCCGAGGTAAGGTGCGCTTGGGTTCCGGCTTGCGCCAGAAAACGCAAGCCGAGATCATCGCCTTCAAAAATACCGCCCGAACAAGACTGCAAATAGAGCGATGACATGCCGGTCGGGTCACCGGAAAACTTCAAGGGGCGGCCGAGATGAAACGGATACCCCACCAGTTGTCGGCCAACGCCGGTTGCGCCGTCAGGCCGTTTGACAAATTGAATATAGGCTTGCGGCTTGAACTCGGTAGCCACTGCCATAGCTGGTATAGACATTACGCTCGATCGAACAGAACATCGTTCGCGATTTGCTCGACCACCTGATCAATGCCCTCGCCCTTGGCACAATTGGTCTGCAGCACCGCACGGCCAGAGCGCACCTGGTCTGCTTCGCGGATCATGCGTGGCAGATCCACATTGACATACGGCGCCAAATCAACCTTGTTAATCACCAGCAGATCGCAGGTCAGAACACCCAGACCACGTTTGCGCGGAATATCATCACCGCCCGCTACATCGATCACGAAGATCCAGTAATCAACCAGATCAAAAGAGAAGGTCGATGCTAAATTATCACCGCCTGATTCAATCAGGATCAGATCCAAACCCGGGTATTTGGCGCTTAGCTCCTCCGCGGCTTGAATATTCATGGTTGGATCTTCACGGATTGCTGTATGCGGGCAAGCGCCCGTCTCCACCGCCAGCACGCGTTCCGGTTCGATCAGGCCGCTGCGACGGATTCGGTCTGCATCTTCTTTGGTGGTGAGGTCATTGGTGATTACCGCGAGATTGGTGCCACGCGCACGAAAGCGCGGTATTAACTGCTCGAGCAAGCGCGTCTTGCCCGAGCCTACCGGTCCTCCGATACCGACTCGGGCCGGCCCGGGGTGACCATTACTCGCTTTCGACAGCACAGCGGCAGGAGTCAGATCATTCATGGCGTATGTGCGTAGAGGTTAACGGAAAATATAGCGCTGGCAGAGCGGCACAACGCTAGCGGGTTCACAAGTGATAATGCGGCCGTCAATCATCACGTCAAATGTTTGCGGATTGACTGTGATGTTAGGACAAGCATCGTTGTGCAGCATATGCGATTTATTCAGCTTTCGCGTACCAACCGCAGGTAATAATTTTTTAGTGAGCCCCAGCTTGCCCCCGGTATCTGCATTGACCGCAAGCTGGTTCACAAAATTGACCGATAACGCTTTTTTCGCTTCACCAAACGCGCCCCATTGGGGTCGCATCAGGATCGGTTCACAGGTCATGAGGGAAGCAGCCGAGTCACCCATCGCACCCCACGCGATGAAGCCGCCTTTAATCACCAGCTCAGGCTTGACACCAAAAAATCCCGGACGCCACAGCACGATATCGGCAATCTTGCCATCCTCGAGCGAGCCAATATGTTGGTCAATGCCGAAGGTTTTTGCTGCGTTGATGGTGTATTTAGCGATGTAACGCTTGATACGTTCGTTATCACCAATACGGGTCTTTTCTGCCGGCAGACGACCGCGCTGATCTTTCATCTTTGACGCCAATTGCCAGGTGCGGGTGATAACCTCGTTAATACGGCCCATACCCTGACTATCAGAGCCGAGCATGGAGATCGCGCCCATATCATGCAGCACATCTTCTGCTGCAATCGTTTGCGCACGAATTCTTGACTCCGCAAATGCCACATCTTCCGGAACGGCAGGGTTGAGGTGGTGGCACACCATGATCATGTCGAGGTGCTCGTCAAAGGTATTAATCGTGAACGGGTTGGTGGGGTTAGTCGACGAGGGCAAGCAATGTGATTGCCCCGCTACTGCAATGATGTCAGGCGCGTGACCACCGCCCGCGCCTTCGGTGTGATACATGTGGATGGTGCGACCTCTGATGGCTGCCAATGTATCTTCGAGGAAGCCGGATTCATTCAAGGTGTCGGTATGCAGCTGCACCTGAAAATCATATGCATCAGCAACCGCAAGACAGGTGTCGATAGTGGCCGGCA
>Ga0194119_10007668_pt1 | contig 15128 bp, 16 predicted proteins | sample TA2MahC100mmetaG_FD_148620 | JGI IMG/M metagenome (GOLD analysis project Ga0194119, IMG submission 148620) | Freshwater microbial communities from Lake Tanganyika, Tanzania - TA2015018 Mahale Deep Cast 100m | ecosystem: Environmental > Aquatic > Freshwater > Lake | place: Tanzania: Lake... | reverse complement strand
GAGCACAGGTATCATCAGACGACACTGCAATTTAGCACCGGTCAGATATCGCTGAATGAGGTCGAATTGCTGGCAATCTTCTGCGAGCAGAATCATGTCATTACTCGAATCAACCTGACGCATGGGATAGAATTGTTCAGCGACAAGCCTATTGAATTACCGGCGGAATTGCACAGGTATGAAAATCTGCTGTGTATTGTGGCTTGTCCCGGAAATGATACCTGTATAAATGGCCTGACAAACTGCCGAAAACTGGCAACGCAGATGGCTAAGCGTCTGAGCGGCGTGGAATGGAAAGATAAAGTGATTGCAATTTCCGGCTGTCCTAATCACTGCGCTCAAAGCGCCGTGGCGGATGTTGGTTTTTGCGGTTGTGTAAAAACCATCAATGGCCTGCGGCAGGAGGCATATCAGATATTTGTCGGCGGCGGCTGCGGGAAGAATGACAAACTTGCTGAAACAGGGGAGATTATCCCCGCGGAACAAATCGTGCAAAAGATAGAAACATTATGGAAAAATTATATACGAAAGGGATAAAATAATGTCATTAGAGCAATTAAAACCGGAAACACTTGCATTACATGCGGGGCAGCAGGCCGACCCGACGACCGGTGCACGGGCGGTGCCGATTTATCAGACGACATCGTATCAGTTCAAAAGCACAGAGCACGCCGCGAATTTATTCGGCCTTAAGGAATTTGGGAATATCTATACCCGGCTGATGAATCCAACGACGGATGTGCTGGAAAAGCGAATCGCCGCTTTGGACGGCGGTGTCGGCGCACTGGCGGTTGCCAGCGGTCAATCAGCGATAATGCTGGCGCTGCTGAATATCGCGCAGGCCGGGGATGAAATCGTCTCGGCGGATAATCTGTACGGCGGGACGTATAACCTGTTTCACTATACCTTCCCGCGTTTGGGTGTGAAGGTCAATTTTGTTAAGTCAAATGATACGGCGGCGTTTCAGAAAGCGATTACACCGAAAACGAAGGCAATTTATGCGGAGAGCATCGGCAATCCCAAGCTGGATGTTACTGATATTGAGGGACTTGCATGGGTGGCGCACAAAAATAATATCCCACTGGTAATCGACAATACCGTCACGCCGTATCTTCTGCGGCCGATTGAATTCGGCGCTGATATCGTGGTGTATTCCGCAACTAAGTTTATCGGCGGACATGGTACGTCCATCGGCGGCCTGATTGTGGATTCCGGCAAGTTCGACTGGACCAACGGCAAATTCCCGTTAATCAGCGGTCCGGAGCCGAGTTATCACGGTCTTGATTTTGTCGAAGCGCTCAAACCGCTGGGCAATATCGCCTATATCATCAAGGCCCGCGTGACGCTGTTGCGGGATTTGGGGCCGGCGCTGTCGCCGTTTAATGCGTTCCTGTTTCTGCAGGGACTGGAAACGCTGCATTTGCGTCTGCCGCGTCACGCCGCCAACGCGCTGACGGTTGCCGAGTATCTGCAAAAGCATCCGGCCGTATCATGGGTCAGTTACCCCGGGCTTAAGTCCAGTCCTGAGTTTGTGCGGGCAAAAAAATACCTGCCCAATGGGACCGGAGCGATTCTCGGCTTCGGTATTAAAGGCGGGCTGGAAGCAGGGCGGAAGTTCATTGATTCGCTGCAATTGATTTCACATCTGGCCAATGTAGGCGACGCCAAGACCCTTGCGATTCACCCGGCCACGACGACACATCAGCAGTTGTCGGAAGCGGAGCAGCTTGCGACCGGCGTAACGCCCGATTTTATCCGGCTGTCCATCGGCATTGAACATACCGATGATATTATCGCCGACATCGAACAGGCATTGAGGAAATCACAGATTTAAGAGGCATTACTTATGAATATTTACGAAGATATCACCCAAACCGTCGGGCGTACGCCGCTGGTACGACTTCGTCGTATCGGAAGCGATGCCGGCGCACAAATCGTTGCAAAAGTCGAATTCTTTAACCCGCTTTCCAGCGTCAAAGACCGTATCGGCAGGGCGATGATTGATGCGGCCCAACAGGACGGTCGATTACGGCCCGGCGGGCTTATTGTTGAGCCGACCAGCGGCAATACCGGCATTGCCCTGGCGTTTGTCTCCGCGGCACGCGGGTATAAGCTGGTTCTGACGATGCCGGAAACAATGAGCCTCGAACGGCGGGCGCTGCTGAAAATTCTTGGCGCCGAATTAGTATTGACTCCCGGCGGCGAAGGAATGAAAGGCGCGATACGTAAGGCCGAGGAAATCGCCGCCTCCACGCCGGGGGCGTTTATGCCGAACCAATTTTCCAATCCGGCCAACGTCGAGGTTCACCGCAAAACCACTGCCGAGGAAATCTGGAATGACACCGGCGGCAAGGTCGATATTTTGATTTCCGGTGTCGGCACCGGCGGTACCATTACCGGCGTCAGCAGCATCATTAAAGAGCGCAAACCGTCATTTAAGGCCATAGCCGTCGAACCTGCCGAGTCGCCCGTTTTATCCGGCGGCAAGCCCGGCCCGCACAAAATTCAGGGTATCGGTGCCGGTTTTGTGCCGGCGATTTATCGTCCGGAACTGGTCGATGAAATCGTACAGATTGATGCACCAACGGCCGGCGATTTCGCGCGAAGAGCGGCCCGCGAAGAAGGGCTGCTGGTCGGTATCTCCAGCGGCGCGGCCATTGCGGCGGCGACAAAGGTTGCCGCCCGGCCGGAGAACAAAGGAAAACTGCTTGTGGTTATTATTCCCAGTTGCGGTGAACGCTATCTGTCCACCTGGCTTTTCAGCGATTTTGTAAGTGAATAGAAATTGACCGCTAAGGTGTTTCGGCCGGGGATTTATTTGTTTCCTGTTCCCGCAGCCAGTTGACCGGCGCCAGGTCATCCGTAAGCACTTTTGCCCTGCGGTCCGGATAAATGTCTGTCCGCAGCAGCTCTGCAATCTCAACTAAATCGAAGGACAGGGCATGCAATTGCTGTATTTGTCCTGCATGTTCCACGGCCTCTTGTTGGGTCAATATCGGGCAGGCCGGGCCGGGCGATACCAGCATGGCATTGCCTGAAGCAGCGCCGAAAAACGCCTGGCTGCGCCCGAAGACGGATATGAAGGTCTTGAACTCCGCATCAAAAAGACGGTTGGTGTAAAATACATTGGCAATGACGACGCCATCATCGGCCAATACGCCTTTGACCTCCTGAAGGAATTCCTTTGTCATCAGGTGAAATGGGATGTAGTCGCCGTTAAAGGCATCGAGGATAATCATGTCGTATTTTGGCACAGGGTCACGACGCAACTGTTTTTTAATAAACATGCGTCCATCATCCACATACACTTTGAGTTTTTCATCCTCCTTGAATCCCATAAACTGTGCCGCGACCGGCGGAATATCAGGGTCGATTTCAGCCACGTCGATTTCCATTGTCGGGAAATAATGACGCATCTGGCGCGGGATGACTCCTCCTCCCAGCCCCAGCACCAGCATCTTTTTTGGTTCCGGTTTATAGAGCAGGCCGCAGAATGTCATTCTTGAGTATTCGAGCATGTGTCGCTGCGGGTCATTCGAATCAACCTGGCTTTGTATATTCGAGGTGGCTCGTTTGCCGAATTTAAGAGATACGATGGACCCGTTTTTATAAACGAAAATGCCGTTATAAAGCGAATTTTTCTGATGGATAACCTCGCCCAACTGACGGGTGGCGGTCGCGGCGAATCCAAAAGAGGTCATACATACCATTAAAATCAGGATTGTCTTATGGGTTCGATTTTTCATTGCTGCCGTCCGTTCGAATCACTATAGAGGTTCTTTTTGGCCTGCATAGCCGCCGACAGCAGAACCATCGCGCCAAGAACTGCCAGCACAGCTCCCGAAATACAGAGCGTCATCCGCAGCGAGTAAAGCACAAGATAAAATGCGGCAACCACGCAGCCTGCGAAACTGGCCACGGTGGAGGTTGCGAGCACCAGGCCGGCGTTAAATCCGGAATCGCTTGCCTCGGTTGTCAGCCAGTGCATGACAGTGGGCGAGACCGTACCCAGCAGTACGGTCGGAGTGCCGAACAAAATAAGAGAAGCCAGAAGCGAACCCCATTTTTCATCGAGGCCGATATTGAATATCATATCACATACGGGTTCTGCGAAAAAAGGTATTGCGTACATCCATACGCCGGTTGCCGTCATCGCGGCCCCCAGCGCCGATCGTGCGCTGATTTTTCCGGAAAGCCATCCGCCGAGCATATAGCCGACCGAAAGGCTCAGCAGGAAAACTCCGATCACGCTGCCCGTGACCACATAGACCGCGCTGCCGAAATAGGGGACCAGCACGCGAACCCCGAGAATCTCCAGTTCCATCATAAACCAGCCGCAGATGCACGCGATAAAAATAATTCCCACGGCGCGCAGCCTGCGCCTGTTTGCCTTTATCGCTTTTGCGGATGGCGTAAGTGTTATCGAATCAGAATTATTCATTAAACCATGACTTCCCGATAGTCTATATCGCTATGGGGTTAACACCCGCGAGGAATTATCCTCACACGAAGAGTTTATACCGCAAATTAGGGCAAAAAGACAGAAGAATCTGAATGTACGAAAGCGGGTGGACCAGAAATTAGATGCGGATCAATTAAAAACATACCCCATATTGTCTATGTGAATTGACCGTTTGCGGCGGGGTAAATTTATTGACGCGAACCCTGTCGGGTCGTATGATAGTGCCTTTGGGAAACTCAGGATGAGCAAGACAAAGACTTCACAGATACAATTTGACATCGAACGCTGCAAAGGATGCGGGCTTTGTGTGCTGTATTGCCCGCGGGGATATTTGCGGCTGTCACAGGAATTGAATGCGCAGGGCAATTCTTATGTGGAGATGATTGACGCCGCAGCGTGCAATGCCTGTGGAATCTGTTTTCGAATGTGTCCGGATGTGGCGATTGATATCAGCGGCGATAAATCCGGTTCTGCGGATGACACAAAATCGCCGCCAGACAAGCCTTCAGGAAAGTGAGCAGCAATGGCTGAGAAGATTCTGCTGAAGGGAAATGAATTGCTGGCTGAAGCGGCCGTGCGGGCCGGCTGTCAGTTTTTCGCCGGGTATCCCATTACCCCGCAAAATGAAGTTTCGGAATACCTGTCCTGGCGGCTGCCGCAGGTGGGAGGGGTATTTATCCAGGCCGAAAGCGAAGTAGCCGCAATCAATATGCTTTTCGGGGCCTCGGCCGCGGGGGCGCGATGCATGACCAGTTCCTCCTCGCCGGGTATCAGTCTCAAGCAGGAGGGCATCAGCTATATTACCGCCGCCGAGCTGCCCTGCGTGATTGTCAATATCCAGCGCGGCGGTCCGGGCCTGGGTAATATCCGCGCTGCACAGGGTGATTATTTCCAGGCCGTCAAGGGCGGCGGGCACGGCGATTATCGGCTCATCGTTCTGGCCCCGGCGACGCTGCAGGAAGTCTATGACCTGACAATGAACGCCTTCGATTACGCCGACTACTGGCGCAACCCGGTAATGATTCTGGGCGACGGCATTCTGGGCCAGATGGCTGAACCCGTTGAGACGAAACCTTATAAACCGATTCTGCAAATCCCGCCCAAAGATTATATCCTCGATGGCTGCAAAGGCCGGGCGCCGCGCGTAATTAAAACACTGATTCTCAAACCCGAATTGGGACTGGTGACCCACAATGAAGAGATGCAGGCCAAGTATCGCAAAATCGAACAGGCCATCCAGCTTTGTGAAGAGTATGAAACTGCCGATGCTGAATTGATTGTTTCTGCTTATGGTATTCCCGGCCGGGTTGCCAAAGGTGCCGTCAAAATAGCCCGTAAAAAAGGAATCAAAGCCGGCCTCATTCGCCCTGTCAGCCTCTGGCCGTTCCCGAAAAAACCGTTTGTGAAAGCAGCTCAAACCGCAAAACAGTTTTTAGTCGTGGAAATGAGCCAGGGCCAGTTTATTGAAGACGTCAAATTGGCGATGGAATGCAGACGGCCGGTGGAGTTCCTCGGCAAAGGCGGCGGCTGGTATCCGACACAGGAGGCCATCCTCGAAAAAATCGAGCAAATGCTCCAGAGTCCGAAAGGAGCGAAATCATAATGGAATTTCATTATCCTGATGCGCTTTATAACTCTCATACCCATTATTGTCCCGGCTGCGGACATGGGATTACACATCGTCTCGTGGCTGAAGTCATTGATGAATTGGGTATCCGCGAAAAAACCATTGCGACCGCGCCCGTCGGCTGCGCCGTGCTGTTTTATGATTATATGAAGTTTGATATTATCGAATGTGCCCACGGCCGCAGCCCCGCGGTGGCGACGGGGATCAAACGGATACTGTCCGACCGGGTGGTATTTACCTATCAGGGTGATGGCGATCTGGCGGCGATTGGCACGGCCGAGACGATTCACGCCGCCAACCGCGGTGAAAACATCACCGTCATTTTCATCAACAACGCTATTTATGGTATGACCGGCGGACAGATGGCCCCGACGACGATGCTCGGCCAGTACAGTACCACCACACCCAAAGGCCGGGGCAAGAATGGCGAAGGCGCTCCTATCCGCGTCTGCGAATTGCTCAGCAGTCTGGAGGGCGTCTGTTATCTGGAGCGTGTGGCGGTGAGTTCCCCCAAAGATGTCATGCAGGCCAAACGGGCAATCAAAAAAGCGTTTGAGAATCAACTGGCCGGCAAAGGCTACTCGCTCGTGGAAGTGCTTTCAATGTGTCCGACGGATTGGAAACTTGCGCCCGAAGATGCGCTTAAATTCGTAAATGACGACATGAAAAAGATATTTCCGCTGGGCGTATTTAAAGACAGGTAAAAATGCAAAAGGTAAAATGGTGGAATCCGCTTGCAGCGGATACTGAATATGATGAATGAAACACGAATCATTATTGCCGGGTTTGGCGGACAAGGCGCTGTCGCGCTGGGCAATGTCTTGGCGCGGGCCTGTATGATTGAGGGCAAGAGCGTCACCGGGATGGTGGCTTACGGCCCGGAGATGCGGGGCGGAACCGCCAGTGCCACCATTGTTGTCTGTGATGACGAAATCGCCTGTCCCTTTGTCGAAACACCCGACCATGCGATTATTCTCAATCAGCAGTCGCTTGACAAATTCGAAGACAGTATCGTTCCCAACGGCCTGATTCTGGTCAACACCTCGATTATACGCCGGCCCGTGCGGCGAACAGACCTGACGCAGATTCAGGTCGCCGCCACCGAGATTGCCCGGTCACTGGGCAGTATCAAGAGCGCCAATATGGCGGCGCTGGGAGCCTTTATCCAGCATACGAAACTGCTGCGGATGGAAAACGTTGAACGCGGAATGCGGGAACTCTTCGGCGGCAAAAATCCCGTGATGGTGGAAACCAATATCCGGGCTTTACGGGAGGCCGCCCAGCGATTTACGCTGGTACAGCCAAAACAATAGGATATGAATAATCAAATTTTACAGAGCGGACTGGCCGGGCAGGTGATGGCCGGATTAAAACGCCGCAGAAGCCCCGCGATGGGACTTCGAATGACGGCGATGATTGACGTCATCTTTCTGCTGCTGACGTTTTTCGTGCTGACCGCCAGGTTCAAACAGCCTGAATCCCATTTGAACGTCACATTGCCTAAACCTGCCGTGGGTGCAGCGCAGGTCGTTTCCGAAGGGCCGTTGTCCGTCCAGCTCAAGGCGGTGGACAATGGGTGCGAAGTCATTTTCGCGCAGGCGGATAAAATCATTTTGCACCCCGGTACAATCGATACCAATCTGGCCGAACTGAACGCACGGTTTCCGGCCGTAGCTTCATCGTATAATCTTGCCGAACAGGGCGTTGAACTCCATTGCGATAATGCCGTGCAGTGGGACTATGTGGTCAAGGTCTATGATGTGATGTACCAAATGGGGGTGACGAAAATCACCTTTGTGACGGAGAAATAAAAGGCGAGAGCCGCTCTTATTAACAGGCAGCTCGAAAATCAAGATGCGCCGAATTCGTTGAGATTCCAGTCGTAGGTGATAAATTTGAAGGTATAGTCCGTGGTTTCCAGCAGGTTTTTCTGTTCTGCGGGCAGAAAAGCCGTCAAAAAATTCAGCCACGCCTTTTCGTCGTCTTTGCGATTGCGGAATTTCTTAATCTGGGCGTATTCCGATTTCAAAAAGACATTTCGGTACGTATTGAACAGATTGGATATATCGAGCACGGTATTGTCTTTTTCCCATATCAACCCTCGCGGACTGGTCAGAAATTTTCGCGACTGGTCGTCGAGCTGCTCATTGAGCGTTTCGGCCCGGTAAGGTTCCTTTCGCAAAAACGCGCCTCCCCGTGTGGCATTGCTCAGCGCAAAACAAATTCGCGGGTCTTTGAATCGTTCCAGGATCAGTTCCTGTTCGATTTCCTGCAGGTTGTATTCCAGTCCCTGAATCGTGAAGTAATTCTTCGTCCACGGACTGGAAATCTGCATAATACTGTTGTTGGGGTATAGAATCATATACCATTTGGGTTCAATGGGATAGTTATCGACAATCAGTTTAAGCGTGCAGAAATTATACGCGTTGATCCAGAAGGCCTGTTTTTCCGCGTCGCTCATCGCCATAATTTGAGCCGGGTGGACCGTTTCAAGTATTTTAATGACGTTGTACAGTTCGGATCGTTTCCGGCGGAGCAGGGAATAGTTCACATCTCCATTGTCGTCAACGTACTGGCTCAAAATGTTCTCGCAGGCCTTATACAATTCCGGCAGGGGGGACTCTTTAGGCAGGTAAAGAGAATCTTCGTCTGACTTTGAGGAAGACGGTTTCTGATTCGGGTCATTGGATGCTGACGCGGGGGATTTCGCCGCGTTTCCACCGTTTTTAGGGGTTGCGGCTATCACAGCCGTTATCAATAACGCAGCGAGTAACAGGACAACAAAACCGATAATTGCTTTTTTTCTTGTCATATGAAATTTTTCGTTTTCGAGTAACCCAATAATAATTATAAATCAATATAAGCCCGGCCGACCGCTTTTTCAATTTTTTTTCAAGGTTTCAGGGCTATGCCCGGTTTCAAACAGCCGTATCCGGAATTCAATTATTTATGATTTTCTTTCTATTTTGTCGGCACAAGAGCCGTGTTTTTTAACGAGTTTTTGCCGGACTTACGTAAACTGTTTTTATCATCGAACTCTGACATAGTATTATAAGACCTGCCGGACATTTTTGTGCGGGAAATTTTGCCGTGCCGATACGCGGATTCTCTCGGGAGTGCAGAATTTACTTGGAAGTTCTTGCCGGTTTTTTCGCCAGCCCGAATACCTCCATCCATCCATCAGCTTCCGCCAAGCCGATGCCTTGCCGTTTTTCCTGCGGTTCCCGGGCAGGTGTCGGCTTTTCCACAAACTCGCAGACCTGCTGCCAGAAATCATCGGCTTTCACGTCCGGGCATCTTCTGTGTTTGGCCGCGGCCCGTATTCGCCGGTCGCTGCTGACGACCGTCAATCGTTTCGGCGCCGTATTTTCAAAAATAAGCCGTTCCATCACGGCGTCGGCTTCAACCCCGTGGCCGGAAAAAACAATTTGCAATCCGCCGGTACCATGGAGTCGGTCTTTTTGCCGCGGGCCGATGCCGTCAAAGATAATGGTTCCGCGATGCCGGCTGCGACGTAAATATTCACGCAGCACCATACACAATTCAGCCTCGGCGAACCGGGGATGTTCCAATTGCTTCTGTACGCTTCGCAGCAGATTATATCCGTCGATTAGAAAGGGCATAATGCAGCCTTTAGACTGCCGAGTAACGGATTTCGCCGGCGACGATAGTGGTGATGACCTTGCCTTTGACCGTCCAGCCGTGATAAGGACAGTTTCGGCTTTTGGAAAAGAATTTTTCCGCGTCAATCGTCCACTCGGCGTTGGGGTCGATGATCGTCACGTCCGCCCGGTCTCCCATACCCAGCCGGCCTTTCTCCACGTCCAGCACTTTGGCCGGTCGATACGTCAGCATCGCCAGCATCGCCGGCCAGTCAATAACGCCCGGCTCAATGAGCGCCTTGATATACAATGGCAAGGCGCATTCAAGACTGGCGATACCGAACGGCGCAGCCAGAAATTCCAGTTCTTTCTCGCTTCTCAGGTGCGGCGCATGGTCGGTCGCCAGCGCGTCAATCAACCCGTCTTTGATGGCCTGTCGCAGCGATTCGATGTCCGCCTCGGTGCGCAGCGGCGGGTTGACTTTGTAATTGGTGTCATAATTGCAGACCATATCTTCCGTCAGCAGCAGATGGTGCGGCGACGCTTCGCAGCTGACCGGCAGCTTCATCTCTTTGGCCTCGCGAATAATTTTTACCGACCCCGCGGTGGAAATATGCTGTACGTGATAACGGTAGCGGCATTTGCGCACAAGCTGTACGTCACGCCAAAGCATCATTTCCTCGGCCAGCGGGTCAATGCCCGGCAATCCCAGTACCGTTGAACAATACCCGGCATTCATCACGCCGTGCCCCGCAAGCGTGTCATCCTGACAATGCTGACAAATAACCCGGTCGAACATCGAGACATATTTCATCGCCCGCAGCATCATCGAGGCGTCCTGCACGCCGCCGCCGTCGTCGGTAAAACCGATGGCCCCGGCCTGACTCATCAGCCCGATTTCCGCCAGTTCCTTGCCCTTGCGTTCCTTAGTAATTGCCCCCATCACATAAATGTAAGTCTTGCGGGCCTGCCTGCCCATACGATGGACAAATTCGACCGCCGTCGCTTCGTCAACGGCGGGGGTGGTATTCGGCATACAGACGACCGACGTAAATCCGCCCGCCACCGCCGCCGCCGAACCCGATGCGATGGTTTCTTCTTCTTCGTCGCCCGGCTCACGGAAATGCACATGCAAGTCAATCAGCCCCGGCGAGACAATTTTGCCCCCGGCGTTAATCACCTGTGCGTCGCACGCGCTCGTCGGACCGATATGCGACACCCGGTCGCCCTCTATCAGCACGTCCGTCACCCGGTCCACCTTATTGGCCGGGTCTATCAACCGCCCGTTTTTAATCAGTATTCGTGTCGTCATCTTGCCTATGCACTATAAACTATGGACTATAAACTTTTCCGGTTATTCATTTATTTGTATCGCCGTGGCCTGGTTGACTAAGAACAGCACCGCCATCCGCACCGCCACCCCGTTGGAAACCTGCTGTAAAATCACGCTGTTCGGCCCGTCGGCCACTTCTGACTCAATTTCCACGCCGCGGTTGATCGGCCCCGGATGCATCACCACGATATCCTTTTTGGCCCGTTTCATCCGGTCCACCGTCAGCCCGAAAAAGTGCGAATACTCCCGCACCGACGGGAACAAATTCCCGCCCAGCCGCTCAAACTGAATCCGCAGCATATTAATCACGTCCAGCTCTTCAATCACTTCGTCCAGATTATGCGATACGCGCACGCCGAGCTGGCTGATACCGGCCGGCATCAGCGTCGGCGGCCCAATCAAAATCACCTTGGCGCCCAGCTTGGTCATTGCATAGATATTGCTGCGAGCCACGCGCGAATGGGCGATATCACCGACAATCCCCACCGTCAGCCCGTCTAATGAACCTCTGACCTGGCGGATGGTATAAATGTCCAGCAGCGCCTGAGTGGGATGTTCGTGAAAGCCGTCACCGGCGTTGACCACACAGGCGTTAATGCTTCGGCTCAGCAGTTTCGGCGCGCCGCCGGCGCTGTGGCGGATAACGACGATATCCACGCCCATCGCTTCGAGGTTGCGGGCCGTGTCAATCAGCGTTTCGCCCTTGTTGACGGAGCTGGAGGTCTTGGTGAATTCGATGACGTCGGCGCTGAGCCGGTTGGCCGCCAGCGTAAAACTGTTGCGCGTCCGTGTGCTGTCTTCAAAAAACATATTAACCACGACCTTGCCGCGCAGTGTCGGCGCTTTTTTGACGGAACGGGTGCTGAATTCTTCAAAGCCCTTGGCCGTGTCGAGGATAAATTCGATTTCCTGCCGGCTCAATTCCGCCAGTCCGATGAGATGTTTATGCCGCCATTGAAATTTCGTGTCCATACGCTCCCAAACCGTGTCAACTTCCCGTCTTACCGCAGTCTCTACCCCGCGTCCATACTATCGCTCCTTTGCGATTTCCGTTTCGCATCTTTCGTTGTCTAAGAACTAAGAGCTCAAAACTAAGAACTCTTCTCAACGATCACTTCTTCCTTGCCGTCGCTTTCTTCCAGATGCACCCGGACGAACTGCTCCAGCGGCACGTCCGTGCGGATGCCGACATAATCGGCCCGAATGGGCAATTCCTGGTTGCCCCGGTCCACCAGCACCGCCAGCCGGACTTTTTTCGGCCGGCCGAGGTCCGTCAATGCGTCCATCGCCGCACGCACCGACCGCCCCGTATGCAGCACGTCATCCACCAGCAGGATAAATTTGCCGTCGATGGAGAAGGGGATATCCGTTGGCTGCACCGTCACCTGCGCTGCGCCGTTAGGCGTATTGAAGTCGTCCCGGTACAGCGATATATCCAGCGTCCCGCACGGGATTTCCCGTCCCGTCTTTTCGGACAGGGCGGCGCTCAAACGCCCGGCCAGGATTTCTCCCCGGCTGCGAATCCCGATGACCGCGAAATTTTTATCTTTGGACACGTCAGGCAGAATTTTAGCAAGCATTTCATCAAGGACTTGTGCTATCTGCGCTGCGGTGAGAAGTTTTTTCATCGTACAAGACTCTTCTTGTCCACTATAAACCCTTATCTCTTGCCTCTCGTCTCTCGTCTATAGACCGGCTTTGTCGAAGTATATCAATTTCCGACCCCAAACGCAACAATTATATATTAACAGAAGTGCAGCTAACAGAAGCACGGCGGCGCAAACAGCCCAAGATAGGGGCGAACCTGTGTGTTCGCCCCTACATTTTACGTCCGCTCCCGGCCGTTAGGTTTCGGCCCAAAGGGGCCAGAATAATCTTATTTCCGGCTGACCATCAGTTCAATGTCTTCCAGCAGCGCCTGGAGGTCTTCTTCGTGCTCCACTTCCTGCGAAAGGATTGTCAGCACAATATTGTACGTCACGGGGTCGGCCTTTATGGTTTTGTCCAGCAGCTTCTTGTAAGTGCTGATGGCGCATTGCTCGCCCTTGATGTTCTGTTCGAGGATGACCTTGACGTACGCGTCATTCGGCGCATCATAGCCGCAGTTGGTGAATTTGTACCAGTCTTTGGGATTGTTGACCGGCGTGCCGCCCAATTGAATAATCCGCGTCGCCAGTAGCAGGGCGTGAGCCAGCTCCTCCGTGGCGTGAAGTTCCAATTCGGCGATGACGGCGTCTTTCATCGGGCCTTTGACGATTTTGGCGCCGAGCCAGTATTGATAATAGGCCAGCCATTCGTCGCAGAACGCGCGGTTGAGCAGGTCCAAAAGCTCCTTAACGTCCATACCGACAATTTCAGTTCCCCGGGTTCCCATCGCAAACTCCTTTCAGCAAGAGATAGTTCCTGTTTTTACCGTGGACATACTATAGCCGGGATTCCGGCAGTTGTCAATGTGTCTCACAGCCGACCCTTCTCACAGCCGACCCCGGCTGTGTCATTCCCGCGAAGGCCGGAATCCAGGATTGAGCCCGTGAGGGCGACATAATAAAGCCACGGGCGCAAGCCCGTGGAACAAAGAGCCCGCCGAAAAATTCCTCCCCTGTTTACAAAATGGTGCAGTATGTCTATAACGGAGCCAATCTGATAGCCGAGTACGAAAATGGTTGTCTGACCTGCTCTGTAGAAAACTTGTGTTTTGGAATCCCGAAGGGGTTAAATAAAATAGCCGGTGGTGGAAACCCCCGGAAAGAATGGCTTCCTTCACTTTTTTTGAGCCCCGAAGGGGCGGCACATATTCAGCTTTTCTACAGAGCAGGCCTGACCCGATTTGGTTCACTAATCGTCCATCAGGAATGGCCAAAAATGACTATCGAACTTGCTAAACTCCCTCCTCTTATGTTAGACTGGATCGGACCTGACTATACGACCAAAGAAGAATTCTCTTTAAGGAGGGAGGATGTACCATGTTATCCCTTTTGTGAGCTAAAGCCGGCTTGACAACTTCTCTTTTACTGATTTTCATTTAATTTCTTTAGGCATAGTATTTACAACTTCTATAAAGTCTGAAGGCCAATGTTGCCAATTACGCGTCTTTAATGTTCCTGCAGATTCATCATTTACAGACACGATCACCCAGTGTCCAATCGGAGAATATATGTTAAATTTAATTTTTTTAATTCCCAACGGCCCTATATTTTCCGGCCATACATACTCATTTGTTTTATCCGGACTTGGATTTGTTGCATTTAGAATCTCCTGTAAATTGTCTTTTGAATATTCCATTTTGGGAAAAAGCACAAGCAAACCAAAGTCATCAGCCTGATAAGCTGCAATTATTGAATTATGGACCGTTTTTATAACGGTCCATTGATTGAGTGAAATTGAAGCGTTGAATTGTTCAGGGATGATGATTCTGCCTTGTGCAACTGCAAAGCGTTGATGGACGCCGGTCATGTTCCAAGTTTTCCAGTCACCAATACCCTCAATTCTTATCGTGTCCGTCAGACGGTCGCCCTGTCCCGGCAAAATAAGTGTGATCGGCCGGGCAATAACTTTACCCGAAACTCCTGTAAAAGCTCCGCCTGCACTCAATAAAAAATTGTCTGAACCGGAATATATTTCCGGGGATCCTTTCTGCGGATGCCCGAACACAGCATAATACTCATCAGATTTATGAAACAGGATATCCATGGTTTTCTGGACAGGCGTGTAGCTTGAAAAGATCATGGCCAGCAGCATTTGACCACGTTCATTTCGCAAATCTTCCTGCGAATACTCTAAGCCTGCCCAGAATCGCAACGGTAATTCAATTGGATTCAAGTCAAGACGGTCGCTATTTGCATAACAAAAATGTCTGCGAAAAGAAGTGCATTGCTTCCAATCTAAGCTGCCATAGACATAACGCTTACTGATGTTATCCAGAATCGAAGTCGCAAGCATTTTCACTTCGGGACTTGCCGCATAATCGGCCAAATTGAGCAAAGGTGACCTTCCCCCGTTTATAGTACCACTAAAAATTGGAATATCCAGCGTTAATTAATCCCGCTTCCACCGGCATGCCGGTGGAAAATTTCCTACTCTCTCGGTCTATAAACTCCTCTGGCG
>Ga0194119_10007656_pt1 | contig 15157 bp, 13 predicted proteins | sample TA2MahC100mmetaG_FD_148620 | JGI IMG/M metagenome (GOLD analysis project Ga0194119, IMG submission 148620) | Freshwater microbial communities from Lake Tanganyika, Tanzania - TA2015018 Mahale Deep Cast 100m | ecosystem: Environmental > Aquatic > Freshwater > Lake | place: Tanzania: Lake... | reverse complement strand
GTCGGCAAGGGGGTCTCGAAGGGACTCAAGGCCCTCGCGCCTGCCGGGGGGCGCATCGCCCAACGCAACGCCGCCGCGATCGACGCGGCCAAACTTACCGACCCGATCGCCGGCCCGTACAACATAATCAGGCCGCTGCCGAAGGCGTCGGAGATTCTTGCACGGAACGATATTCCGTCGATCTTCCGGGAGGCGGCCGAACTCATCTACGACAAGGGGCCGCTTGCCGCCACGCTGGGCAGGGTCGGGTCGCTCATCAACCCGGTGCCGCGGCTCATGAGGACGCCCGAGGGCCGCGCCACGCTCGTGCACCTGACCCAGAAGGGGCAGGCCGAGAGTCTGATCGCGGTGGCGACCGCACCCTTTAAGGCGGAGAAAATCCCGATTTCGATTGACAAGTACGGCCTTATCGAGCCGCGACATTTGAACTACTCCTTCCACCCCACAACGAAGCAACCTGTCGCACGCCAGTGGCAACAGGTAGTCGAGGACGCTTTTACCGAGATCAGGAAAGACGACGGGACGCTGGCTCCGCTCTACAACTGGACTATCGAAGAGGAACGCTGGCTCAACAAGTACCGCATGGCTAACCAGGAAGCCGACCGGCTCCTGCGCGAGTCGGGCGTGCCCCTGCGCAACCCCGCTATGACCCCGACCGAAGGGCAGGTGCAACCGATCCTGATACCGCGCGCCGTCACGCGCTATCAGGGGGTTGATGTCCGTCCCAGCAAACAGCAACTCCACCGTTCTCGCCAGCTTTCAGGTCAGGACATTTCAAAGGCCGAACGCCTGCGCGACGAACCCGTGGGCAAGATCGACGTTGTCTACGAAAAGGACCCGATCCGCCAACTCGAAATCACGCTCAGGAACGCCTATACCGCAGTCGCTGACCAACAACTCCTGAACACCCTCAAGGGGCAGGCGATCAGAAAAGTTTCTGAGGACAAAATACTGATCGGACTGAGGACGGGTCTTGATAATGCGCGCACGAAGCTGTTCGTGGCGCGCACCCTCTCGCCCGCTCTGGAGCGCGCGATCAGGGGCGAGCGGATTCCCAGCTCCACCATGGAACAAATCAAGGCGTACTTCCCCGGGTACGGGGACTTGTTCGAAAAGAACGCCAGCCTGAGCTTCGACGAGAAGGGACTGCGCGACGCTGTGCGGGGAATCATGGCCCAGGTAAGAGGCGCCCTGGGTAACATGCCTCCGACGCCCGCTACTTCGGCGGTGCGGAGAGGGGTGTCTCCCGGAGAAAGCAAGCTCCGGGGCAGTATTGGTCTGACTCGCGCCGGGGATGATTACAGCGCAGCAGAAGACATATGGCAAGCCTATACAGCGCCGGGCCGCCCGGCGCAAAAAGGGGCGTTTCCCGGAAAAGGCAAAACTCCTTCAGGGGCACCCAGTTTCGTAAACGATGTCTGGGCCGTCCTGCCGCCGGGGACACAGAGCATAACCGCGGAGGACGCCTACAAGGCATTCTTGAAGCAGGGGCGCACCGTTGAGGAATGGCCTCGCGAGCGCTTCGCTAAGCAGCTCGAAGACGCGTCCCGCATGGGCTTCCTGCCGGATATTCAGCTCCTGTCCGTGTCTAACCCTGTACAGCAAAAGGGCTGGTTGAGATATCGGCAAGGCCGGACGCTGATTTATGTGGGCGGGTTGCGCAGGACCGCGTCTACTTCTGGGGATGCGCCGCTGGGCAGTTTACTGGCGACCGGCGACCTGCGCGCGGCCATGGTTGATGCATACGCTGTTCTGAGCAGGGCCGAACGGGGAGAGCGCATCCCGCACGAGACCATTCAGCGCCTCAAGAGAACGGTCCCCCATATAGGCGAACAGCTTGAGGCCGCGATGGGCGTGACCAAAGACACCATCTCCAAGGCACGGCGCGAGCTTCTAGTCGGTATGCGTGGCGATGCCCGTCTCCTGCGCAAGGACGCGTATGAAGATGCGCAAAGCACCTTTGAGCGTTTCGCCAGTGCTCGTCGCAGGGCCATGAACCCCACTTTGGAGGAAAGGGTTATCACGGGGAACCTCTCATTTGAGCAGTCCCTGAAGGGCCACTTCTTCACGCCAGAGCAAGCGAAGCTCATAGAGAAGCAGCTCGGCCTTCAAGAACGGGGGACCCTCGGAAAGCTCTCGGGCGCGGCTGCTGCGGGTGGTGATGTCCTGCGCTTTACGACCGCAGGCTTTGACATGGGGACCCAGTTTGTGCTGGGGCTCGCGACGCTGGGACGCAACCCCGCTACATGGGCACGCGCGACCGGGCACTCGTTCGCGGCGTTCTTCCGGGATGCGTCTATGCATCAGAAATACCTGGCCCAGAATATCTCCGCGGGCTTCGACGCGGTTCAGCACGGGGTTGCTTTTTCAGGGGGAGGCACAGATTACTTCTCTGCCATCCAGCGGGGCGCTCCGATTCCGACCGCGGTCTCCAAGGTGCCCGTAGCCGGAGAGGCCCTTCTGAATGTCGCGGGACGCTTCGAGCGCTCGTTTACGAGCTTCGGGGACTACTCGCGCATGGAGTGGTGGAAGGCCATGCGGGACACCGCCGCCAAAGAGGGCGACAAGGGCCTGAATGAGCTGGCCTCGGTCATCAACTCGGCCACCGGCGCGTTCCAGCCGGGCGCGCTGGGCATCCCGCAGAACCAGCAGGAAGTAGAACGGGCATGGCTCTTCTTCTCGCCCCGGTACACGCGAGCTTCTATGGGGCTGCTGGCCGACTTCTTCCAAGGCGGCCTGCGCGGCCGCGAGGCTAAGCTAGCCCTTGCCCGGATGGCGTTCACGGGCATGTCGGTCTACTACGGAGCCGCACGCGCCCTCGGCCAGGAACCCAACCTTGACCCGCGAGACTCGCGCTTCTTGGCCCTCAAGATCGGCGACACGTGGGTCGGCCCCGGTTCGTTCTGGAAGAGCATGGTCCGCCTCATGGTGGATGTCCCCGATACGCTTGTCTCAGACCCCGGTGCGTTCCTGACACTCAGCACCCGGGACAATCCCATCGTGCGCTGGTTCCGCTCCCGCACGTCGCCCGTGACGAGCACCGCATGGGAGATAGTTACGGGGCACGACTACCTCGGGAACGAACTCGAATCCCCGGTGGACTGGGCCAAGATGGGCGTTTCGCGGGTACTGCCCTTCTCGCTCGAAGCGTCGATCATGGCCGAGGACTATCTGCCCGTAACGCCGGGAGACAGGCTGGCGAGGGGCGCCACTTCTTTCATAGGACTGAACTCGTTCCCGGTCTCGCTCGGAGACCGACGGAATATGCTGCGGGAGCAGTACGCGCAGGCTGCTTACAGCAAGCCGTGGGACGAACTTAACCGTCTCCAGAGGCTGCGCCTTGAGAACGCCAACGAAGATTTGCGCATGATGACCGCGGGCGTCCGTGCACAAAGGGTTCTCAGGGGCGAGGAGATCGACCTTCTCGTAGACGAGTTCTACAAGGATCGAGACCTTGCCATGTCGGAGTGGCACACCAAGGTAGACGCCGCGATTGCGGCTGTAAAGAGCGGAGATAAAGACCTGCCCTACCTGAGAAAGACCGTGCTCCCCAAGGCCAACGAGCAGCGCCGCGGAGCCATGGAACTTCTGAACAAGAACCCCAAGTACGACAAGGTCAAAGAATACTTCGCCAATATTCATGGGTTGGGCAGCCCGGAGCGTCCCGAAGACTTCGCCTACAACCAGTACGTGACGCTCATCATCGACCCGAAGCACGAGACTACAGAGGGAGTCCCCGATTACAAGAGTCTTCAGGCGGACATCGACGTTTTCAAGGCGCGCTGGGGCGACGAGGTCATGTCGTACATTCAGGCCCGCTTTGACGAAGGCCAGGATTTGCCGCCGCTCGTTCAGGAATACTACCGGGGACTTCAGAAGTACAGGTACTACTGGGATGACTCGGTACGGGAGGTCTTCAATGCGCGCCAGGACGGGGCCACGCTGAGCCTGCTTTACGAACAATACGAACGGGCTACCGAGCTTGAGCAGGAGGAGCTCCTGAAAGAGTTCCCCAGCTTGAATAACGCAATCAAAACCATCTCGCGAGTACGGTCCCGGTTGCGCGAACTAAACCCCGGACTGGACGCCTTCATGTTCAGGTGGGGGTACGCGAGTACGCTTAGCGCAAAGGCGAATGGCTTCGAGGACGCAAAGAGTTTCTGGCGTCGCCCCGATGCGATGAGCGACTACGCGGTGCTGGCACAGGAACAGCATCTTGCCTCTAAATAGCAGTTGACGCCCCTCCTGGAAGTATCATAGGCTTGCGTACAGAATAGTCAGAAGGAGCCTACGGGAATGCCTGAAGACAGCCAGATCATGAACCCTGCTAGTCAAGCACCCCCTCAACCTGAGGGTTCTGGGGAGCAGGGCGATGACGCCGCGGCAGCGGCGATCGCAGGCGCACTTGAGCAGGCGCAGACACAGGCAGAGCAGGCCAAGGCCACCGCGTCCGCCCCCGCCCAAGAGAAAGAGGGCACCCCCGTTCCGCCCGCTTACTTGACCGTCGAAGAGGCCGAAAGGCGATTAGACGAGATCATGAAGCGTGAGCAAGGACGGGCCTCTCAGTATTACGGCAACAGGTTCAAGGAAGAGATGGCCCTCATCAGGGCCGACTTGGATGAAGCGCTGCGGCCTGTCCGGGAACTAACCGCAGACATGAAGCGCACCAAGGAAGAGTCCCGGGTCGCGATGCTCCCGGAAGACGAGCAGATTGCTTACTGGCAAAAGAAAGCCTACGCCCCCCCGGAACCAGCCCCGGCCAAGCCTGCGCAGCAGGCCAACCAAGGCGTGGACCCCAACGCTCGCGAGCTTGCCGTTGCGGCCTACACGGCCCTGACTGCGGCGAGCATCAACGACGTGGATGTGGGGGATCAGCGGCTCTGGAACGGCTACCGGCCCGACCAGTCTTTGGGTGAGAAGATCGCCGTTATGCAACGCAACGTCGCCCGGCTCGCACAGTCTCGCTCGCCCCAGAACCCGTCCGCGCCTGTTCCACCCAAGCCAACCGCGCGACCCCCGGTGTCCACACAGAGGGCACCGAAGGCCGCGCCGAAGGAGTTTTCAACCCGCACTGAGCTTGCTGAGGCGGCCCTGCGCGGTGAAGTCTCGTCAGATGACATCCGCAGGTTCACTCGCAACGGAAAGAACTAAGGGCGCTTAAATGGCACTCACACTGTCCACGAGCAGCACGTTCCAGTCTTCGGGCGATGGCATGTCGAAGATCGCGATCAGCGAGTCTGTCGCCAACGTCGAACCCGCAGGCCCGTCGCTGTCTCTCGTCAACCGCAAGGAAATCCCGAAGGGGCATTTCCAGACCAACCTGCCCTTCTGGGGCAGGGTCTCGGCCTCATCGATCACAGAGGGCGTCGATCTCGCGGACCCGCAGGACATAACCGTGACCGTCCGTACCCTTACGGGTAGCCGGCACGGCGCGCTGGTGTTCTTGAGCGACCGGCTCGCGCACCAACAGCAAGAAGATGTCGCTTCCGAAGTCGGCATGATGCTCGGCAACGGAGTCGGGCGCCTTCTGGAAGATGACATCGTCAGCCTCTACGACGGCTTCTCGACCTCTCAGCCCGGCGCAGGGAACAACGGGTCGCTGCTCCACCTGGGGTGGGCGGTCGCCTATCTGGGCACCGACAACAACACGAGCTTCGGCCCGATCCCGAGCAGGCCCAGCGCGGTTCTGCACGCAGAGCACATCCGTCGCCTCGTGCAGGACGTGACCGGTATTCAGGCCGGTGGGTCGGTCGGTCTCTCTGCGAACCCGATCCCCAAGGGGATTTCGGAAGACGTGATCGAGAACTACTGGAGAGGCAACGACCGCCTGTACTCGATCAAGATTTTCGAATCGGGTCGCATCACCCGCGACGGCTCAAATGACGCCAAGGGCGCCATCTTCGCGAAGCAGGCCCTCTGGGTCGCGATGGAGAACGAGTACAAGGGCGCGCGAGAAAGGGATGAATCCCTCTTCGGCGTCGAGCTCGTGGGCTCAGCCGTCTGGGGCGAGGGCGAAGCCGTGGACACATGGGGCTACGAGTTCTACGCAGCCGCCGACGCCAACGCGTAAGGGCAAAGCCATGGTAAGCAGCGTCCCGGACAACACCGAAGCATGGGCTCAGAAGAAGCTCAGGAGCGGTGTTGTCCGGCGCTTCGACGGGGCCGCGGCGATCCTGAAGGATGGCGAAGAGTCATACTGCTTTCTGTACGACTCCCGCGACGACTCCAAACTTCGCGTACCCAGAGAATGGCGCGAGTACCAGCTCCACAAACGCGTGGTCCGGCAGGAAGTTCGCGGCAACAGGGCGATAAACGTCGAAAAGACATCGATGTCCCTGTACCACGAACACCGTGACGGAACGTGTCCGCTTGGTTTGGATCAACCCAAGGCTCCACCTGCGGGCGTCCGGCCTGCCAGTACGGTCGCTCCGGCTGACAGGTCGAAACCCGGAAGGCGGCAAAGACACCGCGGCTCAAGGGGACGGTAATGGTGACGATCAATGACGCTGTGAAACGCAGACCGGCGCAGGTGCCATCAGGCCCTGCTCTGGAGCACATCATGGACGAGGCTTACCGCCTTGGCGGAGGCATCGTCAGGCGCTACCTGCGGGATCACGGTCTGCGCGAGTTGCCAGTACCCGCCTTCATCAATGCTGACATGGCGGAGATGTGGACGAAAACCCCGAAGGGCTGGGAACGGATTGTCTACACGGCCTCCCCCTCCGGGATCGTCCGCGCTTTAGAGAAGGGATTCCTGCTGGCTCCCCCGCCTGAAAACACAGACGTGTCCACCGTCGGGGTTGACGCTGCAGTCGAGTCCCAAGCGGCCCGCGCAGAGATGGCACCGCAGGTGGAGTCGGTGTCAAAGAAAGACAGGGGGCCGCGCTCTGAAACAATCCTGCGGTGCCCCATCTGCAAGATGGAATTCGCATACCAGAAACTGCTGGACAAGCACGTTGCCCGCCACGAAAATCAGGCGGACGCGTAAGGAGAACCTCACATGAGTATCGGAGCTCCTCAGTACCGAGATTCCAACGTCGAGACCCTCGCGGCAGGCAAGACGCTCGTTGCCAACGACGCGTACTTGCAGGCGCTGGACCCGGGCGGTGCGGGACGCACGATCGTTCTGCCAGCCCTGAAGAAGGGCCTGCAGGTCATAATCGACAACCGCGCCGACGCCGGAGAAGACCTGACGGTCAACGACGCAGCATCGGCCACGGTCGTGACCATCTCGCAGAACGAGGACGCGATCCTCACCTGCGACGGTGCGCTCTGGTCGCACGTGCTCTCGAAGGGCACGACGTAGTCCTGTCCTGACAACTGAATACTGCTCTGAAGTACTAGGCAGGCGGGGGCGTCTTGCTCCCGCCTGAAGCCCGCACACGGGGCACTCGTTCCAGGGAGCACTCAAATGCCCATTCTTAACGCACATGACCCCATCACGATAGGGCGGTCGGTGATTACCGGCACCGTCCTGTCGGTTGACGGTTCGTCGGTAAACCGGGACGGCGTGACCGCCGTAGGGCGCGATCTTCACATGCCCGCGGCGACGACCACGCAGACCAATGCCGACTCAACCACACTGGCGATCGGGGCGCGCGCCCTGATTGGAACCCCGACGCTCGCCGGGGCCAACGCCAGCCAGACCATCACTGACGCGGCCGCGCTCTACATCACGGCTGCGCCTGCGGCTGGCACCAACATGACGCTTACCCGGACGTACAGCATCCTGTGTGACGCCGGGCAGCTCCGCGTGGACTCGAACGTCCAGATCAACAACACGGCCACGTTCGGCACGACACAGCCCACAGCGTCCGCGGTGTTCCAGAGTGGAACCGCTCCGGCGGGTGCGATCACGACCGGCGGTGCGATTTTCACCAACGGCACAGCCATGAGGAAAATCATCGCTGACGGCACGGCATCGAACATCGAAACCTGAAGGGGAGCAAGATGGCACGACAAGAGAAAGCAAAGGTCGCGGCAGTTCCTGAGGACAAGGTGGCCCCGATCAAGGAGGTCAAGTGTTCGAAGTGCGGCCAGGTCGTGTCCGGGCCTGACCCAAAGGCCGTGTCCGGGGCGATGGCCCGGCATAAGGCCAAGGCACACTAATGGTCTCCCGACTCGAAGACGCGGTACTAGACCGACAGGCCGAGCCTGTCCAGTGGCTAGTGGGAGACGACAAGTGCGACTGTGCCTTCCAGAGGATCGGGGAGTGGGGGAATCCATACCTAGCCTCCACTCTCCAGATTCGCATGTGCTGTATCTGGAAGGAACTCTCGAAGATGTTTCCGCAGTTTGTTCAAGAAGTCCCGGTCTACTGGGATTCCAATCAGCGCAAGCCCGTCACGACGCCGCGCGAGTGGGACTCCGAGGACATGGACATGCCCCTGTACCTCTGGTACAGGCAGGTTGCCAGAATGTCGGGGCAGCCGCTGGCTCAGGTCAGGAAAAATCTTCAGGGCCAGCAGTCTCGGCGTCCCCGCAAGGTTCCGAAGGGCACCGGGCGGGAGTCGCGACTACCAGACGAACCCGAGATACGGGCGGCCCTGCTCTCGCGCATGGAGCGCACCGGCTGGAGTCCACAGGACTGGCTGGCTGCATGTGACAAGAGGGACACAGAAGAGGCCCGCAAAAAAACCTAACGAATCCGTCTAAGGAGGCGGCAAAATGCCAGACACGCTCATCAACAACGAACTCCGCGTGGTCTCAGCGGCTGTCGGTACGGCCCTCGACAACGCCGTCACGCAGCCCGATACGCTGAGCTTCCCGGCAGGTACCGAGTACCTGTATCTGGAGGGGCGCAACTACTCCACGGCGGTAGTTATCAGGTACGCGCTGAACCCGTGGCTTACGGTTCTGCTCACGACTGACAATCTGGACACAGCTCCGACGGATGGCTCGGACGGCTGCCAGAACAACAACGCGACCTCCACCGCCCTGACACTGAACTCCCTGAGCACTCTCGCAAACGGGGACTACCTTTTGATCGGGTCGCACGTGCCATTCCGCGGCGTCGCCGTAGACGTGACCAACACGAACTCGAACGCCAATTCGATCCTCGTCGAATACTGGAACGGTTCGGCGTGGGTCGATACAAGCGCTACCGACGGGACCGCAAGTGGCGGCGTGTCGCTGGCGCAGGACGGGCTCGTAACGTGGACGGTTCCCACGGCATGGGCAACTGAGGCCCTGTCGTCTATGGCGCGCAAGCCTGCCGACTCCAGCGACATCGCGGACGGCGACGCGTGGGAGGGCCTGCACCGGTCGCTCTACTGGACACGCTGGTCATGGTCAGCGGCGCTGGACTCCAGCGTAACGATTGTCCAGATGCACGCCCTGAACCGCTCGACGGCCTACACGTCGCTCACGTCGGGAAGGCCGGGGGTTGGACAGTTCGTCCGGCGCGGAGTGCTTGGCTTCGGGTCACTTGAAGCCCTGACTGATGCAGGCACCGCCAACCTGATCGCCATCGCAGGCTCCGGGAGGGGTTGGTTTGGGTAGAACTCCGCCTGAACTCCGGGAAGACATGGTCTTTACCGAGTACAAGATCGAACAGCCGATCAAGTACCCGGAAAGCATGGAGAGTCAGGGCCCTTACAAGGGCCCGCTCATGGTCATGGTGGCCGCCCAGAAGGGCGTAGACCCGGTTGACCCGGAAAGCATGGGCATCAGGACTGCGGAGGTCGTCGCCAAGTATGGCAGCCACGAAGACGCCAAGGACGCCTTCGAGGCCGGGCGTATGCAGGCAGACCCTGAGTACCAGCGTCGGCGGCGTGCCCGGATTGTCCGGGACTGGTTCATGTCCAAGTCCCCCGCCGTGGAGCTTGTCGAGAAGCGGGACAACGCGGGGGTTCTTGAGGGCTACGTAGTGGTGATGAGCCTGCTCGACCAGAGAACGGGGCTGACTCAGGTCAAGCACCGCTATGTGTCGATGGACGAGATCGCGAAGGGCCTGGGTGTCTAGATGCCCGGGCAGACCTTCATCACGGTAACGGTCTCTTCTGCGGGCACCCGCGTCCGCGTGACCTCGACGCCTACGCCCGTGCGCAGGATTTATTTTCAGGCCGGTGACGCCAACACCCAGTCGGTGTATCTGGGCGGCTCGGACGTAAGCTCGACGGTTCACGGGCGGGACATCCATTCCTATGAGGACTGGCTCGTCGAGTATCAGGATGGCCGCGGCGACCTTTCGGACTGGTATGTTGACGCCGACACGAACAACAACAAGCTCCTAATCACGGGGATTCTGCCCTAGATGGCTACTACCAGCACGCTCGACACGATGCTGCCGGAGTTCGCACGGGCCTTTAGGGGTCTGGTGGGGCGCACGTCCTACGCGACCACGACCAACATAAGTTCGGGGGTTACCGTTGTCTCGACGGAACTCCGAAACGCTGGCTTCACTGATGACGACATCCTGAACGACTTCTTCCTTCGGGGAACTTCCGGGAACAACACCGATGTTGTCCGCAGAATCGACGACTACACCGGGGCTACTGGCACGATCACCGTGTCGGGTGCCAACCTGACCGCGGAGGCTACCGCCACTAACTTTGAGATTTACAGGTACGACCCGCTCCAGCTCAGGAGCGCCCTGAACGACGCCCGCATCGGCGTATTTCCAGCCCTGCACCTGCCTGTGAACAACAGGACGCTGACGACTTCGCTGGCCCAGAACCACTTCGCGCGGCCCTCGGCGATCATGCCGGGGTATGTCCGGCAGGTCTGGGTTGAACCGCGTGTCTCGGCGAAGACTTTCGCGAACAACATCTGCAAGACACTCGACGTAGACATGGAAACCTCCGGGACCGCGGACTGGACAGCAACGCAGGCGACCATCTCGAAGGAGTCCGAGACGACCGGCCCGGATAACTTCGTCGTGTTCTCCGGGTCGCAGTCCCTCAAGGTCGTAGCTGCCGCCTCCCAGACGGCGACCGTATTCATGTCAGTCCCGTCTGCGACGAACTACGACGGCGAGCGTATCAACGTGGGCGTGTGGGTGTATTCACGCACGGCGTCACGCGTAAGCGCAGCGGTGCGCTTCGACAGCGGCTCTGTTACTACCGGGGCCTCCGCGCACGCGGGCGGGGGGTGGGAACACCTGACCGTGAGCCTGAGCGTGGGAGATGTGACCAGCTCAATCGACGTAGGCGTTCAGGTAAGCTCCGGCGCCGCCTTCACGTTCTACATGGACGAGCTGATTGCGACCTCGGGGCCTTCGGAGATTGCCCAGCTTAACGGCTGGCCTGTGCAGATGTGGCGCGAAGAGGGCGACTACATCGTGATCGACCAGTTCCTTCCCGGGGATGCCCAGCTTCTCGTGGTCGGCATGGGAATACTGGAGTCCCTTACGTCGGGGACCAGCACCATGACCCTTGAGCCGCATCAGCGCAAGTTTCTTTATCGCGTCGCCGCGTCCGAGTTCTTCGACGGAGACATCGACGTGATCGACTCGACCGGCCTCACGGACGCGCTGCGCCGGTCTACTCATTACCGGAACCGGGCCGAGGAGTCCTTCGGCCAGATGATGCCGGTGCCGCTCATCAGGTCGGCGGTGCCTTAGTGCCTACCGCACGGTCGGACGCCGACGTAATCCTGTCGCACACTGACGGGTCTTCGAACGTCGTCCGCCTCAAACTATGGCGTGATTCCCCGAATCTGCCCGGGGGTTACGCGTCCCGGGTGAGGCCGTTCCTGCCTGAACGCCAACCTCCCGGACAGGCGAACTACCAGCAGGTTGACCCCCTTGCTGGCCTCACCTGGGACATGACAACCTGGCATCTCGGCTTCGGACAGGGGCTCGAAACCGACTTCGGGCGCAGCGCCCGCTACGGGTACTCCAAGGGCGTGCTCGCGATCTCACAGGGCGAGCTCGTCATGGGCTACTTGGAAGACGAAGTTGACCTGATTCTCAGGAACGGGCGCTTCGAGTGGGGGGCGACGACTGGCTGGACAGGCACCAACGTGACGGTTGCCAGTTCGACCGACGAGCGCACCGGAACCTACGCCCTTGGCTGCACCGTCACGAGCAACAACGGAACCGTCTCGCAGTCATACGGGGGCACCGTGTCGGTGCTGCGCAGCAGGGTGCTGCGCTTAGTCGCATACGCCAAACGTCTGACCGGGACAGGCACGTGCCTCGTGCGCCTGACTGACAGCGCCGGGTCTTCCGACTCGTCCACCGTGAACAGCAGCGAGTACACCTTCCTGAACGTACAGCGCACGATAGACTCGGCGGCTACGTCGGTCACATTCACGTTCGAGTTTTCGACGAGCGGCGATACATGGGTGATCGACGATGTGTGCGTGGTTCCCGACGGCGGCGTCGAGTACAACTCGCCGGGGACTGAGTTCGCCGGGGCTTATTACCAGCCCTGCGGTCGCATGATCCTGAAGTGGAGCGAAGACGACGATGCCTTCTACCCGGTGTACTTCGACTCGGCTGCCGAAATCACGGGCCTGATCTCGTTCTCTACTGACGGAACACCCCGGATGTACGCGGGGCGCGGAACCTCGAATAACTATCTTCTGAGTTCCGACGGTACTACCTGGTCCAACCCGGCGACCAACTCGGGCAACTCTCGTCTGGGTGAGTTCTTCGCACGCACGCGCAACGCCAACGGGGACTTCGCGATCGCCAAGAACCGGGGCAATAAGATCGCCCTGACCACGGACCCCTCAGACACGGCCAACTGGGGCTCCGAGATTCAGGTGGGCGAGGACAACCACGCGGTCACGAACGTCTTCTCCGCCGACGACACGGCCCTTGTCGGCAAGAGGGGCGGACTGTTCGTCTACGACCGGGACTTCAACAGGTTCGTTGACGTAGAGCCCGGGATAGGCGCCTTCCCCGACGCCACCAACTTCGATGCTGCTATCGGGCGCGGCGCGGCGATCTTTGCGACCGGCTCTGACAGGATGTTCTGGAGAATCCCCTTCCGCGAGAGGGGCCAGTGGGCCGAGCTCTCGCCCCTGCTCAGAAGCTCTGCCTTCGAGGGCCTCGGGGGCCGCGTAACGGCCATCACGCAGGACCCCTCGAACATATGGGTGGCGATTGCGGACGACCTTGCAAGCGTGAACAACTCGTTCCCGTACTCGTTCCCGATTACGTTCGCGACGACGGGCATTTCGGCACAGGTCTTTCTCGGGGTGCTGCGCAGCGCGCGCGGCGTGGGGGCTGGAGCCGTCGAAGACTTGATTCCGCATACGGTCTCGCGGTTCACGATGTCCAAGGTGACCCAGCTCGGACGCTTCATGGACACAGGCAACGCCTTGAGTTCGATCTTCGTCTTCGGGGGCTACCTCAACGGCGAGATATCGGGGACATACTCGACCGAGCCCCGCATAGTGCGCTTGAACCTGCCTGTCGCCAACGAGAACCCCGCCCTCGTAGGCACGCGCAGGGTGAGACTTAGCGGGCAGTTTTTCACGAGCTGGTGGGACGCGGGCTTCCCCGACGCGCGCAAGGCCACGCCGCGTATCACGGCCACGAGCCGGAACCTTACGTCTGTCAAGAAGATCACGGTCTACTACAAGACGGACAACGCCGACACTGACGACGACTCCGGCTGGACGGCCTTCGGGACCACGGGTGTGATTAACACCAGCCCCGTGCAAACCCTGACCGCAAGCCTGACCTCGCCGATCATGTTCCGGCGCATCAGGTTCAGGCTGGACTTCGAGACTGATTCGACCTCGGACGAGCCGCCGCGGCTGGAGAGCTTCGTAGTGCACGCGGTTCTGGACAGCGCGCTTGATTTCTTGGAATGGGACATGGAGACGCTGGTGTTCGATCAGCGTCGCCTGAGCTACACGCTCCGGGGCGCACGCGACGATGCCGTTCTGGACACGGTGCTGTCCAACGTGGACACGCTGAGACAACAGCCCTTTGCGCGACTCGTAGACATCGACGGTGTCGCCTATCGGGTTAAGATCAGGGATCGCAAGATCGTTCCGCTGGACACGCGCATCGTATACGGGGGAGCCGGACGCCCTGTCCGGGTCTACGCGATTCATCTTGCCCTGAGCGAAGCCAAGACAGGGTAGGAGGCTAGAACATGGCAAACGAACTTAGACATACCAGCGTCGGCACGGTCTTGACACAAGCCGAATACGAAGCAGTCACCGGCCACTCCTTTGATGGGCAGGCAACAGGCGACATGCCCTACGCTTCCAGCTCGACTACGCTTTCACGCCTTGCCATCGGGACGACCAACCAGGTTGTGATCGTCTCCGGGGGCATCCCTGCATGGTCGAGTACGGTAACGTCTGCAACGCTTGCCACGCCCACGCTTTCAGGAGTTGCTACCGGTTCGTGGGTCGCGCGCTGGTCGGGCGGGACCGCAGTCACGGCGGCCCAGTATGAGGTCACCCGGGACGCCGACGGCACGAACCAGTTACACCTGAACGTGCCCACCGGAGCGACCTTCGAGTTCTCGGTGAACGACGTTCCCGAGATGCTGCTCTCTGCGACGAACCTCACGCCGGGAGCCAGCGACGGTAACGCCCTTGGGTCTGCGTCCGTGAACTGGGCCGACCTGTTTCTGGCTAGCGGGGGCGTGATTAACTTCGACAACGGCAACATGACTATCACGCACTCGGCGGGGAGCCTTGCGATCGCCGGGGGTACGCTCACGCTTTCGAGCGACCTTGCCATTACCGAGGGCGGAACCGGTGCCAGCACCGCAGCAAACGCGCGCACAAACCTAGGGCTTGGTACCGGCGACTCCCCGACGTTTACCAACCTGACCATTAGCGGCGACCTCACCGTACAGGGCGATACCGTGACGGTGGATGTAGCCACGCTGACGGTGGAAGACCCGCTGATTTCTCTCGCCAAAGCTAACAGCTCGACGGACGCTTTAGACATCGGCTTCTACGGGCTGTACGACACGACCGGCTCTCAGGACTTGCACGCCGGTATTTTCCGAGACGCTGACGATAACAAGTTCAAGGCGTTCGTTGGCCTTCAGTCGGCGCCCACCACGACCGTCAACGTCTCCGGTACGGGCTATACCGCAGCTACGCTCGTTCTCGGAACGCTTGAAACTACGACGATTGAGATTGGCGCGAGTGCGACGGACACCACCCTCGCCCGTGCCAGTGCTGGCGATGTGTCGATTGAGGGCAACGTCATCTACCGAGCTGGCGGCACCGA
>Ga0194119_10007654_pt1 | contig 15161 bp, 14 predicted proteins | sample TA2MahC100mmetaG_FD_148620 | JGI IMG/M metagenome (GOLD analysis project Ga0194119, IMG submission 148620) | Freshwater microbial communities from Lake Tanganyika, Tanzania - TA2015018 Mahale Deep Cast 100m | ecosystem: Environmental > Aquatic > Freshwater > Lake | place: Tanzania: Lake... | reverse complement strand
AGATTGGCCCGGTCCATGCCCGCGGGCAGCGTGAAGGCATTGCGAATGTCCCGGTCACGATACCCGCGAACGGGCTGATCGACGGTCAACACCAACGCGCCGCATCCAGACGCCTCAGCCCGCTGAATCAGCGCTCTTGTGAAGCCGCGGTCCTTTTGCATGTAGAGCTGAAACCACACGTTGGCCGGCGCCGCCTTCGTCATTTCGTCGATCGCGACGGTTGCGAACGACGACGCCACTAGGGTCGTCTTCGCCGCATGCGCGCCCCGAACCGTCTCGCGCTCCCCCTCGGGATGGAAGAGCTTGTGGTAGGCGGTCGGCGCAAACAAAATGGGATGGTTTTGCCTCTGGCCGAAAAGCGTCACCGCCGTGTCGATTGTGGACACGTCTACCAGGGCTCGCGGCTTCAGCCGCAGAGCGGTCCAGGCTTCGAGGTTCGCTCGCAGCGTCACGTCACTGGCCGATCCGCCGGCGAGATAGTCGTGTGCGCTGGCGGACATGTTCGCTTTCCCGATGGCCTCGAACTCGGTTAGGTTGGCGATGCGGGGCAGGGGAGCGGCGAGCGCGGCGGCGGAGAATCCGCGACGGGTAAGCATGCTGCCGATTGTAGTTCAGGCGAGGATTTTCAGAATCGCCTGGAGTTCCTTGCGAATCGGATCCAGCTTCTCGATCGCAACCGAACCGGGGTCCGGCCCCAGTGCGAACAACGCGCCCTGTGCGGCGGGCGCCACCGGCGAAACCGAGGCCGTGGCCATCGCCGCCAGCGGTTTGCCTCTCTTGGAAAGGTGCTTTCGCGCGCCTTCGATCGTGAACCGCTTTTCGTAGAGCAGCCGCTTGATCTCCAGCACAAGTTCCACGTCTTTTCGCCGGTACTGCCGCTGATTGGTTCCGGATTTCTTCGGACCTAAACCGCCAAACTCGGTTTCCCAATAGCGAAGCACATACGGCTTCACTCCGGTCAACCGCGCCACCTCGCCAATACGGAAATACAGTTTATTGGGGATGTCAGCGGGCGATACAACCGTCGCGGTATCGACTCCGCTGTCGATGGTCTCCTGCTCAATCACTCGAATCACATTATGCCTCATTCGGGCCGGACGAAAATCGCGCAAACTGGAAGAACGTGCAAACACTCGCAGGCATTCACCCCGTTCTGGAGGCGATTCGCGCCGGACAATCCGTCGACCGCGTCCTGATCGTCAAAGGCGCCGGCGGCCCGCGCCTGCAGGAGATCATCGATCTTTGCCGCTCAAGGAAAATACCGGTCCGTTTTGAGCCGCGCGATTCGCTGGACAGGGTGACGCATGGCGCCGTACACCAGGGTGTGGCAGCGGTCGTCGCCGCCGGCGCGTACCGCGCGATGGACGATGTGCTCGATTCCGCGCGTATGCTCGTTGTTCTCGACGGCGTCGAAGATCCTCACAATCTCGGCGCGATTGTGCGCACGGCCCATGCGGCCGGCGCCGACGCCGTTGTGATTCCGGACCGCCGCGCCGCGCCCGTCACCGAGACGGCGGCGAAGGCCGCGGCCGGCGCCTTGGCCCATCTGCCGGTCGTTAAGGTCGGGAACGTCAACCAGACCCTCGACCGCCTTAAGAAGCAGGGGTTTTGGATTTACGGGCTTGACGAGCGCGGCACGGAAAGCTACGACACCGTGGACTACTCTTCGCCTGCCGCGCTCGTGGTGGGCGCGGAAGGCAAAGGCTTGCACGAAATGGTGGCAAAGCGCTGCGACGTGCTGGTCCGAATTCCCATGGCAGGGCAAATCGCATCCCTAAACGTCTCGGTGGCCACCGGCGTTGCTTTGTTTGAATGGAAGCGGCGTAAAGTAAACTGAACCTTATGCGTCTGTTTGCCGCCCGCTTGCTTTTAGTGTGTCTGTTTTTGCCGCACCTGCGAGCGGCCCAGCCTGTACGCGCTCGCAAGGCGATGGTCGTCTCGCGCGAGGCGAATGCCACCGACGCCGGAGTGGCCGTGCTGCGCGCCGGCGGCAACGCCATCGACGCCGCCGCCGCCGTTGGTTTCGCGTTGGCGGTAACCCACCCAAGTGCCGGCAATATCGGCGGCGGCGGGTTCCTGCTGGTTCGTTTCGCCGATGGGCGCACGACGTTCATCGACTTTCGTGAACGCGCACCGTTGAAGTCGACGCGCGATATGTACCTGGACAAGGACGGCAATCCGACGAAGGAGTCCGTTCTCGGCTGGCGCGCGTCCGGTGTGCCCGGAACGGTCCGGGGCCTGGAGTACGCCCACAAGAAATATGGCCGCGCCAAGTGGGCGAATGTCGTCGCGCCCAGCGTGAAGTTGGCGCGCGAAGGATTCGACGTTTCCTGGGGGCTGGCGCAGGGACTGAGGGCCGCGAAGAATTTGGCGCAGTTCCCCGAGTCGAAGCGCATCTTTCAGAACGGCGGGCGATACTTTGAACCCGGCGACAAGCTTGTGCAACCGGAACTCGCCAAGGTGCTGGAGCGGATTCGACGCCACGGCGCCAAGGATTTCTACGAGGGTGAGACCGCGCGACTGTTGGCCGCCGAAATGGCAAAGAACGGCGGCGAGATCACGCTGGAAGACCTGAAGCAGTACGAAGCCGCCGAGCGAAAGCCCCTGGAAAGCGCCTTCCGCGGCGGCTACACCATCATCACGGCGCCGCCGCCCTCCTCCGGCGGAATCGGGATCCTGCAGATGCTCGCCGTTCTCGAAAAGACCGGCTACGAAAAACACGGCGCGGGTTCGGCTCAGGCCATTCACTTTACGGCCGAAGCCATGCGGCGTTACTACGCCGACCGCGCCGAACACCTTGGCGATCCCGATTTCTGGCAAGTTCCGGTGTCAAAGCTGCTTAGCCCGGTTTATGTCGACAAATTGCGGACTTCCATCGATCCCGAAAAGGCGACATCGTCGGATGCCGTGAAAGCCGGAGACATCCGCTTGATGGAGTCGGCCGAGACCACGCACTATTCGATCGTCGACGCGGAGGGTAACGCGGTTGCCGTGACGTACACACTCAACGGCGGCTACGGCAGCGGCGTCACGGTCCCAGGCCTGGGTATCCTGCTGAACAATGAAATGGACGACTTTTCCGTCAAACCCGGCCACCCAAACATGTTCGGCGCGCTAGGCGGCGAAGCGAATGCCATTCAACCCAAGAAGCGGCCGCTCAGTTCTATGTCTCCGTCCATCGTGCTGAAGAACGGCAAGCCCTTTCTGGTTGTCGGCACTCCGGGGGGCACGCGGATTCTCACCTCCGTGATGCAGGTGATCCAGAACGTCGTCGACTTTCGCATGAACGTCCAGGATGCCGTGAACTTCCCGCGCTTCCATCATCAGTGGCGGCCGGACAAGCTCTACCTGGAGCCACAGTTCTCTCCCGATACTCGAAAATTACTCGAGCAGAAGGGCCACGCTCTCGAACAGTCCGAACGCATCTGCGAGATCGCGGCGATTCAATTCGAGGAAAAAGGCTGGCTGGCCGGCGCGGCCGATCCGCGCGTGGAAGGCAAAGCGGCGGGATACTGATGAACCACGCGGTCTCGACTCACTTCTTCGTCAACCACCGGTTGACCACGGCGTCGCTCGATAAACTGTTCGACGCCGGCGCGTCCGCTGTTGAGATCTTCTGCGCGCGCCAGCACCTGGACTACCACAATCGCGCGCAGGTGGACGAGCTTTCGCACTGGTTTCGCGACTCCGAGTTGAGGCTCCACTCCCTGCATTCGCCCATGTACAACGACGATGCCAACGGACGAACCGGGCCGCAGGCCACTGTCAACATCGCCAGCGTGGTGAAAGCCCGCCGCATCGCGGCCTGCGACGAGATCAAGCGCGTGCTGGAGATCGCCGAGCGTATCCCGTTCCGCTACCTCATTCAGCATCTGGGCGCTCCCGTCGACGACTATGACGACCGCAAATTCGACGCCGGCTTCTCGTCTTTAGACGAACTGCGGCTGTTCGCCAAGCACCGCGGCGTGGAACTGCTGTTGGAGAATATTCCCAACGGTCTTTCCAGCGCCGAAAAGCTCAACATGTTCCTGAATCAAACGCACTTGGATCTCGGCTACTGCTTCGACACCGGGCACGCGAATGTAATGGGCGGCGTGGAGAGCGAATTCGAGCTGATGAAGCAGCGAATCCGTTCGCTGCACGTCCACGATAACGACGGCAAGCGCGACTCGCATTGGTTCCCCACGCTGCACACGGAAGGCACCATTCCCTGGAAGAAGGTGATGCCGATGCTTCGCTCCCGTGAGCATCAGTACCCGCTTCTGATTGAAATCAAGGAGTCCCCGGACTTTCCGCAACCGCTGGAAGCGATCCGCCGGATCTTCGACAACCTGGAGTCTTACTAACCATGTCCGTACCGCGCGTTCGCATTGCAGGAATCGGCCGCCACGACGGAGAAACCGTCTCCATCGCCGGATGGCTCTACAATCTCCGGCGCTCGGGTAAGATCTGTTTCCCGCTGGTTCGCGACGGGAGCGGAATCATTCAGTGCGTGGCCGTAAAGGCCACCTTGCCGGAGGAGACCTTTGAAGCCCTGAAAAACCTGACGCAGGAGTCTTCGCTTATCGTCACCGGCAAGGTGCGGGCGGAGGCGCGCGCGCAGGGCGGCTATGAGCTCGATGTCGAGTCCGTTGAAATTCTACAACGCGTTTCCGAAGAGTCCCCCTACCCCATCACGCCGAAGGAGCACGGCATTGATTTTTTGATGGACCACCGGCATCTGTGGTTGCGCTCCCGCCGGCAGACAGCGATTCTCCGCGTGCGCCACGAAGTGATCAAGGCGATTCGCGACTACTTCGATTCCAACGGCTTCACCCTCGTCGACACGCCCATCTTTACGCCGGCCGCCTGCGAAGGCACCACAACGCTGTTTGAGGTCGATTACTTTGAGGATGAGAAGGTCTACCTCACCCAGTCGGGCCAGCTCTACAACGAAGCGAACGCCATGGCGCTGGGCCGCGTCTACTGTTTCGGGCCGACGTTTCGCGCCGAGAAGTCCAAAACACGCCGGCATCTCACCGAGTTCTGGATGGTGGAGCCGGAGATGGCCTACGCCGGTCTGGAAGACGTCAAAACCCTGGCCGAAGGCCTCGTGGTGTTCTGTATCGGCCGCGTGCTCGAGAATCGCCGCGAAGAGCTGGCCGTGTTGGAGCGGGACGTGTCGAAGCTGGAAGCTGTGAAAACGCCCTTTCCACGCATGCGGTACGACGACGCCGTGGAGCTGCTGCGACGAAAGGGCAGCGAGATTCAGTGGGGCGGTGATTTCGGCAATACGGACGAAACTCTGCTCACCGAAGGCTCGCCGCAGCCGATTCTCGTGGACCGCTTTCCCACTGCGATCAAGGCTTTTTACTTCCAGCCCGACGACGAAAATCCGAAGCTGGCCATGGGCGTGGACGTTATCGCGCCGGAAGGCTATGGCGAGATCATCGGCGGCGGCCAGCGCATACACGATCCGGAGCTCCTCCTGCGACGGCTGAAGGAGCATGACCTGCCGCCGGAGGCCTTTAACTGGTATCTGGACCTTCGCAGATACGGTACGGTTCCCCACGCCGGATTCGGAATGGGAGTGGAGCGCTTCGTTGCCTGGATGTGCGGCACGGAACACATCCGCGAGTGCATCGCGTATCCGCGCATGTTGTATCGAACCCGCCCATAGATGATGAAGCAGAACACGATCGCGATTATTGGCGCGCCCATGGATCTCGGCGCTGGGCGGCGGGGTGTCGACATGGGCCCGTCCGCGTTGCGCGTCGCCAACATGCAGAGCCGCGTGGCCTCGCTTGGGTACCGGGTGGAGGATCTTGGCAACGTCGGAGTGGAGCAGGCCGAAAGCTCGCCCGTGGGAGCGGCGAAGGCCCGGTATCTCAAACAGATCGCTGAGACCTGCACGCGCCTAGCCGAAAAAGTCGACAGAGCGTTGCACCAGGGAAAGGTGCCGCTTGTATTGGGCGGCGATCATTCGCTGGCCGTTGGCTCGGTATCCGGCGTGTCGAATCACTTCCGGAAGCGTGGCGAGAAGGTCGGTGTTATCTGGGTGGACGCCCACGCGGACATGAACACGCCTCGCACCTCGCCAAGCGGGAACGTGCATGGAATGCCACTGGCCGCGCTGACCGGCAATGGTCCCCGCGCGCTGACCCACATCTTCGACTACGCGCCCAAAGTCGATGCGCGCAACGTCGCCATCGTCGGACTCCGCGACATCGACATCTTGGAGGCGCCCCACGTGCGCAAATCCGGTGTGCGCGCGTTCACAATGCGCGATATCGACCAACGCGGCCTCACCCGGGTGATGGAGGATGCGATCGAGATCGCCTCGGCCGGCACGGCCGGATTTCATCTTTCGTTCGACATGGACTCGGTGGACCCGGACGAAGCGCCCGGCGTCGGAACGCCTGTCCGCGGCGGCATCACTTACCGGGAAGCCCATCTGGCCATGGAAATTGTGAGCGACGCGGCAAAGCTCGTGTCGCTTGAAGTGGTGGAAGTGAATCCCGTGCTCGACATCTCGAACCGTACGGCCGCCCTGGCGGTAGAGCTGATGATGTCGGCCCTGGGCAAGCGAATCCTATGAAGAAAAACGTAGCCGTCGTCTACGGCGGACGCAGCGGAGAGCATGAGATTTCGATCCGCTCGGCAAGGTCGATTCTCGTCGCGCTCGATCCGGCCAAGTATGCCGCGCGCGAGATTTTCATCACCAAGGAAGGAAATTGGGAACCCGGCCCGATCCTGCCCGCGCCCGGCGCCAACGGCGATATCGACGTCGTGTTTCCCGCTCTGCACGGCACCTTCGGCGAAGACGGCACCATGCAGGGTCTCTTCGAGCTTGCCGATCTGCCCTACGTTGGCCCCGGCGTCTTATCCAGCGCTCTGGCGATGGATAAGGAAATGATGAAACGAATCTGCCGGGCGCATGGGCTGCCCGTCGTCGACTTCATCGTACAATTCCGCGGGGCCCTGGACGCAGGCGCCATCGAAGCCGAGTTCGGCTATCCCGTGTTCGTGAAGCCCGCGAACCTGGGTTCCAGCGTAGGTGTCGCCAAGGCGAAGGACCGCGCGGCGCTCGAGGCCGCGCTCACCGCCGCCGCCGAATACGATACGAAGGTCATCGTGGAGCGCGCCGTCGCCGGCCGCGAGTTTGAGTGCTCCGTAATGGGCAATCGAGAACTTCTCGCCGCGATGCCCTGTGAAATTCTGCCGTCCCGCGAGTTCTACGACTACGAGGATAAGTATCTGCTCGACAAGGCCGTCATCGAACTGCCGGCGAAGTTGAACCCAGCGCAGACGGAGGAGGTTCGCCGCCTCGCGGTGGCTGCCTGTGCGGCCTGCGGCGTGGAAGGCATGAGCCGCGTCGATTTCTTAATGGACGGAGTTACGCGGCGGTTTTTCGTCAACGAGGTCAACACGATTCCCGGCTTCACCTCCATCAGCATGTTCCCGAAGATGTGGGAAGCTGCCGGCGTGCCGTATCCGGCGTTGCTCGACCGGTTGATTGAGCTCGCTCTGGAACGGCATGAAACCAAAAGGGCCACTCGCTACTCCAAGTAACTATCCGTGATTCGCAGACTCTTCCTAGCTTTGGTGGTGGCGTGTCCGGCGTTTGCCGCCGAGGCGGAGTTAGAGTCGCCGGTCCGCAAGATTTTCGATGTCCTGCGCATCCTCGACTCGGAAGGCGCCGAGCCCGTCCCTTCGCAAAAGGCCTTCTTCGAAGGGATCATTCCCGGGATGCTGCGGAAGCTCGATCCCCATTCCGCATTTCTCGACGGCGAACAGTTTGACCAGCTCAAGCGAATGCAGCGTAGCGAGAGCAAGGGGTTTGGCTCTGTCGTCAGTATTCTGCCCGGCCGCGTCATCGTGCTGCAGACGCTGGAGGGCACGCCTATGCAGCGAAGCGGTATCAGCGCTGGCGACCAACTGATCGCGATCAACAACATCGCTCTGGGCCCGCTCAACCCCGAACAGTTGGTGCAGGTACTCTCCGAGTCTCGCCGGAACCCCGCCCTCGTGCATGTGCGCAAGCCCGGTAACTCCCGCCCGTTGCAGTTCACCTTGACACCCCAGGAACTGCAGGCGCCTTCGGTGGAACGCGCGTTTCACCTGGAAGCCGGCATCGGCTATCTCCGAGTCGCGTCGTTCGACGAAGCGACCGCCCGCGACATGGCGGCGGCCATCGAGAAGCTCGGCGGCGCAAAGCTCAGGGGTCTGATTCTGGACCTTCGTAACAATCCCGGCGGCTCCGTCGGAGCGGCGCTGGACGCGGCGGCACAGTTCTTGAAGCCCGGCCAGGTTGTTCTCAGCGCGCGGGGCCGCAAGATGAGCGGGGAAGAAAAGGTTCCAGCCTCGGCCAGGCCCTACACGTTCAAAATGTCCGTCCTGGTGAATGCGAAGACCGGAAGCGCCGCGGAGATCCTAAGCGGCGCGTTGCAGGATCACGACCGCGCCGTCATAGTCGGTGATGCTACCTTCGGAAAGGGACTCGTTCAGAACGTAATGCCTCTGCGCGAGGGGACCGCGCTTGCGTTGACCACCGCGTTCTACTACACGCCGAGCGGCCGCAGCATTCAGAAGCCTCTGGCCGGGATGCAACTGGAGCAATCCACCGCCAAACCGGAGCAGATCTTCCGCACCGATAACGGGCGGCCCGTCCGGGGCGGCGGCGGTATTGAGCCGGACCGCCCTCCGCAAGCGTTCGGCATGAAGCGCTTGGAACAGTTCCTCGATGCGTCCGGAGCCTACACGATGTTCGCCACCGACTACATTCGCTCCAGTAAACCGGCCGTCACTCCAAATTGGAAACTGCCGCCGGAGGCGTTGGATAAGTTCCGCTCCTTCCTCTCCCAGAACCGTGTGCAGCCCTCCCTGGCCGAGTGGTTCGGCAGCACCGAGTGGATCGCCCACCGGCTGCGCCAGGAGGTTGTCAACCAGACGCTGGGCGTCGAAAAGGGCGATGAGATTGAAGCGGAAAAAGAGCCCTACATTCAGGCCGGGCTCGAGGCCGTTCGCTGAGGGCCGCGGGCGCACATTGCGATAAGATCGTCGGGAATGCGCTACGCCTTATTGCTGTTCGCCCTCGGCTGCCTGCACGCGCAGAACGCCGTTAAACCCGGCCGCTTCCACGTTGAGCACCCGACGCTCCTGAACCTCGGCTTCGAATGGCTGATCGAAGGGGATGCGAACCGTAACGCCTCCGTCGAAGTCCGTTTCCGGAAGACCGGCGACTCTTCCTGGCGGCCCGCCTTGCCGCTGCTCCGGATCGGGGGTGAGCGCGTCTATCGGGACCGCGAAAGCATGACCTACACAGTGCCCCACGGGTTTGCCGGCTCGATCCTCAATTTGCAACCCGGGACGGCCTACGAATGCGAATTCACAATGAAGGACTCCGATGGCGTCGACGGCCCCGCCGTCCAGCGCGTCACCGTTACCACGCGAACTGAGCCGAAGCCGTTTGCAGGCGGCCGCGTCCTGCACGTCTATCCGGCCGATCACGTGGGGCCCAAACAGGAACCCAGCTATATCGGACTCAAGGCTGCGTACTACGGCGAAGGCCGCGGCGATTGGACCGCCGTTCGCCAGACCAAGGCCCAACCCGGCGACACGCTTCTCATTCATGCCGGACTCTATCGGCCCGAGCGTTACAACTACGTCGACCCGCTTAGCGCGCCTTTCACCGGCACCTGGTCGCTGTCGCTGAAGGGCACGGCTGAAAAGCCGATCACGATCAAGGGCGCCGGCGATGGCGAAGCGATCTTTGACGGTGGCGGCAACGCCCGCCTATTCGACATGATGGCGTCGCATCACCACATCGTCGATGGGCTGACGTTCCGCAATACGGAAATTGCAATTTTCGCCGGGGAGAAAGAGGTGCTCGGCGCAGTCGGATTGACGGTCAAGAACTGCCGCTTCGAGGATATCGGCGCCGGCGTCTGGACAGAAAGCGCCGAATCGCGCGACTTCTACATCGCGGATAATCTGTTCTTGGGCCGCGAAGACCGCATGCGGCTGATTGGATGGAATCAGGCCGGCATGCGCACGGCCGGCATTTATCCGTCGCACCTGCTGAAGAGCTTTTTCGCCGTAAAAGTCTACGGCCCCGGTCACGTGATCGCGCACAACGCCATCGCGTATTTTCACGATGGAATCTGCCTGTCCACCTACGGACCGCCGGACTCCGATCCGGAACGCAGATCCTCCGCGGTCGACATATACAACAACGATATTCACCTTTCGAACGACGACTTCATCGAATCCGACGGCGCCTCCCACAATATTCGAATCTTTCAGAATCGGGGCGTTAATGCCGCGCACAACGGCTACAGCGCGCAGCCGCTCTTCGGCGGCCCGGTCTATTTCTACCGCAACCTCCTCTATCACGTTCCCGCAGGCGGCGCGTTCAAGCTCAGCGCCGCGCCGGCTGGAATCCTGATCTACCACAACACCTTGATCGGCGAACAGACGGCACGCGAAGGCTATTCGAACACGCATTGGCGCAATAATCTGTTCATTGGCCGCGATACCCCGGATCGCGGCGTAATGACCTGGGCCAATGCCACGCCTCAGTTCAGCAGCGACTACAACGGCTTCCGGCCGAACAAGAACGTTTCCAAGCAGTACAACTGGTTGGCTCCTTCGCAGGCGGGGGACTGGAAGACATTTGCAACGCTGGCGGAGTTCCAGCGCGCCACCGGCCAGGAAGCGCACGGTGTGGAGCTCGATCTCGACGTGTTCGAAAAGATGACACCCTCCGATCCGGCTCAAAGGCATCATGTTTACCATTCGCCCGATCTGAACTTCCGTCTCCGGGCCGGGTCCAAGGCGGTAGACGCTGGGACCCTCCTGCCAACTCTAAACGACGAGTTCAGCGGCCGCGCGCCAGACCTTGGTGCGCTCGAACTCGGCAAACCCGCGCCGCACTACGGGCCCCGCTGGTTGAACTGGGCGCCTTTCTATCGCTAGGCGCACCCCTTGCGGAACCATTCCTCGTGCGGGCGCGTAATACAGGTTGATGCTTAAGTTCCTGCTCTGGTGCATGCTTCTGGTACTCTGCTGGCCCTTGGCCGTGGTTGCGCTGGTGGTCTACCCCATTGTCTGGCTGATCCTGCTCCCGTTCCGGATCGTCGGCATCGCCGTCAGCGGCGTGTTCGAACTACTCTCGGCCGTCATTTCCCTCCCGGCCCGCCTCGTCCGGCGCCTCGCCTAAAAGACGGATTGGCCTGAAGTTCCGACGATTTGCCGAGGGAGCCGAACGCGGAAATACCCGCGAGGTGCCGAAAATTCTGATCGGCTCAGTATAGGCATTCTGCAGGTTGTCCTTTTGAATCAGTCATATCTGGACCTGTTTCCAGTTTCTCTCGTGAAAGTCCATATGTCCAGGCAGCCTTGGTTCGATGGCGCGCTAGCCAGCGGATCGAATGAATCTCTGACGGGCTTACTAGGAGTAATTTTGGCCTAACGGTCGCGGCCGGTCCCGTCGATAGATAAACGGAGGGTTTCCCCACTTTGGGATGGCTAGCCGTTTCGACCATTCTCGCTAACGTGTTTACCACCGTGTTCGCGCTGGTGCTCTTGCGCCGGCATCCGAACCGGCGGCTCCGTTATCTGGTCGTCATGGTTGGCGCCGTCTCGGTCACCCAGACCGCCGGCCTGTTCGGCATCCTCAATGTTCACGGGCTCTCCGAAGCGATTGGCCGATTCCAGTACTTCATTACCGCGATGACCGGAATGGCTTTCCTCTATGTGCTTTGGCGTGAAATCAGTGACCGCAACCGGACCGACAAGATGCTCCGCCTAGCGGAACACGAGAACCAGGTGATGCAGAGCCGTCTGGAGCGGAAACCGTCCACTCGAACGGCCGAACTTCCGGTTGTCGCTCCAGGCGCCAACACGCAAGCTCTCTAACTGCAAGTCATTAAACAACTTGCAGGATCAGACATTTTAGATAGAGAGTTTCCGGAACGGTCAGCAGCACGGGATGATCGGCAGCCTGGATGCGGCGCTCCAGAACACGGAGCGTCTTGCCGGCCTCGACCGCCGCTTCCGCCACTGTCTGCATCAGGAGCGTCTCCGGCATGTGGTGGGAGCATGAGCAGGAAACCAGAATTCCACCAGGCTCCAACAACTGAAGCGCCTTCCGGTTGATCTCCTTGTAGCCCCGCGCCGCACCTTCAACCGCCGATAGGGTCTTGGCGAACGCCGGTGGATCCAGAATGACAGTTCCAAATCGCCGTCCTGAGACGCGGTAGCTTCCCAAAAGATCAAAAACATCGGCCTCCCGGAACCGGATCGCACCCTCCAGTCCGTTCGCCTCCGCGTTCGTCCTCGCCGCCTCCAGCGCGGCCGCTCCCGAATCCACGGCTTCGACGATGTGGCCCGCTTGTGCGGCGTGGAGGGCAAAGCCGCCCGTTGAAGTGAAGCAGTCCAGGACGGGGCCTACGGCATAGCGGGCCACGGACACGTAGTTTTCCCGCTGGTCCAGGTAGACGCCCGTTTTTTGCCCAGCCTCCAGATCGGCCCGAAATCGAAGGCCGTTCATCGCGACTGCCACTTGGGCCTGTGGCGCTCCGCGCAGGATTCCATTCACCAAAGGCAGCGTTTCGCGTTCCCGCACCGGCGCGTCGTTTCGTTCCCAGATCCCGGCAGGGTGAAAGCACTCTTCCAGACAATCGGCAATTTCGGACTTGATCGCGTCCATGCCCTGGGTCACTGTCTGCAGAACCAACGATTCGCCGTAGCGATCCACAATCAGACCCGGCAGTTGATCCGCCTCCGAAAAAACCAGACGATAGGCCTCCGTCCCGGACACGATCCGGTCCCGATGCGCCTGGGCGGCCCGCAGCCTCGCTGTGAGCCAGGGGCGATCAATTGTGACCTGCTCGCGGCTCAGCAGCCGGAGCGCGATCTGCGAGCTGGAAGAATAATGCGCCGTGCCGATACGGCGTCCGCGCGGGTCCTCCACCGTGACGGCGTCGCCCGGCCCGGCGTCGCCCGCGTTCGAGACATCGGAGGCATATACCCAAACATGCCCGGCCTCGAGACGTTCTACGGCACGGCGCGCTATTCGAACGGAGGGACGGTTCACGTCCCTCCCATTGTAGGTTAGTTGGCCACGTTCACTTTGATCGTGCGCGGTTTGGCGATTTCCTTCTTGGGCAGTGTGATTGTTAGCACCCCGTCCTTAAAGGCCGCCGCGACCTTTTCCGGCTCCACCGAATCCGGCAGTGTGAAGTGCCGGGCAAAGGCGCCGTAGCTGCGCTCAATGCGATGGTAGCCGCCCTTCTCGACCGTCTTCTCGAACTTCCGTTCGCCTTTGAGGATCAGAGTCCCGTCCTCTAGTGCGATCGAGATATCTTCGATCTTGACGTCGGGAAGGTCCGCTTTCACCACCAGTTCATTCTCGGTTTCGAGAATGTCAACGGCGGGTGCCCATGGGCGGCTCGTGTCCGGTTCGTTGTGCAGAGCCTTCAAGGCCTCGTCGAACAAAGCAAACGGCGCCGGGAACGGATTGAACTTCGTGATAAGCATGACTGTTGACCTCCTGTGTATCAACAGGACCAGTATAAGATATGAGTGTTATTGTGTCAAGTAGTCTTATTCTTAATCCAGTAGATCATCCGATAGCCCAAAAGCACTCCCAGAAAGAGCCCGTAATAAATCGGTGTCCATAGCGCTGCTTTTCCCTGCCAGAAAAAATGTACAACCCCAGCCATTGCAGAAAGATAGACGATTCGGTGCAGTAGTTGCCACCGCTTCCCGCCGAGCCAGCGGATGGACGCTGCCGTGCTGGTGGCCGCCAGCGGGACCATCAGCGCGAAACCAATCATACCGGCGATGAAGAATCGCCGGGTCGTCAGGTCCTCCAGGATGATCTCGGTGTTCCACTGCACGTCTAGTCCGTAGTAGTGCAGCACGTGGAGGCAGCCGTAGAAAAAGGCGCAGAGTCCCAACGTCTTCCGGAACCTGATCAGGCCGCTTTGCCCTGGCAGGCGCCGCAGCGGGGTGATGCAGAGGCTGAGAAGCAGGAACCGCATTGTCCAATTCCCGGTAAACCGTGCGACCGTTTCGAGCCGGTTAATCCCAAGCTGATTGTTGTTCCACCGCCAAGCCAGTTCCGCCAAGGGAATCAGGCACAGGCCGATCACGACAGCCTTCGCCCACCGGGCATTCCAAATACGGTTCATCACAGGGGTATCCAGTTCCTCCTCTCACATTATTCCCCTTCTGGCCGAAAAGCTCACAAGGCTCTGCTCTATGACCATTTACCGACACTCCGTCTTGTGCTGTCTGTCTGCCGTCTGGATGGCCGGTTGCGCGGCGAAAAAACCGGCTGTCGCTGCAAAGGAAGCTGGTCCCTCTGGTGCGACAATTCCGGCCAAACTGGATCGAAACGCACCTGTCTACCCGTACTCCGTCGTTCCGGGAGGAACGGCGACAGCCGAAGCGGCCAAGGCCGCCGTCGCCTCCGATCCGGTTGTCGCCGAGCACTACCACGCGGTCAAGCTCGGCGCTTTGGAGGAGAAAACGCTTGAGGGTCCCAAAAACGCCTATGTCTCCTATCGCGTTGGCGACAAAGTATTTTGGACGCGAAAGACGCTTCTTCTCAAGGCCGGGGAGACGGTCCTTACCGACGGTGAATCCATGATTCGCGGCCGTTGCGGAAATCTGGTGTCGACGACTCCTCAAGAGCCTGTCGCGGCGGCGAACATGGAACCGCGGGAAGCCGTGTTCGACATGCCGGTGCCTGCCGCCTACTTGACCGCCGCCTTGCCTGCTGTTGCGCCTCCGACCGAGATTCCCCAGACCTACGCGGAGGACCCCGGCCGGAGAGACACCGTTCTCAGTAACCTCCCGGCCCAGTCGCCAGCCGATGCGGTTACCATACCCAACGGAGGCCAGGGCTTGTCCGGTCCAGCCGCTGGGCTAATCGGCGGCGCGGCGCTTGGTGGCATTGGCGGGGGCCTTGCTCTTTCCGGCAACCCACCCGCCACATTTCTGGCGCCCGAACAACCCCTGGTTCGCGACCCTGCCCTGCCTCCCACCCCAATTCTGATTGGGGAACTGGCTCCACCTCCGGCTTTCCCTCCCGGCACCCATATGCCACCGCCGTCCAACCCTCCCCCGCCCGGTCCGCCGCCGGTCCACTTTCCTCCACCCATTCCTCCACA
>Ga0194119_10007648_pt1 | contig 15168 bp, 23 predicted proteins | sample TA2MahC100mmetaG_FD_148620 | JGI IMG/M metagenome (GOLD analysis project Ga0194119, IMG submission 148620) | Freshwater microbial communities from Lake Tanganyika, Tanzania - TA2015018 Mahale Deep Cast 100m | ecosystem: Environmental > Aquatic > Freshwater > Lake | place: Tanzania: Lake... | reverse complement strand
TCGTATTCGACCTCCACGACGACGTAGAACAGCGCCGTGCCTTTCGCATTCACCCGCTCGACGCATTGCCGTGCCAGCACACGCGGCAGCACCACCAACCCTTGTTCAGCCAGCAGCGGGGCCAGCGTGTTCATCACGGCATCGATGCCGCGAAACGCAAACCCCTGCTGCTGGTTCTTCGACGACTTGGCAATGCCGACCGCTGCCAGCTTCGCCGCCACGGTTGCGATTGACCGATAGACCTGCATCACATCCCCCTCTCAATTAACGCTTGCAGGTCGGCATACTGCCGCGCCACCTGCCACCACAGGGCCACGACCATTGCCACCCCGGCAATGTCCACGGCCCGATCCCATATCCACTGTTTCGTCGCAAGATTCTTCGCCACTCTTGCAGCCCCCTTGAGGTCGGCCTGATTGCCGACAGCCTTACTGTAGCATAATCCTATTGCACGGTGTCAAGCACTTTTCTTCTGGGGCGTCCCGGCTTACCACGTGGCCGCGCCAGAATCATCGTGCGATCCACGGGTGTCAACAGCCACTGCTGCCCCACCATTGCCGGTTGCACCCCGGCCCGTTTGATCATCTGATAGACCCACGCCCGTGTGACGCCCAGTTCAGCGGCCCACTGACGCACCGTCAAAATCCCCTGCGGCAATGCATCCATAATCCTATTCTATCATGAAAACACAAAAAGCCCCGACCTCAGGGTAGAAGGGGGGAACCCTGAAGCCGGGGCCGCGATGGCGAATCGCGAAGGCAGTCTGTAGTCTAGCACAGAGCCGCTAGAAGATGTCGAGGCTAATTATGCCGCGTGACGGCGGGTAGAGTCGCAGACCCAGCACCACCGCTGCCGCCACTTCCCATCGTGCCCCGCGTGATTGGTGCCACCCAGGCAGCATCCGCACTTCATCGCACAGCGACAGGTGCCACAGACAACGCACCATTGCGCCCAGCCAGCTTGCCGACGCTGGCACGACCCGCAGCGGGTTGCAGACCTGCCACCCGTGCCGCTCGAGCACATACTGTGCCTCGGCAAACGCTGTCTCGTTGCGATGCGGTCGATCCGTCACCGGCCCCGCGAGGTAGGCCACGCGCCGTCGCCTCATGCCCAGAACCGTGCCCGCAGCCAACGCGGCTGCACGATACGGAACGCCGCATCAATGGCTCGACTCGGTTGCGCCTCGATGTTGTCCACGATGCCGTCAAACGCATAGCCGTCTAGGGCGGTTTCTGACACATGTGCCGGGTCACGATCCGTCGCAATCATCCGCGTGCCGTCTGGTCGATACCGCCGCACATCCAGCACTAACCCGCCGTGCCGCTTAATCCAATCGGCCTCGTTCGGAAACCGCAGATCAGGAATGATGACCATCTGGACGCCCGTGGCATCGTCTTGCCATTCTTGCAGCTGCCACGCCACAGTTCGCACCCAGATATCGGGGTCAGTCTGCCGCCGCCCGACGCCGATGTGCTGGAGCAACGCCGGGTCTTTGCGGGTCATGCCGTGATTGACCCGGCAGACCGCCCTGACCGCATCGGCAAACGAGACCCGATGCCCGACGGTGCAATACGTGTGCAGCAATCCTTGCGCGACGGTGTCCTTGCCCTGCCGCGCTTTTGACCCTAATCCGACGAGAAAAGTGCGGCCCAGTATCGGCCAGTCAGATGTCGCTGTCGTCATTTGGAGGTGCCCCCACGCCGCCATCGGCGCGCCATGCCACAAAGATGATCCCCGGTGCCAGTGCCCCGAGCAACCAGTCCATGCCGCGCAGCAACCAGCTCACGACGGTATGACCGGCACATAACACCAGCCAGACGGTCGCCATAGGAAAATATAGCACCTGCCACCCGAATCTAGCCATCGAGCCGCCTAAGCAGCGAATGCGCCTCATAGCGATGCGCCCGCAGATAGTCTGACACGAAGAGCCACAGCGAACCGTCGCCTTCGACAATCCGACCCGCCCAGAGAAACACGGCATGCCCGTCTGGGCCTTCGATGTCGCTGACGTACAGAATGCCCGTATCTCGCTCCAGGTCTACCCGCGTCACGACTCGCGTCTTGACACCCAACCGCATTGCTGCTCGTTTAATCGGCGTCCAGGGGCGCACCCCATGCCGCAGCAGGTTGCGCGGATTGTCAAACGCCGCAAACGCCGTCGGCCAATCGACCGCGCAGAGCATCGCCAGCGACGCCACCGCGCAGTCGCCGTGATTCTTCTGCTGCGCCACCATCCGCACCAGGTGCGGGATGGTCAGGCCCATCGCTCCGCATCCGCCCAGTGCATCCGCACCGAGTTCATGTCAGTCACGCCATCACGCTGACTCAAGCTGCACCAGCCCCGCCGCTGGGGTCGGCCCTGCACCTGCGCCGAAAGCTGATAGCCGTGCGTTTCCGTCATGCAACCGACTTCGATGAGCAGCCGGTCGGCCCGCCACGGAATCCATGCCAGTTGATGCGTGTGCGCCTGACAGAGAATGCGCCACGGAGCCAACCCCATCGCAACATGTTGATCCGTCAGCCATTCTTCCACGCCGCGTATCGCCGTCCCCGGCACTCTGGAATACTTCTCCGCGTGACTGATGATGATATCGCCAATTTGACTGACCCACTTGACCTGAAACCGCCCGACGATCACTGGCGCAAATCGGATATGCGCATGCCGTTTCGCCAGCATTCGTAGCATCGACAAATCGCCGCCGCACAGATACTGCACCGCCGCCACCATTTCCTCGGGTAGCAGGGCGCGTAACCGACGATCCAGCCGCTGGTCATGATTGCCCTCGACCAGCACAATGTCATTGAATGCGGCGGCCAGCTGCTCGAGCAACGCCTGCGCCCCTGCCATCTCCTGCTCAATCGGCACCCGCTCGTGCTTGGAGTAGGCCGAGACGCTATACAGGTCAAGCAGGTCACCCGCAATGACCAGCGTCGTATCCGGTCGCCCGCCCTCAATTGCAATCAGGTCGGCCACCGCTTGCGGGTCATGGAACGGCGCGTGAAAATCCGAGGCAATCACATACCGGCGTTTCGGGCTGTGCTGATAGGCCGGGGGCGACACCAGATCGCGCCGACGACGCTCGATGAAGCTGTCGATAACCGCCCACGCCTCATCAGCCGACTGCGGCAACCGCGTCGATTGGGCCATGATCTGCGGCGTAATGGATGCACCAAGCACCGCCTGGACGCCAATGCGCGGGATGGGCAGCCCGTGCTTTACCGCCCAGCGTTTCGCCTCGGCCCAGCGGTTTTGGAACGTCGTGCGCCGAATACCCAGCGCATCCCCGGCCCCTTGCACGCTGCCGTATTTGGCGACCGCCTCGTACGTCTCTTTGACAATCTCTTCACTGAGCGGCTGTGCCGCCATTAGTCGTCCTCGTCATCAGGCAGCACAATTAACGCTGCCGCAATCATGGCCGCGTAGATGACCAGGACGCAGAATGCCAGTAAGCCCATCGCCGACCATATCCACGGAGCCATAGCGTTCCCCTAAAATGACCCACCAGCCACATCGGCAGACCGCATAACCCGGCGTCGTGCCGAGTTGCTGCCCACACCGCTCACACCGCATGGTTAGTCCTGTGGTTTGACGGGCGGTTCTGGAGGAGGTGCTGGTGTGGCTTGCAAGCCTTCCACCACAGCGGCGACCACACCTGCCACCTTGCCCACTTTCGCCAGCCATCCACGCACCCGTGTCCAGCGGCTCATCGTCCCGCCTCCACATTCTGTCGCTTCTGCCACAGCGACCATACCAGCGACGCCAGCGACGCCACCGCACCGATGACCTGCATCAGGTCATCCTGCGTGAGCCACTGCTGTGCGCCCCATATCGTTACGAGCCAGCGCGTCACCGCGCCAATCATTGTCTGCGCCATCTGTCCTCCTAGCGACTGCCGCCCACTGTGCCGGTGACTCGACCAATGAGCTTGGCATTCATGGTTAAAGGCACGCCGTTCTTCAGAGCGGCTTCCAGCCGCTGCACGCCCTCTGCCGTTGAAGTGCTGTTGTGCGTCAGCAACGCGATCTGTTCCCGCATCGTGTCAAGCCGGGTTAACAGGTCAGCCAGCGTCGGCCCGGCCGGCGCAGGTGCCACGGGCACTGACCAGGCTGGCGGTTTTGCGTCCCAGGCCATCGGGTCAATCGGGGCCACGAACACGCGGTCTGCCGACTGCGGCGGGCCGACGGGTGCCCACTGCGGCACAGACTCTGCACCCGCTGCCGTCAGGATGTCCACCAGCTCATTGGACGGCTGATGGTGCAGGATGTCATGAGCAATGCGCGTGCCATTCGGCAGCGTGCCATATGTGCCGCCCGTCTTGGCAGACAGGCCAAAGCCCTGCGCCCGATGCCGCCACGCCACGGCATTACACAGCCGCGCGCATTCGTCATGGCTCAGTGTTGGGCCAAACCGGGTGCGTTCTTCACGAATGGTCTGGAGTAGATTGTCCATGCTGTGTCCTCAGCCCTATGCGGGCGGTAATCTCGCCGGTCGTCTTGGAGGCCGTTACCACCAACGCCCCCGGCAACCATTCATCACGGGTCGCATGTCTAATGGGAATCTCGAGCCGCACGGTATCGTCACCGTGCAGCGCGTCAAAGAACTCGCGCCGAATTGCAACTCCCGGTCGTCGGTCAGACACGACGCCTCCGCATCACAGGCCATGTGCCCGTGCGTAGGGCATTGACGAGTCGAGTGCCACGCCGCATACCGACTTGACCATACCAGCGGCTCTGTTGCAGTTCCTGCGCGGCAGTATGCCAGTCCTTGACCGCGATGGCGGCCAGCATCTTGACAAACTTGCGGAGTTTCGTCAGGCCCAGATTGAACGCCAGCTCGACTAGGACTTCCTGCCGCACCGCATCCAGCGACTGAAACCACGGGAACGTAGACGCATCGTGAATGGCATCCGCGATGTCATCCCGCAACTGCGCGTCGGCCTGCGGTTTCGTCCAGGTCAGGTCGGCAATTTCATGCTCCATCTTGCCGTGCAGGGCATGCCCATAGCCAATCGTCCAGACGCCGACCGTATCGAGATACGGCACCAGCGACAGCCCCTCCGCCACTTGCACGTGCGTACGAAGCCGGGTCAGATTCACTTCCGTTCCTCCAGCACTCGGTCAATGCGGTCGCGCAGATATCGGATGTCAGACAGAATCTGGCTCATCTTCGAATCTTGCTCGGCTTCAATGCGCGCCAGATCACGTTCTGCGGCTAGCACCTTGCCTTCGATTCTGACCAACCAGGCAATGGCGGTGACAAGTGCCAACCCCACCATGACCAGTGACTGCGCGTCCCACATCTCACTACTCCGTTAGGGTGTCTCAGCCGCTGGCGGCGTTGCCACCGTCACCGACTCGGTGTCATCGTGCATCGTGTAATTCTGCGTCGGGTCAAGCCCGGCGTCCGCAATAGCGGCATCCAGAGCCTGTTTGGCCTGTGCCGCAAGCAGCTCCAGCTTCATCTGAGCGTTCTGGTGCTGCATCACTGCCGCTTTCAGTTTCCAATACGTCGTCGCGTGCATCGTGTCTCCTCTCGATGGGTGGTGGTTATTCGTCGTCTGGCTCAGAGACGACCGGCAGCCCCGGCGACGGGGCCACCGGCAGCGTCACCTCACACCCCGCCAGCGCGGACATGGCCGGAAGCTGCGTCTCGATAAACGCGTTGACGGCGGCAATGACTGCCGGGTCGTCCTGCACGACGGCCTTATGCCCGACCTGCCCCATCACGTCGTCGATGAGGTCGATCCCTGCGGTCAGGGACGTCGCCCCGTTGACGCTGATGCTGATGTGTCCGCTAATCAGTCTGCCCGTAATTGCCATGTCTGTCTCCTAGTGAATCCGCGCTTCGAGCGCGGCGATCTGCTGCTGCTGCTGCTGCACCACGGCCACGAGATACGCGGTCACGCGGTCATAGGTCACGTAGTCGGGTGTCCCGCTCTCGCCGCCCTCGTCATACGTGCAGAGGAGCGGCGCGATCTCCTGCACCTCCTCTGCGATGAAGCCGACAAACCGCCGCTGATCCTCGTCCGTCTTGCCGCGATACGTGATCGGACGCATCGCCATGACAGCGGTCAGCGCGTCGGCGGTGTTCAGTGGGGCAATGTCGTGCTTGTAGCGGAGGGACGAGGTAGATCGCCGGATGTAGTCTGACTGTGCAATATACGCATTGGCCGCTGATGCGGTCGTGGGTGGGTTGTAGTAGACAAACTGACCGGTCGCGTTCCATGCGGAATGGGCCGATCCTCCGATCGTCAGTCTGACTTCGTTCGAGCTGTACTCTTCAAGGTAGGTATCGACGCCGCCGTCGAGGTAGAGCTTTCCGGCGGACTTCATAATCACGTTCTGGCCATTGTCAAGCTGCAAAGCAAGCGTTCCGCCCGTGTAGAACGCCATGTTGTTGGCGGAGACTTCGTGGATGTAGGTATCGCCCGTTCCCGCCACGCCGTCGAGGAAAAATTTGGCGGTCGCGCCGATGGCGAGGTCGCCGCTGAGGCCGAGGCGCATACGTTCTGTCCATGTGATTGTATTGCCAGCGGTGCCAGACGGGGCGCTATAAAAAAGGTGTAGCCCAGCATTCTGGATATACCGTGACGCGGTGGTGCTCTTGTTGTATTTCCAATTGCTGCCATCAAAGTAGGCATTCGCAACGAGCGCCAAGAAATCTGACGGCGCGTTCACAGCACTGATGTCGCTACCGCTGCCAATGTCCAGTCCACGCGAACCGCTGCCCCACGCGCTGGGCGTCACCCCGATGCCGACGTTGCCGCTGCTGTCGAGGCGCATCCGCTCTACGTAAGCAGACCCGTTGTAGCCCTGCCAAATGAAATCTGCCGTTCCTGCGGAGTTCTGCACAGCGCCAAACAGTGCTTCAAAGCTGCCACCATGACTGAATCGAATTGCAGTGTAAGCACTGGTTGCATTACCGCCGGACAACTGCAATCGTGCATTGAGTACGCTTGCGCTTGTGGTTGGGCTGTACGCAGTGGTAGCCGTAGATGAAAGCACAGCCGATATCGTGGTTGCGCCTGAGTTGACATCAAGCCTTGCGCTCGGCGTCGTCCCAATGCCGACGTTGCCATCATTGAACACGTAGCCCGACGACGCCCCGGCGAAGGTCAGCGTGTTGGTGCTGTGCGTGATGGTCACGTCGCCGTTGTTGAAGTTGACGACCGCCCCATTGCCGAGGAACAGGTCGGCCCACATCAACGAGCTGCTGCCCAGGGCGGGGGTGTTATTCGTCACCGGCGTCAGTGCGCCCGTGACCTTGACCGCGCCGCCAAACTCAAACGTGGTATATGACCCCGCACCCCCAAACATGGAGTCGATGGCGTCATAGACCGAACTGTTGACCGTTGCCGCAGACCACAGCGTCACATTATCGACGAGTGCGGCGCGGGTAATGACTGAAGCTGCCATAACGTCCTTTCTGTGGTCGCCCCGCGACCGTTACACTGTCCAGACGGGAATGTAGCCCGTTACGCCGTTGATACTTAGCGACCACCAGCCAGTCGGATTGCCCGCCTTCGGGCAATTGGTCATCGTCGCCGTCAATGCCGCCGTTGTGTAGCTGACATTGTCGAGCGTTAAAGTGGCTGCGCGAATACCGCCAATCACTCGCACAGACCCACCAAACTCGACCGTGGTGTAACCCGCGCCCCCCGCAAACAGCTGGTCAATCTTGTCATATACCGCACTGTTGATTTGTGCGCTATTCCAGACTGTCGTGCCATCAATAAAACTGCTGCGGGTAATTGTGGTTGCCGCCATGTTATGTCCTCACAATGCGCGTCTGCCCCAACGCACGAATTACACCCTGATCGCGCAGCTCGGTGCCGAGCGTCACGCGCCGTAGGAAATGGATGTTATCGCCTGACAATGCCCCATCGGGCGTGATATCGACCTGCTGGACGCGATACGATTCCGCGATGCTGCTGGGCGTTGTCAGATTAACCGCCACGACCTGCCCAGGCACCATGTAGGGCGCAAGCGTGGCATGAAACTGATCCTGCGTATCAAACACAATCTGATCCTGCCCGTAACCCTTTGCCGCCAGCAATGCCTGCGCCACACCATCCGCTTCGGTTGCCGTCAATCGCGCATCCTGATAGTAGAACGTGGCAATGCCCGACGGTTCATTCAGCAGCACTTGCTGTCCCAGCGTAAATCCCAGATACGACAAGTCATAGCTCAGAGCCGACGACAGCGTTGCCGCTGCCGTGGAATCCACGCGCGTGACCAGTAAATCCACCGTTTCATTGACAGATAGCGTGCGCGGCAGCACGACGCCTGTCAGATTGCCAGGGCCACTTGGCGTGATATTGCCGTATTGGTTGCCCAGAAATTGCGTGCCCAGCGCAAAACCCAGATACGCCGAGACCAGGTTGACGGCGGCTCCCGCAGGCGTTAACACCTGCCGTCCCACATAGTCAATCTTGCTCGGGCCAACCACAACCGTGCCCGCTTGGTCGTAGAATCGGATATCGGTGACCGGAATCACGGTCATTGACGTCGCGGTCAACGATGAAACCTGAGAGCCGCCGCCACGCACCGTGACTTGTGTGGCCACATCCGTCAAATCCAGGGCGCGTTGAAATGCCGCAAAGTTCTGGCTCGTATCCGTCAGTGTCAGGCTATTGGACGGCAGATGATCCGGCAGCTGGAAAATATTGACATGTCGTTCAGGCCCAATCGTCAGATATGCATCCGACGTTTCTGCTAGTCGTTGCAATGCCCCTAGCGGTGTCTCTTCAACGAACTCGAGTCGAGTCACATTGCCCAGAGACGAGGGAATGAACCCCGTCACAAACCCGGCATTCGTAAACGACTGACAAATCCGCGCCGCTACGGTGTTGACGCCTTCATCCACAAACGTCGCCGTGACCCGCGCATAGCGGTCAATTAACCACGTGTAGTCCTGACACTGGATGACATAGGAGGAGCGGTCGGATGCTCGTGCCTGAGTGACGGTGACCGTGAGGATATGACCCGCAAAGTAGACGGTGCCCGACCCATTGAACGCCGTGACGCGGATTTCCTGTCCACGAATGGGCACAAATCCGACACATCGCGCTGACATGGTCGAGGGCTGGCCTAACACCTGCTGGATAGACAGTTCGCTCATGACGAACTGCTTGGTGCGGTCTACGCCGTTAATCTGAATACTGAAGGACGGCGTAATGTCATTCAGCACCAGACTGCCGACGAACGCCGAACCAACCACCGCGCCCATTACGCCACCCGCCGCCGTTGCCGCAGTTCGCGGCCCAGTTCACTCGACACAATGGACGCCAGTTGCTGTCGTGCGGACGAACTGTCCAGATAGCCCGCCACATTGATCGAGACATTGATGGGACTATTGCTGATGCTGCCACGCTGTACGGCCTGCTCTGGCGTCAACACCACCTCACCAGGTCGGAGCATTGCTGGAATGACATCCCGCGAGGACGCCGCACGGAAGTCGCGTCCGACAACGCCGCCCTGATCGAATCCAGGCATCTCGCCTGATCCCACAAACCGCACACGCACTTCATCGGGAATGTTATTGATGGCGTCCGTGGCGCGTTCCGCAAACTCTGTCGCAGCGTTGCCTGCCTTTTCAAAACTGTCGGGCATACCCTTGACCAGCTTGTCAATTAACTCCTGAATCTTTTTGATGAGTTTGTCCGTGGCGGTTTCAATCGGTGCGCCAAAGTTAATCGCTCCCAGGTCTTGCAACTTTCTCCCGTTCGCATCTGTCAGCAATCCCTGCTTTAACATAGCGTCCAAAATTGGGCGCATGTTTTCAGGCACGGTTGCGCCAGTGCGAATGGATGCCTGCACAAAGTCATTGATTTCGTCTGACATGCCGGTGATGACGCCAGTTAAGTCTGCGCCGCCCTGCATCATCAGATTAAACGACTGAATAATATCGGCGGCACGTTCATTCAGTTTGTTCTGATTGAACGCTGGCCCCAGGGCAGACAGTTCGACACCGTATTTCTTGGCGGCGTCTTCCATCGCCTTAAACTGGCTCTGACTGCCCATGCCAAGTGCTTCCAGCAGCTTGCGGTTCTCATCCGTCAGCTGTCCAGATTCCAGCAACTTGTTGATGGCTCCCTGCATGGAGTCTGGTAGCACGACGCCCAGGTCACCGGCTTCGCGCAGTAGGTCGCCCAGCTCAGTGTTCATCTTTGCCAGTTCTTCTTTAGCTTTGGCTGCTTTCTCTTCAGACGCGGCAAGTTCCTTGTTGAATTGCTGGGTGGCGCGTTCAAACTCCTGCACGGTTCGCACGTTGAAGAGCGCGTTGATCGACACACCGGCCAGATTCGCTCGTTGCTGCATGGCCTCCAACCCGCCATTGGCGTCGAAGAACTTGGCCCGCATGTCCATGACTTGCTTCTGCTGCGACGGCCCAAACACCTTGCCAAACAACTGCCCCGCCAGTTTGCCCGCCGCCGCGCCCAGCGCAGACCCAATTGGGCCACCCAGTGACCCCAACGCCGAGCCAAGTTTGCCGCCAATGCCCTCGGCAATGCGTTTGCCCAGATCGACCCCTAGGCCACCAATCAATGATGCCCCAACCGATTTCAGCACATCGCCGCCGCCCTGCAATGCACCAACAATCGTCGTCGGCAACGATTCGAGTGATTTGCCGAAATTGACAAAACCGCTAGAACTGCTTTTGGTGATTTCTGACGCTTGTTTTACCGAGCCAGCGAATCGTGTCCACAAAAAACCATAGTCGCGGTTAAAGAAATTCTGCATTTCGTCACTAAACGACGTGACGCTTTTTTGAAATGCGTCAATATCGCTTTGTGCTTTGATCATTGGATCGGTCTTAAACTCAAAGATTTTCTCCAGATCAACGGCTTTAGTGTTCCACTGAATCGAAGCAAACTCATTGATATCCTGCAAAAACTCTTTCCATTTTTTTTGAGTTTTTGCGATTTGTTTTTCGCTCAAGCCAGTATTGTTAGCAAAGTTGCTCATGGCATTCGCCGCGTGTTGCGTGACAACAGTGCCAGAGGATTGCGCCACTGTCGCTTTATCAATTTCAGTGCGAAGGCTCTGCATGATAACCCGAGTGCTATCTAAGGCTTTGCCCAATAGACTATTGCCCTGAATACCTTTCTCGGCCTCATCCCGTTGCTTACGCGACTCAACAATTAACGCTTCCATTTCAGCGCGCTGCACCACAAGCTTCATCGTCATATCTTCATATTTTTTGCCGACGCCAGGCAGCAGTGAAGTAAGCGCATAAAACAAAGTGGTCGATTCTGTGGCTTTCAAGCTAGTCTGTGCAAACGCTTCTGTGGTGAGATTCAACGCAAACTTAAGACCGTACAGCGCACGCACGGCAATATCACTAATAGCAACAATTCCTTCGCCTAATGAAACAAAGACCTTCAATAGGTTCTTGACTTGCATTTCTGTATCGCTGCCAAGCGATTGTTTAATGCCCTGCGCGAGCATTGAAAACGTCTGTTGCAGTCCTTCTGAGCCTAAGACTTGCGCAATGACACTGGCTCCCTGCTTGACCATTTCAAAAAATGGCTCCAATGCGTCAGCAATCGTAATTTGAACTGCATCAGAAATAGTACTCATCAGGCCATCAAACGTATTAGCCTGCAAAGCCATCGCGCCGGTAAACTTGCCCAGAGACGCTTGAAACGCAGCAAAGGCTTTGGCCCCGCCATTAGCAGTTTCTGACAAGCGTTCAATGGCATTGCGTGCCTCTGGAGTCACCACGCCCAATTCCATAAGCCGCATCATGGCTTCGCCAATCGGCTTACCCGCTTGCAAGCTGGCATACATACGACCCGTCCAGAACGCTACTTCTTCAAAGTTTGCGCCAGACGCTGCTGATGCATCACCAAGCATTTCAAGATTTTTGGTGGTATTTAGCGCATCTCCGCCAAACAACTGAAGATGCTTAGAAGCTGTAATGATTGGGCCGGTTTCAAATGGGGTACGTTTGGCAAAATCAAATAGGCTACGCACATGTGCTTCGGCTTTAGCAGAATTGCCCATGAGCGTTGTAAACTGCAGGGTCGATTTCTCTAAACTGCTATTCATCTCCAACGCCACGGATGCTACAGAACTAATGCCACCCGCAAGCAAACTGAAGCCTTTTGAAACAACAGCGCCTACCCCAATCAATGCACTGATTTTGGCAAACTGTCCGATCATGCCATTCAGTGACGCATCAAACTTGCCAGCGGTATTCTGAACCGCTTTCATCGTGGCTTCAAAACCACCCACTGATTTATTAGCGCCACCTGCCCCTTTTTCGACATCCGTAACTGCCTGATTCACTTTCTTCAGGGATTCGACCGCTGCCAGCGTATCGGCTGTAACGACAATCGACAGTTCACGGGCCATGATTAGGTTTTCTCCTTGCGTGGGGCGAGGATATCGTAGACCACGGCAAGCCGTTCTGCCGTCTCTGCGAACTCCTCAGCCCCCATATCTTGGGTCAGCCGGTCAAGCATGACCGACCCGGCCCCCAAGTCCTGCGTAAACCGATTGCAGCAGCTGCGATATAGCGACCAGACCTGCTGGTTGGCTTGGTCGAGGTCATTGAGGTGCGCCAATAGTTGACAGCCGTCACAGTCATACAGGTCAGGTTCCTGCTGCACCAGGTCGTCGTCTGCCGTCTGACAGCAGACGACCCGACCTGACGCCACCTCATCGGCCCAGAACTCAGCCCAGCTCCGTAGTTGGGCGAAAGGAGGCATCCCGTGCCTCCGACGCCTGCACGATCTGGGTCAGCCCTGCCTTGCCCACTAACGCGGCCTTCAACACCCCGTCCAGGCGGTGCTTGTTCTCCGTCGTGCAGGGCGCAGGCGTGCCACCGCGCTCGACGATGCCTCGCCAATCAACCAGGACGTAGTCAACGATGGCGTCGGCAAACGCTTCCTGATCGACCACATCTTCCATCCGCTTGGTGACCTTATTCGGCACCTTGCGGCTGTAGCTCTTATTGAGTTCCCGCCACTTCTTGGTCGTTAATTCGCGCAGGACGTAGACCACCTGAGGGTCTGCGTCCTGCACGTCGTCCAATTCCGTCTCCTTCACTTCAAACGTATAGTCGTCCGACTGAAGCTGTCTCGGCATGCTCGGTGCCTTTCTCCTCAAAAAGCTGGCGCGTTGTTAGAACGCCACCAGCGACTGCGTAGTAATGCGGGTTACGCGGAACGGATTGACAAACGCCATCCCATTCGGGCTGGTCGCTGCCGTCTTCGCCACAAACACCGCCTGCGGCTTGACTTGATCCGCGCCGTTCAGGTTCGCCGTGAACCCGTCCGTGTCCAGCTCCAGCGCGGGCCACTCGATCTTCTCGGTGTACCGGTCAGTGCTGTTGATGTAGCTGCCCAGCAAGGTCATGTCGGCCTTGAACACGGTATCCGCGCGCAGTGCGGCATACAGGCTGTTGGCAGACACGGTGTTCATGCGCGGATACGTGATTGTCAGCGTGGCCGTTGGGAACCCGTTATCGCCAGGTTCAAAGATATAGTCCTGCCCCGTGACATTCGGTGCATCCTGCGGACGGCTGAACTCAAAGGTAAAGCCTTCGAGGTTGATGGCATCGCCTGCCACCAGTGACCCCGCCGCCTGCACGTTCATGCGGAACGTCCCCTGCTTGCGGAAGACGCGGTTATCCAGCGCAGGGAACGTCGCGCCATTGACGGTGCTGCGCGTGTTCGTCGAGCTGATGTCGGTCATCTTATTGCCCATGAACTGGAACGTGTTATCCATCACGCCCGAATCGCCCACGGTCTTTGAGAAGCCGTACACCTTTGCCGCAGTCAGTTCATCGACGAACTGCACCTTGTCAAAAGCCAGCGTGACGCCCAGCCCGTCAATTGACGGGGCCAGATTGATGATGTGCTGCCAAGAGGTCGTCTGGCCTGACGCACTGCTGCTGATGGTGACCGCTGTTGGTGACCCCATCGCCAGTGCTTCCAGAATGTACTGATGATCCGCGTAGCGGTCGCGCCCGGTCAGCGTAATGTCCTGCGCTGAGGTGTCGCCCTGATCGCCGCGTCCATAGAATGTCTGTCCAAACGCCTCATCATTGACGCGCTGTGGCGCAAACCGCGCCCCGCCGTCTGAGGTGAAATAAATGCCCTTGGTCACACTCGCCGCCGTGCCCCACGAATTCGTGGCGAACTTAGCAAATGCAGCGCGGGCTTCTCTACCGGTGACTCCTGCCATAATGGTCGTCTCCTAGACCTGTGTTTCGTAATTTAGCGGCACCGTCAGCCGCAACGTCAGATACGACGCGCCTGCCGGAGCCACCACATCCCAGGTGCGACCATTGTCTGGCACGGCATACAGCCCCGAGGTCTGATGCCCGTCCCTGACAATCGCTGCGGTCACACTGTTGCAATCCCGCACAAGCGTCTTGTGAGTGGCGACATAGTCCGCAGCAATATGCCGCGACAGTTCGAACTCCAACACATCCGTGCGGTCTTCCGAATACGCAAACCCGCCGAGGCTGGTGCCGCCACTCATCTTCACGCGGAATCGGGCATCGCTGCTGCCTGACCCCTGAAACATGAAGTCTTCACTGCTGACGGCTTCCACATAGCTAAACGGAGCCGCCACCATGAGTGACCGCACACGATTGAGCAGCACATCTGGCGTTGTTGCCATCGGTTACGCTCGATTCCATCCGAAACTCGACGCGCCAGCCGTGACATCGCCTGCCGTCTGCGCGGCCTCGGCACTGTCGATCTGGTCGTCTACGGTGATGGTGTCGAAATCTCGAGCCACTAAGAGCAGTGCGCCCTGCATGGCTTCGTCCGCGTCCCGCAGGTAGGCGTCGGCCTTTTCCTGCCACGGGCCGCCCTGCATTGTCTGCGCTTCGCGGAAAATCAGACCCAGCGTTCGCAGCGTCACCGGACCGGTCAAGGCCGTGCCACGAATGCAGCCAATCTGCCCAGCAAACGCGCCCGCGGGTGTAGAGGTCAGCGTGATACGCGCCCAATACAGCGGAGCCGAGCCGTTCAGGGTGCGGGTCACCCAGTCTTGCGGCATCACCCAGCGCACATCGCCGCCCCGGCTGAAGGGCTTGTTGTTAAGGAACTGCGTCTCGTTTAGCGTCGTCACGCTTGTCCAAGCATCTGCCCAGACCTGGACGGTCAGGGTGCCGTTCGTGTTACTGACCTGATCCAGCATGCGAAT
>Ga0194119_10007641_pt1 | contig 15176 bp, 13 predicted proteins | sample TA2MahC100mmetaG_FD_148620 | JGI IMG/M metagenome (GOLD analysis project Ga0194119, IMG submission 148620) | Freshwater microbial communities from Lake Tanganyika, Tanzania - TA2015018 Mahale Deep Cast 100m | ecosystem: Environmental > Aquatic > Freshwater > Lake | place: Tanzania: Lake... | reverse complement strand
GGCAATGCCGACGATGACACTGATCGCGCCTATGAAGCGGCACTGCATGCGGCCATCGACGGCGGCATCAATGTCATCGACACCGCCCGCAACTATCGCCGCGAGCGCTCGGAAAAAGCGATCGCGCGCGCTATCGCCGGACGCAATCGCGACGAACTGATCCTCTGCACCAAAGCCGGTTACCGCATCGACGAGCCCGGCCACTCGCTCGATCCCGGCTTTCTCGAAGCGAATCTGCACGCCTCGCTCGCCAACCTCGGCGTCGCGCAAGTCGACATCTTCTACCTGCACAACCCCGAAACGCAGAGTGATCTCGCAAGCCTGATCCCGCGCGCCTTCGAACGCTGCGAGGAGCTGGTTTCGCGCGGTCTGATTCGCTTCTACGGCGCCGCGACCTGGAACGGCTTTCGCGCCAAGGACAACGCGATGCAGCTCCACGATCTCGCCGATACCGCCCGCAACATCGCCGGACCCGGCCATCGATTCCGCTTCGTCCAACTGCCGTTTAATCTCGCCATGCATGAAGCGTTCAGCCTGCGCAATCAGCGCGGCGGGACCTCGTTGCTGCAAGCCGCCGGCGAGTGCGGCGTCACGGTGATCGGCTCGGCAACGGTGCTGCAAGGGCGGTTGACGAAGGACCTTCCGCCGCAACTCGCCCCGAAGTTCCCAGGCCTCACGACCGACGCACAGCGCTCGATTCAGTTCTCGCGCTCCGCGCCCGGCATGACCGTCTCGCTCGTCGGCATGAGCAATACAAAGCATGTCGAAGAGAACCTCGCGGTCAAGCAAGTCGCGCGGTTGAGCGAGGCCGACTACTACTCGATCTATGGCAAGTGATCCGGTTTCGATCGCCCTGCCGCCGCCCGGCGCCGAACTCGACGCGCTGCTCGCCGCATTGCCCGATACTCCCGCCGTGTTCCTGCTGCGCGCCGCCAATAGCCGGCCGTACTTGAGCAAGACCGCCCTACTCGGCCGCCGTGTGCGCCGGCTACTGAAGTCGGCGGATCGACTGCGCAGCGCGCTGAATCTGCGCGGCGTTGTCGACACGCTCGAATACTGGTCCACTTCATCACGGCTCGAATCGGCCACCATCTTTTACGAACAAGCCCGCGAGTTCTTTCCCGACACCTACATCAAGCTCTGCAACCTGAAGATGCCCGTCTTCGTGCGTATCCTCACCGCCAACCCGTTCCCTCGCACGCAGGTGACGACGCGACTCGGCGGGCGCGGCGCGGCCTTTGGGCCCTTCCGCACACGCGCCAACGCGGAAGGGTTTGAGAAGGAGACGCTCGACCTTTTTCAGATCCGCCGCTGTCAGGAGGATCTCGATCCGAATCCCGATCATCCCGGCTGCATCTATGGCGAGATGGGTCAGTGTATGCGGCCCTGTCAGGATGTCGTCGGCCGCGATGAGTACGCCACCGAAGTCGACCGTCTCACCGAGTTCCTGCAAACGCAGGGCCGCTCGCTTTCCGATACGGTCGAACGCATGCGCGACCGCGCTTCGGCCGACATGGAGTTCGAAGAAGCCTCGCGCCAGCACAAGCGGCTGGAGCGAATCCAGGGCGCGTGGAAGCTGCGCGACGAACTCGCCACCGACGGCGCGTCGATGCATGGCGTGGCCGTCGTGAAGGCCCGCGATCCGCATACCGTTCTGCTGCTGTTCTTGCTCGATGGCGCTTGGCAGACGCCCGTGCCATTCGCCGTCGAAGCCAACGCCGAAAAGCCGGTATCGATGGATCGTCGTCTGCATGAAGTGGTGCATGCCTTGCTGCCGCGCACCCGCACGGTGCAGGAGCGGCAGGAACACATCGCGCTGCTGGCGCGTTGGTATTACTCGTCGTGGCGCGACGGCGAGTGGCTGCCATTTCGAACCTTGCAGGAGTTGCCGTATCGAAAGCTCGTGAACATGATCGCGCGCGTGGCGGGTTAGGCGAGCTTGCGGATACGGCGAAGCGTGTCCATGATCTCGGGTTCTTCTTTCAACTCGGCCAATGGCTCAAGCTGTTCGGCAATGTACGCCCAATCAAGTCGCTTGCCGTGCTTGAGCGCGATTCCTTGTGCATCGCGAACATCTTGAGGCCGAGACGCGAACAGCTTCATCACGACCAGGTCCTCCGCGGAGCAGGTTCGAAGCGATAAACCCGGTGCGTATTCGTGGCGAGACGCGCGTCCAACCGCCAATTGCTCGAAAGGTAATGCGCCAAACGAAACGTCTATGCCGACTTCCTGGGCCGAGTTCAGTAACAGCACCCGTCGCGAGAGCGCCAACTGCGCCGCTTCCGCATTGCGCGGCTTGAAGTGCTTCAGCAACTCCTCAACGTAATAGGATTCGTTTCCGAATCCCGTTAGCAGCGTCAGGTCCACATCGCGCGTAACTCGCAACTGGCCCCAACGCAATACTGCCAAGCCGCCGATGAAACAACTTTCCCATCCGCGATTCTCACAGAACTGCTGAATCTCTCGTGCCGTCTCGAATAGGTCGGCTCCCGCTACCTCGGCATCTTCGCGAGGAGACGTTGCATCTCCACCAGTCCCGAATCCTGGCATGGCGGCTCCCTTCGAGTGGCATAATCAAAGGCGCGTGCCAATTGACGGAGTCCCGCAACATTGTCTTCCTCGCGGATCTCGTGTTGCTTCATCTCTTCAAGAATCGGCCCAAGTTCTTTCCAGTTCTGAACCCACCGCCGCATCTGCTCGCGCTCGTCCATTCCTCTATTCTACCCGCTGCGAGTAGCTCCCTCCGCCCGTCACCATGCGCACGACGCGCCCATTTTCCTCGACAAAACGCACGATTTCGCCGACCGCCGTGCCGCCCGTGGGGCTCTCCAGCCGAAACGTTCCGTCACCCAACGGACGCAGCCGGCCTTGCACCGACGCCGCCGCTCCGTTGGGTGTCATCGTGACCAACTCCTTGTTCATCTCGATCACCCGCGTATCGGAGTTTCCACTCCGATACAGCCCGGCAAAGCGGCTCCACGACACATCCCACACCGGCGCCTTCTTCACGGCCGCCGCACGCCCAACCGCCGCGCCGACCGTCGTCAGCAACTGATCGGCGATCGCACCTGGCTCGGCGTCATCGCCATTGGTCAACACGATCACGCCGACCTTATCGTCGAGCTGAATATAGGTCTGCGTCTTGTAACCGGGATACGATCCGCCGTGGCCCACATACACGCGATCCTGAAAGCGCCGGACCGAAAAGCCAACCGCGTAACCCGACTGCCAGTTGTTTTCGAGCAGCCGCACGCGATGCATCTGCCGCTGCGCGCCGCGGCTCAGAATGCGCGGCTGGAACTGCGCAGACACGAACTTGGCCATGTCCTCGACTGTCGACGTCACACCCGTCGCGCCCGCCATCGCCCGCGCGTCGATGAACGGCATCTTGGCGCGTGATCCATCCGGCATGCGACGGCCATAGCCGGTCGCCAAGCCGGGCACATCGCGGTCGATGCTCGACGCCGTCATGCCGAGTGGGTCATAAATGTGTTTCTGGACATAGGCCGCGAAGGGCTCGCCTGAGATCTGCTCGACAACCATTGCCGCGATCGTGAACGCGAGGTTTGAATACTTGAAGCGGGTGTCGGGCGGATACACGGCGCGGCCTTCACCAGCGATGCGCCGCACCTCGGCGGCGTCGGGAAAGTTGAAGTTCGACCAATGCGATCCCGCCTCGCGCGGCAGTCCGCTGCCATGCGTGACCAGTGCTTCGATCGTAATTTCAGTGTCGTCGCCATCGGCCGGCTTCATCTTGAACCACGGCAGGTATTTCGAGACCGGATCGTCGAGCCGCAGCTTACCCGCGTCGCGCAACTGCATAATGGCCGTGGCGGTGAACAACTTGCTGTGCGACGCCATGCGGAACTTCGTCGCCGGAGTCACCGGGGTCTTCGCCGCGACATCGGCGAAGCCGAAACCCTTTGCCCAGATCAACTCCTGATCATGCACCACACCGACGGCGATACCTGGCAGTCCGCGATACGCCATCTGTCCATCGATCCACGCCGCGAACAATCGTTCGGCGGCGAGGACATCCGGATGATCCGCAACGCCGCCAAATAACGACAACGAGAATACGAGTAGGGCCTTCATGACCCCTGAGTTTAGCGCGGCCCGGTCATCATAGGGCCGGGTCGCGAAGACCCATCGGTCGCCACACGCCGTTTCGACGGCGCCGGTGCTTCGGAAATCACCGCGCCCGGTTTGAAGTCCTCGACAGGTCCATCGCTGCCGCTGGCCGCGGCCCGGTAGCTGCGCCGATAGCGCAACGACGCCCCTGAATACCGCCGCAGCAGGGTATCGTCAAGCGTCACTTCGATCGACCGGTGCTCGCCCTCGCGCACGCCCGCGGGCAGCGAGAAGAACAACGCGTAGCGTTGGCGAATGCGCTCCAACGTCGAATCGAGAGCGCCCGCCTCGTCGGCGCGCATCGCATCGCCGCCGGACTCCCTTGCGATATCGGCGCTGCCTGCCGACCGGGTGCGTGCGTTGCCGATGCGAGGTCCGCCGATTTGTGGTCCGTGAATGATGACGCCGCCTCGTCGCGGCATACCACCACCGCCACGAAGCGGCGTCATCGCGGGAACCAGCAACACACTCATCACCGATTCGGCTGCGTGCAGCGCGCGCGCAACCCGCTCATCGTCGCGGTCAAACTCGGTCTGATCGTCGGTCAACATGACGATCGCGCGCCGCGCGTCTTTCCGTGCCTTTTGCTCCATCGTGCGCGCCGCCGTCAACAGCGCGCGAGTGATATCGGTTCCGCCGTCGAAGGACTCGCTGCGCAACAAGTAATCGAACTCGCGCGCGCCTTCGGCCGCCGGACGGAACGGAGTTCGAAGGCGCGCCGAGCGGTCGAAGACCATAATGCCGACGCGGTCCTGGGCCCGGAGACCCGGCAGCGCGCGATACGCCGCCTGCGCCATCCTTTCGACATGCGGCCGCATACTGCCGCTGACATCGATCAGGAACAACACGTCGATCGCCATCGCTTCGGCGGCGAAGCTCTTAATCGCAATCTCCTTGCCGTTCTCCTTTAAATGGAATGCCTCTTTTTCCAGACCGGTCACCGCGCGTCGTCCCGTTTCGAGCACCTGTACATCCAGCCGCACCAGCGTCGTGTCGCTGCGAAAGACGACTTCGTCATCGGCGAAACACAACACCGACGCCAACAACAGACACCGTTTCATATGCCGATAGACGCGGCCCGCGGCAGGCGCGTTTGTAAACTTGTCGCGGCCCACGGAGACTTGGCACAACGCCGAAATTCATCGATCGCGGCGCCCTGCCGCTGCCGCCACAACCAATAATCGTTGCGCAGGTCCGCCCAAAAGTTGTGACCCAACGTCGGATTCGTCGCCGTATCCAGCGACAGGTGATGCGAGTACTCGTGCGGCAGCGTCCGTTCGGTCGCATGTTGCAGGCCGATGTAGGTCTTGAAATAGCGATCGTAGCCGCGAGGGCCAATCGAGGCGCCTCCGGTGCGATCCCGATCGACATCGTAGCCGAGAAAATCCGACACGAACAGATTGATCATGTCTCGAGCCAGGAACTTCTCCGGGATCACGGAGTACCCTTGCGTGCGGATAAAGGCGCCCTCGGTGATCTTAAATTCAAATCGAATCCCACTTGTAGCGAACTCCTGTTGGGCCTGCGTCTGGTAGCGCCAGAACGTTGCGCGCTCCGCGTCGGTGAGGCCCTTGTTGCCATGCGCTCCAGCGTCGAACATCGCATTCACGCGTACTGTGATCGGCGGCCGCACGCGCGCCGTCATAAACGCTAGCAACGCCCGGCGCGTCACGCGAAGACCTTACGCACCACCTCGCCGCGAACACCCGTTAATCGCTGATTCATGCCCTGATGAAAGAGCGTCAAGCGCGTGTGATCGAAACCGATCGCATGCAGCAAAGTCGCGTGCAGGTCCGACACATGCACGCGCCCTTCCACCGCCTCGAAGCCCAGCTCGTCGGTCGCGCCGATGGCCTGGCCGCCTTTAATTCCCGCGCCCGCGAGCCACATCGAGAACCCGTGCCAGTCGTGATCGCGCCCCGGTTTGCCGACTCCTTCACTGGTCGGCGTGCGGCCGAATTCCCCGCCCCACAGCAGCATCGTCTCATCCCAAAGACCCGTCGCCTTCAAGTCTTCCATCAACGCGGCGATCGGCTTATCGGTCTCGCCCGCGTGCAACTTGTGATTGGTGATGCAGTCGTTATGCCCGTCCCAGGTATCTTCGATGTGCCCGCCGCCCGAGTAGAGCTGCACGAATCGCACGCCCTTCTCCAACAGCCGCCGCGTGATCAAACACTTGCGTCCAAAGTCCGCCGTCAACTTGTCGTCCACGCCGTAACGCGCGCGCGTCTCGGGCGATTCGCGGTCGATGTCCACGGTCGACGCCGCTTCGGTCTGCATGCGATAGGCCAACTCGTAGCTCTGCATGCGCGCGGCGAGTTCGCTTTCCGAGTCGCGCGTGTCGAGGTGCTTCTGATTCAGCTCCTTCAACAAGTCGAGCGACCTTCGCTGCGTTGCGTCGTCTACCGGTGGGCGAAGGTCGAGCAACGGCGCGCCCGTCGAACGAAACAACGTCCCCTGAAACTTCGCCGGCATGAATCCGGCCGACCAGTTCGACGCGCTGCCAATCGGTCCGCCGCGCGGATCTGTCATCACCACGTAGGCCGGCAAATTGTCGTTGCCCGAGCCGAGGCCATAGGTCACCCACGCGCCAATCGACGGCTTGCCGATGAAGATGCTGCCGGAGTTCATCTGCAAACAACCCGACGCATGCGCGGCGGTGTCGGCGTGCATCGATCGAATCACGCACAGATCGTCGGCGAACTTCGACGTATGCGGAAACAGATCGCTGATCATCAGCCCGCTCTTGCCGCGCGGCTTGAATTCGAACGGCGACTGCATCAAGTAGCCAACCGCGCGCCCGTTCGAACCAACGGTGAGCGGCCCTTTGTACGGCTTGCCGTTCCACTTCGTCAACTCCGGCTTGTAATCGAAGGTATCGACCTGCGACGGCCCGCCGTTCATGAAGAGGAACACCACGCGCTTGGCCTTCGCCGCGAAGTGCGGCTTGGCTTCGAGCGCCGCCACGCCCAGCGACGCAAACCCCGCACCGAGGAAATTTCTCCGGTCAATTCGCATACGCAAACTCGTTCAGGTTGAAGATCACGCGCGCCATCTCTTCTAAACTACTCCGTTGTAAGAACACACGCATGGCCGCCTTCTCGGCCGCCGACGGCCGCCGCGCCAGCGCCAGCCGATAAGCGCGTTCGATCTGTGCGTCTTGGTTATCGCCGGCTTCCGCGCGCAAACGGGCCGCGAAGTGGCGCGCCTGCCGGTTGACGAAATCACCGTTGAACAGTTGCAGCGCCTGCGTTGCGACCGCCGTGTGCTGCCGCTTCGCAGCCGTACGCGCCGTATCGCAAAGGTCAAGGACCTCCATCAGCGGAACCATCAACGACCGCTTGACGATGTAGTAGATCGCGCGCCGCGAGGCCTTCTCTTCTTCATACGGCTTCCAGATTTTGTCGGGATCCGACGAGCCCTCCAACGCCTCTTTCGCCACGTGCGGATACACATGCGGCCCATACATTTCGCGATTCAACTTGCCGCTCACCGCGAGCATCGAATCGAGCAGCGGCTCGGCCTCCAAACGCCGATACGGAAACCGCCAGAGCAGACGATTGTCCGGATCTTCCGCCGCGTACACGGCGATCGATTGCGACGATCGCTGATACGCGTCGCTCATCAGAATGAGCTTGTGCAGTTTCTTCAAGGACCATCCGTTATCCATGAACCAAACCGCCAGCCAGTCGAGCAGTTCCGGATGCGAAGGCTTATCGCCCATCACACCGAAGTCGCTTGCCGTGCGTACCAGGCCTTCGCCGAAGTGCCATTGCCAAACGCGATTAACGATGACGCGCGCCGTCAACGGATTGTCGCGCGAGGTCATTGCGCGCGCCAGCGCCAATCGCCGCCCGCTGGTTTCTCGGGCGACGGGGGCAAGCGGCGGCATTCGCAAGATCGCCGGCACATCGGGTCCAACTTCCGGCCCGGGCGCGCTCGCCTTGCCGCGAATCATGATGTGCATTGCGCCGGGCGCCGCGCCTCGCTCTTCCATGAAATAGCCCTGCGGAATCGCCAACTCCGCCTCCAGCACTTTCTCGTTCTCGCGCACCAGCTTCTTTTGCGCTTCCGTGCGATCCTTCGCCTCGATTAGAAACGCCGCACGCACATCGGCGCCGAGCTTCGACGCCGAGCCCTTCAACCATGCCTCGCGATGCGCCGCATAGTGTGCCACCTCCGCGCGCGTACCGATCGGCCGCGTCACCTCCGTGCGTCCGTTACGGGGCCGCTGCAATCCGTTGAACACCGCCGCCATCGAATAGTAATCGCGCGTCGTCAGCGGCTCAAACTTGTGATTATGGCAACGTGCGCAACCCAACGTCAGCCCGAGCACCGCTTGCGAGGTCGTGCTGATCATATCGTCGAGCTGGTCGAAGCGGTCCTCGGCCGGATCGGCTGGCTCGTCGTCCCAAGGCCCGAGCCGGTAGTAGCCGGTCGCGATCATCGTCTCGGCGTTCGCGTCCGGCAACTCATCGCCGGCCAGCTGCTCGGTCAGAAACCGGTCATAGGGCTTGTCGGCGTTCAACGAGCGAATCACCCAGTCGCGATACTTCCACACCTCGGGTTTCACGGCATCGCGCTCGTACGCATTTGTATCGGCGTAGCGCACGACGTCGAGCCAGTGTCTCGCCCATCGTTCTCCGTACTCCGGGCGCGCCAGCAGCCGGTCGATCTCGCGTGCGAAGTTGCCTTCGAATCGATCCTGCTCTTCTATTGTTGGCGGCAGGCCTATCACGTCCAGATACAACCTGCGCAGCAGATCTTGGTTCGACGCGCGTGGCGCCGGCTTCCACTTCCTGGACGCGAGCCGCGCGTTGATGAAGCCATCGATACTGCCGCGCCGCACGGCCGGCAGGTTCTGAAATGCCCAGTGCGCGAGGCGCGGATCGGGCTTCTCAGCGGCGGCGACAGCCCCCGGCATCGCCGCGCCGCTATCGATCCATGCACGGAGTAAATCCACTTCAGCGGCTGACAACCGCGGCCCCGCCGGCGGCATGACGATCTTCGACGACGCATCCGCCACATACCGAATCAAGAGACTTCGCTCGCTATCGCCCGCGACGATCGCGGCGACGCCGCTTTCCCCACCCTTTAGCAAGCTCGCGCGTTGATCCACACGCAGATGGCTCTTCTGCAACGCCGGTCCGTGACACGCCATGCACCGCCGCGTCAGCAGCGGCTTCACATCGCGTTCAAAATCCGGCGGGGCGGCGAAAGCCGCGGCCAGCAACAACGGCGCAAGCATCGCCGACTATTCTATCTCGTCTACTTCTGCGGCTTCTCGCGCTTCACATTTTTCGGCAGGGTCAACTGCACATCGGCGTCCTTCAACAGCGGATTCACTTTCACGTCGAAGTAGGTCGTTAAAATGTAGTCGCCGCTCGGCTGCGTGAACTTCTGCTGCACCGGATTCCCGTCGTTGGGCGGAATCCATACTTCGATCAACTTCAAGTGGGCTTTAATAATGTCGGCCTTTGGGGTCAGTTCCACCTTCGTCGCCGCTTTGCCGTCGATAGACTCGGCCCCCGTCACGCGCATCGTGTAGCTTTTTTGCAACTCGGCCACCGGCGTGCCGAAACCCAGCAGCAGAAACTGGTCGATCAACTTTCCGTACTGGCTCAGATCGTACTCCTGCACCGTGTTGATCTTCGGCAGAAACACTTCGTACTTCTTGCGCGACAGCGCAATCGACCGCACATCCGGCTTCTCCACTTCCATCCGCACGCGCACGTCGCCGCCCTTCATTTTCTTGATGATGAACTCGCCCGTCTCGGTTGTAGTGTCCTTGATGATGGCCGTGTAGCTAACCTTCTTCACGCGCGACTTCAGCGACGTGAACTCGGCCGCAGCCTTATCCATCCGCGCCTGCACGGCCTGCAACGATTCCGCCGCGTAGGCGGACACGAACGTCAACAGCAGCAGCGAAAGTCTCATCTCACTCCCTTGGATGTCTGCGCGCCCTCGCCGGTTACCGCACCAGCTTCGTGTACGCCATGAAACCCTTGATCTCTTGCTCGGAATCGAAAATGGGCGTCAGCCGGTAGAGCTGCAACTTCTTCCCGTCGCGGCGTTCCAGCATTTGCGCGGCCTTCTGATAGCGCTCGCCTTCCGGCACATCGGCCAGGAGTTTCGGCTCCAGATAGAATACTTCCGTGCCAGCCGACTCGCTCGGTAACAGCACGATGCTCGATGCCCGCGGCTGATCGCGGAACACCTCGCGCGGCGTAAGAAAGATGAACGCAAGGATCGCGATGACGATGATGTCGTATTGCCACGACGCACGTGGATACTCCAGAAAGATCGCCCGTTTGATTGCAGATGTCACAATACTTCCAGTCTATCGAACCGTCGCCGCGATCGCGCCGACGCCTTCAATGCGCCCGCCCACGCGATCGCCGCGTTTGATCCGAGCGCCCTTCGGGCAACCGGTCGAGATGACATCGCCCGGATGCAGCGTCTGATAATCGCTGTGAAATCGCACCAGTTCGAGCGGCCGCGTCTTCATGTTGCGCACGAAGTCGCGCGAGAAGACTTCGCCGTTGTGTTCGGTCAACACTTCGAGCGCGTCGACATCGGCGATCTCGTCCTTGGTCACAATCACCGGGCCGAAGCTGAAGAACGTATCGAAGCTCTTCGAGCGGGTTAGATAGCGCGGATTCTTCGCCAACACGTCAAGCGCCGTCAGATCCAGAGTCACGGTGTAGCCGAAGATGGCATCCAGCGCCCCGGCGTGGTCTTTCAAGTACTGCGAGCGCTTGCCGATGACGATGGCCAACTCGCCCTCGGCGTCGACGTCATTGGTCACGCGCTCCGGAGGCAGGACGATTTCGCCGCCCGGCCGGAACATGCACGACGCGGGTTTCATAAACGAGCCCGGCTCGTCCGGCTGCACGGCTTTGATGTCGACCGCGTGCGAGTGGTAGTTCAACCCGATGCACCAGATTTTCGGCGGTACTGGATAGGGCAGCAGCGGCATCACCTGATCGTAGGGAATCGCGGGCAGCGTCTCTGCCGCGCCGAGCGGTGCGAGGTCGCCGCTTTCAATAATGCCGAGCACCGTGTCGGGAACGTCCGACCCTGTGTAGGCGTTGATCGCCGTCACCGGCACAACGCCCTTGGAGGTCACAACGCCGGCATGCACTTGATCGTGGAAAGAGTATCGAATCAGCTTCATCAGAATTCCAATTTCTCTAGCATCGCATTGAGCTCGGCTTCGAGGGAAGACTTTTTCTGCTGCTGTTCGGTGGCCCGATCGCGCAGGGTGACGATCTGTTGCTCGCGCGCCGCCAGATCGCGGGCGTAGCGCTGGACCGTCTCCTGCTGCCCGGAGATCGAGTTCAAGCTCGAAATATTTTGCCGCAACCGCTCCTGGTCTTTGGTCAACTCGGCGATGCGTTGCTCGGCCGCGCGGGCGGCGCGGTCGGCTTCGGCGATCTGACGCTTTTGATTCGCGACGGATTCGAGCGCCTTGCGGCCGGCGGCCGACAGCGTGCGGTTCACCATCAACGCGGCGATGTAATCCGGTGACGACGACGACAGCGAAATCACTTGATCGTGTACGAAGTCTTCCTTGATCGTGAAGCTGTCTTCCGAGGACGGCTTTAGTGCGACCGTGAAGCGATTCATATTGGCAGTCGTTTCGGTGGGCTTCTGATTCAGGAGCTTGTAGTTGTACCGAATCGGGTGTTCGATGATTAGCGTCTTGGCGCGCGCGTCGACATTCTTGATCGTGAAGACGGTCGTTTCTTCGACGCCCGATTTCGCGGTGACGATGCCTCGTTTGGCGCTAAATTCCAAGTAGCGCTGATTGCCCGAATCGATCTTGGTGGTGATGCGCGTGCCAAGATCGACGCCGTAGCTGATCAGCCGTTTGTCGCCCGACTTTACGGTTTCCACCAGCGCCTCGCCGGCGTAGGCATCGTTGTCGAACACCGTGATTGGGCCGCCGTCGAGCGTCTTGCCGGTTGCGTTGGTCAGCTCCGCGGCCGTGCGCGGGTTCTGTTGCGAGCGGTCGCTATAGATGAGAAGTTTCCGCGCGTCAAGGGGCTGTTGCAGGAATGGCAACATCGCCGATTGATTGCGGCGCACAGTGACCGGATTGCCGAAGGCGTATTCGAATAGCTCGCCCAAATCGCGGCCTTCGGTTTGCACGGCAACGTTGCTCTCTTGCAAGCGAAATTCATCCGCTGCCACCGCTTCAGCCATCGCCATTCGCCCCACGCCGGCGGCCATCTTGGCCGCTCGCGGCGCATTCGCTGGTGGCGCGGGAGCGGCGCTGGCAACCGCCCCGGCGTAAAGCACCGGCGCGGCCGCTTCCTCCTCCGCAAGTTCCGCGAACGGCCGCGTAATGAACTTCGGATCGTACAACCGGCTTTGAAACGAAACCGGTTTGCCGGAAACCAGCGACAACCGGATATTGGTCCAATCGTCGTTGGTGGTGTTGTCGATAATCGCCCAGCCTTCGAGCAAGGGCTTCGGATCGTTGCGGAAGATGAGCCGGTAGCTCGACTTCCAGATCGGGGTGGGAATCAAGTACGACGCCGAAATCTTGCGCGCGCGGGCGTCGGTCGAATCGATGTATACGCTCCGTTGCTCCCTGGTGCGCGCGCCGGCCATCGCGCCGAGATAATCGCGCAACTGCTGCTGCAGAACATTGTCGGCGAGTTTGATCTTCGTAACGGCGGACAAGTCGATCGTCCGCAGTTCGTTTGTGTCTGTCATGACCACAACCAGATCCCGCTGTGGTTGATCGTTCGACGGCGCCAGCGTCCGCGCGCTGACGATCACGCCCGCGGCCGAATCCAATTCGATCCGCGCGCCTTTGAACTGATCGAGGAACTTGGCCATCGGCACTTCGGCGCCGACAGAGAACGAGTACTCGCCCAGCCGTTTATCCAGCGGCGTCGACGAGTCATACCGCAACCCCGTCACTTTGCCGCCACCGGTCTCGACGACCGTCAACGACTTCAGCACGTCGTTCATATCCGACGCCTTGAAGTCCAGGCGCGCCGACTCCCCGCTCGTCAAATCTCCGTTCCGCTCAAAATACCCAACCCCGTGCTTGTACAGCACCACGCGTTTGACGGGCAGCTCCGCCGCGGCCATCGAAGCCGCGGCTAACACCGCGGGCACAATCGGATTCTTCATATCGTCTCCTTGATTCATAGATAACGCCGCGCGACGGTTCCTTTCATCGCTTACTCCCCCATCACTTTGATAATGACGCGTTTCTTGCGCCGTCCGTCGAACTCGGCGTAGTACACCTGCTGCCACGGCCCCAAATCGAGCTTACCGTCTGTCACCGGAACGATGACCTGATGATGCACGAGCAGGCTCTTCAAATGCGCGTCGCCGTTGGTTTCGCCGGTGCGGTGATGGCGGTAGTCCTTCTTATACGGCGCCAGGTGTTCCAGCCAGTCGCCGATGTCGGCCAACAGTCCGTCCTCGGCATCGTTGACCCAAACACCCGCCGTGATGTGCATCGCCGAAATCAGAATCATTCCTTCCCGGACGCCGCTTTTGGCCAGTGCGGATTCCACGCGGTCCGTGATATTGACGAATTCGCGCAGCCTCGCCGTTTCAAACAAAAGGTATTCGGTGTGTGACTTCATGTATTTCCTGGTAGCCTGAGGAGATCGGGTTCTTACGCCGATTGTACTGACTCCAGCGTAAAGGAATCGCCTGAGTGCGCCGATGAAGAGGAATGGAGGCCGATTGTTGATCGCACGTTACTTGGTTTTGGGTCTGGCGCTAGCCGCCACGCTCGCCGCACAGGGTTTCAATGTAGGTGGATTCGGCGGATTCGGGTCCGGCCTTTACGACGGCCCGTCCCTGTTGGGCCGCGGAGACCGGGGCGTCGGCATCACCGGTTCCGAGTCGATTCCGATCCGGATGTCGGCCGGCGTGCGTGGCACTTACAACTCCAACATTCTCGGGTTCTCTGTCGATGAAAACGGGAACTACAAGCCGGTGGCCTCCGCCGGAGCCGAAGGTACGATTAGCGTATCGGGCCAGCATCGATTCAGCCGCGCCTACATCGGTCTCAACTATCTCGGCGGATATTCCCACTTCAACAAGGCGACGTTCAACAACGGATCGAATCAAGGGATCAACGTAGCCGCCAGCGGCCGGTTGTCGAACCGCTGGGTGCTGAGCGGCCAGGGAATGGGCGGTGTCTCCAACCGCGTGCTTGGAAACATAGGATTCACTTCGATCAGCGAAGCGGAATTTATCGCGGCGCCGCTGTCGGAACTCTTCGATTCGCGCGCCTATTTCGCAGGTACATCGGCATCGGCGACTTACTTCAAGGACCGGCGGAATTCGTTCCGATTCGCCGGCAACGGATCGACAGTTCGCCGCAAGGCGCGTTCGCTCGCCGACATGCAATCCTATGGCGCTTCCGGAGACTGGGTTTACCGGCTGAATCAACGAACATCGCTCGGTGTCAGTTATCAGTTCTCCCACTTCGACTTTTTCAAGATCTTCGGCGACACCGACATGCACATGATCGGCGTGCATACGGGCCGGAACTTCGGCAGAGACTGGCAGGTGAATATTTCACTCACCGGCATGCAGCAATCCACGGTCGGCGTCCGCCGGATCAATCTCGATCCGGTGTTGGCCCAGTTACTGGGCCGGTCCAGCGGCACTGAAGTCTTTGAGTCTAACAATCTGTTATACGGCGGACAGGTCCAAGCGCGGCGGACCGTGCGCCGGGCGACCATTTCCTCCGGCGTCGGACGGGCAGTGATTCCGGGGAATGGGTTCTTTGTCTCTTCGATTAACGAACAGATCGATTTTTCGGTAAGTTATGCGTCGTCGCGCCGGAGTACGATCACCTTCCTAGCGGCGCATTCGCGCATGTCCAGTCTCGGCTTCGCATCCGGAAAGCTGAAGACTTCGACTGCTGGGGGTTCCTATTCCCATCGCCTGGTGGACGCCATAAGCGTGGACATTATTGAGTCCCGCATAATATAGAGACGACTTTCAAGCGTCCGGTGTAAACTGGGATATGGGCAACCCTGCAGGCGTGCGTCGTGATT
>Ga0194119_10007639_pt1 | contig 15177 bp, 13 predicted proteins | sample TA2MahC100mmetaG_FD_148620 | JGI IMG/M metagenome (GOLD analysis project Ga0194119, IMG submission 148620) | Freshwater microbial communities from Lake Tanganyika, Tanzania - TA2015018 Mahale Deep Cast 100m | ecosystem: Environmental > Aquatic > Freshwater > Lake | place: Tanzania: Lake... | reverse complement strand
TGAGAAGGCCGTTGCAAGAGAGCTGAAACGGCTGGTTTTGTTTGTCACCCATTGGGTGCTGTCCTCCGCAGGGGCCTTCACTGCCTTCAAACTCTTGTGGATATTGATGCAGACGAGCATCCGAGAGACTCGCACGCGCGGCTCAAAACGGAAATGTGGGATTATATGCGCGCCCGCTCTGCAAGAAAACAACGCATCACCTGCGAGTCGTCGTAGATGAATCCGTTGGAACTGGCGGGTAGATACACGGCATACGCGGCAAACACCCTGATCACCAGCAGCAGCGGCACGCCCAGGCAAATCGAAGCCCTGCTATGCATGCCGAACTATATCAGGCGGACCAGCCCTCTCCCGTTGCAGATGACGTCATCAACCTGACCTGATCCCTTACACTCGGAGTCTGCAACCAAGCCCGTGCCTTGGCAATTCCTACACCTTCTGCCGCCCGGCATGAAACCCTCCCAATTATCATCAGCACTCCCGTACCGGAGTTGATAGAAACAACTTGTGGATCGCAGGGCTGGCCGCCTTCCATGAATGAACGCCGCAAACCTACACTACAAACTGGGAAGTGAATTATCGGCGCTTGCCATCACAACCGGGTTTTTTCGAAGCCGGGGCCCGGCATCAAGTCAGCTTCATGTGCGACCGCATTCATGCCACCGTCGCGGAACTCAGAGCGAAGGGCATCCGTATCGGCGGCGAACCGCTCGATGAGGGTTGGGGGATCGCCGTGATGATGACGCTGCCCGGCGGGGTTCAGGTCATGCTGTACGAACCGCGCCACCCCCCGGCTATTTCAGTAGCCACCAGCGGAGTCCCCAGCGAAACGTAGTTTGAGGCTCAACGCCATTACTGCTACTCGTCGATGTCCAGTTCGCGGTTCCCTTCGCAACTACACGTTGCGCAACTCCGTTAAGCACCTCTAGGCGGACGGAGCAGACGGAGCAGCATCCTCTGCGCCAACCGGGGTGGTGGCATTGGGTCCGTTGCGATTTCACGTCGTTATCACTAGCTTGATCGTGCTTTCGCGCGCTGCTCTTGGGCGCCCAGTTCCGGAATCGTCGTCGATGCGGCTGGCGACGTGTACGTCTCTGACATCAACCGGGGACTCCTCAAGTTCGGTGCCGGCGGTAGAGTCGCCGTCGTCCCGCGCGAAGCAAGTGATTGGATCACACCGGACCTCCGAGAGACATTTGCGGGGGGGGGTAGACTTTCAGCAATCCGATCATTGGCCTCGACGGTTCAAGCACCGAAACCTTCCGGATGCACCGCCGCTTATTTCCGATGGCGGCTCCCCGCTCATCATCGGACGCGACGGCAATCTTACTGCGTCTGTAACGGCGAGCGGATGATTCCATCCAGGAGGCCTGCAGATCGGGAGGCTCTTAGAGGGCTAACCGAAGAGCCCGATGACTCAATCTATGCCATAACTGCTGGTGCTGTCTCAAAAAGTGCACCGTGGGTCCTACACGTCCTACACGATCATCCAGCAGGCGATCTCCATACCGGACTGCGACCGGTACTTGCCCCCCAATACTCCCGCGGCGTCGGAAGCTTTTCTCACGGGCATCGCCGTGAGTCAGCGCGGGGAGATCTACTTGGCTGCGACAGGATGCCGTTTGGCCGTCAGAACCGTGGAGCTCCACCACCGCCAAAAACCCAAGCCGCCCCGCACCGAGGCCCAGCGCGCCGCCGCCCGCGCCAACGGCGCCAAGTCCCGCGGCCCCGCCACCCCCGAAGGCAAGGCTCGCAGCGCTCGCAACTCGGTCCGCCACGGCCTGTCGAGCCTCCACGTCGCCGCCGAACTCACCTGCCTCTACGTCGAAGTCCGCGCCGAGTTCGTCGTCATGCACGAAGCCCTCGCCGATCACTTCGGCCCCGTCACCGCCGCCGAAGCCCTGCTCGTCGAAGAAATGGCCATCTGCCGCTGGCGTCTAATGCGCGCTTGGTACATGGAGCGTGGGGTCATGAATGAGGAGATGGCCAACATGCACACCGGCATCGAAAACTGCGTCGAAGGCATCGATGGCGCGCTCCGCGCCGGCGCCAGCTTCCGCCAACTCGCCCTCAACCACGCCCGCACCCTCACGCTCATCGATCGCTACGAAACCCGCCCCTCCCGCCAGTTTGACCGCGCTCTCCGCCGCTTTCGCGACCTGCACGCCCACCCCACCACGCCGCCGCCTGAAATTCCCGCGCCAAACGAACCCGGCGCAACAACAGCATCAGCAGCCATCGCCGCAGAACCGCCGGAGTTGTTACTGCCGGAACCGGAAACGCCCGCAGCGTCTCCCCCTCCGATTGCGGACTTCGCGCGCCAGGACCTCGGCTTCTATCCAGACGAGCAACAGCTCCAGGTCCTCAACGCCACCGCGCGCCGCGGCATCATCAACTGTTGCCGCCAGTGGGGCAAGCCCACCACCGTCGCCGTCCGCGCTGTCCACTTCGCGTTCTTCACGCCCGGCTCCACCACCATCGTGGCCTCGCCCTCGGCGCGCCAGTCCGCCGAGTTCATGCGCAAGGCCGCCCGGCTTCTGCGGGAGCTGCGCATTGCCCCGCGCGGCGACGGAACCAACAGCCTCTCGCTCCTGCTCCCCAACGGCGCGCGCATCGTGGGCCTCCCCGGCAATCCCGACACCATCCGCGGCTTCTCCTCCGTTGGCCTGCTGTTGGTGGACGAAGCTTCCCGCGTGCCCGATGAACTGTACCGCGCACTCCGCCCCATGGTCGCCGCCAACGCCAAAGCGGCGATCTGGCTCATGTCCACGCCCAACGGCCGCTAGGGTTCTTCTACGAAGAGTGGACCCGCGCCGACATCTCCTGGTTCCGCCTCGCCGTGCCCGCACCCCACACTGCCCCCGCATCGCTCCCGCGTACATCGAAGAAGAGCGCGGCGTCATGGGCGACGAGCATTTCCGCCAGGCATACCTCTGCAAATTCACCACAGCCCAACACGCCTAGTTCAACACCGACGCCATCGACGACGCCTTCAAGAATGGATGACCATTCAACCGCAACCGCCGGCGTCGGCCATTCACTCCTCGCGGAATTTTTTCTCCCTTCGTTCCTTTCACTTGCAGGTTTTGACAGTGCCATCTTCAAAAAGCCCTGGGCCAACGTTGTGATCGAGAGTGCCGCCCGTTTCGCGCGCGCCCCATCTGAAAACCAAGGAGCTTCCATCATGAAACTTGAAGACCTGGCCGAACTGCGCGAGTACAGCGGCATCTTCTTTGACCCTGCCACCGGCAAATCCTATCGCGACGACGGCACCGACACCGGCTACACGTTCGAGAACGCGCGCTGGACCGGCCCGTTCGGCATGCATCTCACCTGGCCCTGGCTCAACCCCATCGGGTTCGCTACGGCCGAGACCGCCACACGCATCCTCGCCTGGGCTCGCTCCATCGCGCCGTCCACGCTGACGGTCACGCTCGACGATTCGCAGAACATCATGGGCCCGTTCACGCGGACCATTGAACGCCGCATCGTCGTTTCCGACGGCGCCAACTCCGAGCAGTTCAGCGCCGGCTGGCTTGCCAACTCCATCATCCGGAATGGCGAAACGCTGGCTGCGCGCTCGTTCCAGGCCAAATGGCGCTCGGCGGGCCTGCGCTTCTAATGGGCCGCGCTGTACCCTGAAAGTTGCGCGTGTTCTTCTTCCTCTTCCTCCTCTGCCGTGTCGTTGTCGGGTTGGCGGCGGGGGCGTGGCTGCTGGCTGCGCCCCCCGCCGCTCGGGCCGCGGTGCAGGTGGAAATTCACTTCCCGGTGCTCGAACGTGCGATCTCAGAGCAGATGTTCGCGCAGGACGGCCGCCGCTACGTGAAGGGTTCGAAAGCGGACAAGTGCTCGTTTGCGTATCTCAGCAAGCCCAAGCTCGGCGGCTGGAACGGCAAGCTGACGATCAAGGCCCGATTCACCGGGCGTAGCGCGCTCGACGTGATCGGCCGCTGCATCGGTCTCGGCGACGATTTCGATTTGACGGTTCTCGCCGAGCCCCACTACCAAAGCGGCAAGCTGCGGCTGAAAAACGTGAGCGTCGTCACCGAGGGCAAAGACTCGATGTACATCCGCAACGTTCGCCAGCGCCTGGGGCAGAGCCTCGAGCGCGAGTTCACCTATCCGCTCGATGCCGACGCCAAGCGGATTCTCGAAGAACCCAAGCCCGGCTCGCCGTTTAAACAGGAACTCCGCGACTTCGGCATCTCAGTCATTGAAGTGACGTCGCAGGCCGTCGTGCTTCCGGTCGATTTCCGGTTGTCGGTGAAGTAGCCTCACCCGCCAGGCACGCCACAACGCGCCGTTCGTACTCGTGCGCCGCCACGCGGAACGGCTCGGTGTGCCCCGCGCGCGGTACTTCCCAGTAGTCGCAGCCGCTCACCGCGTGCAACTCCCGCGCGTGCGTCACCCGGATCGCACGGTCCTCGGCGCCGTGAATCAGCAGCACCGGCACGGCCGACTGTTGAATGGCATCCACCGGCCGAGCGCGAAGCATGTCCACGCCGTAGCGCCAGCGCACGTACCAAAACGCCAACTCGCCCATGGGCCGAAACGCAATGTTGCGTGAAGCGGCGCGGCAGCCCGTAGCGGTCCGCCAGTTTGTCGTAGGCGGCGGACGAAAACGAAGTGAAAGGAAATTCGGCAATGACAGCTTCCAGGCGCGCTTCGATGGGCAACGCATGCAGCAGCACGCACGCTCCCATGGACTGCCCGAGTCCCACAAAGCTCTCCACGCCCAGCCGCGTGCAGAGCCAGTCGCCCCACGTGCGCACGTCTGCGGATTCGCGCAGCCCGAACGTCACCTCGCGCCCGCCGCTTTCGCCGTGGCCGCGGCTGTCAGGCGCCAGCACCGCAAAGCCCTGGCGCAACAGCATGGCCGCGTGTTGCAGCATCGCCGCGCGCGTATCCACAAATCCATGCAGCACCAGAGCCGCGCGCCCGCTCCACTTCTCCGGGTTGTGCAGCAGCCACGCACGCAGCGGCGTGCCGTCCATCGCGCGCACTTCCACGCGCTCCACCTCGGCGTCCGTAGCCTCGCGTGCCGCGTCGTGGTTCGCAACGAAGCGCCGCTTGGCGCGCACGCGGATGTTACGCTCGGCCAGCCACACCGCGCCCGCAGCCGTCAATAGCGCGCCGATAGCTACAATCAGGAAGACTGCCGTGTTACTCACCGTGGGTCACTCAAATCGCGCGATCGCGACGCTCCTCGACCTGCTCGGCAGCGCGGGCGCCACGATCCTCGCCGACGTGCGCAGCCAGCCGTACTCGCGCCGCTACCCGCAGTTCTCGCGCGAAGCGTTGGCCGCTTCGCTCGCCGCGCGCGGCATCGCGTATCGCCATTTTCCCGCACTCGGCGGCAAGCTGTTGACCACCAGCTACCAGCAGCATATGGCTACTCTCCAATTTCGCGAGGCGCTTGCGGAACTCATCAGTTGCCCAGCCGTTGTGGCCGTGATGTGTGCCGAAGCGGATCCGGCGCATTGCCACCGCCGCCACATTGCCGACGCGGCAGTGGCACAAGGCGTCGCCGTCACGCATCTGCTGCCCGGCGGCATCCTGCGTCCGCACCAGTCGCAACCTGCGCTATTCGAGGCTCTCTCATGATCGCCGCCGTCACGCTCCCGCTGCTGTTCGTTCTCTCCGGCCAGGATCTGCGGCTGCACTTCCGCTCGGCCATCGATCAGACGGATCAGCCCTATCGTCTTTAAGTGCCCGGCGTCTACGGTGCATCGGCCTCAGCGCCGCTGCCGCTGGTGATCGCCATGCACGGCACGGGCGGCAACGAAAACACGCTCTTCGATGGCGACGCCTACAAGCAAGGCGCGCTGAAAGCAGCGGCGGAAAAGCACGGCATGCTTGTGGCGTCTCCGCTCGGGCGCGGCGTGTCTGAGTTTCGCGGCGTGGGCGAGACCGACGTGTTTGAAATGCTCGCCGACATCCGCGCACGTTATCGCGTAAACCCGGATCGCATCTATCTCACCGGCCACTCGATGGGCCGCACGGGCGCGGCGTATCTCGCGCTGCGGCACCCGGATCTGTTTGCCGCCGTCGCGCCGCTGGCCGCCGCCTACAGCTTCCCGTGGCTCGCGCGCAATGCCGTGACGATTCCGTTTCTGTGGATCGGCGGCGCGGCCGATGACGAGTACTACCATAGCGGCGTGGCCGTGGGCGTGGAGCGCATGCGGAAGTTCGATGTGCCGGTGATGGCGGAGGCGATCCCGGGCGAGGGGCACAACGGTCCGGTGAAGAACTTCGATCGTGTGCTGGAGTGGCTCGCGCGTCACCACCGGAACGCGCATCCGCGCTCGTACTTCTTTGAGACGGATTCGTCCCTCCATGGCACGGCTTGGTGGACGAGTATCTAACGCATCGCCGTCCCCAGCCGAATGGCGACCATTGAAGCGCGCGCGGCGTCGCGGGAGCGCGCCGACGTGACCGCCACGAATATCGCCGCTTTTGTTTTCGAACCGGACCGCGCGGTGTTTGACGCTGGCGCGCCGATGGCGCTCCATGTCAACGGCCGCGTGTGGAACGCGATTGTGCCTGATGGCAAAGCCGTGCGCGTCGCGGGCGTGTCCGCGCGGCTCACCAGTGCGATTGCTCGCAACCCCGCCGCGTGGCGGACGACGCAGGTGGCCATCGCGCCGCAATCGCTCGATATGACCGGCGAGAACGAAAAGCTCCTTGCCAACTGGATCACCGATGCCATGCGCGCCGCCACGCAGGCCGACATCGCGCTGTGGGGCGGTTCGGCCTATCGCGGCCTTCCGATTCCCGCGGGCCCGGCGGACATGGTGGACCTCATTCAATGCAGCCGCCCATTCGATCAATACCTTGTCACCGTGCGCCTCACCGGCCGCGAGATCTGCGCGATTTTCGATGACAACGTGCCGCATCCGAAGAAGAACCAGCCGCTGCGCATGGACACGCCAGGCGCAAGCCGCCTGCTGCAGATTTCCGGGGCGTCGTATACGTTCGATCCGCATCGCCCGGACGGCCAGAAGATCGTGCGCGACACGCTCGACGCCGCGAAGGTCTACACGGTGGTGATGGAAGGGCAAGCGATGGAGCGCGAGTCCGTGAAGCTGGCCGGCCGCTTCCGCAAGCTCGACTATCGCTCCACGGAGATCCCGCTCACGATGGCGCTCTGCGGCCACGCTGCGCGCACGGGCCGCATCGAGGCGCCCGCGGAAGGCCGCGTACGCCGCGCCACCGGAGCGGAGTAAGCCATGCTCACTTCGGTGGAGTGCTTCTCGTGGCCGTAGCACACTGCCCTGATCGTCTCGGCAATCGCGTTCGCCACTCGCCTTTCCACCCAAGGCAGGCTGATTCTCAGCACGCTGCTGTTGGTGATGGCTCTTCCTGCTTGCTTGGCAACTCGGTTGAGACAGCCCCTGGGACGTAATCGATCGCCCTCTTTACGATTTCGGCGGCCGCCCTCGTTCTGAGCCTGCTGATTCTTGGCGGCATGTTCGTAGCCTCCGGTTTGAGACGCGTGCGGCGCGCGGTCAGAGTGCAATAGGCGATGCAACAGATTACTACGCGAGACATAATACTGATCACCGGCGGCTGCGCGCTGTCGATCTCCTCCGCGTTTCTGTGTGAGTAAGTCGGCTGCCCGCCGCCGGCAGATTCGTGCTGAGCGGCTTCTTACTCTTGCTCGCGGTCGCAGGCTTGCTATCGTCGGCGAACCTGAGTCTACACGAATGCGGCATTCCTTGGCTCGGAGCCACTCTCTTGCTCTGCGCCATCGTTTTCATTAGTGGCATTGTGGCAATCCTTCGCATCTGAACCCTCGCCTGCGCCCTGCGTGATACCCTAATAATCTTGAGGATTTTCTCCTTTTCCCCGAGCAGTCCCCGCAATGAGCACCATCACGATTACGCTGCCGGACGGGTCCCAGCAACAGCACCCGCACGGCACACAACCTCTCGATATCGCCAAGTCGATCAGCCCGCGCCTCGCCGACGATGCCGTGGTCGCGCGTGTCAACGGCACACTGCAAGACCTCACCCGTCCGCTCGAAGCCGACGCCACCATCGAGATCCTCACCTCCAAGAACCCCGAAGCGCTTGAGGTGTACCGCCACTCGACTGCTCACCTGCTGGCCGCCGCCGTGCTCGAAGTTTATCCCGAGACGCGCCTCGGCGTCGGGCCGCCAACCGAAACCGGCTTCTACTACGACTTCCAGCGCGCTACGCCCTTCTCCACCGAAGAGCTCGAAAAGATCGAAGCCAAGATGTGGGAGATCCAGGCGCGCGACTTGAAGTACGAACGCGTGATGACGCACAAGCCCGAAGGCCTCGACAAGTACGGCAAAGAAGGCGCGTGGATGAAGTGCGAACTCATCACCGAAAAAGCCGACGAGTGGTTCAGCGAATACACGCTTGGACCCCATTTCATTGACTTCTGCCGCGGTCCGCATGTGCCGTCCACCAAGCGCATCAAGGCGTTCAAGCTCCTCTCCGTCTCCGGCGCGTATTGGAAAGGCGACCAGCAGCGCGAGCAACTCCAGCGCGTCTACGGCACCGCGTTCTTCTCCAAGAAGGACCAGGACGACTATCTCCACCGCCTCGAAGAAGCGAAGAAGCGCGACCATCGCAAGCTGGGCAAGGAACTCGATCTCATCTCGATCCAGGAGCTCGCCGGGCCTGGCCTCGTCTTCTTCCACCCGAAGGGCGCGCTCGTGCGCAAGCTGCTCGAAGACTGGATGCGCGAGCAGTATCTGAAGCGCGGCTACTCGATCGTCTCGACGCCGCACATCGGCCGCGAACAACTCTGGCACACCTCGGGGCACCTCGTGAACTACGCCGACGGCATGTTCGTGGGCATGGCGCTCGACGATGCGACGTACCGGCTGAAGCCGATGAACTGCCCGTTCCACATCCTGATTTATCAGGACCGCCAGCGCAGCTACCGCGACCTTCCCGTCCGCCTCGGCGAGCTCGGCACCGTGTATCGCTACGAGCGCTCGGGCGTGCTGCACGGGCTGTTCCGCGTGCGCGGCTTCACGCAAGACGACGCGCATATCTTCTGCACGCCGCAGCAGATTGAAGAAGAGATCGTCAGCTGCCTCGAGTTTGCGGTCGACACGCTGAGGACCTACGGCTTCGATCGCTACAGTGCCGAACTCTCCACGTGGGACGGCGGCGTGAGCGGCAAGTATCTCGGTACGAATGAAGAATGGGAACTCGCCGAATCGACGCTGCGCCGCGCCGTGGAGCGCGTGGGGCTCAAGGTCAAGGTGATGCCCGAGGAAGCCGCCTTCTACGGTCCGAAGATCGACGTGAAACTCGTCGACGTGTTGGACCGGCCGTGGCAGCTTTCGACCGTGCAGTTCGATTTCAATCTGCCGCGCCGTTTCAATCTCGAATACGTGGGCGAGGACGGCAAGAAGCATCAGCCGTTGATGGTGCATCGCGCACTGTACGGCTCGGTGGAGCGCTTCTTCGGCATTCTGCTCGAGCAATACGCCGGCGCTTTTCCGGTGTGGCTTGCGCCTGTGCAGGTGCGCGTGATGTCCATCGCTGATCGCCACATAGCCTACGCAACTGAAGTGAAGCAGACGCTCGAAGCGCAGGGCTTCCGCGTGGAACTCGACGCGGGCAACGACAAGGTCAACGCCAAAATTCGCGAAGCGCAACTGCAGAAGATCCCGTTCATGCTGGTGGTGGGCGACAAGGAAGCCGAGAACAAAACGGTCTCCGTGCGCAACCGCAAGCATGGCGATCAGGGCGCGCAGCCGCTCGATCAGTTCATCGCGCGGCTCAGCGAACTGTCCACGTCGCGCGCGCCGCATGAATAATGTCGTTGTGGCTCGCCCTTAAACTCGTACTTGTCGCGGGCTCGTCTGTCTTCTGCATCCTCGCTGCGATAGCGGCTCGCCGCCATCGCAGCGAAGCTCTTCCCGTGCCGCCGCTCAGCCACACGCCGCCGCCGGTCAGTATCCTCAAACCGCTCAAGGGAGCCGATGAAGGCCTTGCGGACAACCTTCGCAGCTTCTTCGCGCAAGACTACCCCGGCGAATTCGAAGTGCTGCTCGCCGTGCGCACGCCGGAAGACGCTGCGGTGCCCATCGCCCAAGCCGTCCGCGCTGAGTTCCCGCGCATCGCGAGTCGCATCCTATTCGTCGGCGAGCCGCCATGCGCGAACGCCAAGGCCTGGAGCCTTGAACACCTCACCAGCGCGGCCCGCTTCGATCTGCTCGCCATGGCCGATTCCGACATCCGCGTCACGCCCGCGTTCCTCCGCACCGTCGCCGCAGAGTTCGAGCGCGACCCGCAACTCGCCGTCAACACCTGCCCGTACCGCGCCGTGCCGGGGGCGGGCAGCGTGTGGTCCGCGCTCGAAGCGATGATGATGAACACCGAGTTCCTCGCCGGCATCCTCACGGCACGGATGCTCGAAGGCATGCGCTTCGCCGTCGGCCCCACCATCGTTGCGCGACGCAGTGCGATTGACGCCATCGGCGGCTGGCCCGCGCTCAAAGACTATCTCGCCGAAGACTTCGTGCTCGGCCAACGCGCCGCCGCGCGCGGCCTCGGCGTGGGCCTATCGGGCTACGTGATCGAGCATCGCATCGGCGCGCAGCACTTCGACGCCAACGCGCGCCACCGCCTACGCTGGTGCCGGTCCACACGCCGCTCGCGCCCAGCAGGCTACGCCGGACAGCTCTTCACCTACGCGCTGCCCTGGATGCTGCTCGCCCTGCCGTGGTCACTCGCCGCGCTCCCCGTATGGATTTGGTCGAAGCTCGAAACCGCTGCCTTCACGCTCCGCGATCCGCTTTGCCGCCGCTACTGGTACGCCGTGCCCGCCGCTGAAATCGCCAGCTTTATCTTCTGGCTCGGTGGCTTCTTCGGCAACACGATCGCCTGGCGCGGACGCACCTACTACCTGCATCGCGACGGGCGTTTCGAACGCGTGAACTGAGGCGCGGTTACGCCAGAAGCTTGTTCACTACTTTCCCGTGCACGTCCGTCAACCGGAAGTCACGCCCCAGGTGCCGGTAGGTGAGCTTGGTGTGGTCAAACCCGAGGCAATGCAGCATCGTCGCCTGCAGATCGTGCACATGCACCGGATCCTCTTCGGCCCGCATACAGAACTCGTCGGTCTTCCCCACCACCTGTCCGCCCTTGATTCCGCCGCCCGCCATCCACAGAGAGTAGGCAAACGGGTGATGGTCGCGCCCGCCTTGATCCGGGTTGCGGCCCAAGCGGTGCTCCACCATCGGCGTGCGCCCAAACTCGCCGCACCACACCACCATCGTTGAATCGAGCAGCCCACGCTGCTTCAGATCCGCCAGCAACGCGCCCACGGGCTTGTCGGTGGCGTCGCAGTTTTCCTTCAGCTTCTTGTTTAGCTCGGTGTGATCGTCCCACGACGCATGCGCCAGCATCACAAAACGCACGCCGCGCTCCACCATGCGCCGCGCCAGCAGGCAGTTGGTGCCGAATGATTTCGTCTCCTTCTCGCCAATGCCGTACGATTCGCGCGTAGCCGCTGTTTCCGTGGAAAAATCCAGCAAATCGGGCGCCGCTGCTTGCATCCGGAACGCGAGTTCATAAGACGAAATGCGCGAGGCGATGTCGAGCTCGGCCGTGTCCTCGAGATGCTGCTCGTTAAGTTCCTTCAACGCGTCGAGCGTCGTCCGCTGCGTCTGGCGCGACAACTGGCCCGGATTCGAAAGATACAGAATCGGATCACCCGAGTTGCGGAATACGGTGCCTTGATAGAGCGACGGCAGGAAGCCATTGGTCCAATTCGTCACCCCGCCCGACGTGCCGCGTCCGGAAGCCAGCACCACAAAGCCGGGTAGATCGTGCGACTGCGACCCTAACCCATACGTTGCCCACGCGCCCAACGAGGGCCGCCCGAACTGCATGCTGCCGCTGAACAGCAGTAACTGGCCCGGATGGTGATTGAACGCGTCGGTGTGCATCGAACGGATCAGGCAGATGTCGTCAGCCCGCGCCGCGGTGTGCGGAATCCAGTCGGCCATCTCGGTGCCGCACTGGCCCCACTTCTTAAACGTGCGCGGACTCGGCAGGACGCCCGCATCGGGCTGCGCGAAGGCCAGCTTCGATTCGTAGAACTTGACGAACTCAGCGGGCAATGGCTTGCCCGCATACTTCGCCAGGCCCGGCTTGGGATCGAACAGATCGAGCTGGCTCGGGCCACCCTCCATGAACATGAAGATTACGTTCTTGGCCTTGGCCGGGAAGTGCGGCTTGCGCGGCATCATTCCCTCGGCACCCAGGCGATCAGCCAGCGCCGCGGCCCAGAGCCCGCCCGCGCACTTTTCAAAGAAACCGCGCCGTGTTGGATTCATGTGATCTATTCCCTGTGCAGAAACTCGTCGAGGTTAAGCAGCACGCGCGCCATCACTGTCCACGCCCCGCCTTCGGCCGCGCTCACACCCGTCATGTTGTGCGGATGCAGGTAACTCGCTTCCTCGGGGTTCGCGCGCAACGCCGTCATTTCCGTCTGATAGTGCCGGCTCATGGCCGCGAGTTCCTTCGTTTTCGGATCGCGCCCCAAACACAACCGGAACGCCAGCCTCAGGCGGTCTTCAAAAGCCGGCGCCTCGCGCAGCACGCGCACGCCCAACGATTGCGCGGCTTCGAGAAACACCGGATCGTTCAACAGATTCAGCGCCTGCAACGGCGTGGTGGAGCGCCCCCGCCGGCTGCACGCCATCACGGCATCCGGCGCATCGAACGTCATCAACTGAGGATAGGGCACCGTGCGTTGGAAGAAGATGTACAGGCCGCGGCGGTAGCGATCCGGCCCCGTCGATTCAGGCCACTTCACGCTATTGGCGTAACTCAGTTCCGTAACGCCTTTGGGTTGCGGAGGCCGCACGCCGGGTCCGCCCACCGCAGGCATGAGCAAGCCCGCCGCCGATAGCGCGGTATCGCGAATGGCTTCCGCCGGCAGCCGCAACCGCGTCTGGCGCGCCAGCAGCAGGTTGTCCGGATCCCTCTCTTTCAAATCCTGCCGCACCTTTGACGATTGCCGGTAGGTGGCCGAAGTTACGATCAGCCGGTGCAGGCTCTTGAAGCGCCAGCCGCGATCCATGAACTCCGCCGATAGCCAGTCGAGCAACTCGGGATGCGTAGGCCGCTCGCCGCGCGTGCCGAAATCTTCCGACGTGAACACCAGCCCGCGCCCGAAGTACTCTTGCCATACGCGGTTCACCGTTACGCGCGCCGTCAGCGGGTTTTCTTTTGCCACCAGCCATTTGGCGAAGTTCAACCGGTTCGGCTCGCCGGGCAACGCGGGCAATGCGGCCGGAGTGCCGGCCTGCACTTCGATGCCGCGGCTGCGGAAGTCGCCACGCATCAGAATGTGGCTGGGCCGGGGCGTGAACGATTGCCGCACCGACTGCGCCATCGTGATCCTGGGTTGAGAACGAGCGAGAGCCGCCCACTCCTTCTGCAACGAACGCCAATCGTGCAGCGCCAACTCTTCCTTCGAGAACACGTCGCCCGCCCGGTCGATGAAATAGTCAACGAGCTGCTCCTGCTGCTCGCGCGGACGGTGCGCTTCTTCGAGTTGGAGCACCGGTTGCAACCCGTTGGTGAGATTGCCGACGAACTTCCAGGCAAACTGGATCGGATCGTTGTTGCCTGGCTGCGCCACCGCTTTGAGTAGCCGCGCGCGCCACTCGCGCATCAACTCCGGCCCGCCGTAGCTTGTAAACATCTCCCGCCGCGACGCCTCATAGCCCGGCCGCGCCGCCAGCCACGGGCCGAGTTCTCCGGGCAACGGCGCTTCCACGTCGTGATCCATCAACGGATTGAAAAACGCAAACAGCGAGTAATACTCGCGCTGCGAAATCGGATCGAACTTGTGATCATGGCATTCGGCGCAACCGGCGCTGAGCCCCAGCCAGGTAGTGCTAACCGTGCTGGTGCGGTCCTTCACCTGCGCGATGCGGAACTCTTCGGTGTCCACGCCGCCTTCGCGGTTCGTCAGTGAGTTGCGGTAGAAACCCACGGCGGCGCGTCGCTCGGCGGTCGGCGCGGGGAGAAGATCACCGGCGAGTTGATCGATGGTGAACCGGTCAAAGCCCATGTCGCGATTGAACGCATCGATCACCCAGTTCCGGTAGCGCCACGCCCACGGCCGCGGACTATCCTTCTCATACCCGTCAGAGTCGGCGTACCGCGCTAGGTCCAGCCATTGCCGCGCCCACCTCTCGCCGTAGTGCTCGGAGTTCAACAAGCGCTCCACCGCGCGTTCATACGCGCCCGGAGTGGTGTCGGCGAGAAAATCTTCAAGCTCGGCGGGCGTAGGTGGCAGCCCCGTCAAATCGAGCGTCACGCGCCGCAGCAACACGGCGCGATCGGCTTCGGGCGAAGGCTGAATGCCGTCTTTTTCAAGGCGCGCCAGCACGAAGCGATCAATTGGATTCCGGCTCCACGCCGCCCCGCGCACCGCCGGTTCCGCCGGACGCCGCACGGTTTGAAACGCCCAATGCGAGGACTTGGGCCGCTGCGTCTTTGCCACCGCTACGTTGCCGGTGCCAGCGGGAAACTTCGCGCCGTCGGCGATCCACGCCTTCAGCATGCCCACTTCGGCCGCGGTCAACTTGCGGTCCATCGGCGGCATCTTGCCCGCTTCCACCAACTGGATCAGCTTGCTGCCCGCGGCATCGCCGGGACGGATCGCCGCGCCGGAGTAACCGCCGCGCAACGCGTCCACGCCGTTGTCAAGCCGCAGGCCGCTGGTCTGCATCGCAGCGCCGTGACAGCCCGTGCAGTTCTTCTTGAGAATCGGCTCTACTTCGCGTACGAAGTCCGCGGCAGCCGCAAGCGAGGCCGCTCCCAGCAGGATCGCAACGAGGCATCGCATGTCATCATTTTATACTGAGGCGCCCCTGCCTTTGGGGGCTCTGGTGCAAACCCGCCGAGATGAGAGAAAATGACGCACTGCCCTCCTTCGTTCCGGTCGAAGAATTGTTCGCTGGTCGCCACTTCGATGCCGAGATCATGGTGCTGTGCGTCCGCTGGTGCTTGAGCTTCAAGTTGAGTTACCGGGATTTGGTCAGCATGATGAGCGAACGTGGCATCAAACTTGCGCACACGACGATTCTGCGCTGGGTGCAGCATTACATGCCGGAGTTCGAGAAGCGCTGGAAGCGGTACGCCCGCCCGGTGGGTGACTCCTGGC
>Ga0194119_10007638_pt1 | contig 15178 bp, 14 predicted proteins | sample TA2MahC100mmetaG_FD_148620 | JGI IMG/M metagenome (GOLD analysis project Ga0194119, IMG submission 148620) | Freshwater microbial communities from Lake Tanganyika, Tanzania - TA2015018 Mahale Deep Cast 100m | ecosystem: Environmental > Aquatic > Freshwater > Lake | place: Tanzania: Lake... | reverse complement strand
ATTATAGTTAAGAACAAATCCTGTGACAGTATTTTCAACATCTATATTATTAATTTTGGTGGTAATAAATTTTAGGCTAATTGTTTCCATTATAAGTAATTTAAATGGAAAATAAATTTATTTTTCAATTTTTATTAGTAATTATTAGTACTAAAAAGCTTACTAATTTTATTATAAAAATACTTCATAATAGGAGTATTATCAGAATACCATAATATTTTATTTTTATTCCAATTATTAATCATCATTTGTTTAATTATATTAATATGTTCAGAGTTTGGAATAAATATTTCTGAATTTTTTATTCTTAAAATATCCGGTACAGATATTGGATTAATTAACATTGGATTTGCAGGTATTAACCAATCAAGATTAACTTTAGATAAAATTGATGCCTGAATTTGTGTGATTTCTTGATTTTTTTCATAATTAATATAAAAAACTAATTCATTTGATAATTCTGCTAAAGTTTCTTTAAATTTTACTGGAATAATAAAAAAATTAATGATTGAACTTGGAGGACCTGATTTTTTCATAGAGTATGTAAATTGACATGGTCTACCATAAATAAAAGATCTTATAATTTTTTCTTCTAATGTTCCAGTTGTTAATATTTTCATAAAGTTAGTATTATTATCATTTATGAAATTAAACAAATTATTATCTTCAAAAATTATTTTTGATGAATATAATTTTATAAGTTTTTGAATAAAATCATTAATAATAGTTGAATTTAAATAATTAGAATCAGCCCATTTAAAAATATTTTTTTTATCTTTATAAATTAATTGAACTATTGATTTATCTTTTTTAAAAATATCTTTATATTTAGATTGTAATTCACCATTATTTTTAATATTTTTTAATTTATTCCATAGTTCACCATCAAATAATTTCGGAATTTCTTTATTTTTATTATTTAATTTTTTAAATTCATTTAATTTTTTATCAAATTCTAATAATAATATATTTTTTATTTTTGATTGATTAGATATAAAAGTAAATGAATTAATAAAATTATTTTTTAATTTTTTAATAATTTCATATAAAAATATAATATCTGAATTAAATTTTGGATTTTTATAAATATCTCTAAATATATTCCATTTTTTATCACTAAATGCTAATTTAGTTAAATCAAATTGAATAGTTTCTAATAATATTTTTATTTCTAATACTTCATTAAAACAACCCATGGAACTAGCTGCTAATAATGTTATTGCATCAGATATAGTTATTTCTTCAAATTTACTAATAATTGAAGATACTTTTACCCCTAATTCAGTTTTTACCCATTCACGATCTAAGGACACAAAATCATAATATTTATTGTACAAAGAATTAGCTTTATAATCAACTATTAAACCATATGAAAATAAATTAGATATTAAATATTTGAATTCTATGATATTTATAATCATAGTATTTATATTTTTATATTTAATAATATTGTTCAAAATATTTCTTTTAATATCTTGTTCAAATGGGTGTATTAAATAAAAGTTACCTCTCATGTCTAATAAATTACTAAAGATTTGACCATTGTTAAATATAAAAAAACATTCTGACATATTATTATTATCTGGAATATCAAAATAAATATCATCTAATTTTGTATTTAAAATAAAATAATTTTCTCTATAGACATTGTATAATCCCGATGTAAATGTATAGTTATTATCAATAGGATTTCCATTTAGTGTTATTCTTTGTGATGAACTAAAAAATAAACCACTAAAAACATTAGGATTAACATCTAATGATACAATTAATTTACTAAAATTATCAATATTACTCTTATTAATATCTTCTAAATTTTTGAATGCTAATTGTCCTAATATAGTTGGTGTTAAATCTTCTAATGTAATTTTATATTTTGGTTTTATATCTTTTCTTGCATTTTTTTTATACATATAATAAACTGTACCATCACCTATTCTACCTACACGACCTTTTCTTTGAGTTCTACTAGATTCAGAAATTTTTTGAACTTCTAATTTATTTAAACTATATTCTTTATCATATATATTCACTTTTGAATAACCATTATCAACTACATATGTTAATCCTGGAATAGTTACTGATGCTTCAGCAACATTAGTGGCAATAATTATAGCTCTTTTATAAATATCATTTTGTACTGAAGCATCTTCAATATAATTTATATCCCATTCTTCATAAATATTTTCTCGTTTATTTTTAATTTGTGAAATCTTAATATCTATTTTAGAAATAATTTCTTTGTAGATTGGATTTAAATTTGCATAATATGGTAATGCAACATTTCCTTCAGGAAGAATTTTATTTAAATGTTTTACTGCTTTTTTAATTTCACTCATACCATTTGCAAAAAATAGAATTTCACCAATAACTGATTTATTACATATTTCTAAAATTTTTTGATATGCTAATTCTTGAGCTTTATTTGCTGTTGTCTCTTCATCCTTTTCTATAATATCATAATCTAAATAAAATTCAGTTACTTGATATTGTGTTGTTTCTCCTGGGGGTGAAATATGGTATCTTCTATCCATGTATAGTGGATTTAATAACAAATTTTTATTTACTAATGGATATTCTATTGGAGATTTTATTGGATATAATAAATAATCATTAATTTGTGAAAAGTATCTTCTATATATATATTCATCGTCATCCATTGTTGCTGAAACTATAATTAATCTAACAGTATTATTTAAATAACATGCCTGTTTACCTAGAGTTATTATTAAATCCATATTAGTACCATGTTCATGTGATTCATCTACAATCAAAATATCATAAATATTATCATTTATATATTGTTCATTTGATTCTATCTGTATTTTCTTCAACATTGTTGGATTTGATTTTAACTGCTCTAATAATGTACCATCTGTCATTATTCTTAAATAATTATCCGAAATTTTATCATTAGTATGATAATCATATTGATGTTTAAATTGCACAAAATAATTATTTGTTCTATTTTTAACAGTTGAATTATTTGTTACTTGTTCAATTGGTAAACCCATTTCTGTTGAAATTCTTGTTGCATTATCAACAGTTGGTGGAATACGTGGTGCTGTACATGCAACTTTACCATTTGGTTTATTATCAATAGCTTTAAGAGCATATAATAATAATTTTGGTACTTGAGTTGTTTTTCCCTGTCCAGTAGCACCAGTAACGTATAAAACTTGATGATAAATATAATGTTGAAAAAAATTAATTTGACTTATCCAATCCATAGCCTAAAAAGTAGGCCATTCTTGATCCTCTAAATATTCAAAATATTCTACTTCTTTATATTTATTATTAATATCAGTATTTTTTTTCTTTTCAACTCTAATTTTATCTAAATTTCTAAATTTATTATTATTTAAGTAATAATATGATTCTAACCAATCTTCTTTATTATTATTGAATAATTCTTTGATTAATTCTTTAATTTTCTTTTTTTTGGAATTAGTATCTTTTGGTAATAATTGTTTATTAGTTATATTTATATTTGGTTTGAATTGATTAATTAATCCTGTTGATACTAATTCTTCTACAACTAATATTAGAAATGTATATCTAAATGCATTAGTTATTTCATTTATTTTTTGATTATAATTAAATGGATATTGTATTTGTCTTGCCAAATTTGAATTTAAATTTATCCAAATACTTATATCAATTGAATCAAATATTTTTCCAAAATATTCTCTTCTTGAAATTAAATCTAACGAAACATAGTTTTTATTTAATACTTTTTCGTTCCATCTTAATAAATCTATATGAGATAAAGATTTAGCAATATTATAAATATTTTTAAGATTTAATTTACCTCTTACATTATCTATATATTTACTATCATTTTTAAATTTTGAATTGAATGGTTCATAGTAAAAATTATTTACTATTTTGTTATTTCTTACTAAAAATTTACCATATGAAGAATTAATTAAATTTTTCATACTTTCATTTAAAAAATTCCACACATGACCAATAGAATTCATTTCAAGTTCTCTTAAATAATCTATTATGTCTTGATTAGTTATTCTATTAATGGTTCTCAAATCATCTCTACTAAAATCATCATCATTAATTTCTAACTCATTAGATAATTCAAATTTTCTTTTATTACCAGGTAAGTTACTTTTCAAAGAGTAATTATTAATCATAAAAACTAACATATATTTAATTATTTCAAAATCTAAATTTAATATATTTGTTATTGAAATATTTTGAGATATATTAGATATCATTGTTTTAAATTTATTATTAAAATATATTTTATCATCTTCAATCGTATCATCATAATTTATACTATTTGAATTTATAATTTTATCCAAATCTAAAATTTGATTTAAAACTTGGATTAAATAAAAATGTCTTGATCGAGTAATTTCATATGGAAAGAATAACCATTTAATTTTCTTTGCATTTTCATAATAATTTATTCTAATAATATTGTAAAAATTTCCTATCCATAATCCTGAATAATTTATCATCATATTTTTTTCTAATTCTATAAAACTTAATCTATTATCAACAGCAATTCTAATTTCATTTAATTTATTTTCAGTAGCTTGAAAAATTTTTGAATCATAATAATTTTCTAAATTTAGTGGATAATAATTAATCCAATTAATATAATATTTACCATTCATTATTTCTAATGTTTTTAATAGTCCTAAAAAATTATGACAAATTATATCATAAATTAATTTATTATCATTAGGATATAAATCAAGTAAATTTTCACTATCGGATTTTAACAAACCTATACCCATATTTCCAAATTCAAAATTATTAGAGAGAAAAATATTATTTCTTTCTTCATTTTTCAAACTATTTGGTATATATTTTTTTCCAATTGGCGAATATAACAATTGATTTAAATCAGAAATTTTTTTTAAGAGATAACTATTATCTTTATCATCTATAAAAGGTAATAATAATAAGATTACTCCTTTTATGTCTCGATAATTATTTTGTGTCCATTGATCATAATAATCTTTAATATCTTTATTGAATGATAATTTCATAGATATTAAATCTACTATAAAAACTGTTATATCTTGAATTATCTCCCTGTCTTGTTGATTTAATTTTGGAAAAAAGTTTATTACAACATTTTTTATTTCAGTTGTAAAATTATCAGTAATAAATATTTTTTGTGAATTTCTAATATTATTTAATAATATATTAATATCATGTGACATTATTAAATAATATGATATATTTTTATTATTAAACCATTTAATTTATTGGTTTATATTTCCATTCAAAAGCATCAAATATTAATGATAACTTTCCTTTATCATATGTAGTTAGTAATGATTCATCTATTTTATTATTTTTATTAACTATCTTTAAAATTTCACAACAAATAGATTGATGTGATACTATTACAATATTTTGAGATGAGTTAATATTTTCAATAATTAAATTTTGTAAAAATCTTTTAACCCTTTTTCCAACTTCATCATTTGTTTCTGGATATACGATATCTGTTGATTTTATTACAGTTTTATAGTCTAAATTACAATTAAATGCTTTGGCTAAATATTCAGGTAATGATATACCTAATGCTTTTTTAGGAATCAAATCTTGATGATGCAACTCACTTAAACCATATTCTAAATTTATTTTAAAATTATTGTTTTTTGAATATGGATATATTGTTTGTAATGTACGTATAAACGGTGAACAATATATATTATTAATATTTTCTTTTTTAAGATAATTGATTAATTTAATTGAATTATTTAAGCCTGTTTCTGTTAATGGAGAAAAAAAAGAACAATCTTGTGTTCTGTCTTCATGTCTCAAAATATAAATTTTCATTCTATATAAACATTTATATAATAATTTACAAAAATATAAATTTTATTACATTTTTTACTGATAAATATATTTTACACCATCATAAATATAAAACACCTTTTTAATGTGTAAACTAAAAATATTTATGGTTACACATTTGAAACTCCGATTTAACAACTATAATATATATCTAATAATAAAATTTATATTTAATTATTATATACATGGACAAAACTGTTCCTACTGATGATTTTGGTTTTTCTATATTTGATTTTGTTTACCCAAGGGATGGATTATATTTGAATCCATAAGGTTATACCAGTTATAATAATACTAATGATGAGGTAATAAAAGACATAACAAAAGATAAGTATGAAAATATAATTAAAGAAACTTATAATGTAACTGAAAAATATCATAAGAAACCTTTATACCCTTGAAGTTTTTTATTGCCACATGCACCTACAGTGAGTAAAATCGGCATTTTTAATCTTCAATGGTGTAAATTATTTATCAGATGATATCATTAAATTACTAAATAATAATAATAAAGCACCAATAATAATTAATAAAATTGCAAAACTAAAATGTCTATCAGGACTTGAAAATATATATGGTATTGGATTTTTTTTATCTATTAACATTTCTAAAATTTTATAAAACATTTCTCTTATATTTATTATAATATCTTCAATTGGTTTTTCATGTGGTAATTTAGTATCTATAATTTGATGGTTTTGAAAAATATCTGTAGATTTATTAATTCTTAATTCTATTTCTTTTTCTTTTTCTTTTTCTTCAAAGTTTTTATTAAAATTTTTTTGATCAAACTGTTTATTAATATCTCGATTTGATTTGTTTGTTGTTACATAATTTAATCCTTTTTTATCTGACATTATTATATAATTATATATAAAAAATTGTCTATGATAATTTTTTTTATAAAACTTAAGTTTTATAAAAAAATTGAATTAAAAATATATGAACTAATATTATATATTATTAATGCTATATATTAGTTGTCCAACATGTGGCTATTTTCTTGGTCAAAAAAATTTAGAATATGAAGAAGGTAAACAAAAAATTTGTACTAATCCAAATTTATCAGCTGAAGAAAGAGAAAAAGAATTAAGCAAATTATTACTAAGTTTAGGGTTTAGAAGATATTGTTGTAAAATGAGAATGATGTCATATAAAGATATCGTACAAGATATTTTACCTGTTATTAGTAATGAGTAAAAAATTTGATTTATTAACATATTGTAGTATAGACATATTATATAATGTCCATCTATTTTAATAATTTCGTATATGCTGTTGTTTTGTCTTTCTTATTTGCTTCTGCTATGAGTTTTAATCGTAATACAACATTTGAAAACAAAACTAATATAACTATTAATAGTACTGGTTTGAAATGTGATGTTTGTCAGTTTGTAGCACAAGAAGCTGAGGCTTTACTTTTGACTAACAAGACTATAACTCAAATTGAAACAAATCTTGATACATTATGTCAAAAAACAAAATATGATACTCTTTGTGAAAATGTTGTTAATACATATCTTCCTAAAATTATTGAATTTCTTGAACAAGAAGAATCACCACAACAAGTTTGTCAACAAATTGGTTTGTGTTGACAAAAAATTGATTTAAAATTTTACTATATAATATAGTAATATATAATGTCAAATCTTAGAAATTTTGTTAGAATATGCGATGTTACTTTGAGAGATGGAATTCAAAACTTAAAATCACAGAATATAATTTTCTCAAAAAATTTAAAAAATAATATAATTTATAGGTTAAATAATTCTAATATTAATAATATTGAATTTGGTTCTAATGTAAGTCATAAAATTAAAGAAATGATTAATACAAAAGATGTATTACAATCAATGAATTTTGATAATTTAAAATCAAATTTATTTTTATTAGTACCAAATTATAATAAATATGAAGAACTTAATAATTGGATTAATATTAAAAAAGTTAATAGAATAAGTTTAATAACAGCTTGTTCAGAAACATTTGTTCAAAAAAATACAAATATGTTACTAAAAGAAAATTTAGATCAGATAGAAAAAATATTAAATTCAACCAGTGATAAAAAATTCAGAATTTATATTAGTACATGTTTTGGTTGTCCATTTGAAGGAATCATTAATGATACACATATTAAAAATATCGATTTGATTTTTAATCGTTTTAGCCAACATGAAAAAACAGAAGAAATTGTAGTTTCGGATACAATTGGTACTTATGATATGGATCAATTGCATCACTATGTCAAAAATTATATTTCAACAAATAAATTATCATTACATATTCATTCTCATTCTGAAGATTCGAATATTCAAAAAATTATTGAAAAATATGGAGATCAATTAATTTCAATAGATACATCACTTGGTAATTTAGGTGGTTGTCCAAGTGTTAGTTCAAACAAACTGAAACCGAATTTATCTACTTTAAAAGTTGCTTATTTAATAAACCAAATAACAGGTAAACAAATATATGATACTGATGAAATTCTAAATTTAGAAAATTTAGTTAGAACCACTATTACAAGTAATTAAATAATTTAGATCTAATTTTTGATATGATACATCTATATATGTTTTCTTTAATTCTTCAATTAATTTTATTGTAGCCTCATAATCTATACTGTTAATAAATAGTATACCTTCAGGAAATAAAATTTTTTTTACACCTTTGCACATTTAAAACGCCGATTTTCATAAATTATTTACGATTGATATTATTTGTTCTTGTGTTTTTACCAAATAATTTTTTTTCTTTGCTTCATTTAATCTTTCCTTATAGTCTTCTAAAAATTTCTTATAATCAACTGGAAATACTAATGACATATCAGCAATTCTTTGAATATCAATTTCGTTTGGATTATTTTCTTCATTTATATGCTTTTTTATTTTTTTATAATTTATAAATATTTTTTCTAGTTCTCTTAATAATAATCTTTTATAAACAGATGTAAAATCAGTTATTTTTATAAAAAATTTATGCGTAGGTAGAGGTATATCAGCTGTCATACCAACAAATGCTATTTTATCATTATTTACTAAATATTTATCGACCAATTTTTTTTTTATTTTTTGTAGTTGATTAAAAGTTCTTGGCATTTTTTTATTTGTTTGTTGACTATTTTCTATTATTTGTATTGCTTTTTTCATTATGTCATCTGTATCAACACATAAAATATTTTTTATTTTAGAACAAATATAACTTTTTCCTGAACCTTGAACACCATCAATATGAATAATTTTATTTGACATTTATATATATATAAATTAGAAAAAAATCGGCGTTTTAATTGTGCAAGGTGTAAATTATAATATAGGCAAATGAATCCTGAGTATGTAAATGCATTTACAGCGGTTCATTTTTTAGATAAGTAAAATCGGTATTTTAAATTTTCAAGGTTGTAAAAACCGATTTATATATATGTATACAATTGCTAAAAAAATTATTTCTTTTAAATTATAATATAGGCAAATGAATCCTGAGTATGTAAATGCATTTACTGCTGTTCATTTTTTTTTATGGGTTATAATTGGTATTTTATATCCAAATCGATACGATATTGTTATATTAATTTCTTTTTTATGGGAAATCTTTGAATATTATATGGTTCAATACCCAATGACATACAAATTACTTCAACAATACTGGTTTATACCTGAAAAATATTGGAATGAAGGTATTATAAATAAAATAACTGATGTTATAGCAAATATTACTGGATATTATTTTGCAAGCAGTATAGTCACATCAAAATATAAAGAACATGTTTTTTATTTTGCATTTATTTTATGGATAATAACAATTATTTATTCAAAACATAATCCAGTATGAATGAAATATAATTATCATAAGATTTAATTTTTTTATAAAAAAATTGAACATTTATTTATAGAAATAGTTACTCTATAAATAATGGAAAAATGCATAGTTAATACAAATTATATGAATGATGGTTTTATTATTAAAAACACCGATGGTGAAGATGAAATAATTCATATACCATACAATTTAAATAATGTCTTAGTAAATGAATCAGATATTATTCAAATTTTAAATCAATACAATGTCAATTTAGATAAAATTAATCATATTGAATACTTTAGACAAGCATTTACTCATAAATCATATTGTAAAAAAGATATATATCCATCTAATATATTATCTGATGCTAAAAATGAATTAGGAAATCCTGATGAATTATTAGATTTAATGGATAAAAGTTATGAACGTTTGGAATACTTCGGTGATCGTGTTCTAAAATTGATTGTATCTATGTATCTATTTCATAGATATCCAAAACAAGATGAAGGATTTATGACAAGATTACAAACAAAAATAGAAGATAAAAAAAATTTATCTATTTGGTCAAAAGAAATAGGACTAAGTAAATTTTTTATAATTAGTAAACAAATTGAATTAATGAATGGTAGAAATTTAGAAAAAATTCATGAAGATGTTTTTGAATCATTTATTGGAGCATTATTTTTATCCAATGGATTTGAACCATGTATGTTTTTAATAATTAATATGTTAGAAACAATGATAGATTATTCAGAAAAATTATATTGTGATAATAATTATAAAGATCAGTTATTAAGAATTCATCATCAAAATAAATGGAAATTTCCTCAATATGTTACTATTCATTTTGAAGGACCACCTCATAAACGCAAATATATTATGGGTGTTGAACGTTATGATGTTGAACCAGATTGTCCATTAGAAAAAAGATGTATTAGTTTTGGTATTGGATCATCAAAAAAAGAAGGTGAACAAAATGCTGCAAAGATGGCATTAATTATTCATGGTATTTTAAAACAAGATCAATATGTACAATCAGATATTTATTATCCACCTTGGGATAAGATTGCAGCTTTTGATGGTGAAACAATGATTATTAAAATTGATGATCATATTGAAGATATTAATAGTTCTGAATTAAATGAACCTAATATTATAACTAAAGTAATAGAACCACAAGGTAAGAATAAAACTGAAATAAAAAAAAAAGTAGTTAAAAAAATCGTATATTCAGATAATGGAAATTTTTCAGAAAAGTCTGTAGATGATTAAATAATATAAACGCATGAAAAGCGTAAATCTATAAAAAAAAAACACTAGTTTATCAATAATGTCAGAAGAATTACAGAATGAGTTTTTTTCAAAAAAAACAATATCTGGATTAAATAAAATAATATTACAACAATCAAATTTTCAAAATATAAGTCGCGAAGGTAAAGAAAAACTAATAAATATTTTAATAAAAAATATGAAAGTTGTTTATAGATCACTTGATACTACTAAAATTAATAAAGATAATTTCAATTCTATTTTTGATCAATTTAAAAAACATTCAGTAAATGAATCATTGGATGAAATAAAAAAAAATAATGTTCTTTTAAACTTACAACAATCTCCATCGGATTTAAAATTTGAACGAGATTTTAAATCAAATCCTAATCAAGGAAATAAATTTTTAGATCGTCCTGAATCTACAAAAAGTATTACTTCTCAAGTAAGCGTTACACCTCAAGTAAGCATTAACAAAAGACCAAATGAAAATTTATCTGGAGTTAGTGCTAATAAAAGTAAATTTGATTCAAGTTTAGATCAAGCTTTTAGACCAATTGTTGAGAACATTACAGATCAAAATTTTTTTAATAATTATGATACTGGTAGAAATGCCAAAGATGTTAATTCTATGATGGAAAATATTCAACAAATGAGACAGAGTGAATTAAATATGAAAAATCAAAAGCCTCCAACACCTGAATTTTTAAAATCAAAAAAAACTAATCCTGATAAAATAGAAATTAAAAATGATGTACAATTAACGTCTAAACAAAATGATAAAATAGATTTTCAAAATATGAAATCATCTGATTTCAATAGAGGTTTTCAAGGTTTAGCAATAGATTCAGGTGATAATTTAATGAGTTTGGATAATATAGACAAACCATTAATTGATCAAGAAATAATAGAGGATACACATAGCTTTGAAGATAGATTAAAAAAACTACAATCTGATAGAGATAATTTAAAAGTTCCTCAAAGTAATGATAAAATTGATTTTACAAGTGAAAAATTTAATCAATCAAACATAAATTCTAATGATGTAATTCAAGAACAAAATCGAGTAAGATTTAATGATTTAGATGTTCAAATTCCAATTAAGAAAAATGATTTTGACATTGAAACCAAACGGAATGAAATGATAAGAGAAGCTGAACTAAAAAAGAGACGAGATATAGAATTAAGAAAAGATGCTGAAATGAGAAATCAATATAAACAACAAATCTCTCAAGAAACAAATGATAGATTTGATAATATAAAAAATAGTATGAAAATGGTAAATATTGAAGTTAAAGAAGATGATAAGATAAATCAGTATAAACAATATATTGAAGACTTAAAAAATAAAATAGATGAATTAAAATTAGACAATGTAAGATTACAACAAAATAATGATTATGAAAAAATAATTGAAATTAAAAAACAAATAGCTAATGAATTTGAAGTATTAAGTCAAAAAAATAGTGAATTAGATACAAAAATTGCTGAAATAAATTTAAAAGATATTGAAATAAATAAAAAAGATTCTGAACTAAAACAATTAATAAAAAATTATGATTATTTATTTAGAACAAACCAATTACAAATTGAAGTATCAAACCAAAATAATGAATCAAAATATATATTTCCATTAGAAAAAATAAATAATGCAATTGGAATTAAATTAATGTCTTATTCTATACCCATCCCATTATTTAATATTGAAGAAAATAAGAATAGTGAATTAAAATTATTATACAAAAATGAAGAAATAATTTTAAATATATCTAATGGTAAATATAACATTGAAGATTTAATTGAAATTTTAAATGTAGAATTATCTAATAAAAACTTAAATGAAATCATAGAGATTAAATTAAATAAACAACAAAAAGTTATAATTGAATGTAATATAGATGAAGAAGAATTATCTATTATTCCAACTTTATTATCAACTGAAAATTTAGGATTCACTTCTAGTTTAGAAAATAAAAAAATTCATATTGCTGATAAAATTTGGGATTTGAGAATTATTGATAAAGTTTATCTATTCTTAAATAACTTATCTGATGAAGTTCCATTTGGTATTTTACATTTTAATGGTAAATCAGTTTGTCAATTTAAATTTGAAAAACCATTCAATATTGATAAATTAGAAATTGAATTTAAAGATTCTAAAGGATTACCAATTAATTTTTATAATTTATCTCATAATTTAAGTTTTATGATTGAAAAAATTAACTAACATTTCTAAAATATATTTTTCTATTAGCATTCATTTCATCATCTTTGATAATATTATTAATAATAGAATCAAAAGATTCACCGCCAACCAATCTAACAATAAAATTAATTGAATAAACACCACATTCTGAATTAGCAAATTGATGTTGAATATGATTATACCTAATATCAAAACCACCACCTATTAAATTATTAATTTGTTGGTTATCCTTTAATATTTTATTTAAATTTTCTTTTTTTATTCCTTTAATTTTTTCAATAACATCATTAATATGCAATTGTGAATTATATTTTTTTTTATATAAATATTTAGTTAATCTATTAATAAATTTTCTAATTCTTTTAATTGGTTTTTTTGCAACAGAGTCAAAAAAATATATTTGATTTTTTTTTAAATCAGTATATAATGCAACCCAATGTGATCCATCTTTCCAATGTTCATCTAAATTTATAACCATACCTATTTTATTTTTACCTTTTTTTTCTAAATCTTCAAAATTTAAGTTTTCAATTCCTAAAATTGGGATTTCTTCAAAATCAGATGGAACAGCACCCAAAAATAAAAAATCTTTATGAACATAATGATATTGTTCTATAACATCATTAATATGAGTAGTACTTAACCATTCATATTTTTTACTTGGACCTTTTGGTCTAAAAGTATTTGTTATTATATCTTCATTATTTAATTCTTTAACAATATCTAATCTTAACCAACATGTTTGTTCATTACATTTATCTGATAATTTATTTTTCAAATCATTAACTAAAGATTCTTTCGATTGATTAATATTTATTTTATTACTGTTTCTTTTATTATAATTTTCAGTAATTAATTTTAATGTTTCTAATGAAAAACATGAACCATCTAAATATTTTTTACTTGGGGCACATTTCATATCCGAATTAATTATTTTTTTCATTAATTATAACTAGATTTTTATTATATTAAAATATAAATAAAAACTTAAAAAAAATTTGATCATGTATAAGCTAATTACAATACTTGTTTATCATTTAATTTATCAAAAACTTATTAATCATAAGATACTGATAAATTAATCCAAATATTTTCATCAAAATGCTATAAGTTGTATGAGTTCAATATTTACACCCTTGAAGGACAAAACGGCTTTAAGATAAAATATTATATTATAATAACAATGAATAGTAAGAGGCCTATAATGACTTGTTCGTGCAGTTCCTGCTTTTCTCTTATAAGAAGGGTTTTTAGGTAGGAACAATAAAAGATACACATTAAAACTTATCAGTTGTATTTGACGATGCAACATACTCAAAATTTACATTTTCCTGAAATGGATAAACCTTGAAGAACATCATTTTGTCTCATTTTAAATCTTCAAGGGTGTAAAGAAGAAATAGTAAAATGTGAAAAATTTCAAATTTTATGCTACTAGTTGCAACCTAAATGTACAGAATAATTATAATTTTCTTCTAAAATATTTTCTAATTCTCCTTTATTATTTTTAATTATAATAAAAGATAATACATCATCATATAATTTATTCAAATCAATTTTTTCAACAAAACCAGTTTTTGATTTTATAATACTATTTTCATTATAAAAATTAATTTGAATATAATCACCTATTTTAAGATCTAGAATTTCAACGGGGATAAATTTTGAATACATTATATTTATATATTTTTTGAATAATATTTTAAAAAATCAACTTTTAATATTTAAAAATATATTTTATAGTTTTATATATATGTCATTCGAACAAAAATATCTTAAATATAAATCTAAATATCTTGCTCTAAAACTTCAATTAAATATTTACAAAGAATCTTTACAAAAAGGAGGTTCTTTCTATAATAATTCAGATGATTTTAGTCAAACATCAAATCTTATATCACAATATAACAGTTATCTAACAGGAGGTAAATCAGCATCTGATAAATCAGCATCTGATAAATCAGCATCTGATAAATCAGCATCTGATAAATCAGCATCTGATAAATCAGCATCTGATAAATCAGCATCTGATAAATCAGCATCTGAGAAATCAGCATCTGATAAATC
>Ga0194119_10007637_pt1 | contig 15180 bp, 10 predicted proteins | sample TA2MahC100mmetaG_FD_148620 | JGI IMG/M metagenome (GOLD analysis project Ga0194119, IMG submission 148620) | Freshwater microbial communities from Lake Tanganyika, Tanzania - TA2015018 Mahale Deep Cast 100m | ecosystem: Environmental > Aquatic > Freshwater > Lake | place: Tanzania: Lake... | reverse complement strand
TTTTCGGATTTCGATCTCTTTGTGATGGGCGATGTACCAAGCGGAAGCATTTCAGAAGCGCAGGCGGATGAGATTCGATTTGCTGTCGGCGATCGTGGGGCCGGGCTGTTGTGGATTGCCGGCGAAAGATCAACACCAATGTCTTGGCGAGGCACACCACTCGATGATCTGCTCCCCATGCGATCAAATCCAGAGCGACATGACGAGCGCATCCATATGCAGCCAACACCAATGGCGAGTCGCGTCGGCGTACTTGGTCTTGGGGAGGATGCACGAAGCCCTTGGCCCTCAGCATTGTCGGAGGATGGAAGCCGGGGACATTTGGAGTGGGCACAACGGATCGACATGAGCACCCTCAAACCATCTGCGGAGGTCCTTGGCCTTGCGCGCAGTGCGTCAGGAGCAACATGGCCGCTCGTGATCGCCATGCGATACGGTGCCGGTCAAGTGGTGTATGTGGGGACTGATGAGACGTGGCGATGGCGGCATGGCGTCGGAGAGTCGTATCAGGAGCGTTTCTGGATTCAGTTGATTCGAATGCTCTCTCGAGGAAGCGCCCCAAACTCGAGTGACCCTTTCCAACTCTCGGTAGAGCCAAGGAGCCCCGAGACAGGTCTATCGTCCATCATTCGCCTTGATGCGCGCGAGTCGGTCGTTGCAGATACGGCAGGTGATGCACCCCTTGAGGCCCAAATTGAGGAAATGGAAGGTGAACGGCGTGGTTCACGGACCGTGGTTCAACTTGTGCGTGAGGGAAGTGGTTGGATCGGAAATTGGACACCAGTGTCCGCGGGTCGGTGCCGCATACGAGTTGATTCAGCGCGGACCGGGACACGGGAAGTCATGGTCGACGTGGTGAGGCGCGACATTGAGCTGGGGCAACCACAGGCTGACCACATGTTTCTTGCCGATCTGGCGGCACGAACTGGTGGAACGATGATTCAGCCGGACCAACTGCAACGTCTGAGGCAAGTGCTTCCCAAGCGCTCATCCGTATCTGAGCGTGCAATTGTTGATCCGCTTTGGAACAGCCCCGCAGCGATTCTGCTGATGTTTGTGTTGATCTTTGCAGAACTTGTTGGGCGCCGTTTCTTGCGTCTGGCGTAGGATTTTCAATACTTCATCATGTCCGATGTCACCACCCTGATCCGCAATCTTGATGCGGCGGCTCGTCGTATCAGAACCGTCCGTGTTGGCGCCGCGCTGACAGCGATGGCAAGGGCCATGATCGCCGTGGCCTCAGGGTGTGTGCTGCTTGATGCTGCATTCCGTTTTCCATCCATCATGCGCTGGTGTGTGCTCGGCGCACTTGTGGCGTTTGGCATCTGGCGCTTTCGCAAAAAGGTGCGTCCAGCGTTGCTGCCGGCACCCGGGCGCGTCCACCTTGCCCTTGAACTGGAGCGTCAACTTCCAGCGACATGCGGCATCGTTGCATCTGGAGTGGAGTTCTCGACTGATCCAGGTTTGCAACAGAATCCATTCGCCAGAGCTGTGGCGCAGTCCGCGGCTCATCAGGTACCAGATGATGCAGTACGTGCTCTTGTTCGGACCAAACGGCTGAATCGTGAATTGCAATTGTTGGCGCTCCTGGGGGCTGTGTGGGTGGGCGCCTTCCTTGTCGCTCCACAACTCGCAGCGACGGGTCTGGTTCGATTCTGCGCCCCTTGGATCGCTTTGGAATGGCCGGCGCGAACCGAATTGCGATCTGCGGTGAGCAACACACATCACCCACGCGAGATTGCACTGCCACTTGCAGTCGATTTGGTGCGTGGCAATGTCGATGAGGACCCTGTGTGGGTTCGACTTCGGCGTTTGCGTGGCGAGACGACTGGACCATGGGAGCGGATCGCGATGGTGCACCAAGGCCAGCGCCGCTTTGAGCGAATGGTCGAAGCCGGCGTTGATGCCGTCGAGTTTCAATTCTTGACCACCGAAGTGGAGACGCCGATTCAAAGAATCGATCTACGTGAAGCACCGGGCATCGTGGAGGCCTCCATTGTGGTGAATCCACCCGCGTATGCATCGACACTGCCCATCATTCGTCAATCACTCGGTGACTGCACGGGTCGGCGGGGTCGTTTACTGGAGCCGGTGCTCGCCGGATCCACCTGTGCGGTGACAATCCGACCGACGAGCTCCGCGCGTGTCCCAGAGGACTCCGATGACGCCCGAGCTGCGTGGGTGAAATCCTCGATCGAGTGCACACATCCAGATGGCAAGCTTGCAGAAGCACCCGAAGATCTTCGGCTTGTTCAGGCTGGTGATGCATGGACCCTCCTGTGGACTGCGCGTGCAAGCATCGTGTTTGATTGGATTCTGCGTGATGAGTATCAGGTTGCCAATGTCACGCCGATCGAGATAGCGGTCGATGTGCGGACCGATCAACCTCCCGAACCACGGATGACAATGCCCGAATCGGATCAGACGGTTCTCCAAAGCGCCTCGATACCGCTGAGGGGTGTGGTCCGTGATGATGTGGGCGTTTTTGAACTGCACATCGATGCGTCACTTGGCACAACCTGGCAACAGCGTTTGACCAGCACAGCAGGCGATGGCCAACGAGAAGTCGAAGCAGCGACCACACTCGACGTGTCTTCGTCGGGCGGTCAACCAGGCGATGTGATTGAAATCGTCGCCGTTGCCGTGGACACCATGGAAACGGATGGACTTCGACGCGCACCAGTCCGCTCAGGGCCTCGTCGTTTGAAGATCATAAGTGATGAGCAGTTCTCCGAGGAAACGCGGGGCATGTTGGCCGCGATTCGCCAAGCGGCCCAAAGAGCTGGTGAACGCCAGCGCAGCCTCATCGAGCGTGACGATGACGCTTCTGCCGAAGTCCGTCCGCAAGCAGAAATTGGTGAGCGCATCAATGCGCTCACCAGAATGCTCGCATCGCTTCGTACTCGGCTTCAACAGAACGTCGCAGAAGACGATGCCACCGAAAGCCTGCTTGATGCAGCGGGCGATATCACTGAGGTTGCACAAACACAAAGTGATCGTGCGAGGGATGCATTGCAAGAGGCAGCCAAGCAAGGTGCAGAAGCCTCAGAGTCTGGTGAAGTGACGGGACTTCTGGAGCAAGCAAAGTCGGCACAACAAGAAGTGGACTCGGAGATCACCGATCTCTCAGAACTGCTCGACCGCGACCGAGAATCATTCGCCGCCACCCAAAGGTTGCAACGGGTGGCAGAAGCGATAGCCAAAGCTGATATGGAACGTACGCGCGCAGCAGCAAAGACAATTGGACGAAGCGAGTCAGAGCTCGGTTCAGAAGAGATTGCGGGGCTTGAGCGAGCTGCTCAAGCAACACGCGATGCAGCACAAGCCGCACGTGAGGCGATGGAAGATCTTCGTCAGCGTGCAGAGCGTGTGAGCGGCGACGATCCTGAGCGTGCGCAGAGCCTGCGACAAGCCGCGCAGCGTGGCGAGAGCGAATCGCTGCAATCCCGGATGGATCAAGCCGAGCGTTCAACCCGCGCAAACAAAATGGATGCCGCACAACAGGCATCGGCCAGTGCACTGCAGACGGTGCAGCGCATGATGCAGGATCTTGAGGAGAGCGACATAAGCCGTGCTCAGTCACTCAAACGGAGATTGGCAACAGTCGCACAAGCGCTTGAGCAGATCATCCAAGAAGCGCAGAGTGCCCAGGAAAGTGTTGTGAGCCTGGTCGCGGCGGGTGCGGAGGAAGGGGCAGCGGGGTCTTCAGCCGCTGCCCGCCAGGCATCGGATGTCGCAGTAAATGCGGCAGCCATCGCAGATCAGGCTCGGCTGGGTGGATCAAGTCTGCAGCGAATTGTGAGGCTTGTGGAACGGGGTTCAGAAGCCGAAATCCGTGCTGCAGATGCACTCGCGTCGTCACCCCTGGATGTTGGAATTGCGCAAGAGCAAACCACTCGTGCCACACAGCTCTTTCGCGAGGCACTCGACGCGGTACGCCAGCAGGAGCAGCGCACAGAAGAGCAGGAGCGGCAACAGAGAGCTCAGGAACTTGCCAAGCGGTTTACAGAACTCGCGGATCGTCAGGAGGGCGTATGGACGGCTTCGAGTTCACTTGTTGGAGTCGCTGGTGATCGTCGTGCTCTTGTCGAAGCGAGACGACTCAGTGTCGATCAGGAGCGAATTGGCCAAACGATTCGTGAAATCTCGGATGGGTCAGATGATGTCAAAAAGTCTGCTGCATTCGTGGAGGCACTCGATGTGGCGCGTGCAAGTTCTTCGGATGCAGCTGAGGAGCTGCGGAAGGGCCTTCCGACGCAATCGACGACCGATGCTCAGCGCGAGGTGCTTCAGACAGTTCGTGAGATTGCAGAAGCCCTTGGGCAGTCAGGAAAGAAGAAGAAGGATCCATTTGCAGATGAGGGCAATCAAGCTGGCGGCGGTGGAGGCGGTGGTGGAGGGAGCGGTGGTGACAAGCCGGCGATTCCGCCCCTGGCGGAACTCAAGGTGATCCGTTCGCTGCAGCAGCGCATCTATGACCGCACAAAGAGTGCAGGTGGCACCGCCGGGCAAGTGGAAAGAGCGGCTCAATTGATGAGGCGACAAGAGTCACTGGCATCGCTGGCCGATGAGTTGCGCCGTGAAGTGGAGAGGCAGATGCAGGAACGCGCTGCAACCGTCATTCCACCAAAGGAAGAACAGCGTGACGATGAAGATGCCAACAATGGAAAGAACGAGGTAGCACCATGATGGGCATCGTGGCGAGGAGTCCTTGGATTGCGGTGTGTGTTGCCACATCATGTGCATTTGCGCAGGTTCCCCAAACCAATCCAACACCACCTGTGCCGACGAGTACACAAGATCCGAAATCCCCCCCACCAAACGAAGAGCGTTCACTTGATGAACTGCTGGGTATCGGTGGTGGTGATGGAACGAAATCCGCACAAGAGAGTGCGCGCGATCGGTCGAGCAACCTGAAGCGTGTTTTGACTGAGCAGGAGGCAAAGAACACACTCGAGGCTGCGATTGAGGGAATGAGACGGAGCGGAGCGTTGCTCGGAGACCGAGATTTCGGTACAGCGGTCCAGCGCGTGCAAGAGGATGTGCTTGCTCGACTTGACGCGTTGATCAACACGGCCGAGCAGCAGCAACAACAGCAACAACAGTCCAGCTCAAGCAGTTCCTCCTCGAGCCAACAGCAACAACAGCAGGGGCAACAGGGTGGCAAAGATCAGAAGAAGGGCGAGACGGCTGAACAGGCCGCCGAACGCCGTCGCCGCGAGGAAGCGCAGCGCCGTGCAGCTCGTCAGGGTCGAGAGGGAGAACAAGGAAAGGAACAGCGCCAACAGGGCGGTGATGGGAACAACCCAGGCGAGATGCCTGAGCAAGTGGATCCAATTGAGGGTGGCGCTCTTTCAGAGACAGACTCAGAGTGGGGCAACCTGCCACCGCGTACACGCGATCTGGTGCAGCAAGGCATTCGGGAGAAGATGTCTGCTGTCTATCGACGATGGACGGAGGCCTACTACCGCCGCATCGCAGAGGAGGCACGAAAATGAGGGAGAACACCTCCGTTTGTGCCGTGTCATGGCCGCATTGGCCGGCAGCATTGCTGCTGGGCAGCATGGTTGGAGTGTTGGCAATGGCATCGCAAGATGCGAAGCAGAGTGTGCAAGGTGCTTCAGATCCGAAGGAGCAAAGAGTGGTGGCCGCAGGTGCGGAGAACAAACCTGCGGAAGATGAGATCAACCCCGCGCAGCAGAAGGCGATCGAGCGCGGGCTTGCATACCTTGCAGAAGTTCAGAATGACGATGGATCATTTGGGCGAGGTCGCTATGGGCGTCATATTGCCGTTGCAGCTCTTGGTGGTCTTGCCTTTATGGCCGATGGCAATGTGCCAGGGCGTGGACGCTATGGCGAACAAGTGGCGAAGGCTCTGGAGTTTGTGCTACGAAACACAGCAGAGAGCGGTCTGCTCGCAACCGACGGAACAACTGGTCCGATGTATGGCCATGGGTTTGCCACCCTATTCCTGGGCGAGATCTATGGAATGAATCCAAGTGATGCTCGGGTACGCGATGCTCTTGTTCGTGCCATCGATTTGATCATCAACAGTCAGAACGATGAAGGTGGTTGGCGCTACAACCCCGTTCCTTTTGATGCGGACGTTTCGGTGACGATTTGTGAGGTGATGGCACTTCGAAGTGCGCGGAATGCCGGCATCAAAGTGCCGCGTGAATCGATCGATCGCGCGGTTCGCTATGTGCGTGATTGCCAGAACCCCGATGGTGGGTTCCGTTACATGCGGCAACCAGGAACGAGCGCATGGCCACGTACAGCAGCGGGTGTCGCGAGTCTGTTTTATGCCGGCATCTATGAGGATGACTCCATTGAACGCGGTTTGGACTACCTCGATAACAACGCAGGCGTTGGTGCGATGGGTGGACCGCAGTCTCAGGCTCACTACTACTACGGGCAGTACTACACCACGCAAGCGATGTATCTCGCAGGTGGCGAACGATGGCAAAGCTGGTGGCGCCGAGCACGAGCCGAGCTCGTTGAAGAGCAGAGTGCGGATGGGTCGTGGGTGGATCATCAAGCGGGCGAGTCCTATGCGACATCGATGGCACTTATCGTGCTCCAGATGCCAGGTCGATACCTTCCGATCTTTCAGCGCTGAATCATGTTTGCCGTTCTTCTTGCATCTCTTCTCGCGGTCACTCAGTCGCAGACAGTGCAGGCACCAACTGAGATTGATGTGCTTGTGGCAAACGGGTCATGGCAAACTGGAGTTCTGGACCCGGCCGGGGCCATCCGAGGACCAGATGGATCGGACTTGTTGAAGGGCGCGATCGGTTGGGTTCCAAGGCGCGAGACTGCGGTCAAGCAGCGTCGTCCACTCGGGGTCATTCAACTTGCCGATGGACAAGTGTTGGTTGGATCATTCGGAGGATTTGCCGCAGTGGAGAGCGGCAGCGTCTCTCGCTGGAAGCACAGTGGACTTGGAAATGTGTCGATTCCACTTGACCAAACGGCTCTGATTCAGTTCGAGCCACTCCTGACCACTCTGGTGGCTTCGGACTCGGACGTGATTCTGCTTCGAAATGGCGATCGAGTCAGTGGATTCGTGAAGTCAGTTGGAACCGAGGTCGAGATGGAAGTTCAGGGCAGCGTGCAGCCAGTACCAGTCGAACGTATTGCTGGCATGGCTCTCGTACACGCCGAGCAGAAGGGTGGACCGCTCCGAGTGTGGCTCAACGATGGATCGGTGTTCGATGCGGCGCAGATCGATGGCGGATTCGCCGGCGGCTTTGCCTTGCGAGGGCTGGCGCTCGTGGCAGGAAGATCGAATTTGCCGCTGACAGTCGAGGATATTGACGGTGTCGCATTGCAACCGGCACGGCTTCAATCATTGGCTGACCAAGCACCTCGCATCGAAGATGCAAATGCTCCCGCACTTCCACGCTCACATCAGGAACCGCCGCGAGTCACAGATGGGCGGAGTGCCCCCCTCTCCGCGGCGACCATCACCCTTCGGGGGCCGATACGGCTCATCTATGAAATCCCCGAGGGCTTCACCACCCTGTCGGCCATTGCCGAGATCCCGCTCGCATTTCGTCGGTGGGGAGATGTGGTGTTGGTTATTCGGCAGGGCGGAAAGGAACTGCTTCGTCAGCCGATGTCGGGCAGCAATTCCCGTCACTCGATCGCGCTGCCAATTGTCGCGGGTGAGCTCGAAATCGAGGTTGAGGAGGCTCGTCATGGGCCAGTCGGCGACACTGTCATTCTCACTCGGCCCCTGCTCCTCAATACCAACTAATTTCGGCTTCAAAGTCAGCCGAGTATCCGTCGCATTCCAGATATAGCGATCACCCCCCCATCGCCCTACGTGGAGTCGACCAGCGTCATCCACCAGCACTGCACACGCATGGTCTCGCGCCGTCACAAGTCGCAGCGAGTCATCCATCAACTCCCTCCAGCGATCGCTCCGCCAGCGCTGTAGTCCCGTGGATTGGAGAACGATGGGCGCACGAATGTGCTCAACAAGTGCTGCTGCGGCTGGCTGAAAGCTGCCGTGATGAGGCAGTTCAAGGACGTGGATGTTTTGAAGTGATTTGCCGCCAGATGCAAGAACGTGTGGGCAACCCTTTCGCGCAAGATCCCCAGTCAACAAGATGGACAGATCGTCAGCATCGATGCGTACCACCAGACTTCCATCATTCGCATCCAGCGCAGGATCATCGGAAGAGGGATGAAGCACAGTGACCTTCACAACACCCCAGGATGCAATATCACCCAGCCGCATGCAGTGCAGGGGTACGCGCGCGTCTGCCACCGCCTGAAGAGCTGCAGCGACTGGTCCGCCACTCTGTTCCGCCCAACGAAGAAACGCATCGGTGACAACGACTTCTCCCACATCGATACCACGCACGATCTCGGGAAGTGCACCGAAGTGATCCAGATTCGGATGGGAGATGAATAGACAATCTATGCGCTTCACACCCAGCGCAAAGAGCGCAGGCAGGATCGTCCGTGAACCGATGGCCGTTGCTCCAAGACTGCCGCAGTCATAGAGAACACAGTGCTCCCCACAGCGAATCAGATAGCAGGAGCCATTCCCGACATCCAACATGTCGATTCGGCTGCGCCACGGGATTTCATCGTCGACGGTCCAACCACGTGCCGGCGTTGGAAGCGCCCCTGGCCACTGCGCAGTCTCGCGCGCAATATGCAGCACTGCCCGAGCATGCAACACGGCCACGCGTCCGATTGCACGACCCCCCCACGACCAAACTGGATCTGTGGCGACCGCGACGTTCGCGAGGACAACCATCGACGCAAAGATGGGGGACAAGAGCAGTGTGCATGGAATACAGAGAAGTGGAACCGATCCAAAGTGCATCCAGATCACCGGCAGTGTCGCGGTCCACGCACCAACCGCCGCGCAGAGAGGCTGGAGTGCGCGTCGAAACAACACCATCATGAGGTGTGGACCAGCAAGAACACTGTTCACCCACCTTTGCACAACATGGCTACCGATGCGAAGGCCAAGGATTGCCGCGAAACTCAGTTGCAATCCCGGATCATGTGCCGAGAGTGGATCTGCGATCAGCAGCAGTCCGAGGCTGATTGCCAGAACAACCCAAAATGGCATCCGCCGCCCCCAGATACCGGTCAGCGCCACGCATCCACCCATCCACGCGGCGCGGAGCGAAGAGATCTCAGGCTCAATGGAGAGCGCGAACAGGGCAGCCAGTCCGAGGAGCACAACACTCACAAGTTGTTGCGGAGTGCGAAAGAAGCCAAGACAGCACATCACGGTGCCCGAAAGCACTGCAAAGTTGAAACCAGAAATTGCCACAAGGTGCTGGATGCCGCACGCGGCAAACAGTCGACTCACACCACGAAGTCCCGGTAGAGAAGCACCCGTTGTGGATGCAGCGACGAGAGCCGATGCATCCAGTTGGTCGCTGGCAATGATGCGCCGAAGCGTTTCATCAACTGTCCCACGCCAACGCGCGACCCAAGCCGCGGGGGTATCCGCTTGCCCACACGAATGGATGAGGGCAGCGGTTTCCACGTGCAGCGAGCCAGCGATGCGGCGGTCACGAGCCCAACACGCCATATCGAATCCGCCAGGATTCCTCGGTGGTCCGAACCCACTCAGCCAGCCGCGAATAAGGATCCTTTCGCCCGGACTGCATGGAACTGCGCTGGCAGAAACAACAACCTGCACGGTTGCATTCATGGGCGATGTATCTCCCCCATCGACAGAACAGTTGGCGTGAAGCAGGAACCGTGTGGACGGCTCGTCTGGAACAAAACGAGCGAGTACATCTTCATCCAGTGCTCCACAGGCAATCAGCTCGCGGCGGAAAGCACGCTCATCCGTACGCGGAGTGGAGACGACAATCCCTTGGAGATGAACCAATCGCCGCCGCGTGAAGTCCACTGTGCCGCACCTGGCCAATACGGAATCCCACTCCACCGCATCACGAGCAACAGAGAGCCATCCGCCAAGGCCACACAGTGCGATCAACATCCAAAGACCAATCCATTGCCTTGCGACAATCCAAAGGATGATCACACCGATTGCTGCCATCAGCGCAAGGAGTGCGATGTGATGACCACTCAGTGGGTGGAGGGTGCCAATCCAGCAGCCGCAGAAGAGTGCGACCGCCGCAATTGGAAACAGCGGCACGCGCTGAACATGCCCAACCCCCGACTGGCGCAACATTTCCACAAGCTAGGGCGCGGCCAAGCGCGCCTTCTTGGTCATCCCAAACTTCAGTTCCCTGGCAAGTTGTTGGAAACAGCGAACGGCAAGTTTGCCGATCGCACCCCTTGATGCACTTCTTGGAGCAGGTCGCGGCGCAATCTCACCACGTCTGAAGAAGGTCCCCACACATAGACCAACCAGACAACACCAAGTGCAGTGATGTCATGAATAAAAGCATCAGGCGATTCGGTGGATCGGCCCTGCACCTGCTGCGCTGCACGCACGAGCACCTTCTGCGCCGTATCAGAATCAACCCCATGCTCGAGTACCACCTGTACTTCGACTCGCCGCAATGGATGGGAACTGTTGTTGGTGATCACCGCACCGAAGATCATGCTGTTTGGAACGAAGATTCTCCGATTGTCGGTTGTGTCAATTGTCGTCGAGAAAAGGTCGATTTCATCCACTGTGCCAACCTGGCCAGCGGCTTGAATGGTGTCGCCGATCTTGTAGGGTCGAAAGACCATCAGCATCACCCCCGCAGCAAAGTTCGACAGTGTTCCTTGGAACGCAAGGCTGACGGCAAGGCCAACGGCACCAAGCAGCACGGAGAAACTGGCGGTCTCGAACCCAAATCGGTTGAGTACAAAAGTGACTGCAATAATCAGAATGAGCCAGCGCGTCAGCTTGGCAAAGAAGCGTGCGAGTGTCGTATCGATCTCCGAGCGTTCGCATGCACGCAGCACGATGCGTCGGCTCCATGTCGAGAGGAAGTACGCAATGATCAGGATGATGCAAGAAGTGATCAGGGGTGTTGCGTACTGCTGGATGAGCACGAGCGCTTCGCGGGTGGCGGCGGAGTCGACAGTCGGAGGTGCGGGAGAAGCGTCGGTCATGGTTGGGAAGAGGATAAGAGGCAGTGATATTCATGCGCTGCGCGCAACAGTGATAAGGCGTTCAAGTGCGGCTCCCGCAGCACCTGATGCGATGGACTTTCGAGCGAATGCTGTCCCCTCCGTCAGGTTCTCAGCACAACCACCAGCCACCAAAGCGGCGGCGGCATTGATCACGCTCATTTCCATGGCAATCGACGCTGCGCGTCCGGAAAGAACATCGCGAAACAGTTGGGCAGCCTCGGGAAGGCTCGAAGGTGAAACCGAAAGTGGATTGCCGTGCCGAACGCCAACCGACTCAGGCGTGATCTCACGCATATGGACGGAGCCGCCTTGTGCAGTCCGTTTTACCTCTGCCAGCAGTGTCGATGCACCTGTCGTCATTTCATCGAGTCCATCGAGACCGTGGTAGACGAGCGCATGTTCGGTGCCGAGTTCACGAAGAACGGAAGCGATCAGTGGAACGAATGCTCGGTCATACACGCCCACGACCTGCCGACGCGCATACGCCGGATTGGTCAGAGGTCCAACGAGATTAAAAATCGTTGGAAACCCGAGTGCCTTGCGAATGGGCATGGCATGTCGAGCTGCTGGATGGTGGTTTGGGGCGAAACAAAACGCGAAGTGCGCTTGCTCGAGGCACCTGCGCTGACCTTCGAGTCCCAGTTCAAGTGGCAAACCGAGCACTTCAAGGACCTCCGCAGAACCACGCCCCGTCCGCGATCGATTCCCGTGCTTTGCAACATGAACGCCTTGTGAAGCCGCGATGATCGCCGCGAGTGTGCTGGCGTTGAACGCCTTCGGCGCTCCCCCCGTTCCGGCTGTATCAAGGATGCGCGAAGGATCGATGGAAGTCTTGAGTGCCGTGACATGGGAACGCATGACCAAAACTGCACCCGTCAACTCTTCTACGGTGGGTAGCCGGCGTGCGAGCAGTGCCAGCAGCGCGCCAACCTCGGCGGGATGGGACTGCCCCCCCATCATCTCGCCAAAGGCTGCCTGCGCTTGGTCGATCGTCAGCGTTTGTCCAGAGATCAACAGTCGCAGGAAGGGCGTGAGATCGCCCGGCCTTTCTTGCCGTGGAAACTCACTCGGCTGCAGTGGTGTGACTGGCGTTCCCATGCAGAAGTGGAGATGCTACGGGGGTGATCGCATCCATCGTTCACCAAATGAGTCCCATGGCGGTCGAGATTTCGCCGGGTGTCGGTGTGCGTTGGTATGGACTTTCCTACATGCTGGGCTTTCTGTGTTGCTGGCTGCTGCTTCGAACACTCGCGAAGAGCGGACGAATCCTGCTTTCGACCTCGCAAGTTGCGGATCTTTTGACCTACATCATCATCGGTGTCGTTGCAGGCGGGCGCCTCGGTCATGTGGTGTTCTATGAACCGCGCCTTCTCATCACGTTTCATGAGGGATTGCCTTGGTGGGGTCTGCTCGACATTCACAAGGGAGGCATGGCCAGTCACGGGGGCATCATCGGCACGGTGGTTGCCGGCGTCGTGTTCGCGCGACGGTATGGAATCTCGATTGCACACGTGATTGATTGCATGGCATTCGCCGCTCCACCCGGCCTTTGCTTCGGGCGACTTGCCAATTGGGTCAATGGCGAACTCTGGGGAAAGGCGCTGCCTGCATCGATGCAGGCAAATCCGCCTTGGTGGTCTGTGAAGTATCCGCAGGAAATTTTTGATCCCAACTTCCCAGTGGAATCTCTCCAACCGCTCGCACCACTCGTTGATCCAGCAGTGCCACTACCGAGCGCCATTGTGGAGGCCGCATACAACCACCGCGAAGATGTCATCGTGAAGCTTGAGCCGTTGCTGACCGCCTACTGGCCCAACAACTTTCTTCAGGCAGCAACGGATGGCCCTCTGTTGTTTGGAGTCCTCCTCCTCGTGTGGTTGCGACCGCGCCGCCCCGGCATCATCGCAGGTGCATTCCTGGTCACATATGGTGCTGCACGGCTTTTGAGTGAGCAGTTGCGTCAGGCCGACGACAACGTCTTCATGATTGGTGTTCTCACGCTGCCGATGCTGTTGTCCATCGGCATGATGCTGCTTGGTACAGCCGTGCTCTGGAGCATCAGTCGCTCGAATGCCCCCCGCATTGGTGGACTCTTTCCCCTTAGCGGTCGTACACAGTTACTGAATTCGCCCACTCCGGCTCCCAAAGCCTGAAGCCACCGACGAAAGCATTCGCATTGTCGCCCAGCCTGCAGTTGGCCGGCATCTCCTTGAGGTTTGCCGCGTTGCCCCCGCCAATGACAACGTAGTCGGGCAAGAGTGCCGCAGAGAGAATCTCAACGGTCTTATGGACATTCTTTTCCCAGCGCTTTCGTCCATTCTTCTTGAGCGCCCCCTTCCCAACGTAGTCCTCAAATGTGCCACCCTTTTTGAATGGCATATGCGCGAGTTCCGTCGGAACAATCACATGCTGACAGATGAGGCACGACCCGAGCCCAGTTCCAAGGCCGAGAAAAAGCATGCGTCCCCCGTCATAGGAGCCGACCGCCTGCATGGCAGCATCATTGATCACCTTGACTGGTTTTGAAAAACCATTGTCGTAGTCAAACTCCGTCCATCCTTTGCCAAGATTGATGGGATCATGCGCGGGCTGATTCTTCACGATGGGCGCTGGCAACCCAATTGAGACGGTGTCGTAATCCCAGTCCTTCGATAGATCCTTGACGCCGTCGAGCATCTGCTGAGGCGTGAGCGTTGGTCCGGAGGCGAACGCGCGCTTCTGTGGATCGGAGGCGATTCGAATCTTTACATTCGTTCCACCAATATCGATTGCTAACACCTTCGTTGCCATACTGAGAGTGTACCGTGAAAAAGCTGGATTTTGTTTCGCAGACAGCACGGCATGCAAGGAAACGGCGTGCCGGCAAAGTCATTTCACCGCGACAAGCGCAACTGGTAAATGCACCTCGCTCCACTTGTCAGCATTGCGAATACCCGGTCCGTTGTACGAAAACTGTCGCGGCTCGCCGACGACCGTCCAGCCTGGATGTGCGTCGAGCCACTCGCGCAGGAGGCGCAGTCCCTCATTCGTCCGCTTCATGCCATAGGCACCCTTCAGTCCGATACTGAGGACTGTCACGGGCTTCGTATCGACTATTGCAATCTGACCGTCCTTGCCAACTGGTCCGAGTTCAGCCTCTCGGTACAAAAAGGACATCGTCCAGTTTCCCTTTCGATCATCGAGCAGGCCATCGGTCTCACGAGTCATCTCGCGGTAGTCCATCTCGACCGGACTCGTCATCGCGATCTCACGTTCCTTGATGTGATTGAAGAGTGGCCAAAATGCACCAAACGAACCGACGCCAGAGTTTCCCGTGGATGAAAACTCGGCGCGGCGCACAGAGGGATACGCCTTGATCTCAATGGCCCCGGGCGGCGTTGGTGCGGGATAGCCCACGGGCAGCGGCGCCTCAATCTGGCAGCGACCGCACTGCCAGAACTCCCCCTCCAGTTGCGGTTCAGCGGAGGGTCCGCTGCCGTAGGTACCCACGCGGATCACACAGCCAGCCTTCGGCAGCACTGGCGATCGATCGATGGGCGCGCTTTGCAGCACCAGAAGCAGAACGGAGGCAGAGGCGATTGGGCAGATCATCTTGGGTTCCTTTTGATTCGAGTGCGGTTCCCCAATCACGGTTTGGGGAACACTTCTCGTTGAAGCCTGACTCATGCGATACTAGAGACATGACCCTCTCGAAACCATCGTGGGAGTATGCGCCCGCGCCCGAGACACTGAAGGTCGATATTGCACCCGAGTATGGACTTTTCATCGATGGTGCCTTCCGTGTACCGCGGTCGGGGCGAATGTTTGCAACCATCAATCCTGCGACAGAAGAACCGCTTGCGCAGATCGCCGAGGCAGATGCAGCAGATGTGAACGATGCGGTGGTCGCTGCGCGAAGGGCACTCAAGGGTTGGCGGAAGTTGCCCGCGCTGGAGCGTGCGAAGTACCTGTATCGAATTGCGCGGCGTATTCAGGAGCGCGCGCGGGAACTCGCGGTGCTCGAGACGATGGACAACGGCAAGCCCATTCGCGAGACGCGAGATGAGGATGTGCCGCTTGCGGCCGCGCACTTCTTCCATCACGCCGGCTGGTGCGACAAGCTTC
>Ga0194119_10007635_pt1 | contig 15184 bp, 6 predicted proteins | sample TA2MahC100mmetaG_FD_148620 | JGI IMG/M metagenome (GOLD analysis project Ga0194119, IMG submission 148620) | Freshwater microbial communities from Lake Tanganyika, Tanzania - TA2015018 Mahale Deep Cast 100m | ecosystem: Environmental > Aquatic > Freshwater > Lake | place: Tanzania: Lake... | reverse complement strand
CTGATAAAAGCTCGTGGCTATTGAAGTAGCAGCGGAAACCAAACTCCATATCAAAAAGCTGATGGCATAGGGCCGCCGCACTCCGAACCTGTCTGCGGCGTAGCCCGCCGGAATCTGCAGCAGCGCATAGCTCCAGAAGAACGCCGAATTCAGGAGTCCTCGCTGCGCGTCCGTGAGTGAGAAAGCCGAGCGGAACTCCGTGGTGGCCAAGGCGATCGAGAGGTTGGTGCGCTCGATATAGGCGATCGTGAACCCAATGGACAGAAGGAACACCATCGCCCAACGGCGCCAGTTGAGTTCAAGCCTAGATGGTTTCATACAATGAAACTCTCTGACCGCGGATCGTTGACATCACGCCATTATGTAGGATAAGACGTTGAACTGCAAGAGGTTCTACGAGTTGAAACAGGTAGCATTGTTGGACTCCTAAGCCTCTTGAGAAGGCTCCAGGTAAACTCCCATGAAACTCACCCAAACTGCCGCTTGCCCGCTTCTCACCTCACTCTTGATTGCGCTTCTAGCCGCGCCCGCTGGATGGGGTCAAGAATCGCGGGGGTCCATCATTGGCCGCGCGACTGACAGTTCAGGCGCTTCGCTGCCGGGTGTACAGGTTCGAGCCACGAACATCGCTACCGGCGTCACGGCGATCGCCGAGGCCAACGAGCAGGGGAACTATGCCGCCCGCTACCTAATTCCCGGTCAGTACCGGATCTCCGTTGAGAAGCCGGGGTTCAAGCGGGTGGTCCGGGACGACATCACCGTCCGCATCAACGATCAATTGGAAGTGAACCTCGTCCTCCCTCCGGGTGAAGTCAGTGAAACGGTCACGGTGACATCGGAGGTACCCCCGCTGGAGAGCACGGATGCATCGGTGGGCCAGGTGATCGACTCTCGCCGCGTGGCCGAACTCCCGGTCCCATACGGAAATCCGAATCTTCTGATGAAGCTGAGCCCAGGCGCCAACCGAACGGCGAACGTCAAGCAGGATCAACCATGGGAGCCCTCGAACAATGTGGGATTCAATATGGCCGGCACTCCCGCAACGCGCGGCGAATTCACGCTGGACGGCTCCTCCAACACCTACGTCGACAATGGCTCACTGGTCGTGGCGCCGGCATTCGTTCCTTCCACCGATGCCGTATCCGAAGTGAAGGTGCAAACCGCCACCTTCGATGCCACAACCGGCCAGACATTGGGCCCCGTAGTAAACGTTAGTCTCAAATCGGGGACCAACACGCTCCACGGCGCCGGCTTTTACTCCACCATGCCGACGTGGCTCACCGCGAACGACTTTTTCGCAAACAGAGTTGGCGCGGCGCGGCCGGTGACGGACTTGAAACGCGGGGGATTCGCGGTGAACGGGCCAGTGGTGATCCCCAAGCTCCACAACGGCAAGAACCGCACGTTCTTCATGTACTCCTACGAAAAGGTCCACTCCTTGGCGCCGCGAGGCTCGATCATTACCGTTCCGACGCCGGAAATGATAGCAGGAAACTTTTCCAGACTCATCAATATCGGCGCGATCTACCAGATCTACGATCCGGCCACCAGGCGCACGGCGCCGAACGGAAGGTTCACCAGCGACCCTTTCCCAGGGAACAGCATCCCCAGTTCGAGAATCAACCCGATATCGGCCAAAGTGCTGAGCTTCTACGCCAAGCCCAATGTTGCCGGCGCCGCCGATGGAACGAACAACTTGGCCCTGCCAAACGAACCCGAAGATCTCTCGTTCTTCACGCAAACCGTCCGCGTGGATCACAACCTTAGCGAAAAACACCGGGTTTTCGGGCGCTTCAATCAGTACAACCGAACCAGTCTGCTGAACGATTTCTTTGACAACGAGGCTTCTGGGCTGTACTTCCGCTACCTCTCGACAGGCGCTGCCTTTGACGATGTCTACGTATTCAGCCCCAGCTTCCTGATGAACACGAAAGTGAGCTTTTCGAGATTCATCCGGCATGCCGACCATCCCCCGTCATCCGTCGGCTACGACATCACCACGCTGGGCTTTCCCGCTTCCGTCGCTAATCTGATTGCCCCCGGAATCCGCAGATTCCCGCACTTCCAGATCGAAGGCTTTTCGGATCTTGGATTGAATGACCGCTTTGGCCCGGGAATACTGTGGCGGCCTGTTGAAACCCGCCAGTGGATCCAGTCGTTCAGCAAGATGCTGGGAGCCCATAGCTTCAAGTTCGGCGGAGAGTTCCGTGCTTACATCGAGAACCAATATAACTATGGTTTGGCGACTCATATGTCCCAAAGTTACGACTCCACGTTTACGCGCGGGCCTTTCGATAATTCGCCTGCCGCTCCTCTTGGCCAGGGTCTCGCGTCTATGCTGCTGGGCCGTCCAACGGGCGGCGCTTTTACCTTGGCCGACAGCTACGCAGAAAGTTCCCGTATGTGGGGCGTCTACTTCCAGGACGACTGGAAGGTGTCAAAGCGGCTGACGCTCAATCTGGGAATTCGCTTCGAAAAAGAACTCGCATTGACGGAGCGATACAACCGCACGGTTCGAGGCTTCGATCCTTCGGCCACGCTCCCGGTCACTGCCGCGGCCACCGCAAACTACGCCAGGACTCCGATCCCGGAACTGCCGGCGGGCCAGTTCAAAGCGCAAGGCGGCCTGACATTTGCCGGTTCGGGCGGGCAGCCAAGGGGTTTGTATCGGACGCCCAACGACAGCTTCATGCCGCGAATCGGGTTCGCTTATAGCCCGAGCGAAAAGACGGTGCTGCGGGGAGGCTATGGCCTGTATTTCGGAGCTCTGGGACAGCGCCGGGGTGACGTCATTCAGACTGGCTTCAGTCAGGATACCCCGCTTGTGCCCAGTCTCGATGGCGGCCTCAACTTCCGCGCCAGCATCAGTAACCCTTTTCCCGATGGCATTCAACAGCCGGTCCGTTCCGCGCGCGGAGCGGCAACGAACCTCGGCCAGGGCATCACGTACTTTGACGAGGCGCCCAGGCCGGCGCGCAACCAGATTTTCCAGTTCGGCATTCAGCGGGCGCTGCCGGGAAAGATCGTCGCCGACGCAATCTATATAGGAAGCCGGACCAACGACATCCAACTCGGGCGCGAATTTGGAGCGATTCCCACGAGGTACCTCAGCACGAGTCCCGCTCGCGATCAAGCGACCATCAACAACCTAACGACAAACGTGCCGAACCCGTTTGCGGGCCTGGTACCAGGAACCGGTCTCAATGGAACCGTAATATCCAAGCAGGCATTGCTCAGGGCAATTCCCCAGTTCACCGCCGTCAACTCGACCACTCCCGCCGGGCAGGGCTGGTACAACGGTTTGGTACTTCGGGCGGAGAAGCGATTCTCTGGCGGGCTGGTGGTTCAGGGATCGTACACGTGGTCCAAGTTGATCGAGTCCGTCACGTTATTGAATCCCGCCGACCCTTCGCCAACTCGCGCCATCTCGAATCAAGACTTCCCGCATTTGGTTTCGGCGAGCGGCGTCTACGAATTGCCGTTTGGTAAGGGGCGCTCGCTCCTGTCCAATGTGAACCGCTTTGCCGACACGTTGATTGGGGGCTGGCAAATGTCTGGTATTTACACGTTCCAAAGCGGCGCTCCGCTTGGCTTTGGGAACGCGATTCTGACAGGGGAAAGCCTCTCTTTGCCTTCGGAGCGGCGGAACGTCCAGCGCTGGTTCAATATCAACGGAGTAAACAGAGTTCCCGCGCAGCAATTGCAACTCAACCTGGTGACTCTTTCACCCCGTTTCGCCAGTGTCCGGGCGCCGGGTTACAACTTCACCGATTTGTCGATGATCAAAAATGTGACAATCACCGAGCAAGTCAAGTTCCAGTTCCGTGCCGAGGCACTGAATGCATTCAACACCGTCAACTTCAGCCCGCCAAACACGGCCCCGACGAATTCCGCGTTCGGGTCGATTACGGCCATGAGTATTTTCCCGAGACGCGTCCAGCTCACGCTGAAGGTTTTGTTCTGACACGGTTTCGGGAGGCGCGTTCAATGGCCACAAGACGACGTGTTGTTTCCTGGCTGGCCGAGACGCCGGGATTACTTCAAGTTGGAGCGCCCTTCCAGGCGCCGGGACAGATCCCGAGTCAGAATTCGAGGACAGCCGCCGGCGACAACGGCGACTACCTACTCTCTTACCGTGCCCCAGCCGCGGCGTTCGGCGAGACGCTGCCGGTCGGAAACGGATTACTGGGAGCCAGCATTTACGGCAATGTGGATCGAGATCGGATGATTCTGAACGATTCCAGCCTATGGAGTGGCGAACCGGCCGACTGGAACAATCCGTCAGCGCGTGAAATCTTGCCCGAAGTGAGAAGGCTGCTCTTCAGTGGAAAATTCGCCGAGGCGGAACTGCTCTGCCGGAAGATGCAAGGTCCGTACACGCAGTCTTACTTGCCGATGGGCGAACTGAACCTCACCTTCGAGCATGGCGCGCCAAGCACCCCGGAAATCTGGAGCGAGGTCCCGGGAGTCACCGCAAGAGCCGGTTTGGCGGGCCGCTCCTACCTTGGCTATGCCAGGGAACTGGATCTCCAGACGGCCATCGCACGCGTGGTTTATCGCTTCGGCGGCAACGAGTACCGGCGCGAAGTCTTCGCTTCCTATCCCGACCGTGTTCTGGTGATCCGCCTGAGTAGCGAAAAGACTGGCCGCCTAAGTTTCGTTACAAAACTGGGCAGCTTGCTGCGCCACGCAACCTTGGTGGAAGGCGAGACACTCGTGCTGCGCGGAAAAGCTCCGCGCCATGTGGAACCGAACTACGAGGACATCGATCCGCCGATCTTGTACGCGGACGATGAGCGTGGTCCGGGTATGACATTCGAGTGCCGGGTTCGCGCGGCCGCTGAGGGTGGGAGCGTGCGGGTGGACCATGACGGCGTTCACGTTCGTTCGGCCGACGCGGTAACGCTTCTTATCTCGGGAGCGACGAGTTTCAGCGGCTATGACAAGTCGCCTTCAAAGAGTGGCCGCGACCCGGGAGCGCTCAGCCGAGCCGCCCTGGACGCGGCTAGCCGCAAGAGCTTCTCTCAGCTTCGGGAAACACATCTGCGCGACTATCGGGAGCTGTTCGATCGCGTTCGATTCCATGTTCACGACATAAACCGGCCACCCGGGAACGAGACGGAGCGGGGCTCGCCGAAGTCGAATCCCGCGCTAGCGTTCCACTTGGCCCGATACCGCCTGATCGCCTCTTCGCGCCAAGGCGGGCAGCCCTGCACACTGGGAGGCGGAATGTGGAACGACTCGGTGCGCCCTCCTTGGAGTTACAACTACACCATTAATGAGAACACGCAAAAGCAGTATGCTCACGTTGAGGCCGTGAATTTGGCCGAGTGCGCCGAGCCATACATCGACTTTATGCAAGGCCTTGCCGCCAACGGCCGAAAAACCGCTCGCACGAACTATGGGTTTCGCGGTTGGGTGGCCCATCACAACACCGACTTGTGGAGACAATCCTCGCCAGCCGGGCGCTTTGGCCAGGGCGATGTGGCGTGGGCGAATTTCATGGCTGGCGGAATCTGGTTGTGCGAGAACCTCTACAATCACTACGCCTTTAACGGTGACCGCAAGTTTCTGGCCGTTCGATGCTATCCCATTCTCAAGGGAGCCTGTGAATTCGCACTGGACTGGCTGGTGGAAGACAAGGGCGGCCATCTGGTCACGGCACCTTCCACTTCTCCCGAGGCGAGGTATCTGCTGCCCAACGGAGAATCCTGTGGCGTCAGTATCGCCACAGCGGCCGATATGTCGCTGGTCTGGGAGCTGTTTAAGAACACGATCGAAGCATGCCGGACACTCGGTGCAGATTCCGATTTCCGCCGGACGCTCGAAGGTGCGCAGTCGCGTCTCCTGCCACTCAGGATCGGCAGCAAGGGTCAGTTGCTGGAGTTCTACGAAGAATACCCAGACCGCGATCCGCTGCACCGCCATGCGTCTCACTTGTTGGGGCTTAGTCGGGGATCGCGAATCTCGAAACGGCATGCGCCCAAGTTATTCGCGGCGGCCCGAACTTCCTGGAATTTGAGAGGGCCTGAAGGATCCAATCTCCCCGACCGTCAGAGTATGGCGGGGCGTTTTGAGGACGGTGAACTCGCCTACAGAATACTCCGGAACGGAGGCAGGCCACTAACGGTGATGGAGATGTTGTTGCATAGCCACCTTGGCGAGTTGCACCTGCTGCCAGCTTTGCCAAAGGCTTGGCCAGAAGGATATCTGAGGGGTGTTAGGGCTCGCGGAGGCTTCACCCTCGATATCGAGTGGAAAGAGGGAATGCTTGCGAAAACAGTGATTCGGGCCAAGCTCTCTGGACCGTGCCGGGTTCGGGCCGCCGTCGCATTGTCCGTGAGATCGTCGGGCAAGGCGGTAAAGACCAGGCAGCCGGAACCACTTGTCATTGAATTTGATACTAAGGCGGGAGAGGAGTACGAGTGCAAGAGTTAGAAGAGCGAGAGACCTTGCAGAGTATGCTGCGGCGTGGGGGTCTGGTGGGGTGTTGGTCCAGCTTCGCCAGTTTCGCCTGTGTGGAATTGATGGCGCAACTAGGGTTCGATTTCGTGGTGCTCGATATGCAGCACTGCGAGATCACGGCGAGCCAGTTCCCAACCCTGCTGGGCGCGTTCGGGCGCACGGACTGCCGCGCCGTCGTTCGGGTGGCGGAGAACAACTATCACCTGATCAACTGGCTCTGTGACATGGGCGTGGATGGCGTCCTGGTCCCCATGGTGAATTCGGCCGAGGACGCGCGGCGGGCGGTAGCGGCGGCGAAGTACCCACCGCTGGGAAGGCGGAGCTTTGGTCCGTTTCGAGCTGCACGGTATGGATCGGCGATGGCCCAATACATGGCCAGCCCCGATTCGCACACGGCGCTCATCCTCCAGATCGAGGATGCGCGGGCGGCAGCCAATGCCGAGGAGTTGCTCTCGGTACCCGGGATTGATGCCGCCTTCGTCGGCCCGAACGACATTGCCTTCTCCATGCTGAAACCGGGAGACCGCATAAAGGCGGATGCCACTCAGTGGACCACGTTCGCACGAACACCCGAAGTGCTGGAACTCTGCGCCTCCGTTATGCAAGCCGCCCGGAAAGCCAAAATTCCGTTTGGCACAACGACGGGCTCCTGGCAGGAAGCGCAAGACTGGCTCAAGCGCGGCGCTAGCTTCGCGACGTTTGGCAGTGACTTCCTATTCATCAAGACGGGCGCCGAACACTTACGGCGCACGGTGTTCACGGAGGAAAGGTCTTAATGAGCACGAAAGTCGGATTCCTGATGAAAGCAAATCAGGAAATCTACGATGTTCTAGGCAAGCAAATGCCGGACGGATTTGAGTTACTGACATTGTCGGACGGTCCGGTTAATGACCTGTTGCCGCAGTTTGACTTTCTGATTGCCGGAAAAGTCACCGAGGATATGTTGAGGCAAGCCAAACGGCTGCGCTTCATCCAGGCGCCCGGAGCCGGCTCGGACGGGATCGATCTGGAAGCCGCCGCACGATTCGGCATTCCGGTTGCGACGACGGCCTGCGGGATCGCCGACGAGGTGGCGGAGTTGACCTTCGCGCTGATTCTCGGGGTGGCACGCAGAGTTGCGGAACTCGACCGCGAACTTCGAAAAGGCAATTGGTTGATGTGGGACCGGCGGATGGTGAGCCGCACCTTGGCGGGAAGAACGCTGGGTGTGGTCGGAATGGGCCGAATCGGGCGAGAGGTCGCGTCTCGAGCGGCGGCGTTCAAGATGCACGTCTGCTGCGCGGACCCGCTCGAGAGCGCCGAATTTCCGCAACTGCCTCTTGAGGAACTGTTGGAAGTCAGCGATATCGTGTCGCTGCACGTTCCTCTCGATGACTCGACGCGCCGCCTGATTAGCCGGGAACGCATCGCGCGGATGAAACGCGGGGCGATACTGGTCAACGTTTCACGCGGCGAGGTGTTGGATGAAGAGGCACTCATTGTGGCGCTCCATGAAGGCCGGCTTGCGGGAGCGGGTCTGGATGTTTTCGACCACGAGCCTCCGCTGCGCTCAAACCCGCTCCTGGGAATGGACAACGTCGTCTTGACGCCACACGTCGGAGCGGGAACCTTGGACAGCGCGGAAATCCGGGCACGAGCCTATGTCGCAAATATCAGAAAGTTCTTGACGGGTGAAGAACCGGATGGACTCATTCGGATGCCGCGGCAGCAGCCTCTGTCGGAGCCAACCCATGCGCCCGCATTCTTAACCACAGGAGTCAGTCCATGACGCGACGACAACTACTTCGCACAACCTCCGCGGCAAGCCTGTTCGCGGGCGCCGCGGCCGAGGCCGCGCCCGGGCCGTTGACAGCAAAGCACGTAACCGCTCCGGACTGGTACTGGCGCCCGATGCGCTGGTTCACGATGAACATCACGCACGCCGATGTTGGCCAGTTCGATGCCGACTTCTGGCTCGACTACCTGAAGCGCTGCCATGTCGACGCCGCCAGTTGGAGTTCGGGCGGTATTGTCGCCTATCATCCGACCAAGATCCCGTTTCATCAGAGGGCGCGTGGTTTGGGCGACAGGGATCTGCTGGGATACCTCATCGAAGGCTGCCGCAAGCAGGGGATGGTGGTCACCAACCGAGTCGACCATCACGCTTTGCCCGCGGAGACGTTCAAGGCCCATCCGGAGTGGGTGAGGCGGGACCGCCGCGGAGAGCCAGTCCCACATCCGGTGATGGCGGATCTGTATATGACCTGCCTGCTCGGACGTTACAACGAGACCTTCATGACCGAGGTCATGAAGGAAATTGTGAGCGTCTACCGTGTGGACGGCTTTAACCACAATCGCTGGAGCCCGTCGGTCATCTGCCACTGCGAGTATTGCAAGAACGCCTTTCCCAAATTCAGCGGGATGCCGCTGCCTGCGAAGGATGACGCATCTGATCCATCTTGGGTGCGATATCAGGAGTGGCGAGAAGCCCGGTTGTTTGAGCTGTGGGACCACTGGAACACAGAGATCCGGAAGATCAATCCCAACGCGTTCGTTTTGCCGGGCGTTGCGGGAGAACTGGACCGCTTCGATATGGCGAAGGTCAAAGCAAGGGCCAAGACGCTGTATCTCGATTACCAGGGCCGTGAAGGATTGACCCCGCCGTGGATGGCGGGAAAGCGCGGCAAGGAACTCGCTGCTCTCCTCGGCACCAACCCAGTCGGTCTGACTTTCCAAACGGGCATGGAGGAGTATCGCTGGAAGGACGCGTCCGGGTCCGCCGCGGAGACGAAGCTATGGGTCTCGGAAGGAGTCGCGCACGGATTGCGTCCGAAGTTTGCGAAGTTCTCCGGCACGCTTCGGGACCGCCGGTACGAGTCCGTGTTGGAAGAACTTTACACGTGGCAATGGAAACACGAGAAGTATTTGCGCAACACCGGGCATACGATCGCCCATGTTGGCATTCTGCATTCCCATGCCACGCACCGCCACTACAAGTGGAGCCGGCAGGTGGGTGAAACCGCCGATGATGCAGCGCGCGGGGTTTACCACGCGCTGGTCGAGGCGCGTATTCCGTGCGACCTTGTGAACTCCGCGCTTCTGGACGAATCGGAAGTCGAGAGATTCAAAACGCTGATCCTGCCAAACGTCGCGTGTCTCTCGGACAAAGAGTGCGATCAGATTCGCGCGTTCGTCAAGAAGGGTGGCGGCCTGATTGCAACGCTGCAGTCATCGCTGTTCGATGAGACGGGCAAGCGTCGAAGCGACTTCGGACTGGCCGATCTTTTTGGCGTGCAGAGCTCAGGCGAGTTGCAGGGCCCGATGAAAAACTCGTACCTGCGCGTGAACCGGGAAAGGAACCACGCGCTGCTGGCTGGTTTCGATGGAGCCGCCCGCATCATCAACGGCGTGTACCGGGTCCCGGTCAAACCGGTCGCGAACTTTCCGATTCAACCGTTCCATTTCGTCGCGCCATATCCGGATCTGCCGATGGAAGAGATGTTCCCTCGCGACGACGACCGGCGGCAACCCGAGGTCTTCGCGCGCGAGGTTGGGGCAGCCAAAATTGTCTTCTTCCCCTTCGATATCGACCGGACCTTCTGGGAAGTACTTAACCCGGACCTGTCTGCACTGATCGTGAATGCGGTGCGGTGGACCGCGGGGGAGGGACCGGTGAGCGTGGAAGGCCCGGGAATCCTCGATGTCGCAGCGTGGCGACAGAAGGAATCGATGACAGTCCACCTGGTGAACCTGACCAACCCGATGATGATGAAGGGGCCGGTGCGCGAGATTTTTCCTGTCGGCGCTCAGGTTGTTCGCCTGCGACTGCCGGCAGGAAGCAAGGTAAAGAAGGTCAGGCTGCTCACCGCGGATTCGGAGCCACAGTCCGCGATCAAAGGACCGTGGATCGAAGTGAAGGTGCCCTCGGTCGCACTCCATGAGGTCGTAGCGATTGACCTATGAGCCGACTCCCGCACCAACTCATTCTCACGGTTCTGGTTGCCGCCGCGACACTGTCAGGCGCAGCACCGGCGTTGCGGGAGCAAGTTAGCCTCAACGGCGTCTGGCGTGAGGGCGGAGTGGTCCCCACGTACTCCGGCGAAGACTTTGACAGAAAGGTCTTCGCTCGCACCGTCGCCGTACCGGCGGGATGGAAAAGCCGCCGTGTCCGGCTCGAGTTTGGCGCGGTCAACTTTATAGCCCGCGTGTTCGTCGATGGCGAGAAGGCGGGAGAGCATGTTGGCGCGTGGCTGCCGTTCGCGATCGACGTCACTGACAAGGTGAAGCCGGGCGGCTCCTTTGAGCTCCGCGTCGAAGTGCTCGACCGGACGCACCCGCCCATCACGGATGAACGGGGCAAGATGTTGTGGCCGGTTGGCGATTCCACGCCGTACGCCGGCATCGTGGACGACGTCTGGCTGCGTGCCTACGGCGATGTGTACATCGAAGATGCACGGATCGTCACCTCCGTGCGCCGCGCAACCCTCGAGGTGCACTACCGTGTGCGCAACACCACGGCGCACAAGGCCCTTGTCATTGTCGCCGCGGATGCGGTGGGCGGCGAAAACGGCATTTCGGCCGCGAGCACGCCGACGGAGATCCCGCCCGGCGAAGCGCGGACCGTCTCCATAAGCCGCGCCTGGCAAAACGCCGAGTTCTGGTGGCCGGACCGGCCCGTTCTCTATCACCTCAAAAGCCGCGTACTCCGTAACGGAAACGCAGTGGACCAGGAAACGCGCCGCTTCGGCTTTCGCGAGATCTGGATCGAGGGGAACCAGTTTCGCCTGAACGGCGTGCGCATGAACTTCCGGTCGGACTGGGTATTGTTTGGAAACGCGCGCCACTGGGGGGCGGATGCCTACACGCCCGAGGGTTGGGCAAAGTCCCTCGAAGAAGTAAAGCGGATGAATGTGAATCTGGTGCGGCTTCACAAGCACCCCGCGCCTCGCTTCGCGATGGACGTAGCCGATGAAAAGGGCATGTGCCTGGTGGCGGAATCGGCGATCAACTCGGCGAACGTCGAGAGCTTCATCGATGGTTTCAACAAACCGGCCTACATGGTGAACGCATTGAAATGGGTGGCGGAATGGGTGCCAGCAGTGCGCAACCACCCATCCATCGTGCTTTGGAGCACGTCGAACGAAATGTCCGTGATTACGCCGGAAGACGCCCGCTCCATCGAGCGGGTCATTCGAGCCGCGGATGATACGCGCCCCGTCGGATCGGAAGACCTCACCAACATTGGCGTGCCTGTTGATATAGGCCACAGCACTTTGAGTGTCCATTACCCCCGGCGCGGCAACTGGAAGTGGAATGCGCAGCCGTGGGGGAACGACCGCAGCATCTACGCCTGGCAGGAATTCGTTTCGCCCGATCGACCAACCATGACCGGAGAATGCCTGTGGACACCCGCGGCGGCGGTGCAGCCTGAACAGCAGCGCACCATCTGGTGGCAAGGCATCTGGACGCGCGGCATGCGATACACGGGATGGGCGCAGATAGGCCCTCCGGTCTGGCGCTGGGCAAGGAAGGAGCCTGATAGCCTCCGGGCCACCAACCTGAAGAATGCATTCTCCCCGGTAGCAGTCTTCGACAAGGCCTATGACGAACTGGGCATAGCTCCTTACGTGGGCGCCGGGCACGAGTTCGTCGGCGCCTGGCCCGAAGTGGACCAGGGGGTCTGGCTGGATCGGGCTCTTGTTGTCTACAACGACGACTTCAACGACAACAAGGTGCGCGTTTCTTTGAGTCTTGAAGTTGACGGCGCAGCGTTGGCGCAGGGAGAAGCGACGTACGAAGTGGGCCTTGGAGAACACCGCGATGTGCCTTACCGTCTTCAGGTCCCATTCAATGGCGGCAAAACCATGAAATTGCTGTTGCGCGCATTCAAGGGCGATCAGCTCCGTTTTGAGGAATCACGCCTTTTCCGGCTTCGTGAGACGGGCCGGCGGGGTGTCAGTTCGAACAGGATCCTGCTGGGCAAAGCAGCGATGGATCGGCAGTAATCGCAAGGAGAAAGAGTATGAGCAAACGAGAATTTTCGGCGGGAGTGACGACGCTGTTGCTGCTGACCGCGCTGGTCGGCCCCGCTGTTGCGCAGAACAGAAACGCGGGCGAGATTCGCGGTACTGTCACCGATTCGACGGCGGCCTCGGTGCCCGGGGTCTCTGTGTCGATCACCAACGTTGACACGGGGGTCATCCAGCAACTCACCACGAACGCAGCTGGCGTTTACGTCGCGCCAGCCGTTCTCGCCGGCAACTACACAATCACCTTCGTCAAGGATGGATTCCGCCGGCTGGTGCGCTCGGGTGTGTCATTAGGTGTGCAGACGATCACCGTGGACGCGCAACTGGAGGTCGGCCAACTTACGCAGGAGATCTCGGTGAATGCGGCTGTGGCGCTTGTCCAGACCGAGAACGCCGAGAGGAGTTCTACGCTGCAGTCATCGACGATCAAGGAACTGCCTCTCGTCGGCCGCAACAGCTACGCGCTGACGGGAATCCTCCCAGGCGTCAACATCGGTTCCGGGAACAACGCCAGTGGTGATTCTGTGGGCTTCAATGGTACGGCATCCTATCAAGGCAACTTCACCATTGACGGCGGAAGCGCTGTCCGTCCGACCAGCCAGAACCTGGGGACGTCGGTTCCGGTCGAGGCAATCGAAGAGATGAACTTCCGGACCAGCAACTTCGGAGCGGAGTACGGCAATGGCGTGGCGGTGATCAGCGTCATCACAAAGAGCGGGACAAACAACTTCCGAGGTTCCTTGTTCGAATATCTGCAGAACAACGCTTTCAACGCTCGCAACTACTTTCTGGCCAGAGTACCGGCCTACCGCTGGCATCAATTTGGCGGGACAATCGGAGGCCCTATCAAGCGCGACAAGACCTTCTTCTTTTTCAGCTATCAGTCCGAACGCCGGGTGGACTACACAGGGCCTTTCCTCAGCGTGCCGACGCAGGCCATGCGCAACGGGGACTTTTCTGGAATGCCGACGCTCTACGACCCCGCCACTCTCGCTCAGGTCAATGGCCAACGGACTCGGCAACCATTGCCAGGAAACATGATTCCGGCCAATCGGATCGACTCCGTGGCGAAGAACATGCAAGCGTACTATGCACTGCCGAACTTGCCAGGAACATTTCGCAACTACTATGCGGAGGTCCGCCAGCCAGTGGCGAACCACTGGTACAACAGCAAAATCGACCACAATCTCTCCTCCACCAACCGGCTTACGGGGAGTTTCATGTTCAGGGACACCTCTCGCATCTTCAGCGGGCCCATGTGCCCGGTGGCACAGGGCTCTGGATCTCGCGATTGTACGAACTATCCATTCAAGTCGATCGACTCGCAGGTCACCGACGTGTGGACGGTGAGCCCGTCGCTGATCAATGAGTTCAGGGTGGCATTCAACCGCAACATCTCGCGTGCAACTCCGCCCACCCTCGATGCGGGCTTTGCCCAGAAACTCGGCCTCAAGAACATGTACTCTGACGCATTCCCGAACGCCGCAATCGGCGGGCCCATCGCTCTGACCAGCATCGGGTCGGGGTTGGTCCAGAAGCTCAACCAAAACTCCTTCGTGTATTCGGACGTACTGACCTGGGTGAAGGGCAAGCACATCGTCAAGGCGGGCGGAGAGTTCGACCGCTATCAGGTGAATCAGGCGTGGGACAACACCCGACCGGCCAACCTTAGCTTCAATGGTATCTATACCCGCAACCCAGCCGAAAGCGCGACCCGTGGCCAGGGTTACGCAGACTTCCTGTTCGGCCTTCCGCAAGCCTGGAATGCCACCATCCTGCCTCTGACGGGCGCGCGCGGATCCAGCATTCAGATGTTTGTCCAGGATGACTACAAGATTCTGCCGAACCTCACCTTGTCCTTCGGGGTCCGTTGGATGATCCAGCCTTCCTGGAACGAACAGTACGGCCGGCTGGCGAACTTCGATCCGGCACTCAGGAACCCGGCAACAAATACTCTGGGCGCCATCGGGTATGGAGGCTCCCTGCAGGAGACCAACTATGGCGGCATCGCTCCGCGCGTTGGGTTCGCCTGGACGCCTCGCAAGGAATGGGCCATTCGAGGCGGCTACGGGTTGTTCAACGTGATGAACGGTGCGAATACGTTCGCTCCGAATATTGGTCTTGGATGGACGGTGTCGGGCTTCGCCACCTCGAACGACAACATGACACCCATCTTCCAGTTGCAGAACGGTTTGCCGAACGTCATCGTACCCACCGACAGCAGCCGCACCGCATCGCTGCTCAACGGGCAGAACCTGGACTACATCGAGCGTTCGACGCCGCTGACGAAGATCCACCAGTACCAGATCGGGTTCCAGCGGCAGCTGCCGGGCCAGATGGTGATCGATGTTGCCTATGTCGGCACGAAGGGACGAAACCTAGGATTCGGACGAGATCTGAACCAGGTTCCCGCCTCACAGCTTGGGCCAGGCAACGCGCAGTTGCGGAGGCAGTATCCTCACTTCGCAAACATCAACACGCGGTACTTTGACGGGATTTCCAACTACGACTCGCTGCAGATCGTCGCACGCAAACAGTTCTCCCGAGGAGTCACATTCCAGGCGACGTACACCCTCGCGAAGGCGCTCGACACCGGGGCGGGCAGCGGCAACGGGGGAACGACCAACATCGGAATCTGGCAGATCGCGGCGTCGCCGAGCCTCAACTATGCGTTGTCCGCGCTGGACAGTACGCATCTCTTTAATGGAGCG
>Ga0194119_10007634_pt1 | contig 15184 bp, 11 predicted proteins | sample TA2MahC100mmetaG_FD_148620 | JGI IMG/M metagenome (GOLD analysis project Ga0194119, IMG submission 148620) | Freshwater microbial communities from Lake Tanganyika, Tanzania - TA2015018 Mahale Deep Cast 100m | ecosystem: Environmental > Aquatic > Freshwater > Lake | place: Tanzania: Lake... | reverse complement strand
TCAAAGCATTCGTCGCAAAGACCAATGAACACCCCAAGCCTTTTCACTGGCGCAAACGTGAGGTCAAGGGAAGCCAGCTGCGAAATACTCTTATTACTTAATGCAACTAAGCACTATGTTACACGGGTGCGCGGCGGCAACCGACCGGCTTGCCTTGCGAGGGCGTGCGGTCTACCATCGGCGTGTGGACGTCATAGTGAGGAGAGTCTGGTGGCTGTGCGCCGCCGTAGCGTTCAGTTTATGGGGCCAATCGCAGAGCCCAACGCCGCCTCTCAGTAAGCGCGTACTCTACGTCACCCACTCGGCAGGCTTCGTGCACGGAAGCATCGGGGTGTCGCGCGAGGCGTTGGCGGCGGCGGGGGCACGGGTGGGCGTGGAGGTCACGGCTACGGAAGATCTTTCCTACTTCGACTCGGCGTCACGGCTCGACGACTTTGACGCGATCTTCTTATTCACCAGCGGCGAGCTTGCGCTCAATGCCGCACGGCGGCAGAATCTGCTGGACTTCGTGCGCATGCGTGGCAAGGGATTCGGCGGCGCCCACAGCGCAACCGACACGCTCTACCAATGGCCCGAGTACGGCGAGATGATCGGCGGGTACTTTGACGGGCACCCGTGGGTGCATGAGGCAACGGTGGAAGTGGAGGATCCGGATCATCCGGCCACGCGGGACATCAACTCCGGGCCGGCGTTCCGGATGGTGGAGGAGTACTATCAATTCCGTTCCTTCTCGCGCGATCGCGTGCGTGTGCTGCTCACGCTGGATCCCCGTTCCATCAATCTGCGTGCGCCTGGTGTGAACCGCACCGATGAAGACTTCGCCCTCGCCTGGGTGCGCCCGTATGGCACGGGCCGGGTCTTCTACACCGCGCTCGGACACTTCGATCAGACGTGGCGCGACCCGCGGTTCGTGCGCATGCTGGAAGGCGCGCTGCGCTACCTCACCGGACAAACACCCGACGCCGAGAGCGCGCCGCGCCGCAGCCAGCCCACTGTCGCGCGCATCGGAAGCGCCGCGTCCACCGATGCCGACACGCCGCTCACCCCTGGACTTCTCTTCACGCTCCACGGCGCCGGACTCACCACCGGCACCACGCTCGCCGCCGCCGCGCTCCCGTTGCCCACGCGGCTGGCCGGCACCACGGTGAAGATCGATGGCGTGGCTGCGGGGCTGGTCTCGGTCTCACCCCAACGCATCCTCGCCGTCGCGCCCGCCGGCACGCAGCTTTCCGCTGCCGCACCCGTGGAGTTGGTCACCGGCGTATCGCAGTCAACCGCGCGTACGGATGCGCCCGTGCAGTCATCCGAGCCCGGCATTCTCGGCGGCTACGTGACGCGAGACGTCGCCGTGCTGTACGCCACCGGACTCGCGCTGCCGGACGTCGCCGTGCTCGACGAAACGGGCCGCGAGTGGCCGATTGACTTCGCCGGCGCCGCACCAGGCGTCGCGGGCATTCAACAAGTGAACGCGCGCATCCCGGCGGGCGCGCCACTCCGCGTCCGCCTGCGCTCAGCGGGGCGAGACTCCGCGCTGCTGGCGCTCCCCACCACTCCCCAGTAGGATCGGATGATGTCCCTGCAGATTCCCACCATCGCGGATGTGCTTCGCGCCGAGCCCGTGGTGCACGCGCATGTCGGCTCTGTGCCGTTGATACGCTCGCTCGCGCTCGAACAGGCACTGGGTTTTGCACCGGCCCGGCGGGTGTGGCTGAAGGACTACGGGTGGACCGCCTCGGGTTCGTTCAAACTGTTCGGCGCCGTCAACTGGATGGCCTCGAATTTCGATCGCATCGGCACGCGCCCGGTAGCAGCGCATTCCTCGGGAAATTTTGCATCCGGCATTGCGTTTGCCGGGCACTGCTTTGGGCGGCGCGTGATTGTCGTGATGCCGGAATCGGCCCCGCGCATCAAGTTCGAGCGGACACGCTCCTTCGGAGCCGAGATTCGCACCTATGACATCACGCGCGATCATCTCACTGGCGATCGCGACCGGATTACGCGAGAGATTGCCGAGAATGATCAAGCCCTGCAAGCCTCGCCGTACGATGACCCGCACGTAATTGCAGGCAACGGCGTCGGCGGACTCGAGATTGTCGAGGAGCTGAAGCGGTTGGGCCGGGAGGTTTCTCACTTCCTTTGCCCGGTCAGCGGCGGCGGACTGATGGCTGGGCATGCGTTGGCGATCGCCGACGGGTTCCCGGCTGCGCGCATCGTTGGCGTGGAACCGGCCGACGCGGACGATTTCAGCCAATCGCTGCGCGAGCAAAGGCGCGTGCGGATTGAACGGCCCAAGAGCATCTGCGATGGGTTGCTGTCCTATGACGTCGGCGAACACAACTGGCCCATCCTGGCAAGCCTGGTGAGCGAAACGGCGGCGGTTCCCGATCAGGCGACGTGCGGGGGGTTGCGCTGGCTCTACAACCAGCACGGGTTGAAAGCGGAACCGTCAGGAGCGATCGGTATTGCCGCGCTGCTTTCCGGAATGGTGGATGTGGTGGGCGAGGGGGACGTCGTCGTGGTTCTCAGCGGCCGCAACGTGGACGAAGACGCCTTTCGCGGTTGGATCTCCGGGCAAGCGGGCTGAGTGCCGCCGCTTCAGGCTCCAAACAACTCGGTGACCGCTTTGCCCTTGCCGTCCTTCGTCACATAGAACGGGCGCTTCTCGATCTCGGCGCCGTAATTGGCCGGGATGCCCATCGCGTGATACAGCGTGGCGTGGAGATCCTGAATCTTGATCGGATCCTTCACCACTTTGCAGGGCCGCTCGTCTGCGGTCACGCCGTAGAGATGCCCATTCTTCACGCCGCCGCCGAACAGCAGCAAGCTGCCCGCTTCGGTAAAGTGGCGGTGCATGCCGTACTGACGCAGGTCCTGCAGTTTCTCGGGGATCTTCACCTGATCTTTCACCGGTTTGTCAGGCTTGCCTTCCTGAATCATGTCGCGCCCGAACTCGGTGGCCACGACAATCAGCGTGCGGTTCAGCAGGCCGCGCTCTTCGAGGTCGAGCACCAGTTGCGCAATCGGCCGGTCAATCATCTGCTTGGTGACGCGCGCGCGGGTGTGGCCGTTTTCATGCGTGTCCCAGTGGCGGAAGGGAATGTACTCGGTGGTCACCTCAATGAAGCGCGCGCCCGCCTCGGTGAGCCGCCGCGCCAGCAGACAGCCGCGGCCGAAGCGCGTGTCGCCGTATTTTTCGATACTTTCTTTCTTCTCGAGCGACAGATCGAACGCCTTCGCACCCGGAGACGTCAGCAGGCGGTGCGCATTATCCACGGCACGGCGGAGCGCATCCTGCTGCTGCGCGCCTGATTCGGCTGCGCCGCCGGCTTCCAGGAGCTTTTTGTAACGTTCGTAGCGGGCGGCGAAACGCTCATGCGAGATATGCGCGGGCGGGCGCACCGCGGCCATCGCATCTTCCGGGTTGGTGATGAAGAACGGCCCGTACTCGGTGCCCAGAAATCCCGCCGTGTGAAACGACTTCAGCGAATCGCTCTCGGCGCCGATCTCCAGGCTCTGGCCCACGTCGATAAACGCCGGCATGTCCGGATGCCGCGGCCCGAGCGCTTTTGAGATCCAGGCGCCCAGGTGCGGCGCGGCCACCGATTGCGGCGGGGCGTAGCCCGTGTGCCAGTGATACTGATGGCGGCTGTGGAGAATGAAGCCGAGATCGCCCGCCTGGTAGCTGCGGATGAGCGTGCCGCGATCCATCACCTTCGCGATGTTCTCCAGGCCCTCCGAAATCTTGATGTTGTCGACGGCGGTGTCGATCGGTTTGAAAGTGCTCAACACGCGGTTGGGATCGAGGCCCGGCTCAAACGGCGTGTGACGCTTCGGATCGAACGTCTCGGTCTGCGCCATGCCGCCTGCCATCCACAACAGGATCATGGTGTCGGCTTTGGCGGAAATCGGCTTGGACGTGGTGTTGGCGGCGGCCGAGGCCACCGCGGCCGAAGCGGCCGCGCTCAAGAACTCGCGTCGGGTATTCATGATCGTTCCACCTATCAGATGTACTGAAACTCGGGCGACATCGCCACGGCCCACAACAGATCTTCCAGGCCGTCCGGCTTGGTGACGCCGAAGGCGCGCGCGGCGCGGCGCTCGGCAGCAGACGGCGTGCGAGAGAGCGCGTGGCGGTACACGCGGTCAATCAACGCATCGGCGTTGCGCAGCACCGGCGGCACGGCTACGGGCGGCGCGCCCTTCACAGCGAGATATTGCTTCGGGTCAGGCTCTTCGCCGAAGACAAAGAAGCGGACGCGCGGGTTCACATCGCTCGCCTTTGAAGATTCGGCCAGCCCCACCTTCGCGCGGAACCGGTCGAGGCCGGACACGTCCAACACGTTCGTGGACGACGCGCCGGAGGCGATACGTTCCCGGCCGCCCGGTAGATTGGTCTCGGTCCACAGCGCTTCGGTGCGCGCAGGGTCGTAGGAATCCACATCCTGCACCACCAGCCACAGCTTCTTGCGCCCGGCCACGTCCACGTCCGCCGCGATCAGTTCCTTGGTGCCCGGCGTCACCTGGCCGCTATCGAAAAGCGGCGCGGGCGCGGGCTTCAACTCGCCCAGCATCCTCTGCGCCCCGCGATGCAGTAGCGTGGCCAGCGTGGAGCCGTTCACCAGTTCCAACGCCTGCAGCGTGGTGGGCGCGGTGACGCGCTCGGTGATGACCTGATCGCGAATCGGCCTGCCCAACGCGCGCCCAAGCGCGGTGGACTTGATCTGCCAGTCGCGCGCATACGTGGCCGGGCCGGGCTGGCGCGGATCGAGCCTGCGCCACTCGCCGGTGATAGACGCAATCGCGTCTGTGAATTGCTCACCGGACAGGCGGCGCGGTACGGGCCCGCGAAACACGTAGGGCTTGGACTCGGCATCGCGCCAGGCCTGCATCGCATAGGCGTCCGATGTCATGATGCGGCGCATGAGTTTGCGCAGGTCATACCCGTTGGCCGCAAAGTCAGCAGCCAGCCAATCGAGCAGCTCCGGCGACCATGGGCGCGCATCCATATCGTCCACCGGTTCGGTAATGCCGCGGCCGAAGAACATCTTCCACATGCGATTCACCAGCACGCGCGGCATGCGGCCGTTCTCCGCTTTGGTGAACAGCTTTGCCGTCTCGGCCCGCTTCACCTCCAGTGGCGCATCGGCCGCCACGCCGCCGAGTTCGGGATAGAGAAACTTGGCCTCAGCAGCTTGGCCTGTAGGCGCGTCGCAACGGTGAATCTCGAGCGGCTTCGCGGAAAAGTAGGTGGCCAGGCCGTAGGCGTCCTTCAGCTTCCAACGGCTGATGAAGCTATCGTGGCAGGAGTTGCACTTGAGGTTGATGCCCATGAACACCTGCGCGGTGTTCTGCGCGGCCTGCATCTCGGGCGTTTGCGAGGCGTTGATATCGCCGCGCCAGTTCACACCGATCAGGAAGCCATCGGGGTCTGACTTCGACGCGGGATTCAGCAACGCCTGCAGGAACTTGTCGTAAGCAAGATTCGCTTCGAGCGCGGGCCGCAGCCACGGCGTGATGCTCTTACGTTCGCCATGATAGACCACACCCTCGTCGTTGCGCAGATGGTCGTTCCAGAAGCTGATCCAATGATCGGCGTAACGGGGGCCGTCGGCAAGCAGTATGTCGACAAGGGCTTCGCGTTTGCGCGGGTTTGCGTCGGCGGAGAAGGCGGCAAGTTGTTCAGGCGTGGGCAGCAGGCCCCAGAGATCGAGATAGGCGCGGCGCGCAAACTGGGCGTCTGTAACGCTGCCGGCGGCGGTCACTTGCTTGGAGCGGAAGTAGGCGCCGAGGAGGCGGTCCACTGGATGCGTGGCCGATGACTCCGGCAACGCGGGCGCGCGCAGTTCCATGCGGCGCCAGGTGGGCGTATCGTTATCGTCCGCGGCAAGCAGGGCGGTGGAGAATAGAACGAAGCTGGCGAAACAGCGGGTCACACCCTGATTCTATCGCTGGCTTATACGTCGAGGTTGCGTACGTCGAGCGCGTTCTCTTCGATGAACCGCCGGCGGTTCTCCACGTCCTCACCCATTAGCGTGGAGAAGATCGTGTCCGATTCCACCAGATCCTTCAGTTCCACCCGCAACAGCGTACGGACCTCGGCGTTCATCGTGGTCTCCCACAACTGCTCGGAGTTCATCTCGCCCAGCCCTTTGTAGCGCTGGAGGTCGACGCCCTTCAGACCCTCGGTCTTCAGCGTCTCCAGCAGATCGCGCCACGTATCCTGCGGCGTGCCCGCCACGGACTCGCGCACCACCACAAACGGCGGCTTGTTGTACTTGGCCAGTTCCTTCGCGGTCGCGCGCATGCGGCGATATTCAGAACGCGTCGCCAGATCAATGCCGATCGTACGGTGTGCCTGCGTCTGATCGGCGTAGACGATCTTGTGCGCCGCGTGTTCTTCGTCCACGGCGATTTCGGGCGTCAGCTTCAGATTCTTGAGCTCGTCGGCCACCTGCTTCAGATTCGCCGGATCTTGGAAGTCCGTCTTGGTATCGAGTTTGTACTCGGGGTTGCAGAGAATTTCGGCCACGCGCACGTCGCGTAGTTGGCGATCCACGTCGCGGATGAAGTTGCGGAACTCATCCAGCTTGGCAAGGAAATTCCGCATCTCGGTGCCTTCCACCGATCCGCTGTTGCCGTTGTGGCCGAACTTCACAGAAATATTTTCGGTTGCGCGCCGCAGAATCTCTTTGGTTAGATCCTTCTCGTTCTTGATGTAGCGCTCGCTCTTACCCTTCTTCAGCAGGTACAGCGGCGGCTGCGCCACATAGACATGGCCGCGGTCAATCAACGCCTGCATGTGCCGGAAGAAGAATGTGAGCAGCAGCGTGCGGATGTGCGAGCCGTCCACGTCCGCGTCGGTCATGATGATGATTTTGTGATACCGGAGTTTGGTGAGATCGAAATCGTCTTTGCCGATGCCCGTGCCGATGGCGGTGATCATCGAACGAATTTCGTCATGGCCCAGCATCTTGTCGTAGCGGGCCTTTTCCACGTTGAGGATTTTGCCCTTCAGCGGCAGAATGGCCTGATACCGGCGATCGCGCCCGCTCTTGGCGGTGCCGCCGGCGGACTCACCCTCGACGAGGAACAACTCGCAACGCTCGGGATCGCGCTCCTGGCAGTCTGCCAGTTTCCCGGGCAGGCCGCCCGAGTCGAGTGCGCCCTTGCGGCGCGTCAGGTCTTTCGCCTTGCGGGCTGCTTCGCGCGCGCGCGCCGCGTCAATCGCCTTGTTGACGATCTTGCGCATCACGGCCGGGTTCTTATCGAAGAACTCGCCCAGCCGCTCGTTCACCAGACCCACCACGTGGCCTTGAATATCCGAGTTGAGCTTGCCCTTAGTCTGGCCTTCGAACTGCGGCTGCGGAAGCTTCACGCTCACCACCGCGGTTAGGCCTTCGCGCACATCGTCACCGGTGACTGCGTCTTTGTCTTTGTCCTTGATCAGGCCTGAGGAAATGCCATAAGAGTTGATGGTGCGTGTGAGTGCGGAGCGGAAACCGGAAAGGTGCGTGCCGCCGTCCACCGTATTGATGTTGTTAGCGAAGGTGAAAATCAGGTCGCTGTAATCGGCGTTGTACTGCAGCGCGATTTCCATGCCCAGCTTGCCGCCATTCGGCAGATCCTTTTCGCCTTCGAAGTAGATGGGTTTGTCGTGCAGGACGGTCTTGGTCTTGTTGAGATCGCGCACGAATTCGGCGATGCCGCCTTCGTAGTGGAATTCGTGGCTCTTGATCGGGTCCGTGCGTTCGTCGCTCAGCACGATGGTGAGGCCGCGATTGAGAAATGCGAGTTCGCGAAGACGCTTCTGCAGCGTGTCGAAATTGAACTCGTGTGCTTCCATCACGGTCGGGTCCGGGTGGAAGTGCACCTTGGTGCCGCGCTTTTTGCCAGCCTTGCCTGTGTCAGTGAGCGGCGCCTTGGGCACACCGCGCTCATACTCCTGTTCCCAGGTGCGGCCCTCGCGCCAGATTTCGATCTTGAACCAATCCGAGAGCGCGTTCACGCAGCTCACACCGACGCCGTGCAGGCCACCGGAGACTTTGTAGGTGTTCGAATCGAACTTGCCGCCGGCGTGGAGTTTGGTCAGCACGATTTCCACAGCCGAGACGCCGAATTCCGGCTTGATCTCCACGGGAATGCCGCGGCCGTTGTCCACTACACTGATGGAGTTGTCCACATGTACCGTGACTTCCACGCGATCGCAGAAGCCCGCCAGCGCCTCGTCTACGGAGTTGTCCACAACTTCCCAGACCAAGTGGTGTAAACCCTGCTCGCGCGTGGAGCCGATGTACATTGCCGGGCGAAGACGAACCGCCTCGAGACCTTCAAGTACCTTGATACTGGATGAATCGTACTTCTCTGCCATTATTCCTCGCGGTCACTTCCCTAATAGGTAGACAAACAGGTGGTCACGTTTTTTAGCAGGCGCGCCTGCGTCAAATGCGCATGGGCATGATGATGTAGCGGTAGGTGTAGGCGTGCGCCGCATCGGCCGCGGCCGCGGGGCGGAGCTCAGCGGCACTGCTGCTGTCTTTGAAGTGGAATGTAACACTGGACTCGGGCGTGGCGCGCAGAAAGTCAATCATGTACTGCGCGTTGAAACCGATCTCCACTTTCGGACCGTCGTAGTCGGCGGCCAGAGTTTCTTCAGATTCGCCAGTTTCTGACAGCGACGAGTAAATCGTCATCTCGCCCGGATCGACGCGCATGCGCACGGCCTTCGAGCGCTCGTCGGCAAACTGGGCCACGCGTTCGATGGTGCCGCGCACTTCGTCCTTGGCAAGCGAGATGAAGTGCGGATGATTTTTCGGCAGCACACGCTCGTAGTCCGGGAAGTTGCCGGTGAGTTTGCGGCTGATCAGGAGACGGTCACCGAGTTGGAAGAATAGGTGATTGTCGGTAGCGGCAAACCTGATGACGGCGTCTTCGGCGCCCGCTTCCGATGCCAGCTTCTGCACCTCCGCCATCGCTTTGCGGGGCAATAGCGCGCGGAAGGTGGTGCTGGCGCCCAAGGTAACCGGGCGCTCCACCATGGCCAGACGGTGGCCGTCGGTGGCCACCATCACCACAGACTCCGGCTTCAACTGCAGCAGCGCGCCGTTCAGCGTGAAGCGCGACTCTTCGTTCGAGATCGAAAAGATCGTCTGCCCGATCATCGACGAGATGGCTGCGGCGGGCAGGTCCGCGATCTTGTCGCTCATTGCAGGCAGCTCCGGGTAGCTCTCGCGTGACATGCCGGCGATGCGTGTCTTGGAGCGGCCGCTGGTGATGGAGACCCAGTGGTTGTCGGCGAACTTGAGGTTCACTTCACCTTCGGGCAACAGGCGCACAAAATCCAGCAAGCGCTTGGCGGGAATCGTACCGGCGCCCGGCTTTTTCACCCTGGCCGACACCGTGCTGCGGATGCCCAGTTCAAGGTCGGTGGCAGTGAGTGTGATCTTGTCCTGCGAGGCCTCTACCAGGACGTTCGACAGGATGGGAATGGTCGTTCGTTTTTCCACGACGCCCTGTGTCAGGGCAAGCTCACGTACCAGTTCCGACTTTGCGATCGTGAATTCCATAGTGGCCTTTCGTTGCGCCTCGTTGAGCACATCTCAGAGGGGAGGCACTGGGTTGACTGAAACTCTCTAAATTATACAAAAAACAAAGGCTTCCCGTCTCGCTTCTGATTCTTCTAGTCTAAAGACCTATGTGTTTGTATAGAGTTTGTGTAAGGTGTGGATTTGTGGAACACGATGGTAAACCATTGAAAGCGCGAAGTTTGGCAAAATCAAAAGCTGTGGAAAACTGGGTGGCGAGGCGTGGACAGTTACGGTACGGGGTGTTTTATCCACAGTACTCCACAGCCCGATACCATCGGGCGAGTGGAAAACTCGATAAACCTAGTTGAATGAGTCGAGTATCGTGTGTACAGACCTGTTGATATCTAGTTTAGACATCCGTTCACGCTCGATTTTCTGGATCGAGTGCATGACGGTGGTGTGGTGCTTACCGCCAAAGGCACGGCCAATTTCAGGTAGCGAAGCGGGTGTGAGTTCCTTGGCGACGTACATGCCCACCTGTCGTGGGAACGCAACTTCCCGGCGGTTGGACTTCTGCTTGAGCTGCTGTACAGGGATCTGGAAGTGATCCGCCACACACTTCATTATCGATTCGAGAGTGATTTTCTTCTCCGACGTACCGCCGCTCAGGTGGCGTAGCGCCTGACGCGCCATGTCCACAGTGATAGGCGTATTAGTGACCGACGACTGCGCCACTAGCTTCAAGAGCGCGCTTTCAAGCTCACGAACGTTGTTGCGGCTCTTGTTGGCTACAAACATCAGCACTTCCGGCGGAAGCAGGACACCGGCAAGGGAGGCCTTCTTGGAGAGGATGGCAAGTTTGGTTTCAAGGTCCGGCGCCTGGACGTCCACAAGCAGTCCCCATTCAAAGCGCGAGCGCAGGCGCTCCACGAGGCCGTTGGTTTCTTTGGGCGGAGCGTCGCTGGTGAGGACAACCTGCTTGTGATGGTCGTAGAGCTCGTTGAAGGTGTGGAAGAACTCTTCTTGGGTACGCTCTTTGCCGGCAAGAATCTGTACATCGTCCACCAAAAGAACGTCGGCCGATCGGTAGTGTTGGTGGAACATTGCCATGCGGTCGCCGCGAATGGACTGCACCAGTTGATTCATGAAGCGCTCGGCGGTGGTGTAGACCACGCGGGTCTTTGGGTAGCGTGTCAGCAGATCGGTGCCAATGGCATGAAGCAGGTGTGTTTTGCCCTGCCCGGAGCCACCATAGATGAACAGCGGATTGTAGCGGCGCGCCGGTTGCTCAGCGGCCGCGCGGGCAGCGGCGTGGGCAAACTGGTTGCATGTGCCAACCACGAAGTTTTCAAACGTATAGCGGTCATTGAGCTGGGCCGAAGATTGGAACAGTTCGCTCGGCGAACCGTCCGTATCGGCCGACACAGAGATGTTACGTTCTGGCTCGGCTACGCTGGACACCACGAATTCAACGTGGGAATACCGCAGGTGCAGAGCGTGCACCGCCGACATCACCTGGCTGGCGAACTCGCGTTCAATCCACTCCCTTGTCTCGAGGTTGGGAACCGAAACAAACAGCCTGGCGCCGTCTTCAGCCCGAAACGCGGTGGAGGCAAACCAGCTCTGAAAGCTTTCCCAGGGAAGCTGCGATCCGAGTTTTTCTTTGATCTGCTGCCAGACGTCCATGCCGTGAAGTGCCTTTCCACCCGCAATACAGAAACTTCCCACAGCTTTTCCACAAGAGGAAAAGTATGGATCACTACAAATATAGGAGGAGGTTAGAACTGCAGTGATCGATCCGTGGGGAGGCTCCCCGGAATCGACCCGTGAGATGAGTCTACCATAGTTTCCCCCCGATTTGGAGCTAAGGTTTCCACAATTTATCTTGCTTAAAATCAAGGGCTTATTTAGGGGTTTGACACCGGGCCTCAGGTTTGGTAAGAATATGGGAGTCCCCCGCGCGGGAGTAACTCAGCTGGTAGAGTGCAACCTTGCCAAGGTTGATGTCGCGGGTTCGAATCCCGTCTCCCGCTCCATTCCATCCCCCCATTGATCATCCTGGCCATTTGGCCTTCGCGCCCCGCGAACGCGCCGGTCGGCCAAAAGCGATCACAACTTCTTCGGCGACCCTGGGTTTCCACGTGCAGTGAGAGGATTCTAAAAATGCGACGTCCCGGTTTGTCAAAGTCTATCGCGGCGCTGTGCTGCGTGAGTGTGCTCGTAGCGGCTGGTGCGCCGGATCCGTTCCGGCAGAAGCTGGACGCGGATCGGCGGGTGGAGCATACGCTCAATCGCGCGGCGTTCGGCGCGCGCCCGGGTGACGCCGAGCGCGTCAAGAAGATGGGTGTTGACAAGTGGATCGCCCAGCAGCTTGAGACCGCGAAGGTGGAAGAGAACCCGGTGGTGGCGGACCGCCTGAAAGCGCTGGCGACGCTTAACCTTTCGATCGAGCAGATCGCCGGGCAGTACCCGCTGCGCGCCGACAAGAAGCCGAAGAAGGGCGATGACGGCAAAGCATCGTTCCGGGACGTGCTCAGCGTCGAAGAGATCCGCAAGCTGCGTCAGGGTCCGGCGGAAGAGAAGCTCGCCTTCCTCGAAGCGCTGCCCAAGGACAAACGCCAGGCGGTGCTCGAAACTCTGCCGCAGCAGGTCCGCCGCGGGATGATGGGCCTGGGGAGCGCCGAGCTCCGGCGCGAGATAGTCGCGCTGGGCCAACCGGTGGCGATCGTGGGCCTCGATCTCGTCGAGGGTAAGCTCTACCGCGCGCTCTACTCGAACCGGCAGCTTGAAGAGGTCCTCGTCGATTTCTGGTTCAACCACTTCAACGTCTATATGAACAAGGGCCCCGAGCGCCTGTTCCTGACAGACTACGAACGCGAGGCGATCCGCCCGCACGTGCTCGGCAACTTTCACGACATGCTGCTCGCCACGGCCAAGCACCCGGCGATGTTGTACTACCTCGATAACTGGCAGTCTGTGGATCCCACGGCGTTGGAGCAAATGGCCAAGCGCCGGCGGGGCGGGAGCGAGATGAAGCAGCTCAGTAAGCGCGCGCGGGGGCTGAACGAGAACTACGCGCGTGAGTTGATGGAGCTGCACACCATGGGCGTGGACGGCGGCTACACGCAGCAGGACGTGGTGGAGGTGGCCCGCGCGTTCACGGGCTGGACGCTGCGTAATCCGCGCGGCGGCGCCGCCTACTACTTTGCGCTGATGTTGCACGACAAGCGCGCGAAGACAGTGCTGGGGCAGAAGCTCGCGGCCGGGCGCGGCGAGGAGGATGGGCTCGACGTGCTGCGGCTCCTGTCGCGGCACCCGGCCACGGCGAAGTTTATCTCGATGAAGCTGGCGCAGCGGTTTGTGGCGGACGCACCGCCACCGGCGCTGGTGGATCGCATGGCCGCCACGTTCCGCAAGACGGACGGCAATCTCCGTGAGGTGATGCGGACGCTGCTTACGTCGAATGAGTTCTTCTCCGAAGGCGCGTGGCGCGCGAAGCTTAAGTCGCCGCTTGAAATCGTGGTGAGCGCGGCGCGGGCGCTGGATGCGGACGTCACCAACGCGCTGCCGCTGGCGAAAAGTATTGAGGAGTTGGGCCAGCCGCTCTATCGCAAGGAAGAGCCGACGGGCTACTACAACACCGCGGAAGAATGGACGAACACCGCGGGCCTGTTGGGGCGGATGAACTTTGCGGCGTCGCTCGCTTCGAACCAGTTCCAGGGGACGAAGGTGGCGGCGTCGCACGCGAAGATGGGCGTCGCGCTCGGCGGGCCGGAGTTTCAAAGGAGGTAGGGGCGATGCTGTCAAGACGAGTATTCCTTTCGGGCGCGGCCTGTGTGGCGCCGCTGTGGTTGCAACGCGCGGCCGCGGCCAGCAGCCGGCGCAAGATCCTGGTGGCGGTGTTCCAGCGCGGCGCGATGGACGGGCTGAACGCCGTGATTCCTCACACCGACGAGGTGTACTACAAGGCTCGCCCGTCGATTGCGATTCCGAAGAGCGACGTGCTGGACCTCGGTGACGGCCGGTTCGGGCTGCATCCGGCGCTCGCGCCCCTGCATGCGTTGTGGAACCGGAAGCAGCTTGCCATCGTGCACGCTGCGGGGTCCCATGATCTGACGCGCTCGCACTTTGACGCGCAGGATTATATGGAGTCCGGCACGCCGGGCTTGAAGTCCACGCGCGACGGGTGGCTGAACCGCGCGCTGCCGCCGATGCCGGATGCGAAGACGCCGTTGCGCGCGGTTTCGATCGGTCCGCGTCTGGCGCGTACGTTGCGCGGCGCGAACTCGGCGGTGGCGATCAATAGCATTCGCGATTTCAAGGTGCGCGACCGCGGTTCGAAGGATGAGCTTGAGTCGATGTACTCGGGGACGGCGGATGCAACGCTGGCCGCGCCCGGCCGTGATACGTTTGAGGCCGTGAAGCTGGTGGAGAAGATCGACAAGCAGCCGTACACGCCCGCCGCGGGCGCGAAGTACCCGGTAGGGTCGAGCTTCGGCGCCAGCCTCCAGCAAATCGCGCGGCTGGTGAAGGCGGACGTGGGGCTCGAAGTGGCGTTCGCTGACATCGGCGGGTGGGATACGCACAATAACGAGTCGGCGCGGCTGCAGGGGCTGCTCACGGATTTCGCCGGTTCGCTCGGCGCCTTCGCGGCGGACCTCGGGGACCGGTTCGAGGACGTGACCGTGGTGACGATGTCTGAATTCGGCCGCACCGTGCGCGAGAACGGCAGCGGCGGTACGGACCACGGCCACGCGAACGCGATGTTTGTGCTCTCGGGGAGCGCCGCGCTCTCGGGCGGCAAGGTGCACGGGCGCTGGCCAGGCCTCGCGCCGGAGCTGTTGCACGAAGGGCGTGACCTCGCGGTGGCGACGGACTTCCGCGCGGTGCTGGGCGAAGTGGTGTCGCGCCAGTTGGGCGTGAAGGACGTGGCGCGCGTGTTCCCGGGCGGCCCGGCGGCGGTGGTGGCGAAGGGCGTGGGGGTGATGGGGGCGTGATCACGAAGCAGGACGAGCGAGGTTCGGTGAACGTAAAGATCCGGCGCGGGCTGGAGCAGCTAGACCGCGGGGAGGGGATTCTGGAAGAAGACCTCGCGGCGTACCTGGCGAAGCGAAAGGCCGAAGTCCTCGCCAAAGGGGATAACGGGAAAGTCAAGAGGTGTCGCGAGTGGCTGACCACAACTACACCGTTCTGTTCCATCTGTTGCCGGAAGGCGGCGGCTACGCCGTGATTGTCCCTGCGATACCCGAGATCTGCATGTACGGCGATACGCTGGCAGAGGCTGGCGAGATGGCGGGGTGATACGGGCTGGCTGCAAAGAGGGCGTAGCGCTGGTCGGCCTGCTCCTGAACGGGTATCGGCAGCGCGTCGTAGCGCTCCCAAAACTCGGGTAGTGGATGAGACTGCAGGCTCACGGTCACAAGGCGTTGTCGCTTATCAGCGCTGTGTCCGGCGCGCACACAATCCGTCTTCCAGTGACCCGGCTGTGCTGCCAGCATCCATGGCGCGATCGATCGCCATGTCCACAGACTGCACAAGGGGCGCACCGCGTCCACCGGGCGCGAAGTCGCGCTCCATTTGCCGGTCCCACACCTCTTCTTCCAATTGTTCGAACCACTGTGCGAATTGCTCACGTTCTTGTTCGGAGAGGTGGACTACCG
>Ga0194119_10007633_pt1 | contig 15185 bp, 15 predicted proteins | sample TA2MahC100mmetaG_FD_148620 | JGI IMG/M metagenome (GOLD analysis project Ga0194119, IMG submission 148620) | Freshwater microbial communities from Lake Tanganyika, Tanzania - TA2015018 Mahale Deep Cast 100m | ecosystem: Environmental > Aquatic > Freshwater > Lake | place: Tanzania: Lake... | reverse complement strand
GACCGAGCCGGGTGGTCCAGATCACTTCGCCGCTCTCAGGATCCATGGCGTGCACTTCTGCCGACTTCTGACCGCCAATCAGAAGTTCGCGACCGGCTTTCGATTTCACCAACATCAGCGGCGCGCCAAAATCAACGTCCGGCCCAGTAGGTTCCGGGCAATTCGGATGGTTGAGTGCTTTGATATTGCAGGCTGCGGTATAGGCATCATCGGGTGTGAACTGCCGAGTCCAGATCACCTTGCCACTCTTCGCTTCAACGGCGAAAACCGCATCACTGGTTGCCGTCGTCGGATGGGAGAAATTCTGCCCGGTGCCGAAAAAAAGCCAGCCCCTTCGTTTGTCGTAGGCCGGGGCACCCCAGACCGCAGCACCACTCGGACCGTGTTTCTGCACGAATCCGAAGTGGCTTCCCGTTACCCGGGCAGGGGCTTCAATCGTCGGCAGATACCAGCGCTTCGCACCGGTCACGATGTTAAAGGTGGCCACGCCACCACTCGTGGTGCAACAGCCGTATAGCGGATTGGCCGCCAACCCCACTTCAAGTGAAGCCACTGGCAGGAAGACCGTATCTTCGGTGACTACGGGTGTACCCGAGTACCACGGAACGGGCTCGTCCTCGATCACGGCATGCCAGATGAATGCACCATCCCGCGCATCAACTGCATACAGTCCGGTAATCCGATCGTTGAAAAAGAGCACCGTCCTCTCGCCGATCCGTCCGGGAACGATGGCGCTGGCGATGTAACCCTCATGCGGATACACCCAGCGTTCGCACCCCGTTTCACGCGCGAGCGCGATCAGCCCGCGGCCGGCATCACCGACGAAGACCGTGTCCTCGGTCACCAGTGGCAAGGAACGGGGCGTCTCGCTCGAAAGCCCATAGACCCACTTCAGATCCAGCCTCGATGCATTGGCTGCGTTCAGGGTGGAGGCTGGCTGGTAGCGGGTGTTGTGTTGATCAACACCCCACCCCACTGCGCTCATGGACTGTAGTCCGGGAACTGTGTTCGTCGCTTCACACGCCGCCCAGGTGTTTGACCCAATGAGAGCGAGGGTGAGGCACAGACAGTGGGCCAACAGCGCAAGACCCCTCAACGATTTACCCCGTAACGACGCACCCACGCTCCGGGGTCGATTTCCCCGTTTGGGTACGCCATCAAGTCTGCTCCAGGATCTCATCTGTGCCTTGACCGGCGCACAGCCGGATGAACGAAGCGACGCATGATACGGGCCAATGCCCCACAAGTCGTGGCCGGTGGCGGATAGCCGACTCTTTCCTCAGCGACGCGAGACCACAACTACCACGACAGCCACCATCGACAACAGCAACAATTCAATCAACGCCGCTTCAAAGGACTTCACAACCAGCACACTCGCGAAGTTACCACTGAAATGAATCAGTGCCGCCCCGAGGGTGCTGCGCCGGGTATGGATCCACGCCCAACCCATGATCACGGACAACGGCACTATCGACAGCATGAACACCCAGAAGCGGGCATGCCCGATACCGAGTTCATACTGAAACGTACCTGGTACAAAGAAAAGCGGCAGATGCCAGAGCGCCCAGACACATCCCAGCAGCACTGATCCGGCATCTAGACCCACCTTCCCCGAGATCCGTTCCTGCGCGAAGCCTCGCCAACCAATTTCTTCCGGCAGCGGTCCAAACCAGAAGGTAAAAAACGCAAGCGCGAGCATGCCACTAATGAAAGGCGTCAGAGACTCAGTTTGAAGGTAGGCGAGTGATCGGGAAACGTGCAGCGGGTTGACACTGAGTACACCCGCCAAAGTACAGGCCAGCACGATGAGCACTGGGTGCAGGAAGAGCACCACCAACCACCAGCGACCGGAGATACGCCGCAGATCGATGAGTCGCTGGAAGAAGTCGCTGCGAATCGCTGGTGCTTCGCGGAGTGTGAGCAAGAGCGCCATGATCAGAGGCCCGGCGCCACCCAGGAGGAATACGGGTGAAGCTATCGGGTCGCTTCCGGGGAACAACCTGGGAGACATCAGCCAGAACAGCGATGACTAGGCAAAGGTCAAGACTAGGAAGATTCCGGCACCAAATCGGTGGGACATGGCTATCGTTCTGCCACCAAAAAAATCCGACATGGAAAAAATCAGCCCGCTTCAACCCTATAGAAGAGTTGGTCGTCGTAGCCACAGAGGATTTTCCAGAGCCCGGTCAAGTTCCGGTCAAGTTCCGCATCACCGGTATCGAGCAACAGCGGTCGGCCTTCGAGTGCCTTGATCTTGGTGCGCGTTGCCACCAGGACGATATCACGGGGCCTTTCCAGCCGCCGCAGAAACGCCGCAGAAAGTTGCTGGTTGCCTCGCCCGAAGAGGATGCCCTGCTGACGCGGCAATCCGACGATCAGCAGCGGCTGTCCTGGCAGTGACAGGAGATCCGACGCCATCACGTCGCATACCCAGCGACCATCAGGCATCCGCACATCCACCCCGAGCAGCGTACCCTTCACGGAACCACCGGTCTGGTCCATCAGTCGCTCTTTGATCGCGAGGAGCGTTCCACCGGGGCCGAGTACCAGCGGCCGATCCGGCTCATCAGCCGTTCTCAAGGAGGCGATTCGCGCGCACACCCCCTGCACAATTTCTTCGACGGCCAGCCCTTCATCTTCGCGGCCGCCGACTTTGGTGTGTTGTAGGAAGCCACCCGCCGCCGGCACCGTGAGTTCACCGAACCAACGGCTCGATGCCCGCCCCTCCCGTGCCGCAGCTTCATCAACATCCCGCACCTCAGCCGTCACACTGTTCACCAGTTCACCGTTGAGAAGGCCCTGCAACAACGCGGCCGCCGAACGTGGCGAGGTCGCAAAAACCCCGGAGTGCATCTTTACCCCTGCTGGTACGCCGATCATCGGCACGGCGGATCCCGCCGCCGCGAGTATGTCACGGGCGGTACCGTCACCACCCGCAAACACCAGTACGGCGACCCCTTCGCGCAGGAGGGCCTGTGTAACCTGACGGGTGTCTTCTGCGGAGGTTCTGGTGGCAACGCCGGAAATGGCCGAGTGTGATACGGCGAGCTTTCGCAGCAAAAAACCACCCATCACTCCGTCGGCGCACAACCACTGGAACCGGTGCACATCGTCGCCCAGCGACTGCAGCATCGTCTGGGTACGTTCTTCAGCCCGCGGCACTGCACCCCGCCGTAACGCTTCCACGGTGATTGCATCACCATCACTGCCCTTGAGACCGACCGCGCCGCCGACGCCAGCCAACGGATTGATGATGAGTCCTACCTTCACGGGTGCGTGCTCATGCGGCCACGAGCGCTTGCACGTAGTCAGCAATCGCCAGCGACGACGTCAGACCGGGTGATTCAATTCCAAAGAGGTTCACAAGACCTCCCACGCCATGGGTTTCAGGACCTTCGATCACAAAGTCCGCTGCGGGTGCTCCAGGTCCTGTGATCTTCGGTCTCACTCCGGTGTAGCCCGGCTGCAGCCGCGCCATGTCCAGGCCGGGATAGTATTTGCGGATGGCGCTGGCGAAAGATTCACGGGCGGAGTCATCAAAGGTGTAGTCCACCGCTTCGATCCACGCCACGTCTGGACCGAAGCGGGCCTGACCGGCGAGATCGAGTGTTACGTGCACACCGAGACCGCCGGGTTCCGGCATTGGATAGACCAGGTGATTGAACGGGGACCTGCCCGACAAGGTGTAGTAGCGCCCGCGTGCGTAATACGATTTGGGCGCCTCCATGCAGCTCGCAGCCACCGCCGGTGCTGACAAACCCGCCGAGTTGATGACGAGCCCGGCATCGAGCGTCATGTCCGCACAACTAACTGTGACTCCGGTGTCGGTGGCACGCAGCGCGCGCACAGCCGTGTTCAACACAACCAGACCTCCCGCAGCTTCCAGATCGCCCTGCAACGACAACATGTAGGCATGCGAGTCGATGATACCTGTCGTTGGCGACCACAGCCCCGCTACCGCAACCACATCCGGCTCCAGATGTTTGACATCCGCAGCGCTGAGCGGCCGCAATTCACCCGCTCCGTTGATTTCACTCTGCTTGCGGTACTTCGCGAGTTCAGCGGCCTGGGAATCATCCACTGCGACAAGCACCTTGCCGCAGTTTTTGTGGGGCAGACTGCGCTCCTTCAGGTAGGCATAAAGGAGATGCTTACCACGTACACAAAGCCGCGCCCGAAGCGATCCGGTCGGATAGTAGAGGCCCGCATGGATGACCTCGGAGTTACGCGCGCTGGTTTCGGTGCCTATGGCGTCGTGTCGTTCCAGCACGAGCACTTCGCGACCCGTCTGCGCCAGTCGCCTCGCCACAGCCAGCCCGACAACACCCGCTCCGATCACCACCACATCGACGGTTTCGCTCATGTCCTCAGGATCGCTTCGTCCACATCGTGTTCCCCGGCTTGTAGGTCGCTTCTGCCCCCAAATCTTCCTGTCAGACTGTGGACAAACCCCTGCGCCCGACGCGGCAGACCATGATCCCGCCATGTCCTCGCCCGCGCCTGGACTTCAGCCGCAAACTCCTGTCGTCGCGAGGAGAGCTCAAGGCCAAGGTCATCGAGCGAAACGCGGAAGGGCAATCCTGCTGCTTCCGCGAAGATCTGCTCGAGCGCCTGCACCGGGCATTCCGCCGCAAGGAACGCGGCAGACTCTTCCTCGCTGCGGGGTGACGGGATGTACCAGTAACCGAAATCACGCTGCCGCAGGCGATGTTGCCCCGCCATGCACCAGTGCGCTGCTTCGTGCAAAGCACTCGCCGCAAAGTTTTCCCGGTAGCGGATGATCGAACGGTGCGGCGCGGCAGCCGGCAGGTAATACGGAGCCAGCACACCACCAACAAGCACCGTATGGTGACTGCGGGCAAACGTCGCGTTGAAACAGCTCGCGATTTCGATGTCTGACGGCTCAGCCACGTGGCCTCTCTTCCGGGACAGCTTGGTCCAGCGTGCAGGCATCCAGCGTCTGCACGGCACGCAGCCCGGCTAGATAGTCGGCCGAGAGATAACGTGCACCCAACAACAGGTGTTCGAGATAGGAACGCTCGGGTCGAAGCCCGGCTCTGCGTACCGCAGGATTGGCGAAATAGGTCCAAGCCTGAATCATACCAGCGCGCGTTTCCACCCGGATCACATCCCTGCTGTAGTTGACCGGGGTGTACTCGAACTGGTCCATCACCTGGATGTCATTCGGGTCCGACAGTTCATAGACCACCCCTTCAACCACGCTGCCGGCCCGAGGAGCGATGTTGGCATGCGCTTGGGTCTGGTGGTCCCGTCCGACCTTGTCGAAGAGCAACTCGTAGTCACCAATGCGGCCGCTGGTCACCGATACGAAGGGCATGCGGCGCGCGCGCACCCGCTCAACGTTCATGTTGGAACCGTAGGCGAAATAGTGCCGGACGATCAACCGCGCTCAGCCCTTGCGTATCCAGTACTCAAGCGGCTCGGTGCCAAGACGCTCTGCCATCAGTTCATGACCCATGAACCGGCACAGATTGTGAAAGTCACGGGTGGTTGACGGGTCGGTGGAAAGGATATGCAACACCTGACCTTTTGTCATCGAACGCAGCCGGTTACGAACCAGCAGCAACGGCTCGGGGCAGCGGAGCCCACGCGCATCGAGCTGATCATCGTGAGCGGGATCCGTGGCAGGCTCGGTTACTGGCATCTCTGCGGCTACGAATAGGGAACGGGGCACAACGGCCGGCATGCTACCTTGACTTGCGACCGGGAGGAAAACCACACTGAAACTCATTCCCGGATTCGTGGTCTGATGGGCATATGGCGATCACAACGTGGTTTTTCCGGAGACGGTTCCAGACGTTACGCCCCATACGGCTGATGTGGCGGGTGTGGACTGCGGCCTGCGTGCTGGTTTTTGTCGTCACCTCCGGCCGGGCCGCCGAAGATGCGCCGGACGGCGGCGAGGCTTCGACCCAAAGCGAAGCAACTGCAACACCCGCAGCGCCGCCAGCAGCCGACGAGGCTCCACCCGGGAGCGAAGACAGCACCCTCGGCGGATCTCTGGTTGAGGGTTCGACTGGAGACGCTCTGAGCACCATCGAACTTGCCATCCAGGCCAAGGAAGTGGATGCCGCCAAGGCTGAGCTCAACGCGTATATCGAGCAGATCGAAACCGCGACCCACCGCTATTCCCTCGAGCTGGTACGCCCGCTCGTTGTTCTCGGCGATGCCCATATGGCCGCGGGTGAATATGAAGAAGCCGGTGAATCCTATGGCCGGGCATTGCATATCGATCGAGTGGGCAGTGGTCTGCACTCGCCGAGTCAAGCCAACATCGTCTACAAGGAAGCGGACGCCCTTGCCGCTCTCGGTGATCTCGCCGCCGCCAACGACCGGGAACACTATGCCTATGAGGTGCAGCTGCGTGAGCACGAGCCTGATTCCATGGACATGCTGCCGGCGACCTTTCGCCTGGGCGACTGGCACCTCAAGACCCATAACGTGCTGATGGCTCGCGCCCTCTATCAGCAGGCTGATAAGACACTTACCCGCAACCAGCAGGAGACTGGAGAAGCAACGTTGCGGGCACTGAAGGGTATCGCCACGACCTATCGGCTCGAACGCTTCCCGCCGGTGTTTCAGCGCTCATCGGAAGACCAGGTCGACGGTGCCACAACCTTGCCGGCAAGGCCCTACGAAGACAACACGCCTTTTGCCGACGAAGCGGTGCATTACGTCAACAACTTTCCACAAGGTGAAAAGGCACTGAGTCGCATCGTCAACATGCTGCGGGAAGACCCGAACGCGTCCGCCTTGGACAAGGCCAACGCATTCATCGATCTCGCCGACTGGTTCCTGCTCTTTGACCGCCCCGAGCGAGCGACTCCACTCTATGTCGAAGCGAGGCGCATTCTGACTGAAGCCAAACTGCCGCAGGCTGACCGGTTTGCCACCGCAGAGCTGCTGTATTTCCCCGAGCCTCCGCCACTGCGCGCGCCGGCGCCGGATGATCGTGATGAGATCAGGCACGGCCGCGTGAAGGTCGGCTTCACGGTCACACCCGGCGGAGACGTGAACAATCTTGTTACGCTCGAGGTCGACCCTGACTCGAACATGGAGTATCGCGTTCGGCGCAGCATGCGTGTGGCCCGTTACCGCCCGCCGCTGGTCGAAGACGAGCTTGCTGCGGTTGCAGACCAGACCTATCTGTACGAGTACAAATACTGGCCGAAGAAGGTAAAGGCTGCGCCCGTCGAAGCACCCGTGAAGTCGCTTCGAACACGCAATGACAAAGGCCGTGCCGAGGACGATGACTCGACATCTTCACCCGATCGGGAGGAAGGATGATCACTGCCCCCTGCGACTGGATCGCGCGCTATCGAAAGCCAAAGAGGGTCCTCTGGTCGCGCCGCACGAATCAGTTTGATGAGAGCCCGCGTGGTACAGCCGACGTTCAGCCATATCGGCCTAACGTCGGCCCATCCGGCCGTTCGGGAGCGCAGTGTTGATTGAATCCACCATCCACGTTCCCAGTGTGCTTGATTCGGTGAATAAACGATCCGCTCCTCGTATCACCGGGGAGCACACCAGGATGAAGGCCTCCACCAAGGCAGTGCTGCAGATCCTGCTACCGGCCGTTCTGATGTGGGGCTGCGCGCCGATCACGCCACTGCCGCAACCCGATTTGCCTTCGCCATCGATGCCAAGCAGCTCATCCTCGAGCTCTTCTTCTTCATCTTCCGGCGGCATGCCAGGAATGCCTGGCCCTTCGGGTTTACCGGGCCCTACAGGCCTGCCCGGCCCCTCCGGCCTGCCGAGTCCGCCGGGAGCGCCGGGCATGCCGGGTGCTCCTGGAATGCCCGGTGCTCCAGGGATGCCTGGCAGCGAAGGTAACTCCGGCGATTCGCAGGACGGGCAACAAGGAAACGAATCCGGCAGCTCCGGATCAGCCGGTCCGATGAGTTCGAGTCAGCTGCCCGATATCGGCGGTGGTGGACTTCCCGGATCGTCCGGAGCCGGCGGCAAACCCGGTGAAGATGCAGCCGGCAAGAACGGCGGCGACGGTGAAGAGTCCGGCCAGACCGGTCAGTCAGGCGGCTCGTCCGGCGTTCCGACCCGGGATGACCGCGGCAAGGGAGATGGCTCCGGCAATGAGTGGGAAAAGAGCAACCAGGTCCCTGAGGTCCCGGTAGACATCACCGCCAAAGGCGACGGTACGGGTAGCAGCGCAGATGGTGTCCCGCGAAAAGGTGGTGCGGCAGGTGATCTGGAAGACGCACTCGAGGATTTTGACGGCGGAATCATGGCGGAGCGTTCTGCCATTCGAGACCGGGCTGCGCAAACCCCCAGTGCGGGTGGAGGCGCGAAAGGCTCCGGTAGCTCGGGTATCCCGGGTACCTCAGACGTGGAGGGCGAAGCCGAGGGTCGCCCCGTTGGCTCGGGCGGCGGTATGGGCTCGCTGCCCGACGGCCCCTCCACCATCTCGAAAGCACCGGGTGCACCGAAGCGAGGTGCCGGAATACCCAAGGACGTCGACGATGCCCGAGATGATGATGTCATCGCCCGCCAGCTGCGGGAGGCTGCGATGGCGGAAACAGACCCGGCCATTCGAGAAAAACTCTGGGCCGATTACCAGAAATACAAAAAGCGCTGACAACTTCGGGATACCGACAGCATGGGGCTTTCCCAACACAAGATTCGACGACCATTCCTGTTCCGGAGATTCCTCCCGTTCTCCCAACAACGCTCTTCCGCTGCAGGACTGATTACGGTAGTGCTCCTGTGCCTTGTGGGCTGCGTGAACAAGGAGGTGCGGACGGTGGATATGACACCGCCGACGCAGAGTCAGCAGGTGTTGCCTGAAGAACTGCTGCTGGACGTGGGTGTCGCCATATTCGATGCCAACGTTCCCGAAGACTACGACGAACAGATCGACAAGCTGATCCAGCCCGAAGTTCGCCGGGCGGAAGCCAACTACATGCCTTACGTTGCCAAGAGCCTGCTGCAGAGCACCGGCAACTGGGGTGCGGTGCGTGTGGTTCCGGTTCGTAGTGATGCCGTCGATGTCACCGTCAACGGCAAAATCCTCGAATCCCACGGCGAACGACTGCGGCTCGAACTCACCGCCACCGATGCCACCGGTCGACGCTGGTTCACGAAGGAGTACACGGCGCTCGCCAGCAAGTACGCCTACAGCGATACGATGCCGGCGGATACGGACGCGTTTCAGGCGGTTTACCGGAACCTCTCGGATGACATGCTGAAGTTCCGCGAGAGCCTCCCACCGGATGAACTCCGCAGAATCCGGTCCACTGCAGAAATGCGCTTCGCGCGTGGTTTTTCCCCGGATGCGTTTGGTGAACACGTCGCTGTTGCTACCACCGGCAACTACGTGCTCAACCGGTTACCGGCTGCAAACGATCCGATGCTGGAGCGGGTGCGCAAGATCCGTGAGCGGGAGTATCTCTTCATCGACACCCTCGATGAGTACTACGCGGAATTCCAGCGGCGCATGTTTCCTTCTTACAATGGCTGGCGTAGCGCCAACTATGCAGAGACAGTGGCTTACCGGGATCTGCGCGCACAATCGAATGCCCGCATGCTCGGCGGCGCGCTTGCCATCGTCAGTGGTATCGGCGGGATCTACGGCAGTGACAACGGATTCGTTGATGCGTCCGGACTGGTTGCAATCACCGGTGGTGTCACGCTGATCAAGAGTGCAGTGATGAAGCGCAATGAAGCGGCCATGCACGCCGAGGTCATGCGCGAAGTGGCCAGCGCCGCCGAGAGCGAACTGATGCCGTACACCATGGATCTGGAAAACCAGGCGGCAACGCTGCAAGGCAGCGTGCAGGACCAGTATCAGCAGCTGCGCACAATTCTGCGGCGGTTGTACTACGAGGATCTGCAACTGCCGGTACCTCCGGAGCCGGAGCAGCCGGGCGGCACAGAACCCGCTGCAGTGCTTCCGGATGACACCTCCGCGGATGATCCCGTGACGTCAGCGCACACCCGCTGACCTCCCTCCACCTTGAATCCGCCAGGGAAGCGTGTATGCCCGATCAGTCCACCATCATCCAACCGGTCAAACCGCCGCTGTCCCATCTCGGCGACTCGCGCGGTCGCCGTATCGATCTAACTCGTCCCGTCTGGCTGATCGTTATCGCTGTGGTGTCCATCGCCGCTTTGGCATGGGTGTTCTCTTTCGACGCTCCCGAGGTAAAGCTGGTTGCGCCGAAGCCGGTCACCACGGAACAGCCTACGACTGAAGTCAATCGTCAGCCGGGCGCGCCTTTTGCCGATCTCGAGCATCAACGCCAGCTTGAATCAGCGCGGGAACGGCTGGGGGAGCTGGTCGAAATCCAGACTGCACTGAAAGAATCCATGCAGGTCGGCAAATGGGGTGAGCAGGACTATCAGGCAGCGATGAACCGGGCAACGGAGGCGGATCTCGCCTTCCAGGAAAAACGTTATGAAGAGGCCTGGGTGGCTTACGGTGATGTCACGGCGCGGTTCAAGGCACTGCTCGAGAAAGGCGAGGCACTGTTTGCCGCGCACGTGGCAACCGGCACGAAAGCCCTCGACGCGCGGGATGCAGCGGGCGCCGAGCGGGAGTTCAGCGCGGCGCTCATCCTCAAGGCAGACGATGCCGGCGCACAGGCTGGCCTCGCCCGTGCGAAACAACTGCCGGCGGTGAGCGAGGCGCTCCGTAAAGCCGCGAATCACGAACTCGCCGGGCGCTGGAACGACGCTCTGGCAGCCTATGACGAAGCGCTCAGGATCGATACACAGACCAAGGGTGTTGCCGAACTTCGCGCCCGGGTAGGGAGCGCCACCACCAACGAGCAGATTCGCAAACACCTTTCCGATGGATTCGCAGCTATCAATTCCGGTCAGCTCGATCGGGCCCGGTCTGCGCTCAACCGCGTACTTGCACTCGATGCCAATCACCCGGTCGCTGCGGGGGCATTACAACAAGTCAGCGCACAGGGTGACGTGGATCGCATCCGCGCCGGCGAAGACCGCGGGATGGCCGCCGAAGCGCGCGAGGACTGGACGGGAGCAATCAAGGCCTATGAGGCAGTTCTTGCCATTGACGGGACCATCGAATTCGCCAAGACCGGCCTCTCCCGCGCCAAGGCACACGCCCGCGCTACGGAGTTGCTCGGCAAGATCCGCGCAGCGCCGGAAAAACTCTCATCACCCACGCTCTACCAGGAAGCGCAGACCATCGTTGCTGAAGCAAGGGCTCTATCCCCCGGTGGCCCACGACTGACCGAACACATCAATGCCGTTGGGGAGCTTGTCAGAACGTTCTCGGAGCCCGTTAACGTGACCCTGACGTCGGATGGCGCCACAGCAGTGATCCTGTCCACGGTCGGCCCACTCGGCACGTTCGCCAACAAGACGGTCTCCCTCCGGCCTGGCGAATACACCGTGGTCGGCAGCCAAAAGGGTTGTCGTGACATTCGGGAAACGATTGTCGTCAAACCGGACATGCAACCGGTCAGCGTGCGTTGTACAGAGCCGGTCAACTGAACATGAATGCTGCGGACGGCAACAACCGTATTGAGGCCAGCACCTATCAACCGTGGGTTGCGCCAGCCGAAACCTCCCGACTGAAAACCTGGCACTTCATCGCTGTGGCGGTGGTGGTACCGGTGCTCGCATTCGTGCTGTTTCTGTTCACGGCGCGCAGCGTCGCCCTGAAATTTTCGGATCCGCCCGTTTCAGTCGACATCGACGGCGGCTTTTCCATCAGTCTTGGTGACGTGTGGTTGCTTTTGCCGGGCGACTATACGGTGATTGCCGTTGCCGATGGTTGTCTGCCCCTTGAAACACAGATCACCGTTACTGACGCAAGCAATCAGGGACACACACTGCAGTTCACCCCGCTGCCCGGCGTCATCGATTTAAGCACAGAACCTGAGGGTGCCGATGTAAAGGTAGATGGCAGGGACATCGGCACAACGCCGCTGAAGGCCGTCGACATCGACGCCGGCAATCGTGAGATCGTTTTCGCCCATCCTCGTTATCAGACGTTTGCCACGGTGTTCCCGGTACAGGGGCGGCGAATCGCCGAAGTGGTCCAGGCCAAACTGGTGCCCAACTGGGGTGACATCAGCGTCAGCAGCGAACCGCCGGGCGCCGCAGTGCTGGTGGATGGCGAAGAGACTGGGCAAGTCACCCCCGCAGTGGTCCAGATCATCGCCGGGGAGCGGGAAGTGGCCGCGAGCCTCAAAGGATATCGAACCGCGCGCCAGCGTATCGTCGTTGGCGCACAACAGGCTGACACTCTCGAGACTTTTGTGCTGGTACAAGCCGATGCGGGTCTCTCTGTCACCACCTCGCCCGCTGGCGCCGGTATTACGATCAACGGTGAATACATGGGGCAATCGCCCCTCAAGCTGGAGCTGCGCTCCGGTCGAGCGTACTCAGTGGAAGCCTATCTGCGCGGCCACCGTCGCGCAGCCACCACAGTGAACCTCGAACGGGACCAAACCCGTGCTGTCAATCTTGGACTCACCCGGGAAACCGGTCAGGTGGTGTTCGCCGCAGAACCCGCATCCGCTCGTCTCTCCATCAATGGTCGTGAACAGAGTTCGGCAAACCAGACGCTGGTGCTGTCCACCGAACCACAAAACATTGAAATCACGTTGCCAGGCTATGCCAGTTACACCACGCGGGTGATACCCCGCGCCGGGCTCATCCAGACCGTGAAGGTTCAGTTGCTCACCGTCGATGAAGCACGCAAGGCGCGCAACAAGCCGGTCTACACGGCAAAGTCTGGCCAGGAGATGGTTCTGTTTGCACCAACGTCGGTCCAGCTTGGTGCCTCCCGGCGAGAACCCGGACGGCGCGCCAACGAAAACCTCAGGGACATCAAATTGTCGCAGCTGTTCTATCTCGCCAAGACTGAAACCACGAACGCCCAGTTTGTACAGTTCGCCAGCGGCCACGACTCCGGTGAGTTCGAAAGCCAGAAGCTCAACAAGAGCGATCAACCGGTGGTGAACGTCGGTTGGACGGATGCCGCCCTCTTCTGCAACTGGCTTTCGGAGCAGGAAAACCTGCCGAAGTTCTACCGCGAAGAATTCGGCAAGATCACCGGCATCAATCCCGCCGCGCACGGTTATCGGTTACCGACAGAAGCGGAATGGGGATGGGTGGCGCGCCACTTGGAAGAAGGCAAACCCCAACTGCGCTTCCCGTGGGGTGACAACATGCCGCCTCCTGATCGTCATGGGAACTATGCAGACCGGGCCGCGTCTCACCTGGTAGGGCGTACGATCCTGCAATACAACGACAATCACGTAGTCACAGCACCGGTGGGCAGCTACAAACCGAATCACAAAGGCATCTACGATCTCGGCGGAAATGTCGCCGAGTGGGTCAACGACTTCTATTCGGCGGGTGACGGTGTCACGGATCCCTTGGGCCCTGCCAGCGGCGAATTCCACGTCATCAACGGATCGAGTTACATGCACGGTACCATCACCGATCTGCGTCTCGCGTTCAGGGACTACGGTATCGATGCCCGCCGCGATGTGGGCTTTCGCATCGCACGATTTGCCGAGTGACCACATGAAACAACTCATCGCTCTCGCCTTCGTGCTGGTTTTCGCCTGCATGGCGGAGCTCCGGGCTGCAGAAGCGGATCGGGCGGATACTGAAGCCACGGAACCCTCTGGCCCACAAACGAACACCACCAAGGCGACAAGCGATACGAAGCAGGCAGACAAAGGCAGCGAAGAATTTACGCCGAGCGAAGAGATATCCGAGGACTTCGCTGTGTCGTTCCCGGTCGACATCTGAAAGGACCCGTACATGCCACCGACGATGAAAAAGACCCAGTTACCCTTCGAGATGATCTACCAGCTCATTGCATTGGTGCTCTCGATCATCCTTGTCCACCTCATCTACGTGACGCTGATCCGACCGAACGCTGAAGCGTTGCTCGAACGCGAAGCAGAGATGTCGGCAAGGGGTGAGACCTACGTGCCGGAACGCTCCATCTACATCGTGCTGCGCGACTATGAGCAGGAATCCTGTTTCGTATTGATGTTCTGGGCGATGGCCATCATGGGCCTCAAGGGACGTCAGACGCTTCGTGAACGCATGCTCCTCTCCGAGGATATTCTCAAGGTGAATGAAGGCACCAGCATCCTTCCTGAGGATGCCCGTCAGTACATACGCCCCTTGCAGGCGTTGTCAGTGGATGAGCAGCAATACCTCGTTCCCCGAGCACTCATGGCGGGTCTATTGCGATTTGGTTCAACCCGCAACGTGCACGATGTTTCCGAGGCGGTGAAATCCGTGTGCGAAACCGAGGCGGACCGCCTGGAAAGTGAACTGTCCATGGTGCGCTACATCGCCTGGGCCATCCCCTCCATCGGCTTCATCGGCACGGTGCGCGGCATTGGTGATGCACTCTCCCAGGCGAATGAAGCGGTGCAGGGAGATATCGCCGGCGTCACAGCGAGCCTGGGTACGGCATTCAATTCCACACTGATCGCGCTGCTCATCAGCATGGTCATCATGTTCCTGATGCATCAGCTGCAGCTCTTGCAGGAACGGCTCGTCCTCGAGACGCAGGGATATGCGGATCTGCAACTGATAAGACACATGCAGGTACGCGGAGCGAGTGTATGACACCCATCCTCGACCTGGATGACTGGGCACTTTCGCTGTGGGCGGATAACACTCTGCTCTACAGCGAGCCGGCCATCGCGCTCGAAAACGATGGCAAACTGATCTTCGGCCGTACCGCGGCCGCCGAAGCACGCATTCATCCACGGCGGATCAACCACGGTTTTCTGACCCGCCTGTCGGCGGATCCGCTGCCTCAGCCATTCAAATCTGCCCGTAATCATGCCGATCTGTTCTACCACCAGTTGCGCGCACTGGCAGTAGCGCATCCACTCCTCACCCGCGAACCGGTGCTCATGGTCGTACGCAGTTCCACCAGCGCCGATCAACTGGGACTGGCACTCGGCGTAGCCAAAGAGTGCGGTATTCGTATCGGTGGCTTCGTGGATCGGAGCATCGCTGCACTCGCGAGTCGTGGCGGCATGGGTGAACGACGTTGCCTTGAGTTTGCGAGCGACCACGCCGAGGTGATCACTGCGCGGCTCGGTGTTGACGTCGTGCGAAACAGCGTCAACACACTGCCCGGGCTCGGTCTGCAGACCATCCAGGATGGTTGGGCCAACGTTATCGCGGAT